>ERZ894236.601-NODE-601-length-39392-cov-37.6057_pt1 | contig 39392 bp, 35 predicted proteins | sample MGYA00380297_ERZ894236 | MGnify/ENA primary metagenome ERZ894236 (study PRJEB32331, sample SAMN06328420) | human gut metagenome | biome: human gut microbiome; feature: stool | host: Homo sapiens | collected 2014-08-04 ... | reverse complement strand
GCTCTTTTAGCGTAGTCGGCTCCGAACCACCAAGAAAAATACGGGAATCCATATTACCGATGATTGTATCGGCATTGTCCTTGTAAATTGCCTTTAGCTGAGACTGTGCCTGAAGAACCAGACATGCCGATATTTCACGGCTTCGGATAGTAGCGACCAGTTTTTCCAGGTTTGGAATCTGTCCGATGTTTGCAGCTTCATCAATCAGGCAGCGTACATGAACCGGCAATCTTCCTCCATACACATCATCCGCCTTTTCACACAGTAGATTGAACAGCTGGGTGTATATCATGGAGATTAGGAAATTAAATGTTGCATCTGTGTCTGACATAATCAGAAACAATGCCGTTTTCTTATCGCCCAGGGTATCCAGCTGCAATTCATCGTAGGCAGTTACGTCCCTAACTTCCTGAAATAGCGATAGGTAATCCTTTGATGTTATCTCCGGATTTTCCCCCGCCCTAAACCGGGCATGAACCTTTCAGCTCACCCGGCTTGCCATCGGGAACAGATTTTATTTCATATCAATAACTCTCAACGTGGACAAGGCTTCTTAACTTATTGAGTTTTTCCTTCTGCTTTTGGTCAAGGTTGAGAATTTCCATATACTTTCTGATAGTATCAGGGCTTGTAGCATGAATCAGATGGTGTACATCTTCACATACCAACACCAGATTTTGATAATTGTCTTTACCGCCTAAATGCCGTGGCACTTTGTGGTGGCAATGAATATCGCCAATAGAAAGCACTTTGCCAGATACGGCACATTTTCCCATTTGGGCCGAGTACAGCGAAAGCCTGTTATCGTTGTATTCGATAGAGCGGTACAGAACCGGATTCCTCATCAGATAATGAAGAACCGTCATGTCGATTCTGTCCAGATTCCTGTGGATTTCAGCTCTACCCTCCGGCGTATAGGAGCTGATTTTGCGGTTCATAGACTTTGGGGGCTTATGCCGTATGTAGCCTACCGGGACAACGGCGTGTCCGGCTACATATCGGAGTTGTTTGCTTTTCCCATATCTTTCCCTGATAACTTTTGGAACTTCACACGGAAGTTTCCTTTTCCTGACCTGTTTTGCAGTTTTAACTCGTTCTTTCAATCTTGCCCGCAGGCTCTTGTGGACAGATAAGGCGAATGGCGTAAGGTCATCGCAGACCTTTGTGGCTAATTGATAATAGTCATGGATTCCCATTACATAGACGTTATACCGGCAAATCGCCTGATATTCAGTACGTTTGCCTTGTGATGGGAACTCAATGTCATAAATCAGCCGCTTTAGGTTTGGTTTTATTTTCGCAATAGATTTCTCTCTGATATGGCTTTCCACGACATATTTCGTGCGTCCGTTGCTCCGTTTTCCGCGGGGAATGACTTTTAGCTTGAAACCGAGAAACTCTGAATATTGTTCTTTCAGGTTAATCACCTTTGACTTTTCAGGACTGATTTCAAGTGAAAGTCTTTCGTGAAGCCAGCTTTTGGTTGCGTAGAACAATTTCACCGCACTTTGATAGCTGTTTGTAAATATTTTGAAATCATCAGCATATCTGACGCAGGTAACTTCTTTCAGCTTCGTCCTCCGCAATGCGGAGAACTTATGGCTTTTGCTCACGCTTCCATTTGGGTTGACTGTTTCCTTGTAGGGAAACTCAGTCGGCATTTCTTCCCATTGACTGGCAAGCCACCAATCCAATTCATTCAGGACTACATTAGAGAGCAGGGGGGATATAATACCGCCCTGTGGTGTCCCAACCTCCGGGAATCCAATTCCGGCCACCTCCGCTTTTAGCATAGCGGATAGGATACTTAGAAGCTTTTTGTCATGGATTCCCATTGTCCAGAGCTGTTTCAGCAGTTTTCCGTGGTTTACATTGTCGAAGAATCCCTTAATGTCTATGTCTATGACATAATGGAGATTGCTTCTCTGCATATCCTTATGAACCTGAGCGATTGCGTGCTGTTGGTTCCTGTTAGGGCGGAACCCGTAGCTGTGGTCGTGGAATTTAGCCTCACATATCGGCTCCATGACCTGTAATACGCACTGTTGTATCAGCCTGTCCATAATTGTCGGTATTCCAAGCGGGCGTTTCTTTGTTGGGTCATTTCCTTTCGGAATCTCTACCCGCCGGACACTTTGCGGAACGTACCAGCCTAACCTGTGCTGTACGGAAGAAATTAGCTGTTCATCAGAGAGTGTTGCTAAATCTGTAATTGTTTTTCCATCTGTGCCGGGTGTCATGCTCCCATGGTTCTTTTTGATGTTGCGGTATGCCAACCGTATATTTTCGGGCAATGTAATGATTTCAACCAGATGTTTGAAAACTTTGCCCTTACTGCTGTCGGCGTACAGCTTATCCTGAATTTCCTGAAAGTCATAATACTCGGCGTGCCTTAACTTATCTTTCTTTCGTGCCTTTCCTGTTGCCATAGTCGGTTACTTGTCCTCACTTTCGTTTGGATTTTCGCCTTTCTTAGTCCTACTCGAACCTATGCGTGTTTATTGATTATGATTTTATTTCTGTTCCTGACTACAGCCCGTCCCTCCACCGCTTACTTTATTCACGGCTTCACAGGTAGCATGGCTGCTCTTTCCTCCCGGATTAAGAACGGTTATACCGCACCTCCCAATAAGGGCGACACGATTTTCCCGCTCATTGCTTCATTGTGCGTATCCACTCCACATCCGGGACTTTCCACGTTCCGATATTCCTATCTTTGCATAATACCCTTAGCTCTGCCCTTTAGGCCTGTATGCTTGATGATGCCTGTAACACCATAGGGAATTTCATATCGACAAATCTTACTTTACCCCACATACGCCGTTTTCATGGCTATGGCATTTCTACCATATCCCGTTATAGACCTGTACATTCGGGCTTTTGTCAACGGTAGTCAACCGTATTCTGAACATAGGTACTTTATAGACCTCCGGCCTAACACCCCCGGCCACCTCTGGCTCGGTTTTGCCTTGTCCCCAAAGGGGGACAGTTGCGGGTGCAGACAGCCGACTTCAGCGTGCTGTGTCAGTTGCGGAAAATACGTTCCGCTTCTTCCAACGCAGTATCAAGGGAAGCGTTTCAGGGCGTTACCCCGTCATTCCACTTCTCGGAATATCAGTTAGAAAGGCTATGGCCTTTCCGTCACTTTTACCTCTTTGCAGGATAATCCCACGCAGAGTTTATATGCGACAACGTGTCGCTGCACTATCAAAGGGAGCCAGTCTTGCACCGCAGGAAATAAGGATCGACTTGGCTGTTTTGCCGGCAGCCAACTTATATTTTTTATACTGGCGTACCGCAAAGTGGTTTGGCTTTTTCTTTTCCAACGCTTCAAACATCAAATCCACTGGATTTTGAAATTCCTCATCATCCTCACGCACTTCCATTGCATTAAGAAATTCAATCAGAGTAGAGAAATTCTGTTCCTCCACCGGAGCTTCATAATGGATATATCCAATGAGAGCACAATACAGAAGCGTTTCTGCTTTTGTCCAGAACTCGTCACCGGCTTTTCCATCACCTTTTGTGTTAGCAATCAGTGTCGTTACCAACTTCAGAATATCCTTTTCTGAATGAATATAGGCAAACGGATTATAGTGCATCGACTTCTTAAAATTGATGGTATTAAAGATTTTAATGTCATAATCATGCTTCAAAAGGGCATTGCCGCATTCAATTACAATACTGCCCTTCGGGTCTGTGACCACGTAGCTGCTGTGCATTTGAAGCAGATTGGGCTTAAGCCAAAACCTTGTTTTACCGGAACCAGAACCACCAATAATCAAAACATTCTTGTTTCTGGCATTGGCTGGATTTTTCGGTCGATTTGACATCATCAATCGCTCTGTTTTTGTGAGAATGATATTATCCTCAAATTTTGGTGCCATAAACGGCTCGATGTCCTTTGACGTTCCCCATCTGGCAGAACCATATTCCTCATTGTGTCGATACTTTTTTGCATTTTTCCCTTTCAGATAGACTGCAAGGCGAAGCCCTGCGCCACAAATGATACCGACCATCAGATCCATCGGGTGAAAACTTGGAAAAGGATTGCCCAGTGCTATCGTTATGGTAGAAAAAAAGCTGAGGAGCTTTGCAGACATATCTGCGCCCTCAGCCAATCTCCATGCTTCTCCTAAATTTGTTGCAAACAGTCCCACCAAAAGGTAGGGGACATTCAAAATCAGGAACTTTTTGATATTGATATTCTTCATTACAAATCACGCTCCTGTCTCTTTTCACGCACCTTTTTAGGAATAGCAGCGACAATCTCTTTGAACTTTTTAAGCTGTGCCAGAACACTTGGTTTTTTATCCTTCGTCATGGTTCGTGCATCATGTTCCTTACAAATAGCATCCAAAGCATCTGAATCTTTGGAACGAACGAACACGAAATAACGGGGAGGATTAACAGACTTATCTTTTCTTACTGCAAAGTCCACTCCGTATTTCCTGGCAAGTCGTTCAAAATCCTTCATTCCACTTTTGTCAATCTCAACATTTGTGGCTCCCTGGTTCTGGGACAGCAGCTTTTTTACAGACTGTTTTCCGTGTACTGCTGGATCTCTCGCTTTCTTTGCCTTTACCTTTTCACGATGCTGTGAGTATTTACGAATTCCGGAAATGATAGATCTTGTGGTCAGTTTTGCTGTGCTGATTGCAAGATTTATCGTCCTGTTTTCAACTTCTTCCTGCATGAATCATCACCTCCCAAAGCAGTAGAAAAGCCTTTATCGTGCGGTATCACCACGATCATAATGCAGATATCCATTGGAAACCCTGGCATGGCTTATAATTTTGATATGCCCAAGTTCCTGATTTTGCAGGGACTTCTGATAGCCCTCCTCCGTAAGAAATATTCTGGTACGTTCACCTTTCCAACCTACGGGAGAATCATCTGTCAGCACATCAAAAATAATCATATGGCGGGTACCCTCTGCAAAACGATTCAGATCCATATACGAATGACCGGCATATTCTTTGGCGCCTGCCTTCAATCGCATTTCTTCCATCAATTCCCCAATGGTCTTTTTCGATTCCATACAGACCTCCTCATAGCGATTCTCTGTCATGGCTGCTCTTGTTGGGCACAGATGTCTCTTTTACAATGCTATCCGCACTCTTAACCTTATCGTCAGGCAGTGGCATAGCCATGATGCTGCGTCCCATACGGACAAACATCTCAGGCTGATGAAAACGCTCTTCAAACTGCTTCATCAGTTCTGGAGACAAAGAGCAAAAATCTTCCTCACCAAGTCCCACTACAAGGAAATCCCCAGCTATGATGTCATACAAATCGCCTTCGCTGTCTCTCAGAGCACGGTTCAGTTCGCAGCCATTCAGTTTTCCTTCCTCGTTCATAACAAGGGCAACCGGCTCCTCAAAGGGATAAACTGCTTCGATATCACCACCGACCGCTTTCTGCAAATCTTCCAACTCACAGCCAATCTCCACAGCTTGTGGATACATATTGGGACGTACCAACAGAACATTCATTTTTTCAGCCTGTTCCTGCTGAATTTCTCTCTCCTCCTGTGTCCCAAACTTCACACCGGTAAAGTTTTCGGCATCCAAAATATATTCTGAATTATAATAAGCATTTTTCACCTGCTCCTCCGCAGCATCACGGGACTCTGCCTGTACCGTAATGGTCTTTTCCAAAGTCTCCGTAATTTTCACATCGTATTCCTTCAAATCGTGCTACCTCCATTTCTCTGAAAATAAAAAAATCGACCATTCATAAACCTCTTAGTGTTCACAAATAGTCGCATCATCATTGATTAGCAGCTCAAACATGCAAATATCGTCCAGCTCACAAATCAAAGAACCAATATCGAAGAAAATATCGTCCTCATGCTCCAACACAGTAACTACGCTACGGTGCTCATTCAGGCAAATTGCTTCTTCTTTGTCCATTGTAATTGTAGAAATACAAGACACCACATAGAATTTCATATCTTCTGAAAGCCACAGTTCTTTGTTCTGAACCGTGCGAACTCTTTCATCACCGGTCATATCTGCTACGCAAGACAGAAGCCTTACAGCTCGGTTACTGAGAATTACTTCGCCTCGATAGTCGATACCTTCATCGACGGTAGAGAGTACTCTGTACTTACAAACCATTTCAGCACTATTCTGAAATGCCTTTGCCAAAAGCGTAGGAGAAATATCATCAAATTCCTCACCATAGTTTTCGAGCATATCCATCATATAATCAGGATCACACAGAGCAAAAAGCTCCTCTAAAGCGACCTGAATGTTATTGGGTGTGAACATTGTATATCACCTTACCTTTCCATAGATTTCTCTCGTTTTTTCTGCCACTGTTCCAACAGCTGAATGATTTTTTCTTCCATCTGCTTCGGAGTATAGGATTTCGGGAAATATTTACGAAGAACATCGTTTTTGATGGTCACTCGGTCCAATTCGCCTTTCTTTTCCTCAGACATGATAGCGCACATAGCATCCAGGCTGCATTTTCCTTCCTGGCTGAATTTTTTCAATCTCTGTGCTTGTGAAAGGGAAGGAGTGGTCTGAGCATAATCCATCGCCTCCAGAAAATCTTTTTGTTCTTCTGGTTTCAGATAAGACAGCTCAACCGCAGGGTTAAAGGCAATTTTCTTTTCATCCACCATACTCAAAAGCTCCGGAATCAGTTCTGTTAAACGTACAAAACGTTGTACTTGAACACGACTATCGCCACTTTCCTCAGCTACTTGATTCACTGCCCATGACTTCTGCCCAAGTTGGGCAGAAGTTAAATCCCTACGTTCTCCCTGATGTTTAAGAGCATCCATCTTCATTTTATAGGCAAAAGCTCGTTCACTTGGCAAAATAGTCTCTCTCTGCAAATTTGCATCAACCATCAAAATAATGGCTGCATCATCATCCAAATCACGGATAATAACCGGCATGGTTTCCTTGCCTGCAAGCTCAGAAGCACGATGGCGTCTGTGCCCGGAAATAATCTCATATCCTCCGTTCGGGTCCGGTCTTGCAATAGCTGGTGTCATAACACCAAAATCCCTGACACTCTCTGCGGTTTTCATCATCGCTTCATCATCAACTACCTTGAACGGGTGTCCTTCAAAGGGATGCAACTCAGATAGAGGAATTTCCTGAACTCGTTCCTGCTGTTCTTCCGTTCGTGACTGTTCAGTTGAAAAGATATCATCGTACCCCTTCAAGCTGATGTTTACGCCTTTTTTCGGCATGATTCATCACCTCCTTCGTCAAAACCTTATAAGCTTCTGCGACCTTACCTTTTGGGTCATGCTTAAAAATACTGTGTCCCTCCGCACTGATTTCTTCAGCACGAACAGAACGTGGGATATCCGTCTTATAAACCTTCAATTTGCCACCATAGCTCTCACGAATCAGATTACTGATATCTTTGGAGTAATTTGTTCTACTGTCTACCATCGTCAGAAGAATCCCTTCAATTTTGAGCTTGGGATTGATCTGCCTTTTGACCTTGTTAATGGTTTCCAAAAGCTGCTCCAAACCTTTTGCAGGAAGATAAGCCGCCTGAACAGGTATCAATACGTTATCTGCCGCAGCCAGTGCATTTACAGTCAGCATTCCCAAAGACGGCATACAGTCCAACAGAATAAAATCATAATTCTGTTTTACCGTATCCAGGTATTGCCGAAGAATGGTTTCTCGACTCATGGCATTGACCAGAGAAACCTCTAAACCAGACAATTCGATATTGGCAGGCATATAGTCCACACCTTCTGGGTGATGCAAAATGCCTTCTCCAGGAGTAATCGGAGTATCCGTGATAACCTTACCCATTAGATCTGAAAGAGTGGGAGAGATTTCATCCGGGAAGGGATTTCCCATACTAACCGTAAGTGATGCCTGCGGGTCCGTATCTACCAACAGGACTTTTTTTCCCTCCATTGCAAGACCAACTCCCAAATTTTCGCAGGTGGTTGTCTTTCCGGTACCGCCTTTCTGGTTTACTACTGCAATGACAGTCGCTTTTTTCGACATTTTTCTACACCTCGCTTTCTGCTTTTATCCGTTTGCACATTCATCACCTCCTTCAAATTTTCCCCGTAGCCATATCGTGTCTCACCAGTGCGTCATAGTGAGCGTCTATGGTGTAGGGAGCGTTATATATCGAAGCCAGTAGATACTGCTTGATATTACGAATTTCTGTTGTATTTTCCTTGAATCGGTCTACAACAAACCTGATGTGTTCAGAATTAAGCTTCATAAAGGTGCTTTTCACAATTTCAATCGGCTTGTCATCACTGGCAATGCGTATCTGCTTACGCTTGCTGCACATGACCTCTACAATCAGCCTGAGTATCATGTCGAAAATCTCTTCGTCAAACTGAAAATCATGTTTCAGACTCTCAATTTCAAGCTCATCATAAAAATACTCATAATAGCGATTAAATTCTCCAATCCCGTCGTATTCCTTTCCTGAAAAATCGGAAGAAAGGAAAGGATCAGTATTATTAAACTCAGTATTATTTATATCAGTATTATTACATTGTACTTTTGACAACTCCGGAATTGTGATTTCGACCAGTCCAGAATTGTCCTTTTGACAATTCAAGAACTGTCTTTCCACAACATCAGAAACAAAGTTTTTTACATAAATCAGGTTTGGTTTTCCAAGTCCCTGTCTCTTACGCTCAATCAGACCACATTTCTTTTCCAGCTCATCTAAGAGTTTTACTGCCTTTTTCTCAGCACAGCCAAGAGAAGTTTTGATTTCTCCAATCGTGAAAATAATATAGACACGACCCTCATCATCCAGCCAGCCGTTTTCAGCAGAAAGATTCATCCGGTCAAGCAAAATCCCATAAAGCATTTTGGCATCCGTAGAAACATTCCAAAATTTTTCTTCTGCAAAAAGCATTTTGGGTACACGATAAAAAGCGAATTGATCCGCCTGTTTCCCATAAAAATAATCAAATATCATCCATCATCACCCCCTCTTTCAAGTGAAATAAGAAGGCATAAATCAGTGCCGATGCATCTCACTTAGCAGCTTTTTCGTACACCAGCCTATGCACGGGTGTACTCTGCCATAAGGGCAGTCCGTACATTCGCTTTCTACTTTCTTCGGTATAGGTTTCTTATAAACACAATTTTCTTCTCCCAAGCTGCAACCTACTTTACGATTCTTCCAATAGTAGCAGTAGCGACAGCTTTTTGGTTTCTCATCAGAATGAAAATGTTTGCTCACAGGCTCCTCCTTATCTTTCCTCTGCATCTCGTTTGATAGGAGAATGCTCCTTTGCAGGCTTACTAAGGCACTCTTGTTTCTTATTGCCAAGCTCGTCCAGTATAGACTTACGTTCTTGTGATTTCTCCATACGCTGTTCATACTGCGAAGCTTTTTCAAAAACTCGTGCTTCAGCATCGTAGTGATAAACATTGTCAGTCAGGCGTTCTTCTGGTGATACCTCTGAGTCATTGATCTGTGTCACCATTTCTTTTAGCTCAGAAGCACGCATTTCAATGCTATCGGACACTAATATCACCTCATGCACAGAAGAAGGCAGAATAAAAAAACTTCCTCCCAGCTTTTCGGTAGCCTGTTCCATAAAATCTGGATAGGCAATTACGCCAGCTCCTCTAAGCCTAATGTCATTTGTTGCAACATACATCGGGGACAACGGTTCATCCGGACCACCAAACAGTCCGCCACTCATTTCATACATCAATTCATTCATGTTGACGATGGAGAAGGGCGAGTTTTTCTCACTGTATTCCAGAGCATCCTGATGAAGCTGTTCTACTGTGATGCCGTAAGAATCGAGCATGTCTTTTGTTACCTGAATAGTTCCCTGACCTTCCTCTGTGCGTGTAATAAGAAAGCGATATGTGACAGCCATATCTTCCATATCCGTATGAGCAACGGACTGTAACTTATCAGAATTCGCTTCTTTTCCGACCAGGTCCATAAGCAGGTGAGACTTCATAATGTCGTAGTCTTTTAGCTGTTCAATCAGCTCTTCCGGAATAAATTGCTGGTCCTTCAAATTTTCAAAAGCCATAAAAATTCCTCCTTATCTTTGCATTGTTGGAAATAAAAAAAGAGCGCCTATCCAGCCCTCAACAATGAAGGCGAATAAACGCTCTATGTAAAAAAAGATATTAAATTTTACTTCCCATAACAGGATAGGACTTGGAACATCCACTTTTTTGATTAGCAAGCTTTTTTGCAGGTTTTTTTCTCCGATTAGCAGGAGAGCCGATTTGATTAGCAAAAAAGGGCTTTTTCTTGCTAATGATTAGCAAGCATTTTTTCAAATTTGATGCCAGTTCAATATTAGTTGCAAAAGACAAAATAATTTTCTCATCTTTCGAAATTTATTTTCATGTCTCATTTTCAACGGAAACCTTCTGGGAATAAAAAAAGCCGAAAACCCTTGAAAATAAAGGCTTTCGGCGTTGTTGGCTGGCGTCCATAAAAGGATTCGAACCTTCGGCCTATCGCTTAGGAGGCGATCGCTCTATCCAACTGAGCTATATGGACGTATGTAATTTTGTGATGTTTCTGAGCTATCTCTGGACGAATATTGAACTCCAATCCTAAAGTACGTTTTCGCAAGGTGGGCGTTATAACGTGACCTTAGGAGGCGTGTGCTCTATCCAGCTGAGCTACATGGACATTTATCAAAATATTAAGTTTTATGCAGGATTTAGACTCGAACCATCTACCGCTTAGGAGGCGAACGCTCTATCCTACTGAGCTACGGAGACAATATTCCGATGAGCAATGAGTTTTCCTGTCCAAATCATCCATTCAACTCAACACTCCTCATATTATTTTATCAAACCCATCAAGGAATGTCAAGCAAAACGCCAGCAAAAATCATCCAAAAATCGAAATCAAAACTCAAACAACTCAAAGCCAAAAGATCCAAACCTTCCAGCTCCTCCTAAACTCCAATCCTTCCCAACTCTGGGCATAACCTCTATCTAGTTCCCTGTACGCCCAAGTTCCTGGAAATTAAGAATCCCCTGCATCCAGATCTGTCCCTTGAACCTCCGTCCCACGGCCGGCTCTCCCAGAAGATCCTTGCCATTGATGCAGATAACAAAATTCAGGTCGCTGCACTCCAGATTCAGCCAGTATATTTCTTCATTTGTATATTTATTCTTAATTTTCCGGATTTCTTTAATTTCTCCAATGACAGAGTACTGATCGCATTCGATCCCGCATGGCATAAAGCAGGAATCAATGATGGAATACAGATCCTCCTTCATGGCACGGCGGGAGATCTTAGAATACAGGTCGATATCCTCAATGGTCAGCGTTTCCATGGCGTCCTCGTCGCCATTTTTCGCCGCCTCAATCAGATTATTCCTGTTTTTAGCCGCCACCTTTGCCATCTGGATCTGCTTCTGGGTCTTTTTGATGGGAAGAAGGATCTTCCCGCCAGTGGAAAATCCAGCCAGGCTGATGGAGCGGATCTTAAAGGCCTCTCCCTTTTTCAGTACCTTCTCCCTGTAATCCAGGAAGTTCTGTACGTAGAAGATCAGTGAGATCCCCACACAGGATTCGTCCACCATACCGGCATACGTTTCCTTTTCCACATGTCTCTGGACCGAACATTCTGCTTTGGAACTTTCCTGGGCACATTCCACATAGGGAAAGTAAAACTCTCTTTCAAAGTCTCCTTCCTCGTTCAGCTCACCTACAATGGAAATCCCGATGCCGGGGGCGATCTCCGTCCGCATCTCGCAAACGTTGGTCTCCTCATCGATCTGAACACATTTTGTCACTGATGGCTGCGTCTCCAGCAGATCCAGAAGCTTTTCAATATCCTTTTTCTTCTGGTACATGCTGAAGCCAGCCGCACGCAAGAATTTATGCATATAGATTAATATTCCCCTTCATTCCTTTCGGGCTCCACGCCATCCATGTCTTCCATGTCCATGATCTCGTCCATATCCGCCCCGATGGCCTCCCGCTGCTGTCTCCTCAGTTTCTTCATCCGCTCGCTCTTATTTCTCTCACTTCCGGAAATCTCAATGGACTGTTCCCCGGAGCCGGAATACACGTCTTCTGTCTTTTCTCTCCGTCCTCTTTTTCCGTCCCCATCTGAGATAGACGGACGTTTCACGTAACCCAGAGCCTGCTCCAGGGCCTCCTGCTCTTCACTTCCCAGAAGTACCTCTGTGGCCCCTTCCTCCACCTCTTTCAGATAGATATAGCAGCCCTCCCGGCTGTGTACCACATCCAGGACAAAGCCGGTGTTATTTCCGTCCAGCATGGCGATGACAAAGCTGAGATTCCCGCCCATTCCCTTAAAAGCATTATATTTGACAAATCCAAATTTCTGGAATGAATCCTTTACCTGCTTGGACAGCCGTTTCATAGCGTCCTTGCTGGCCCGGTCCCTGGACTGGCTTTCCTTTAATTCCTCCAGGATATCCTCCAGCGTATCCTCCAGCGTTTCTGCATCCTTTCCACGCATGAAAAGATCATAACGCCGGTACAGCTTATTCATTTTAACAATACAGACGATCACGGCGATCAGTAAAACCACCGATAGTACGGAAAATCCCACGATCAGAAGCATTGGATCGATGGGAAGATGATACAATAGACTATTTTCCATATATTTTCTGTCTTCTGTCCTTCCTTATTTACAGAATTTAATTTTTATTGCCTGGCTATGGACTCCATCATCTCGATCAACCGTTCCAGTTCCTCCTGGGAGTAATACTCGATCTCGATCCTGCCCTTATTTTTATCCTTCCTGTTGATAAGAACCTTAGTGCCCATAATGGACTTCAGCTTGTCCTCGATCTGCCGGTAGATCAGATTGATGTCCGGCCCCGTTTCCGCTTCTTTCTTTGGCTTCTCCGGGCGGTTTAAGAGCTTCACCAGCTTCTCCACATCGCGGACGCTTAATCTTTCCTCTACGATTTTCTGGGCAGTCTGGAACTGGCGTTCCCCATTTTCCAGTCCCAGAAGGGCGCGGGCGTGGCCGCTGGAGATCTTTTCATCGATCAGAAGCTGCTGTACCCTGTCATCCAGCTTCAGAAGACGCATACTGTTGGTAACCGTGGCTCTGTTTTTTGAAACGCGGGCCGCGATCTCCTCCTGAGTCAGATGGAATTCCTGGATCAGCCGCTGATACGCCTGCGCTTCCTCGATAGGGTTCAGATCAGCGCGCTGTACATTTTCGATCAGTGCGATCTCCATGGTCTTCTGCTTATCGTACTCACGGATCATCACAGGGACCTCGGTAAGTCCGGCCAGCTTGGCCGCTCTCCACCGGCGCTCCCCAGCTATGATCTCATAATGACTGTCCTTTTTCTGGACGATCAGCGGCTGAAGCACTCCATACGTCTTAATGGAATCAGCCAGCTCCTGGAGCGCAGCCTCATCAAAATTTTTACGGGGCTGTGTCCCATTGGGTTCGATCAATGATACCTTTAATTTCTGCTCCACTGGCTTTTCTACGATCTTTTCAACAATGATCTTTTCTGCTTTTTTCCCGTTTCCGGTGCCAGAGGGCGTTTTTCCCTTTTCTTTTTTCTCCGTAGCCGAAGGCTTTTCTTCCTTTACAGCTGCATTTTCTTCCAACGTGACTTCTTCACCAAACAGGGCTCCCAGGCCTTTTCCCAATCCCCTTTTCGCCATTATACCTCTTCTCCTCTGCTTATGACTTCCGCGGCCAGAAGCCTGTAATTTTCTGCACCAGTGGACCGGCTGTCATACATATTGATGGGCATGCCATAACTGGGGGCCTCCGCCAGACGGACGTTTCTTGGAATGATCGTTTTATAAATATTCTCATTCAGATGTTCTTTTACATTTTCCACTACTTCCAGTGAAAGATTGGTTCTGGAATCATACATGGTGAAGACCACGCCTTCCACTTCCAGCTCCGGATTCAGTTTTTTCTGTACCAGATTCACAGTCTTTAAAACCTGGTTCAGGCCCTCCAGGGCGTAATATTCACACTGGATCGGGATCAGCGCCGTATTGGCAGCCGTCAGAGCATTGATCGTCAGCAGGCTTAAAGAAGGTGGACAATCAATAATGATAAAATCATAGTTATCTTTTACCAGATTCAGATTTTCCTTCAGGATATTCTCCTTATCCTTCATATCCAGAAGCTCGATCTCTGCTCCCGAAAGATCCACATCAGATGGCATCACATCCAGGCGCTCCTGCACGCTGGGCATGATACAGTCCCCCACCTGGCACTCTCCCATAAGCAGTTCATACACCGTATTATCAATATTTCCTTTTTCCAGTCCCAACCCACTGGTGGCATTGCCCTGAGGATCGAAATCCACAGTCAGCACCCTCTGCCCCGCTTCTGCAAGGCAGGCCGAAAGATTGATCGCCGTAGTCGTTTTTCCAACTCCGCCCTTCTGATTTGTGATCGCTATAATACGTCCCATATATCTCAAGTATCCTTTCCACAGACCAAAAACGCATTCTGCTTTTTATCCAGTTCACACTCATTTCATCCATTGAACTGTTACATGGACTTAAGTATAACACATTTCATTTCATTTTCCTATGGTTTCATAAGAGAAAAATGTGTATGTTTCACGTGGAACATCCTACATTTTCTACAATGACGTTTTTTCTTGTGTTTTCTCCTGTCTTCCAGGCTGCACAAGAAAGAAGCCTGATTGCGGGCTTCTCCGCCTGCGGCGAGCCGCTTCTGCGGCATAATTCCCTTCCGCCGCATGGCGATCCCCACGGAGCGTTCTTTATATCATAGGACGCACTTTCCTATGGCATAAAAAGCTGATTTCCGGAGAAAAGATCGGAAATCTGTACAGGGCAACCTCAAAAATGCTCCTTAATCTTATGCTTATCCAAAATCATGTATACAAAAAATCCTCTTCTCACTGAAAAATAGCGTTTTTATAGTGATCATAGAACGTATTTGTGAAAACTTTTGAAAATTTCGTGAGCACATTATGCGGAATAAGCCAGTGTCAGAAAGAACAAAATCCCACTAGCCCCAATATAAAAATTGTTTCCATGAAATTCTTCCTTATTCTTCTATCTAAATTTTTACCTCAATTTAAGTTTCTGATCTCTGTTTTCCTCACCCATGCTTCTCTTTTTGGCTTTACACAATTCCCCTCCCCTGCGTCTGGACTCCAATATTTGTATATTTTGGGGAATATCTTCTTTGTGACAACCTCCCAAAATTTTTATTCTTAAAGATTCCCTCTGTTTCCCATAATTCAAACCTTAATTCATATCCACAGAGTTCCATATTTTCGCATCCCTCTGATCTTCCAATAATCGTATCTCCTGATAACCTCATTTTCCGCTTTCATTGTTTAGCCACAAGAATGTTTCACGTGAAACGCTCTGCTTTCCATTCTCACTTCTCCTATATATCTATTATCCGATGTTCCACGTGAAACACTACCTGTTATATATTCCGCTGTTATATTCTCCTCCGTCTTTTCCCTCAAAAATACCCTTTAACTGCGAATATTTCAAAGCAAGCTGCTGTCTGTCTAGGTTATCCCTTTCCGCAAAAACTGCCATTCTTGTCTTTTGCAGAAGGAAAAATCATTGCTTATTGGAATTGATCACAAGCCCTTAAGCAAATTTAAGCCGTTTTTTATACTTCTTAATATCATTAAATCGGCTTTTTCGCCAAGTACATCACATACGTGTCAAAAAATATAACCTTTCCTCCAGCTTCGTTTACTGCACATTTAAGACCATCATAAAACTTGCTCTTATACGGTTCAGAAAGTACAATATGGTCGCAATGCGTTCCGCAAAAGGCAATGTATTCATCTGTTGTAAATTCTCGCTTGCCATGATATTCACGTTTTTCAAAATCTACATATCCGTAATTTACAGCGTTTGAATAAACAAACGAACCCTGTTTATATTCTATATTAGACTTAAAATAAGCTGAATAAACTTGCTGGATTTTATTGTAAAGCTCTTCATTCGGCGTTTTATAGTCCGCTTTCGTCAAAAGCATTGCAAGTACCCCTCCAGGATTTAACAAATCGAACGTTTTCTGAAAGGCTATATCCTCTGGAATCCATTGTATGGTTGCTGCAGAATAAATCATATCAAATCTCTGATCTCCAAAATCGTGTATGATAAAGTAAGCGTTAACAATATCAAAGTTTGCAAACTTTCCGTATTTTCTTTTCATCATATCAGCCAAATTCCCGCCAAGTTCAATCGCGTAATAATCGCATCCAGTATTTAAAATTGGTTCTGTAGCCTGACCTGTTCCTGGACCAAGTTCCAATATTTTTTTACCTGGTTTGATATCGGCATAGGAAACCAGCTCCGCAAACAACTTCTCACTATATCGGGGCCTATACTTATCAAATTGTTCTGGAATTGTATCAAATACTTTTCTAAACTCCATGACTTTCTCCGTTACACACTTTAGATTCTCAATCTTGCTCAACACACACATTATATCACATATATGATTTTTGATTTTATTCCTGCTCTCTAAGTAACAACCGAACGAGATCGACGAGTGCTTTCGCCATCAAATAGTATGGCTTTTCTTATATCTGCCCGTATCGTTTTATATCTCTATGGGAGATCCGAGCACCATTTTGAGACCAAAGAATCAAAAATAATAGCAATTTTCAGCACCTGACTCCCTTAAAAATTCAGTATTTGCAAGGAATTTCACAGGTCAATACTTTTTGACGGCACAAATTCTAATACTATTTTTTTATCCGTCTCTCCCCCCATCCGAAACCCATCCAATGTTTCACGTGAAACACAAATGTAAAAACATGACCCAATGTTCCACGTGAAACATGAAACACGATCCAGTATTTTCCATAGTCATGTTTTTTCACAATCCTATTGTCATGCCATGCAGCCTATATTATAATAGGGGGAAAGGATCCACAGACTCTCTTTTCAGGAGGTTCATATTATGAAATCTAAAAATAAGATCATCACAGCGGTCCTTCTGGCTGCAGGAACTGCTGCCGGTACTGCTCTGATCAACAAATACATTAAGGTATCTGCCACATCCAAGAAGCTGCTGAGCCACCCGGAGCCCTCCATCTATAAATGGCGTCTCGGTGATATTTATTATACAAAAACTGGTACCGGAAAACCCCTTCTTCTGATCCATGATCTGACCCATGCATCCAGCGGCTGTGAATGGGACAACCTGATTCCATTCTTAAAGGACAATTATACGATCTACACCATCGACCTTCTGGGCTGCGGAAGATCAGAAAAGCCCAATCTGACCTATACGAACTTCCTCTATGTACAGCTTTTAAATGACTTTATTAAATCTGAGATCGGACGCCGCACCAATGTGATCGCCACCGGAAGTTCCTCCTCCCTGGTGACCATGGCCTGCAGCTATAATCCGGACTTATTTGAGCAGCTGATGTTCATTAACCCGGAAAGCTTTACCTCCTGCTCGCAGATCCCGGGCAAATCGGCAAAGCTTTATAAATTCCTCATTGACCTTCCCATTGCAGGTACTCTTCTGTACCACATTGCGTCAGCAAGAAGTCATATGGAAGAAGCGTTTTCCTCCAGCTATTTCTATAATTCCTTTGACGTGACGCCATTTTATGTGGATAAATATATGGAATCCGCCCACCTGGGAGACTCACCCAAGTCCATTTATTCCAGCGTGATCTGCAATTATACCAAATGCCGGATCAGTCCGGCCCTGGAGAAGATCGACAACAGTATTTACATTCTTGGCGGCGGAGAGGAACCTGACATCGACCAGATCATCCAGGAATATACACTTTGCAATCCGGCCATCGAAGCATCCAAAATTCCTGAGACCAAACATCTGCCCCACCTGGAAAAGCCCCAGGAGGTTTATAAACTCGTCAATATGTTCTTTCATTAGGACCGCCCGCTTATAAACGTATAAACGGTCTTCTAAAAAATAATTCCCGGAAACTGCGGCCAATTTCCAGCAAACATGACTGATCTCCGGAAGCCGCTGCCGCAGGCCGCAAACGTATTCTGACACACAGAAAAACCGCCAGAAAGGATCGGAACATCTCATGTTCCAGATCCGTCTCTGGCGGCTTTTTTATTTCAGCGGCTCCTTTCCAGGCATCCCCGCTTTGCGGGGATATTTTTTCGGAGTCACATTTATTTTATCAATGGGAACAAAGGTCCGGTCCACGTCTGTCCCGGGAAGTACAAGGGTCTTCGTCTCTCTCATAGAGCCTCCCAGCTTCTTTACAGCGCTCTCAGCCTCTCTGGCCTCCTCTTCCACCTTTCCGGATTTATAAGGAAGGAATTCTCCTCCTGCCTTCACAAAGGGAAGACAATATTCCGACAAGGTGGAGAGATTCGCAACTGCTCTGGATACACAAAGATCAAACTGTTCCCTATATTCTTTGTTCCGTCCAAAGTCCTCCGCCCTTCCATGGACCGCCGTGATCCCCGTCAGTCCCAGCTCCTGGATCACGGTGTTTAAAAAGCCCACCCGTTTGTTCAGAGAATCCAGAAGCATGATCTGAAGCTGTGGAAATGCGATCTTTAAGGGGATTCCGGGAAATCCGGCTCCGGTCCCCACGTCGATACAGGAATACGCCTCTGTACGGATCCCATCGAACACCTTTACCACCAGGAGACTGTCCACAAAATGCTTTGTGACCACCTCCTGCATTTCTGTAATGGCCGTCAGATTCATCACCTGGTTCCATTCCGTTAAAAGCTGAAAATATTTAAAAAACTGCTCCTTCTGCTTTTCTGTGAGAACGATTCCCAACTCTTCACAGCCAGCATCCAGAAGTCTTGTAAACTCTTCCATCCTATCTCCTTCCTGCCTGCTCTAAATACACCATGAGGACCGAAATATCTGCCGGAGACACGCCAGAGATCCGGGACGCCTGACCGATGTTCAAAGGCTGATAAAGGTTCAGCTTCTGTACCGCCTCATTCCGGAGGCTTTTCACAGTGGAGTAATCAAAATCCACCGGCAGCTTACGGCTCTCCAGCTTCTTAAACTGTGTCACCTGCTGCATCTGACGCCGGATGTATCCCGCATATTTAAGATTTATGTCAACCTGTTCACAGACATCCCAGGGGAGACTGGGCCGCTCCGGATCCAGCTCCTTTAATGCCTCATATCCCAGCTCCGGCCGCCGGATCAGCTCTGCAAGGGTCGTGCCGGATTTTAGCAATGTGCTGTTATGCCGTGCTAAAAAGTCCTGTACCTGCTCTCCGGCTCCCACAGTCCTCTTTTCCAGACGCTCCATTTCCTTCTGTATAGCCTCTTCCTTCCAGAGAACGTACTGATACTGCTCCTCGCTCACAAGTCCGATCTCATAACCGATCTTCCTCAGCCGCAGGTCCGCGTTGTCCTGACGCAGGAGCAGCCGGTATTCGGCCCTGGAGGTCATCATCCGGTACGGCTCATGGTTTTCTTTAGTCACCAGATCGTCGATCAGAACGCCGATATAAGCCTGGGAGCGGTCTAAGATCACAGGCTCCTTTCCCTGCAGCTTCCTGGCGGCGTTGACACCGGCCATAAAGCCCTGGACAGCCGCCTCTTCATAGCCGGAGCTGCCGTTGAACTGGCCGCCGGAAAACAGGCCGCTGATGGCCTTAAATTCCAGGGATGCGTCTAACTGTCTGGGATTGATACAGTCGTATTCAATGGCATAGGCGTTCCTTACGATCTTCACGTTCTCCAGCCCCGGCACCGTCCGGTACATGGCGTACTGGACGTCCTCGGGCAGGGAGCTGGACATGCCGCCCAGATACATTTCATTGGTGTACAGTCCCTCCGGCTCCACAAAGACCTGATGGCGCTCCTTATCGGGGAATTTTACCACCTTATCCTCAATGGACGGACAGTACCTGGGGCCAGTCCCCTCGATGGCCCCGGAAAACAGTGGGGAACGGTCCAGATTTTCCCGGATGATCTCATGGGTCTTTTCGTTGGTATACGTAAGCCAGCAGGAGACCTGCTCTCTCTGCACCGTCTCCGGATCCGTGGAGAAGGAAAACGGAACGACCCGTTTATCTCCAAACTGCTCCTCCATCTTTGAAAAGTCGATGGAACGGCGGTCAGCCCGGGCCGGAGTCCCCGTCTTAAACCGGTACATCTCGATCCCATGCTCCTTCAGAGAATCCGTCAGATGGTTGGCCGCCTGAAGGCCGTTGGGCCCGGTAGGATTGCTCACGTCCCCGTACACACATCTGGCTCCCAGATACACACCGGTGGCCAGCACCACAGCCCGGCAGTGGTACACAGCGCCCGACAGGGCCTTCACCCCTGTGATCCGCTTTTTCTCTCCGCCCTCTTCTGCCGGTTCAGTTAAAATTTCCGATATTTCCGCCTGCCGGATGGTCAGATGGTCCGTATTCTCCAGAACACGCCGCATCTCACTGGTATAATCCTGTTTATCGGCCTGGGCCCGCAGAGAATGGACCGCCGGCCCCTTGGATTCATTTAACATTTTTGACTGGATAAATGTCTTATCGATATTTTTGCCCATCTCGCCGCCCAGAGCGTCCAGCTCCCTCACCAGATGGCCCTTGGAGCTGCCGCCGATGTTGGGGTTGCAGGGCATGAGAGCGATACTGTCCACGCTGACCGTGAACATAATGGTCTCAAATCCCAGTCTGGCTGCCGCCAGCGCCGCCTCACATCCGGCATGTCCGGCTCCTACGACGGCAATGTCATAGCTTTCCTCTAAAAAAGGCATAGACTTCCTCTTTTCTAACTCTCTATTTTCCCATACAGAACTTGCTGAAGATCTCGTTGACCAGATCGTCCTCCACCGCTTCTCCCACAATGAGCCCCAGCTTTTCGTAGGCATTCATCAGATCGATGGAAAAGAAGTCCTCGGGCATTCCGCTTTCGATGCTGTTTTCCACCATACGGATGCTGTCATAGGCTTCCCGCAGGGCCTCCGCGTGGCGCACATTGGTGATCAGGATCTGATCGTTGAAGTCGATCTCCCCCTCGTAAAACAGGGACTTGATCTCCTCCTCCAACTGGTCGATCCCTGTCTCCTCCTTGGCTGAAATGGAGATCACCCGGTGTCCCGATTTTTCCGCGATCTCCTCCAGGGATACCACCGGCTCCAGATCGCTCTTATTTAAAAGGACCACAGCCTTCCGCTCCCGGATCAGCTCCATGATCTGAAGATCGTTTTCATCCAGCTCCCTGGAGCCGTCCACCACGTAAATAATAAGGTCCGCGTCCCTGGCTGCCTCCATGGCCCGCTCCACGCCGATCTTTTCTACCACGTCGCTGGTGGATCGGATCCCGGCTGTATCCACCACGTTGAGGCTGATCCCCTGAAGATAAATATGCTCCTCCAGGATGTCCCGGGTTGTCCCGGCTATATCCGTCACAATGGCCCGGTCCTCTCCTACTAAAACGTTCATCAGAGAAGATTTTCCCGCGTTGGGCTTTCCCAGGATCACGGTCCGGATCCCTTCCGATACCACGCGTCCATTGGCTGATGACCGGATCAGCCTGGACAGCTCCTGCTCCATTTTCCGGACTCCGATGAGCAGTCTTTCCCCATAGCCATCCAGAGAAATATGCTCCGGATCATCCAGAGCTGATTCAATAAAGGCGATCTCATACAGGATCTTTTCCCGTAATTCCTTGATCTTTTTTGAAACGCTCCCCCGGAGCTGGCCCACCGAGGATTTCAGCGCATACTCATTTTTCGCGTTGATCACGTCGATGACGGCTTCCGCCTGGGACAGGTCGATCCTTCCATTTAAAAACGCCCGTTTTGTAAATTCACCGGGTTCTGCCAGCCTGGCGCCTGCCTTTAATACAGTTTCCAGGATCCGCCGTGTCACAAGCATGCCTCCATGGCAGTCGATCTCCACCGTATCCTCTGCTGTAAAGCTCCTTGGCCCCCGCATCAGCATCACCAGGACCTCGTCCACCACCTGGTCCCCGTCATAAATATATCCGTAATGGATCGTATGGCTGGGAGATCCCTCCAGCGTCTCCTGTTTTCCTTTTTCCTTAAAGATCCGGTCGGCAACCGCCACGGCCTCCTGGCCGCTGATCCGTACAATGCCGATGCCGGAATTTCCCATGGCTGTGGCAATGGCCGCAATGGTATCCGTATGAATCATACTCTTCTCCTGTTCCAGGGCATTTTTCCTCAATTATCGTCCTTTATAATAGCACAAAGGGGCTGCCCCAGGCAACCCCTTCTGATTTTCTTATATGCTTTTACTCTTCCGGATTTCTGCTGCGGTCCGGTCTGGGCCGTCTTTCCCTGCGTTCTTCCCTTTTTAAGGAGATCACCACATGGCGGAACGGCTCCTCGCCCTCGCTTCTTGTGAACACATATTTATCGTTCTGTAAGGCGGAATGGATGATCCGTCTCTCATAAGGATTCATGGGCTCCAGAGCGACAGAACGCTTCGTTCTCTTTACCTTATAGGCAATATTCTTCGCCAGGGTCTCCAGGGTCTCCTTCCTTCTGGCCCGGTAATTTTCCGTATCCAGCTTTACCCGTAAATACTCGTCAGTCTTTTTATTGACCACAAGACTTACCAGGTACTGTAAGGAATCCAGGGTCTGTCCCCGCTTTCCAATGAGGATCCCCATTTCGCCGCCGGTAAGATTTACCTCCAGCTCCTTTTCCTCCTCATTGAGCTTCGTCTCCACATCAACGGAAATGCCCATGGCGTCAAAAACGGAATTTAAGAACTCGACTGCTTTATCATCGACGGTTTCTATTTTTTTCGCACGGATGATCGCCGGCCGGGAGCCGAAAAGTCCGCCCAGCACACCTGCGCTTCCCTTTTCAACCACCTCATACTGAAGTCTGTCGCTGCTGACACCCAGCTGCACCGATGCCTGGGTGATGGCATCTTCCACAGTCTTTGCCGTTACTGTAATCATTTCCATAACAGAATCCCCCTATTTGTTCTTTCCACGCTTTTCATGTGCTTCGTTATACTTCTGGACCATGGCCGCCTTGGCTGCAAGGCTGCCCGGCTTCGCAGTCTCATTGTAAAAACGCTTGGATTCCTCGATCTGCTTTGCAGTCTTTTCCCGGCGGATCTCCTCCGCAGCCTTTTCCCTTTCCTCCTCTTCCTTAATGGATTTTAAGGAAGCGGTAGCATTCTGGGTGATCTTTGCCGGAGGAAGTCCCTGCTTGGCACGTTTCTTATTCACCTTTTCCAGATTCTTCTTCACCATCTCGTCGATGTCGATCTTATCCATATAAGAATTTACAAGAAGCTGCTGGATGATCTGCACAACGCTGGTGGCGATCCAGTAAATACCAAGACCGGCCGGCATGGTGATACAGATAAAGGCAGAGAACAAAGGCATGGTGACCATCATCATCTGCATGGACTGGGCTGTCGGGTTATCCGGATCCGGCTTAGGCTGCTGGCCCTGCATCAGCTTTGTACTGAGCCACTGGGTAAGGGCTGCCAGGATCGGAATGCTCCATGCCAGAGACGGAGCCCAGCCGGGAGCCTCAGCCATATTTAAGCCGCAGAAGGTGTTCATCCGCTCGATCACGCTGGCATTTTCCGCGATCACACTGGAAATAGCCGGGAACAGTCCCTCTAACTCCTGCCACTGGGCAGTCGTGAATTTATAAAGCAGGTCCACCATCTTGTCGGCGCTGGCAAAATCAAAGGTCTCAATGGATTTCACCGCTGCTGCTGTGGCAATATTGGTAATGCCCTGCATCTTTTCTGCGTAACCGGCCTGTCCCATTAACGGGATGACCACATTGTCAAAATATACCCGGACAGACGGAACGTAAGCCGGAATATTATAGATCACACGGTATAAGGCAAACAGGATCGGCATCTGGATCAGCAGGGGCAGACAGCCGCCTGTCATGCTGGTGCCGTACTTTTCATAAACCGCCTGAACCTCCACGTTCTGGCGCTGTAAGGACTCGTTATCTGTTTTTCCCTTATACTTTTTCTGGATCGCCTGAATTTCAGGGTTCATCACAGACATGAGCTTCGTAGTCTTCTGCTGCTTGATCGTAAGAGGGATCATCAGAGTCTTCATTACGATGGTAAACAAGATGATACATAAGCCCACGTTGAAAATACCAAAGATATCCGTAAACCGGAACAGGATATCCATGATATATCCAAGGACGGTAGCAATCGGTCCTAAAATAGACCCTGCTTTTGTCAATATCATAGCTGTAACCTCCTGGGTTTCCTACGGAACTGGATCATAACCGCCTTTTGCAAACGGATGACAGCGAAGGATCCGCCTGCAAGCAAGATACGTACCCTTTACAGCGCCATACTTTTCCAGTGCTTCCAAGGCGTATTGGGAGCACGTAGGCGTGTAGATACAGTGAGGGCCAATACACGGCGAAATAAACTTTCTGTAAAACCTCACCATGCCCATTAATACTTTTTTTACCAAACCTCTCACTTCGATTCTTTTAAAATGTTATGAAGTCCGCATAAGTGCAGAAACGCACTTTCAATTTTGTCGAATTTTTTGTCTCTGGCCGCGGCCCGCGCAACCACAACGATGTCTTTTCCATCCTCCAGCATGTCTTCGTTTAAACGGAAGCTCTCCCGCACAAGCCTGGCAAACCGGTGTCTTACGACGCTGTTGCCGACCTTCTTACTGACAGAGATCCCGATCCTGGCTCCCTTTCGGTCCGTATCCAGCACATACATGACCAGGTACTTATTTGCATAGGACCTTCCCTGGCGGTAGACCGCCTGGAACTCGCTGTTTTTCTTTAACGAATGAAATCTCTTCATAGAAACCTCAAAAAATAAGAGTACCCAAAAGTTTTCCTAAACTTCCGGATACTCTCTTGGATTCATTAAGCTGATAATCTGGCTCTACCTTTTGCTCTTCTGGCAGCTAAAACTTTTCTTCCGCCTGCGCTGCTCATTCTCGCTCTGAAACCATGAACTCTTTTTCTCTGAGTATTTTTCGGCTGAAATGTCATCTTCATAATCCCGGCACCTCCTCTTACTATAAATTCCAAGTACCTTTTTTCATGTACTGTATAAACTTAGACATGATGAAACATCGTTTCAATTATATAGAAGTTATGCGGCTTCGTCAAGACTAAATTTCGGGAAAAAGCCAAAAAAGGAGCGGGAAATTCCCGCTCCGCAAGAAAATGTATTTATTTTCTTATTTGTCACTATATTTAGTATCTTCCTATTATATAATAAGAAACGTTTTTTTCAACTAATGGTTTTTTACCTTTAAAAGCGCCTTTACAATGGCTGTGGTCAGGATCGCCGCCACAATGGCCTCCGGGATCCCGAAGCCCACGATCACTCCCAGGATCATATCATAAAGGCGGGCCACCACTTTATTTGAGGCTGCGGCATAGCTGTTTCCAAAGAAAAAGTAGATGCCGTTCATTACTAAGATCGTATTGGTCATGGAACCTGCGATACCAGCCAGGCCAAGGGCCACGGTCTGGCCGCCCTTTTTTCCACGGGCGAGCTTTAAGACCAGCTCATACACGTAGTACGCCGCCACTCCGATCAGGACTCTGGGGACGATGGAGATCACCACGCTCCACATATTCCCGCTGTATCCGCCAATGGTCACAAAGGGGCTGAATACAAAGGATGTCACCGTAGGCGTAAGCGTCGCCCGGACCAGACTGGTGAGCCCAAATACAAGGCCCAGATACGCGCCGTATTTAGGGCCAAGAAGGAGCGCGCCGATGATGACCGGGACATGGATGATGGTGGCATTCATAAAGCCAAGGGGGATGTAGCCCAGGAACGGTACTACTGACATGGCAATGATGACGGCCGTGAAGATCCCGGCAAGGGACATGTCTAAGACTTTCTTTTCAATTTTCATGATCTTCCTCCTGCTACTGTTCTTTTCTTATAAAAGATACAATGCAATATAGTCACACACGCATTATACAAAACCATGGGAAAATGTCAATAAAGTTTTCCCCATTCCTATGAAAAATAATTATCCCCAATTTGTGGACAAACTGTGGATAACTTTCTGGATAACCTGCGGATAATTTGTGGATTGAATCTTTTCATTGAAAATTCCATCGGATTATTGTAAAATGATATTAGATTGGGTTTATGTGCTTTTGTGGACGGGTCCAAAACTTATCCACAGTTATGCACAGGTTTATACACATATTTAGGAGTACAGATATGCTGGAGAAAATTTTAGAGAAATGGGACGCGATCCTTTTAAATATCAAGGAGGAGCACGATGTCACCGATGTGTCCTACAAGACGTGGCTGCTGCCTTTGAAGCCATATTCTGTGGATAAACATATCCTCACCATCCTGGTGCCCGACGCCCTGTTTCTGGAGTATGTGAAAAAAAAATACGAGTTTTTGTTGAAAGTTACCATTGAAGAGCTGACCGGGATCTCCTGTGAGATCACATTTATCCCCAAAGACAGCATCAAAGAGGAGGAACCGGAAAAAAAGCTGATCCAGAACCACACGGCTGCCGTTAGCCAGCTGGCGATCCAGAACGCCAATCTGAATCCCCGCTATACCTTTGACACCTTTGTGGTGGGAAAAAATAACAACCTGGCCCACGCCGCATCCCTGGCTGTGGCCGAATCCCCAGGAGAGATCTACAATCCGCTTTTTATTTATGGAGGCGTGGGACTGGGAAAGACCCATCTGATGCATTCAGTGGCCCATTTTATCCTGAAAAACAATCCCAGCGCCAAGATCCTCTATGTGACCTCTGAGAAATTCACCAATGAGCTGATCGACGCCATCCGTAATAAGAACAACGTTTCCACCACGGAATTCCGTGAAAAATACCGGACCAACGACGTCCTCCTCATTGACGATATCCAGTTCATCATTGGAAAAGAAAGTACCCAGGAGGAGTTTTTCCACACCTTCAACGCCCTTTATGAGGCCAAAAAACAGATCATCATCTCCTCAGACCGCCCGCCCAGAGAGATCGAAACCCTGGAGGACCGTCTCCGCTCCCGGTTCGAGTGGGGTCTGACTGTGGATATCCAGCAGCCAGACTATGAGACACGGATGGCGATCCTCCGGAAAAAGGAGGAGCTGGAGGGCTATAATATTGATAATGAAGTGATCAAATACATCGCCTCCAACATTAAATCCAATATCCGTGAGCTGGAGGGAGCCCTTACAAAAATTGTAGCCTTAAGCAAGCTGAACAACCGCGAGATCAATATCGAGCTGGCGGAGGAGGCCTTAAAGGACCTGATCTCCCCCAATGCCGTGAAGGAAGTGACTCCCCAGCTGATCCTTAATGTGGTGGCGGAGCATTTTGGAATCAATACCCTGGATATCATCGGCCAGAAGCGCAGCAAGGAGCTGGTATTCCCCCGGCAGATCGTGATGTATCTCTGCGGCGATATGACGACCGAGTCCCTCCAGAATATCGGCAAGGCCCTGGGAGGCCGCGACCACACCACGATCATCCACGGAACGAAGAAGATCGCCGACCGTTTAAAGACCGATGAAAATCTTCAGAACACTGTGGATATCTTAAAGAAAAAGATCAATCCTCACTGATCTGTGGACAGCCTTGTGGAATACCCGTGAAAAATTTGTGGATAAGCAGCTGAAATTTTTTTCAGATTTTCCCCTTGTGGATACTTCTTAAGTTATTCATCCTGAATCTTAAGGTTACCCACAGCTTGTTCAACGTGGAAAATCCTTTATATTTCAGCAATTTTACGCTTATTCACAAATTCACAGCCCCTACGACGATTGCGACGAAAATCTTTTATATATTTCTCTATTAAACCTGTCGCCAGCCAGAAAGGAAGTTATCAACATCTATGAAACTGACATTTCAAAAAGCCGCTTTACTAAACGGCATTAATATTGTTTTAAAAGCCGTTCCCTCAAAAACAACCATGCCTATTCTGGAATGTATCCTGATCGACGCATCCACCGATGTCATCAAGCTGACCGGTAACGATATGGAGCTGGGGATCGAAACAAAAGTTGAAGGAAATATTCTTGAAAAAGGAAAAATCGCCTTAGATGCAAAGCTTTTTTCTGAGATCACCAGAAAATTATCCGATGGAGATTCCATGGTGACCATCGAATCCGATGAAAAATACAACACCACCATCACCTGTGACAACTCTGTATTCTGGATCCAGGGAAAAGACGGGGACGAATTCTCTTATCTCCCCTATATTGAAAAGAATAAATATATCTGTCTGTCCCAGTTTACATTAAAGGAGCTGATCCGACAGACGATTTTTTCCATTTCTGTCAACGACAGCAATAAAATGATGACCGGAGAGCTGTTTGAAGTAAACGGCGATTCCTTAAGAGTCGTATCCTTAGACGGCCACCGGATGGCGATCCGGAAGATCCTTTTAAAAGATACCTATGAAAATACAAAGGTCATCGTTCCGGGAAAAACCTTAAACGAGATCAGCAAGATCCTGACCGGAGACAATGAAAAAGAGGTGCAGATCTACTTCGGCGCCAACCATATTTTATTTGAATTTGACGATACGATCGTGGTTTCCCGCCTGATCGAGGGAGAATATTTTAAGGTGGACCAGATGCTGTCCAGCGATTACGCCACCAAGATCTCTGTAAATAAAAAGGAATTCTTAGACTGCATCGAAAGAGCCAGCATCCTGATCCGGGAAAATGATAAAAAACCGATCATTTTAAACATCGAGGAATCAAAAATGGCCCTGAAGCTGAATTCCAGCTTTGGAACTATGAATGCAGAGATCCTGATCCACAAGACCGGCCAGGATCTGATGATCGGCTTCAATCCCAAATTCCTCATCGACGCCCTGCGGATCATCGACGACGAAAATGTGACGCTTTATATGATGAACCCCAAGTCCCCCTGCTTTATTAAGGATGAGGAGGAAACATATATTTACCTGATCCTGCCGGTGAATTTCAACGCAGCGGCGGTATAAACATATACCTGGTAATGGTATATACTCCTGGAATGGAATAGAAAGGAAAAAAATGGAAAAGATTCATTTAAAGGATGATTTTATAAAGCTGGGCCAGGCTCTTAAGCTGGCCGGCCTGGTGGATTCCGGTGTGGAGGCCAAGATCGTGATCCAGGATGGAAAGGTTTCTGTCAACGGAGCGGCGGAGCTCCAGAGGGGAAAGAAGCTTTATCCGGGCGATGTGGTATCCTTTGGCGGAAAGGAATTTCAGATAGAAAAATAAGGGTACGGTTTCATGTTCATTGAGTCGATCGAGCTTCTGAATTACAGGAATTATAAGCAGTTACATATGGACTTCCACAGCGGGACCAATGTGCTTTACGGCGACAATGCCCAGGGAAAGACCAATATCCTGGAAGCCGTTTATGTATGCAGCACCACCAAGTCCCATAAAGGGAGCAAGGATAAGGAGATCGTCCGGTTCGGGGAGGAGGAATCCCATATTAAGATGACCGTCCGGCGGGACGGGATCCCATACCGGATCGATATGCATCTGAAAAAGAACCGGACCAAGGGCGTGGCCGTCAACGGCGTCCCAATAAAAAAGGCCAGCGAGCTGTTTGGGATCGTCAATGTGATCTTTTTCTCCCCCGAGGACTTAAACATCATAAAAAACGGACCGGCTGAGCGGAGAAGGTTCCTGGACCTGGAGCTCTGCCAGCTGAACAAGGTGTATGTATACGATCTGGTCCAGTATAACCGGGTGGTGGTCCAGAGAAATAAGCTTTTAAAGGAGATGGATTCGGATCCGTCCTTAAAGGAGACCTTAAATATCTGGGATTCGCAGCTGGTGCGGTTCGGAAGCGAGCTGATCCGGCTCCGGACCCGTTTTGTGGAGGAATTAAACGAGCTGATCCGTGAGATCCATTTTCATCTTTCCGGTGAAAGGGAGGAGCTTGAGATCCGGTATGAACCCAATGTGACGCCGGAAACCTTTGAAGCAGAGCTTTCCCGGAACCGGAACCAGGAGCTGAGGCAGAGACTCACACTGACAGGCCCCCACAGGGATGACCTGAATTTTATTGTCAATGGCGCAGATATCCGGAAATTTGGTTCCCAGGGCCAGCAGAGGACGGCGGCCCTGTCCTTAAAGCTTTCGGAGATCGAGCTGGTGAAAAGGACCGTGAAGGATTATCCGGTTCTGCTTCTGGACGACGTGCTGTCTGAGCTGGACGGAAAACGCCAGGAGCACCTGCTGTCAGAGATCAGCCATATCCAGACGCTGATCACCTGCACAGGACTGGATGAATTTGTGAACAGCAGATTTCAGATGGACAAGATTTTTAAGATCGTTGAAGGAACCGTTGAGAGTGAAGAGCTGTGTGTGCAGTTGTAACAGAATTTAAAGGAGGAACATCATGAGCACAGAATATGGAGCCGACCAGATTCAGATCCTGGAAGGCCTTGAAGCAGTAAGAAAAAGACCTGGAATGTATATTGGGAGCACTTCCTCCAGGGGACTTCATCATCTTGTATATGAGATCGTAGACAATTCCGTGGATGAGGCCCTGGCGGGATACTGTGATTCCATCGACGTCCAGATCAACCCGGATAATTCCATTACGGTGGTGGACGACGGCCGCGGGATCCCGGTGGACATCCAGAAAAAGGCCGGGATCCCGGCGGTGGAGGTGGTATTTACCATCCTTCATGCCGGAGGAAAGTTCGGCGGCGGGGGCTATAAGGTTTCCGGCGGGCTCCATGGCGTGGGTGCATCGGTGGTAAATGCCTTGTCCGAGTGGCTGGAGGTGGAGGTACGCACAGGCGGCCATGTATATAAACAGCGGTATGAACGGGGAAAGACCATGTATCCCTTAAAGATCGTGGGAAGCTGCGGGGCGGAGGAGCACGGCACCCGGGTCACCTTCCTGCCGGATAAAGAAATTTTTGAAGAGACCGTTTACGATTTTGATACCTTAAAGATCCGTTTAAGGGAGACGGCCTTTCTGACCAAGGGCCTGAAGATCACTCTGAGGGACGAACGGGAGGAGAAAAAGGAAAAGACCTTCCACTATGAAGGCGGGATCCGTGAGTTTGTGGAGTATTTAAACCGCAGCAATGTGCCCCTGTATGAGCAGGTGTTTTACTGCGAGGGCCAGAGGGACGGCGTGCTGGTGGAGGTTGCCATGCAGCACAATGACTCCTATACAGAAAATATATACAGCTTCGTCAATAACATCAACACGCCTGAGGGCGGGACCCATCTGACCGGCTTTAAAAACGCCCTCACGAAGACGTTCAACGACTACGGGAGAAAGAATAAGCTTTTAAAGGAAAATGAACCGGCCCTTTCCGGTGAGGATATCCGGGAGGGACTGACGGCTATCATCAGCATCAAGGTGGAGGATCCCCAGTTTGAGGGACAGACCAAGCAGAAGCTGGGCAACAGCGAGGCCAGAGGAGCCGTGGACGGCGTGGTCAGCGAGCAGCTTACCTATTATCTGGAGCAGAATCCGTCGGTGGCCAAGGCCATCATTGAAAAATCCGTCCTGGCCCAGAGAGCCCGGGCGGCTGCCAGGAAGGCCAGGGATCTGACAAGAAGGAAGACGGCTCTGGACGGCCTTTCTCTCCCTGGAAAGCTGGCGGACTGCTCCAGCAAAAATCCGGAGGAGTGCGAGATCTACATCGTAGAGGGAAATTCCGCCGGCGGTTCGGCCAAGGATGCGAGAAATAAGGCCACCCAGGCGATCCTGCCGCTGCGCGGAAAGATCTTAAACGTGGAGAAGGCAAGACTGGACCGGATCTACGGAAATGCAGAGATCCGTTCCATGATCACGGCCTTTGGAACCGGGATCCACGAGGAATTTGATATTTCCAAGCTGAGATACCATAAGATCATCATTATGACCGATGCGGACGTGGACGGCGCCCATATCAGCACCCTGCTCCTGACGTTTATATACCGGTTTATGCCGGAGCTTATCAAACAGGGATACGTTTATCTGGCCCAGCCGCCTCTTTATAAGCTGGAAAAGAATAAGCGCATCTGGTACGCATACAGCGATGAAGAGCTCAATGAGATCCTGAAGGAAGTGGGCCGCGACCAGAATAATAAGATCCAGCGCTATAAGGGTCTGGGAGAGATGGACGCGGAGCAGCTCTGGGAGACGACCATGGATCCCGAGCGCCGGATCCTTCTTCGAGTGACCATGAATGAAGAAATGACATCAGAGATCGATCTGACCTTTACCACCTTAATGGGCGATCAGGTGGAACCCAGAAGAGAATTCATTGAATTAAACGCCAAATACGGAACCCTGGATATTTAATCCCGGGATATGGAGAGGCCCTTGGGGCCAAGAAGGGTGGAAAAATAAATGGAACCGAATATTTTTGATAAAGTGCATGACATTGATCTGAAAAAGACAATGGAAAAGTCGTATATCGACTATGCGATGAGCGTCATTGCCGCCCGAGCGCTTCCGGACGTGCGGGACGGATTAAAGCCGGTGCAGAGAAGAGTGCTGTACTCCATGGTGGAGTTAAATAATGGACCGGATAAGCCCCATAGAAAGAGCGCCCGTATCGTCGGTGATACCATGGGTAAATACCATCCCCACGGCGACACCTCCATTTACGGAGCCTTGGTAAATATGGCCCAGCACTGGTCTATGCGGTATATGCTGGTGGATGGCCACGGAAACTTTGGATCTGTGGACGGCGACGAGGCGGCGGCCATGCGGTACACCGAAGCCAGATTAAGCAAGATCTCAACGGAAATGCTGGCGGATATTTATAAGGACACTGTGGACTTTGTTCCCAACTTTGATGAAACAGAAAAAGAGCCGGTGGTCCTGCCGTCCAGATTTCCAAATCTTCTGGTCAACGGCGGAACCGGCATTGCCGTCGGCATGGCCACCAATATCCCGCCCCATAACCTGCGGGAAGTGATCGCAGCGGTGGTAAAGATCATCGACAATAAGGTGGAGGAGAACCGGGAAACGACCATGGAGGAGCTGCTTTCCATCATCAAGGGACCGGATTTCCCCACGGCGGCTACCATCCTGGGGACCAGGGGCATAGAGGAGGCATACCGGACCGGACGCGGAAAGATCAAGGTGCGTGCGGTGACGGACATCGAGACCATGCCCAACGGAAAGAGCCACATCATCGTCACAGAGCTTCCCTACCTGGTCAATAAGGCCCGCCTGATCGAAAAAATGGCGGAGCTGGTAAAGACAAAGAAGATCGACGGCATCACGGCCATCACCGACGAATCCAACCGGGAGGGCTTAAGGATCAACATCGAGCTGAGGAGAGACGTCAACGCAAATGTGATCTTAAACCAGCTCTTAAAGCACACCCAGCTCCAGGATTCCTTCGGCGTGATCATGCTGGCCCTGGTGAACAACGAGCCCAAGGTCCTTACCCTGTCCCAGATGCTTACGTATTATCTGGATCACCAGAAGGACGTGGTGACCAGAAGGACCAGATATGACTTGAATAAGGCGGAGGAGCGGGCCCATATTTTAGAGGGACTGTTAAAGGCCCTGGACCATATCGACGAGGTGATCCGCATCATCCGAGGTTCGGCCAACGTGGGAGAGGCAAAGGCGCAGCTGATGGAGCGGTTCGGCCTTTCCGATGTTCAGGCCCAGGCCATCGTGGATATGCGTCTTCGCGCGCTCACCGGTCTGGAACGGGAGAAGCTGGAAAACGAGTATAAGGAGCTTCAGGCTAAGATCGCAGAATTAAAAGCGATCCTGGCAGATGAAAAGAAGCTTTTAGGCGTGATCCGGAAGGAGCTTCTTGTGATCTCTGAGAAGTACGGGGATGACCGCCGGACAAAGATCGGCTTTGACGATGACGTTTCCGTGGAGGACCTGATCCCCGACGACGACGCGGTGATCGCCATGACCAATCTGGGCTATATCAAGAGGATGTCCGTGGACAACTTCAAGAGCCAGAACCGGGGCGGCAAGGGGATCAAGGGAATGCAGACCATCGAGGAGGATTTCATCGAGGACCTTCTGATGACCACCAACCATCACTATATCATGTTCTTTACCAATACCGGCCGCTGCTACCGGTTAAAGGCGTATGAGATCCCGGAGGCCGGCAGAACGGCCAGGGGAACCGCCATTGTCAATCTGCTCCAGCTTCAGCCGGGAGAAAAGGTGACGGCGACGATCCCCATGAAGGAGATCGACAATGAAAAATACCTGATGATGGCCACAAAGAACGGCATGGTGAAGAAGACCCGTATGGAAGAGTACACCAATATGAGAAAGACCGGGCTTCAGGCCATTCTTCTGCGGGAGGACGACGAGCTCATCGAGGTAAAGGTGACCGACGATACGGAGGATATCTTCCTGGCCACAAAATACGGCCTTTCCATCCGCTTTAAAGAAAGCGACGTGCGCATCACCGGCCGGGTTTCCTACGGCGTCATCGGCATGAAGCTGGATCCGGGCGACCAGGTCATCGGCATGCAGATGGAGAGCCAGGGAGAATATATGCTGGTGGCCTCCGAAAAGGGGTATGGAAAGAGGACCCGCATCTCAGAATTCAAGAGCCAGCTGCGGAACGGCCGCGGCCTCTTATGCTACAACGTGACGGAAAAAACAGGATGTCTGGTGGGAATGAAGCTGGTGGACGATGAGCGGGATATTATGCTCATCACCAACGAGGGCATACTGATCCGCATGAGCGTAGACGATATTTCCGTCATTGGAAGAAATACATCAGGGGTAAAATTAATGAGCATCGATCCGGATTCCAACGTGCGAGTGGCCACCATCGCCAAGGTGCGGGAAAGCAGCCATGAGGACGGAGAGGAAGACGGTGAAGAGATAAAAACGGATCTGGAGAATGGGGACCAGAACGAATAAATCAGACTGAGGGAGGTAGTCTTATGGGAATTTCAAAAAAAGAGGCGTTACAGGCGATCGAGCGGGAACGGGAAATGATCTGTGCAGCCAGCGATGCAGTCTGGGATCATCCGGAAACTGCATTCCAGGAATTTAAGTCCACAGAGATCCTCTGTGAGCTCCTGGAGAAAGAGGGCTTTTCTGTGGAGAGGAACCTGGCCGGGATCCAGACAGCATTTTCCGGCCGGTTTGGCCATGGAAAGCCGGTGGTGGGCATCCTGGGTGAATTCGACGCCCTTTCCGGCCTTTCCCAGGAATCGGAGAGCATTGAAAAGGTGCCTGTATGTGAGGGGGAGCCGGGCCACGGCTGCGGCCATAACCTGCTGGGAGCCGGATCTGTGGCTGCGGCCATTGCCGTAAAGGAATACCTGGAGAAGAATGGAAAAGAGGGGACCGTGGTATTTTTCGGCTGTCCCGGCGAGGAAGGCGGCTCCGGCAAGGGCTTTATGGCCAGGGACGGTGTCTTTGACGAGCTGGATTTCGCCATCAGCTGGCATCCCGGCGACCAGAATGAGGTTTCTGTGGGAAGCTCTCTGGCCAATTACCAGGTATTCTACCGGTTCTTTGGAACGGCGTCCCATGCGGCAGCCTGTCCGGAGCTGGGAAGGAGCGCCCTGGATGCCGTTGAGCTTATGAACACCGGCGTGCAGTATTTAAGAGAGCATGCCATCCAGGAAGCCAGGATCCATTACGCCATCACCAACACCGGCGGCTATTCCCCCAATGTGGTGCAGCCCTTTGCAGAGGTCTTATACCTGATCCGTGCGCCCAAAAACGATCAGGTAAAGGAATTGTTTGAGAGAGTTAATGACATTGCCAGGGGAGCGGCTCTTATGACCGGGACCCGGATGGAAATGCAGTTTGTGAAGGCATGCTCCAATGTGGTGGACAATACGGTCCTGGAGGAGGTGCTCCAGAAAAACCTGGAAGAGGTAGAGCGGGAGCCCTATACAGAAGCGGAGCTGGAGTTTGCGAAAAAGCTTGCGGGTACATATGGCGGCGGTGAGCTGGATGTCCAGGATCTCCTGAAGCGGTATGAGAAGTCCAGAAAGGCAGAGGTGGAGGCCTTCTTAAACGCCCATAAGGACGATGTGATCTGCGATTATATCGTGCCCTTAAAGGATACAGAGACCGTTATGGCCGGTTCCACAGATGTGGGCGATGTAAGCTGGGTATGCCCTACGGCCCAGATCAACGCAGTGACCGAGGCGGCTGGAACACCAGGCCATTCCTGGCAGCAGGTGTCCCAGGGAAAATCCTCTATTGCCCATAAAGGCATGCTGTTTGCCGGAAAGGTCATGGCTGGAGCCATCATCGACGTGCTGGAGGATCAGAGGCTGATCGGTGAGGCGAAGGACGAACTGAAAAAACGGGTCGGCGAAGCCGGCTATGTGGCTCCGATCCCCAAGGATGTAAGGCCTATGGCCATCAATCCGAAAAAATAATGGAGCTGTTTGAGGTAAGATGTGATGAAAGCATGGGAAACGTTTAAAGAGTATTTTATGATCACGGTAGGAGTGGCGATCGTGGCGGTATCCGTTTATTTCCTTCTGGTTCCAAGCCATGTGACTGTGGGAAGCATCAGCGGTCTGTCGATCATCCTGGAATATTTTATTCCTCTGCCGCTCTCAGTGATCACCTTTATCCTGAATGCCGTCCTTCTGGTGGTTGGATTTTTACTGATCGGAAGGGATTTCGGGATCAAGACCGTCTATACGTCTCTGATGATGCCAGTGATGATGGGAGTCCTGGAGCGGATCTGTCCGGATGTACAGTCGATCATGAAAGATCCGTTTCTGGATATGATCGTGTATATTTCCATTGTAAGCATCGGACAGGCGGTGATGTTCCGCTATAATGCGTCCTCGGGCGGCTTGGATATTGTGGGAAAGGTCCTCAATAAATACATGCATATCGAGCTGGGAAGAGCCATTTCCATGGCTGGAATGCTGGTAGCCATTTCCTCCATCCTGACGTCTGATCTGAATATGGTGATCTTAAGTATTTTAGGTACGTATCTCAGCGGTATTATCCTGGATCACTTTATCTTTGGATTTAATATTAAAAAGAGGATCTGTATCATCTCCAAAAAGGAAAAGGAGATCACAGATTTCATTCTCCATGAGATGCACAGCGGAGCCACCATCTATGAGGCCAGGGGCGCTTACGACAATACGGTGCGCCGGGAGATCATAGCCATTGTATCGAAGAATGAATATTCCAAGCTGATGAATTTCATTACGAAGACGGATAAGGACGCGTTCGTTACGGTCTATACAGTCAATGAGGTTTTATACAGACCGAAATTCTAAAGGAACAAAGGAGAGGCCATGAGAGAGGTTTCAGTAAGCGAGATCACAAAAAACATAAGGGAGATGTGCATTGAAGCCAACCATTTCCTGTCTCCGGACATGAAGCAGGTCTTTGATGAGGCTGTAAGCAGGGAGGAATCCCCTCTGGGAAAACAGATCTTAAACCAGCTGGAGGAGAATCTCCGGATCGCCGGGGAGGATATGATCCCCATCTGCCAGGATACCGGTATGGCTGTGGTATTTTTAAAGGCGGGCCAGGAGGTACACTTTACCGGCGGCAGTCTCACAGAGGCGGTCAATGAAGGCGTCCGCCAGGGGTATACAGAGGGATTTTTAAGAAAATCCGTGGTGCAGGACCCCATCGAGCGGGTGAATACCAGCGACAATACGCCGGCCATCCTTCACTATGAGATTGTGGAGGGAGACCAGGTGGAGATCACTGTGGCTCCCAAGGGCTTCGGCAGCGAAAATATGAGCCGAGTGTTCATGCTGAAGCCGGCAGACGGCATTGAAGGCGTTAAGGAGGCCATTCTGACGGCTGTCCGGGACGCGGGGCCAAACGCCTGTCCGCCCATGGTGGTGGGAGTCGGTATCGGCGGTACCTTTGAAAAATGTGCCCTTATGGCGAAGCACGCGCTTACCAGAGACCTCTCCGAGGAATCCCCGGTCCCCTATGTGCGGGAGCTGGAAAAGGAGATGCTGGAACGGATCAATGGCCTTGGGATAGGTCCTGGGGGCCTGGGAGGCCGGATAACGGCCTTTGCCGTGAATATTGAAACGTATCCTACCCACATTGCGGGACTGCCGGTAGCGGTCAATATATGCTGTCATGTAAACCGCCACGCCCACCGGGTCATCTGATCATGAAAAATCCGGTATCATCGGATAAAGGAGAGAGCCATGGATAAAAATATACATGTACCTATCAGCCGGGAGGACGCAGAGGGTCTGAGGGCCGGCGATTACGTTTATTTGACAGGCACGATCTATACGGCCAGGGATGCGGCCCATAAACGGATGAAGGAAACTCTGGACGCAGGAAAGGAGCTTCCCCTTTCCCTGGACCGGAATGTGATCTATTATATGGGACCGTCTCCGGCCAGGGAGGGCCGTCCCATCGGCTCTGCCGGCCCTACGACCGCCAGCAGGATGGATAAGTATGCTCCGGAACTTCTGGACCTGGGCCTGGGGGCCATGATCGGAAAAGGAAAAAGAAGTCCGGCGGTGGCTGACGCCATCGTAAGGAACGGGGCTGTTTATTTTGCTGCCATTGGAGGAGCCGGAGCTCTTTTATCGAAATGTATTTTAAGCTCAGAGGTGATCGCATACGGAGATCTGGGGCCAGAGGCGGTGAGAAAGCTGGAGGTAAAGGATTTCCCGGTGGTAGTGGTCATCGATTCCCAGGGGAATAATCTTTATGAAACCGCCGCAAGGGCGTATGCAAAGGAAGGATGACATGAACAGAATCGCTTATATGGTCATAAAGAGCCTGCCGTTTGTTCCGGCATGGTTTTACCGCGTATGCCGCCTGGGAAGAGATCAGGATCCCCATACGGAGCAGGAGCGGTATGATTATTTAAGAAAACTGGTTAAGAGGGTCAATAAAAGCGGCCGTGTGGCAATTGAGGTCCATGGCCGCGACAACCTTCCTGCCGCGGACGGCTTTATCATGTTCCCGAATCACCAGGGCCTCTTTGACGTTCTTGCTGTGATCGAGGGATGTCCACGCCCATTTGGTGTGGTCATAAAAAAAGAGGCAGCGGATATCATTCTCGTAAAGCAGGTAGTGAGACTGCTCAGAGGGATTTCCATAGACCGGCAGGATACCAGGAGCTCTTTAGAGGTGATCAATCAGATGACAGAAGAGGTTAGGAAAGGGAGAAATTATCTGATCTTTCCAGAGGGGACCAGATCCAGAAAGGGGAATGAGCTACTGGAATTTAAAGCAGGTACCTTTAAAAGTGCTGTAAACGCCTGCTGTCCCATAGTGCCGGTGGCATTGATCAACAGCTTCAAGCCCTTTGATATCCGTTCCATCAAAGAAGAGACAGTCCAGGTCCACTTTTTAAAGCCTATTGAGTATGATCAATATATAGGAATGAAAACAAAAGAAATCGCACATCTTGTACATGACAGGATACAGGAAGAAATAAATAAATTTATCTAAAAAAAAATATTGACAAAATGTTTTTTCTCTTATATAATGACATATGCGTCTGGCGAATGCCAGAATTTAATAAGTGATTATTAGCTACGGTAATAAGGAGAAATACTCAAGAGGCCGAAGAGGCGCCCCTGCTAAGGGTGTAGGTCGGGAA
>ERZ894236.600-NODE-600-length-39425-cov-103.471_pt1 | contig 39425 bp, 39 predicted proteins | sample MGYA00380297_ERZ894236 | MGnify/ENA primary metagenome ERZ894236 (study PRJEB32331, sample SAMN06328420) | human gut metagenome | biome: human gut microbiome; feature: stool | host: Homo sapiens | collected 2014-08-04 ... | reverse complement strand
TCCTGAAATGGTCTATAAGTATTATACCATTTCAGGATAATAATGTAAACTTATTAAAATCGAGTTATACTAGATGGCAGTGGGGCCTGGATTCATTGACGCAGAGGTACAGTTTATGGTTTGCAGTGAAAGGGAGAGTGTGATATGAGGAGACTGAAACAGCAGGCAGTCATTTGGATGTCAGGGGCGCTGCTGATGTTAATGTGCGGGACGGCCATGGCATCCACAAGGACAGAGATAGACAGTATATCCCTGGATGTAGAGTCGAATATTGAGGCAGGTGACAGTTCCGGCGATGTGGATGTGACCTGCGATTCCGGCGACTATTATGTGGACGATATAGAGATAACCAATGAGCCTAAAAATGGATGGGATGACGGCGATAAGCCAAAGCTTAAGGTCACGGTGGAGGCAGAGGAGGATTATTACTTTTCTTCCGGTCTGTCTAAAAATGATGTGGACTTAAGAGGGGCGGAGGGCAAAGTTACATCTGTTACCAGAAAGAGCAGCACCTTGATTGTATACATTACTCTGGATTCCCTGGACGGCAGTGACAGCGGATATGATTTGGATGTCTACGGGCTGGAATGGGATGAATCCGACGGCATGGCCTCATGGGAGGACAGCGGGGACGCAAGGAAATACGAGGTAAGGCTTTACCGCAACGATAATTCCGTGACCTCCGTACTTACAACCTCGGATACCAGTTATGATTTTTCCGGTTATATAACAAAAAGCGGTGACTATATGTTTAAGGTCAGGGCCGTGTACAGCTCCTCTGACAAGGGAAGCTGGGAGGAATCCGATTCCTGGTATGTCTCATCTGAGGAAGCGGATGAAATCAACGATGGCAGAAGGACATACGGCTCATCCTCATCCAATTACAAAGGCGCATGGCTCAGGGATACGGTGGGCTGGTGGTATTGCAATGCGGATAAGAGTTATACGGTGAATAACTGGCAATATATTGATGACAGGTGGTATTTCTTCAATGCTGCGGGATACATGGTAACGGGCTGGATTGACTGGAACGGGAGATGGTATTACTGCGGAGACGACGGAGCCATGTATTATGACACCACCACACCGGATGGGTATTATGTGGGGGATGACGGGGCCTGGGTGCAGTGACGCACAGATAGTTGGATATGGAAAAGCGGCAGATAGAGTAACAAGAAAAGAAAATACGCTGTATACATTTTATCACAAAGCGAATCCCCGGTGAGCTTAAAAACTCTCAGGGGATTTTTTTACCATATGGATATCCTTCCGCCCGGGCCCGGTTTTGCAGCTGACGCTGTTTTTTGCCGCATCCATGGTCCTGGAATGGGATTATTGCGCCGCTGCTCTTGACTTCTATAGTAATATCAACTAAAATTGAGAAACGTAGCAGTACGAAGGTTTTGAAAGGACGCATATGGGAATTGTTAAAGCTGCAAAGCTGGTATATGAGTTTATCAGGCGCGATGAGGAAGAAAATATAGAAGAAGTGAACCGGGCCATTGACGGTGTGGATGTGGATATAAAAAGGGGAGATTTTGTGGCTGTGCTGGGCCATAATGGTTCCGGCAAGTCTACTCTGGCCAAACATGTCAACGGTCTCCTGCTGCCCACGGAGGGAACCGTATGGGTGGGAGATATGGATACCAGAGATGAGGAACATATCTGGGATGTGCGCAAGACCGCCGGCATGGTGTTCCAGAATCCGGATAACCAGATCATTGGCAATATCGTGGAGGAGGATGTGGGCTTTGGACCGGAGAATATAGGCGTGCCCACGGAAGAGATATGGAAGCGTGTGGAGGCGAGCCTGAAAGCAGTTGGAATGACCGCCTACCGGCTCCAGTCCCCCAATAAGCTTTCCGGAGGCCAGAAGCAGAGGGTGGCCATAGCAGGCGTCATGGCCATGAAGCCGGAGTGTATTATTTTGGACGAGCCCACTGCCATGCTGGACCCTAACGGCCGCAGGGAGGTCATACGGACCATACATGAGTTAAACCGGACAGAAGGCATCACGGTCCTGCTGATTACCCATTATATGGAGGAGGCCATTGAAGCTGACAGAATCATCGTCATGGACGACGGCAGGATTGTCATGGACGGACAGCCAAGGGAGATATTCTCCAGGGTCAAAGAGCTGAAGAGCCATGGGCTGGACGTGCCCCAGGTGACAGAACTGGCCGAGGAGCTTAGGGAGGCAGGGATGCCCCTTACAGATGGAATCCTTAGCAGGGAAGAGCTGGTGGAACAGCTGGTACCCCTTCTGAGATAGAGAGAAGGAGATAAAGGATGTCAATAAAAGCAGTTGATTTGAATTTTGTATATGGCGGCGGCACGGCTTTTGAACAGCATGCCCTGTTTGACGTGAATCTGGAGATTGAGGACGGGGAATTCGTAGGACTGATTGGACATACAGGATCGGGAAAATCCACCCTGATTCAGCATTTAAACGGGCTGATAAGAGCCAGCGCAGGCGAACTCTACTACAATGGGGAGAATATCTACAGCCAGGGCTATGACATGAAGCAGCTGAGGAGCAAGGTGGGACTGGTGTTCCAGTATCCGGAGCACCAGCTTTTTGAAGTGGATGTGCTGACAGATGTATGCTTTGGACCTAAGAATCAGGGACTGAGCAGGGAGGAGGCTGAAGCCAGGGCAGAGAAAGCCCTGGAGCAGGTGGGGCTGGATCCTTCTTATTATAAGCAGTCTCCCTTCGAGCTGTCCGGCGGTCAGAAACGGCGGGTGGCCATAGCCGGCGTGCTGGCCATGGATCCGGAGGTCCTTATATTGGACGAGCCAACGGCTGGTCTGGACCCAAGGGGAAGAGATGAGATTCTGGACCAGATTGACAGGCTTCACAGGGACCGCCATATGACCATCATACTGGTTTCCCACAGCATGGAGGATGTAGCCAGGTATGCGGACCGGCTTATTGTGATGAACCATGGGCAGAAGGTGTTTGACGGTGCGCCAAAGGAGGTATTCCGCCATTACAGGGAACTGGAGACCATGGGACTGGCTGCGCCCCAGATAACCTATCTGGTCCATGACCTGAAGGCCAGGGGCATTGATATTGACGATGGTATTACCACAGTAGCAGAGGCCAGGGAGGCTATTCTGGCGCTGAGGAATAAACTGACAGAAAGCAGCAGGGATAAAAATGTTTAGAGAGATTACTTTGGGCCAGTACTATCCGGTGGACTCGGCAGTTCATAGACTGGACCCCAGGACAAAGCTTTTTGGTACTATGGTGTTCATAGCCTCCTTGTTTGTTGCAAACAATATATGGGGTTATGTCATTGCCACGGTGGTGCTGGCAGCTGTGATTAAGCTGACCAAGGTGCCGGTGCGTTTCATACTCAGGGGCCTGAAGGCTATCGTGATTCTGCTGCTGATCAGTGTCAGCTTTAACCTGTTCCTCACAGACGGGCGCATACTGGTTAAGTTCTGGATTTTCAAGATAACCTTTGAGGGCGTGCGCATGGCCTTTTTTATGGGTCTGAGGCTTATCTATCTGGTTATTGGTTCATCCGTCATGACGCTGACCACTACGCCGAACCAGCTGACAGACGGTCTGGAGAAGGGCCTTGGCTTCCTGAAGCGGTTCGGGGTGCCGATCCACGAGGTTGCCATGATGATGTCCATTGCCCTCAGATTCATTCCGATTCTGGTGGAGGAAACCGATAAAATCATGAAGGCCCAGATGGCCAGGGGAGCTGATTTTGAGACCGGCAATCTGATACAGAAGGCAAAGGCCATGGTGCCTCTTTTGGTGCCGCTGTTTATTTCCGCCTTCCGCAGGGCCACAGACCTGGCCATGGCTATGGAAGCCCGCTGTTACCGCGGCGGCGACGGCCGCACAAAGATGAAACCCCTTCAGTACCGCCAGGCGGACCATGATGCCTATATGATATATGCTCTGTATTTTGTGGTCATTATAGCGTCCAGGGTTTATCTCTAAAACGAGCATTGCGCTGCAGAAACAGGAAGGTAGGATGAATGAAACGAATACGGCTTGTGGTTGCCTATGACGGCACACAATATCACGGCTGGCAGATACAGCCGGGGGCAGTGACCATAGAATCTGTTCTGAATGAAGCCCTTACCCAGCTTATGAGGGAGCCCATCCAGGTCATAGGTGCCAGCAGGACAGATTCAGGAGTCCATGCAAGGGGAAATGTGGCTGTCTTTGACACACAAAGCCAGATGCCGCCGGATAAGATTTGCATGGCCCTGAACCAGAGGCTTCCGGAGGACATCCGGGTTCAGGTATCCGAGGAGGTGCCCTCTGACTGGCATCCCAGGAAATGTACCTGTATCAAGACATATGAATACAGGATTTTAAACCGGAGAATCAACATGCCCATGGAGCGCCTGTACTCCCATTTCTGTTATTATAAGCTGGATGTGGACAGGATGCAGGCTGCTGCAAATATGCTGGCCGGAGAACATGATTTTAAAAGCTTCTGCAGTGTCCGCACCCAGGTGACGGATACGGTAAGGACCATCTATAAGATTGATGTAACGAGAAATGACGATGATATCATTACCATACGCGTGACCGGCAACGGTTTTCTGTATAATATGGTGCGCATCATTGCCGGGACCCTGATGGCCGTGGGAGCAGGCCACATACGGGCAGAGGATATGCCCTCCATTCTGGAGGCAAAGGACCGGCGGGCAGCAGGACCCACGGCGCCTGCCAGGGGGCTTACCCTGATAGAAATGAAATATGAGCTGTAAATGCCGGATTATCTTTGTTTATTCGGCATTTTTTCTTTGCGAAGTGGTTGACAGGGAGTGTTTGGTATTATATAATATAAAACTGTGACATTAGCAAAGAATGCTCATCCAAAGCCCCGGAGTGAGCACTTTGATTGATAAATACTTCCCATATTTATCAGGCATATAGCGGGCATCCGTTGGATGTCAGGTGCATAACAAGGTTGAGATTAACAGGAGGTTAACCAATGAAGAGTTTTATGGCTAGTCCAGCGACAATTGAAAGAAAATGGTATGTAGTTGATGCTACAGGATATACATTAGGACGTCTGTCTTCAGAGATAGCAAAGGTTTTAAGAGGAAAAAACAAGCCGATTTTCACACCTCATATGGATTGCGGCGATTATGTAATCGTTGTGAACGCTGAGAAGATTAAAGTAACCGGCAAGAAGTTAGATCAGAAGATTTATTACAATCACTCTGATTACGTAGGCGGTATGAGAGAGACAACCCTGCGTGAATTGATGGCTAAGAAGCCTGAGAGGGTTATCGAGTTAGCAGTTAAGGGTATGCTTCCAAAGGGACCTCTGGGAAGAAGCATGTTCGGCAAGCTTCATGTATATGCAGGCCCAGACCATGAGCAGGCAGCACAGAAACCAGAAGTTTTAACATTTTAATGAGGATTGGAGGAAGAAAGTATCATGGCTAACGCAAAATTTTACGGAACAGGCAGAAGAAAAAAATCCATCGCCAGAGTATATTTAGTACCAGGTACCGGCAACATCACCATCAACAAGAGAGATATCAATGAGTATCTTGGTCTTGAGACTTTAAAGGTTATTGTTCGCCAGCCATTAGTAGCTACTGAGACTACTGATAAATTCGATGTAATGGTTAATGTTCGCGGCGGCGGCACAACAGGACAGGCCGGTGCAATCCGTCACGGCATCTCCAGAGCTCTCCTTCAGGTAGACGCTGATTACAGACCAGCCCTGAAGAAAGCTGGTTTCTTAACAAGAGACCCAAGAATGAAAGAGAGAAAGAAGTACGGTCTCAAGGCAGCCCGTCGCGCTCCGCAGTTCAGCAAGCGTTAATCGGCTGTTCAAACCGTATCAAAATTGGTCAAAAACCCCGGAAAATCAAGGTTTTCCGGGGTTTTCTTATACCCGAAAGGGCTGATATAGTTTGACCTGATTTGGCGAAACAAGAGCCATTTTCACCCAATTTTTAGTGGTTAAATATAGGACAACCGGCGAAAATGGGGGTAAAAAACGGGCTTAGTGGTTAAAAAAGATATTTATGCTCCGGCAGGTCAGGTGGCCTTATGTATTGCTGAAGAAACAGAGGACTACGGTTCCTATTAACACCGCAACAATAGAATAAATAGCATAACGACGAAACGGTTGAGATGAAACAGGCTGCGTAAATCCGATTTCAGGTCATATGTCTGAGAACCAGTGAGTTAAACCAGATATACATGAGAGGCCACTGGCAAGACGGGATTTCTATATCCATTGATTGGAGTCTGCCTTGCCGGTGGCTTTTTTTGGCTTTCCGGCAGGGCTTTTGAAATCATGAGAGAGAATCAGAAAACTGAGAAAAATGCACGGATTTACTCAGGAGGAATTGGCAGATAAGCTCAATGTATCGGCCGGACACATGGGAAAAATTGAAACAGGAAGCAAGGGCGTCTCGATTGATCTTATGATTGAGATTGCTGAGACCTTCCATGTTTCCTTGGACTATCTGGTAATGGGAAAGGAACCGGCAACGGAAATACTTCGGCATAAGATTCGGTCTAAGATCGAAAGCTCAAAATAGAATCAGATGGAATATACGAACACCCTGCCAAATCTGTGAATCGCAGAAATGACAGGGTGTTTTACTCAAAGTGACTATTTGAGATAGGGCTTTAGTTTTTTTACGAGTACATGAATTTTGGTTCCCGGAGCAGAATCAGACGGTAGTTTTCCAGCATTGATTTTCTCCAATTTTTCAGCATTTGCAATGGCAGCCTCCATGTATGGTAATAGAATCCTGTACATATCAATCCGATTCTTCTCATAGGCACCAAGTCCCTGAAAGGAAAGGATTTTTGTTAGCTTAGGCCAGTAGGAGCTTCTGTGCAGATCAGATTGCATAAAGCTGAAGTGAAGAAGAAACCATAATTCGATACACTGATTAGACCAGATAGCATGATAGGTGGTATCTTCTGTAGATTCGGATGCGCAAAGTTCAGCTGTCTTGTTAATGTGGTCAGCTGGAAAGTCATCCATATCGTAAACAACCCAAACGTGTTTATAGCCATTCGCAGATGCAGATGCAAGCTGTTTGGTCTTCTGAAACAAATTTAGGGTGTTGTCACCGGCTCCGTGGATGCTAAGTTGAATTCTATCGGGATATGCGCTGTTAATGACATCCCTCATTGCACCAAAGTATGCAGGTTCCGTATCAGTTCCTTCGGTAACAATTAAATGATACTCAGGCTGAATCTTCTTTGGCTTATCGCGGCGGGCCTTCATCCAGCTTTTATCAAGGTCACTTTTTTTAGGAGGCTTTAGGCTCATGCGAAGTCACCTCCAAGCATATTGGAGATATAAGGGTCTGCTCCATAACGGCCTTCCAAATATTGCTTGTCGTAAGCAGCAGTATTCTTGATTCTGTCGTTATCTTCACCACGGATTTCGTGCAAAGAATAGATTTCGCTTTCATGAGCAGCGGTTTCTGCTGCGAACCAGATTTCATCACGGCGGAACACCGTATTCTTTAAGGTGTACATATCATGAGATGTGAATAAAAGCTGCGCTCCATACTTATTGATTTCTTTGTTCTTGAACAAGGAAATGACATAGCGTAAAAGCTTTGGATGAAGCTTTGCATCCAGCTCATCAATGATAACCATACGCCCTTCGCGGAGGGCAAGCAAAATGACCGGAAGAGCTGCAATTAGCTTTTTGGTGCCGTCGGATTCCTGAGAAAAGGGCAGCTCATATTCATGAGTACCCAAAGCTCTCTTCATAAAAAGCTGATGCGTATCGTCATCATAACGGTAATCTGTGATATCAATGTCCATATCATTGAGTGCACGGATAAATTGCTCTTTGTATGGAGCGTCTTTGGCAAGCATAATTTGGTGCTCCACCATGGGATTCGCATAGCTGCGAATAATGCAGCTTTCAAACCATGTCATCACTTCGCTGATAACTGGAATATCATAATTGATGGCAAGAAAGGAAAGGTATGGCATTTTTGGATTGACGCTGGTATTAAGGCTTTTCTTGCTGATTGTATATCCAAGCGAAATTCCATTTGAGCCGCGTTCAAAGATTGTGGCGGTCTTTTTACCTGTGATGGCTTTCCGGTAAAGCGATTCGGAAATGATTTCGTCATTCTTTAATGCAAGGTAATAGCAGTATTCATTTTTGCCAATGCGGAAGAACATACGAAATTCCGTTGGCTCTTCCTTGGAAGTTTCATCAAAGAGGAATGGAATGGCATCCACTTTTTGCTGAAGAATGAGATTTTGCCTGTTTTTCCCTAATTCATTAACCGGTTTTACAATGGTGGATATTACGCAGGAAAGAGCCTGAAGCAGATTTGATTTTCCGCCACCATTTGGACCGTATATTACACTGACGGGAAGAAGATCAGATGCGTGATCTTCGCAAATCAAAGATTCTTTGAACTCAGGAAGCATAGCAGCCTGAAAATCCAAAGTGGTTTCGCTTTTGTAGGACTTAAAATTTTGAAATGTAAACTGGCATAACATGCTCTTACGCCTCCTCTCTTCCTATAGTATACGCCGAAAAAACAGAAATATCAAGTTATATATCAACTTTCAGAAAATAAATTCCCGATGCAACGATATAAAACACATATTTATGACTTTTTCAACATCCATTTGATAAAGGAGAATTTCTCTTTGGGGATTCTGTCTTTAAGACAGAAAATCCTGTCTGATAGGCCGTAAAAATCTTTTTCACAATCAGCTATACTTTTCTTACAGCCAAGGAAATGTGGCTGATGTTCCTTGAAAACTGAATACTCATTCTTCAGGTACATTCCTGTTTGGTCGAGCCTTCGACTGCACGCCATGAAGCCCATCGGGGCGATAGCGGTTTCGCAGAAGCAAATGCCGGATTGCAACCGGCGGTGTTGCCAAAGCCAGACAGGGACAATGATACTTCCGTAATTCGCGGTCCGGCCATAAGGAAGGCGGGATGGCCAAATTCCAATGGAGCAGTGCAGCACACTGCCGCCTGTGAGAAATCCTACATCTCTGGGGTACTAAGAAAAAGAATCGAGAAAAAACGAAGGCAACCAACACACTACTTTCTCCGAAAGGCAAAGGGACTGGCGAAGCCTTCCATGGTGCTGGCAGAACAGCTCGACACCTGTGACAAGATTTGCGTCATCCGGTATGATAGCAATCCTACCTTCCGAAAGCAGCGAGCAGTGAGCCGTGAAATTCGACATCGTTGAGTATTGACGGACAATCCGTAATAATTGAGGTATCAGCTAAAGATTTGGAGGTGTCGAAGGTGGCAAGAAAAAGATATGCGATTCCTCGGTACGGGACAGTGATTATGGCTGGTACGGAGTATTACCGAACCCGTATTGAGGACGCTGACGGAAAGCGGGTGGCACTCTATGGACGCACTCGTGAGGAATTATATGATAAGGTTATAGCGGCAAGGGAACAGATTGAGGACAACACATTCCGCAGATCATTGGTTCCGGTTTCAAAAAAATCGGCTTAAAGCAAAGTGATTCAAGACAATCCGACAATTTACCTGACATCTAAGAATGGCGGCGTGGCGCAGAAAGACAAAATCCCGCTGACAGATGAACAGGTAGCAAGGTTGCTGGATGCGATAAAAGGGCTTCCGCCGTATGTATTTGTTATGATCGGATTGTGTGCCGGACTTCGGCGAGAAGAGATTCTCGCACTCCAGTGGGATTCCGTTCATCTGGATGGCCCGGCACCGCATTTGACGGTATGCAGAGCTTGGCATACAGAGCATAATCGTCCGGTGATTATGACAGAGCTGAAAACGAAGGCTGCACACCGTGATGTGCCATTGCCGGACTGCCTGACGGAATGTCTGAAGGAAGCAAAAGAGGCTTCCACATCGGATTATGTTGTTGCGAACAGCGATGGTGAACCTCTATCGTACACGCAGTTCAAACGGCTGTGGCAGTATATCGTAACAAGAACAGTGAAAGAGCGGAGCTATTACTGCTATGAGGATGGCCGAAGGGTCAAGCATACCGTAAAGCCGGTGCTGGGCGAAAAAGCAGCACACAATGGAAATGTGGTTTACAGTCTGGACTTTGAAGTGACACCGCACTTGCTGCGGCACACTTACATTACCAATCTGATCCATGCCTCGGTTGATCCGAAGACTGTTCAGTATCTTGCAGGTCATGAGAACAGAAAGATTACGATGGACATTTACGCGAAAGCAAAGTACAACCGTCCGGATGAGTTGGCAGGTATCCTTAGTGATACCTTTACCCTGTGGGATACAGAGTGAGTGAAACAGTTTCATGTCTTAAAATGATAAGAGTGGGGACGCAAAAATCCCCACTCTTTTTACGTAAGCAATGAGCCAAAGTTCGAGCTTGCTCGAAACCTTGGCGAATGCCGCGATAACGAGGAAAACTCGTATAGCGTGTTTTCAGGAGTTACATAGCCGACATCCTTGAGCGGGAAAGCAAGAGCCGGCGTGACCGGTATAAGGCAAACACAGATGACTAATTATTTAGAGGTAAAAAATCTGTCGAAATCCTTTGACAGTTTCCAGCTTCATAAGCTCAGCTTTACCCTGCCAAAAGGATATATTATGGGGCTTATCGGGCCCAACGGCTCCGGCAAAATAACCACCGTCAAACTCATTCTGCCATTTTGATATCATTAGAACAGGGATGCTGAACCTTCCGGCTCAGGCATCCCTGATCTTGTATGTGATATGCAATTTACGAATTACCGTACCCCGAATTTGGTACCGCGTCGGAGTGTTCCGTTGCTGTTCCACTCTGTATAAACATATGGACCGCCGTCGGTGGTTCCGTTTTCGGTGAAGGCGTGGGTCTGACCATTGTAGGTGCGTTCTCCGGTCTTTAACTTACAGCTGTTGCTGTCGAAGTAGTAGACATTGCCGTTAATCTTCATGATGCCGCTCTGGAGCTCGCCTGTATCGGCGGCGTAATACCAGGTGCCGTCCCTCTGAATCCATCCGGTACGCATGATTTGGTCCTCCCCGAAGAAGAACCAGTGGTTCTTGTAGTTCACCCAGTTATTGGTACAGTAATCCCCGGAACCCCACTGATATTTTGTTCCCTGAGAGGTTTGGACGAATCCTGCTGCAAATGATGTCATGGCGCTTCCTGCGGCCAGGGCCATGGAGAGAGCTGCGATTACTAAATATTTCTTTTTCATAAGAAGCATGCCTCCTAGCGATTTATATTAGTGTATTGCTTTTCTGAGTAAATTCTAAACCATGGAGCGGCTCCAAGGTCAATACAGTTAATATTTTCGTAAGGATACGGAAAAGTTTCGGAAAGGTTCGGGATGCATAATGGGCTCCTGGCCTAAATCCACCGGCCTAAATCCATCCCCCGTCCAGCCCGATGACCTGTCCGGTAAGGTAAGATTCCTTGTAACCAAGATGGTAAACCAAATCAGCCACCTCCTCAGCCCGGCCCAGGCGGCCGGCGGGAATTTCGTCCACCAGGGCGATAAGGTCGTCCTCGTCCATCCACTGGTTCATCTCCGTGTCAATGGCTCCGCAGGCAATTGCGTTGACCTGGATATTGCTGGGGGCCAGCTCCTTTGCCAGGGCCTTTGTCAGGGCGTTGATTCCGCCCTTGGTGGCTGAGTAGGCTGTCTCACAGGACGCGCCCACAACGCCCCACACAGATGATATATTGACGATTTTCCCCTGCTTCTGAGAAACCATATAGGGTACTGCCAGCTTACAGCAATTGAAAACAGATGTCAGGTTCGTGCGCAGCAAGCGCTCCCAGTCCTCCGTGGACATGTCCTGCAAAAGCCCGATATAGGAGATGCCGGCATTGTTCACAAGGACGTCCACACCTCCGAACATCTTCTTAATCTTAAGGAACAGCTCCTCACAGCATGCCATGTCCCCCATATCTCCTTTGTATGCCAGGCAGGGGACCTGGAAGGATTCGATTTCCTTCCGGGTCTGCATCAGCTGTTCCTCCCTGCGGACACAGCTGATAGCTACATTATAGCCCTTCTTTGCAAACTTAACTGCTACGGCCTTGCCGATGCCCCTGGAGGCTCCGGTGACCAGTACGGTTTTACGCGGCATAAGATACACATCCTTTCTGTTATGGATTATAACATATTTTACCATACCAATGATAGAATTGTAAGAAATTGAATTGTAATAAATAAATTATCTGTGATATAATAATTACAAATTGTTTAACAAAAGAAGCAAAAATTCCCCCGCCTCTACAGGTGGAGGGATGAATTGCCAGAACCAAACTTAACGGCAGTGGCAGGCGGAGAGAAATCGGTGTCCTCCACTGACATGAGGTTAAACCACGCATCTGTATAAGATGTGGTCGTACTCTGTTAAATTACCGAGAGTGGATTGAAACAAAATAGTAAGAACATTGAATTGAATACAAGGAAAAGGTGAAACTATGTCTCATATTTATGATTTAATTATTATCGGCTCCGGACCGGCAGGTCTTGCAGCTGCTGTTTATGCCCAGAGGGCAAAGCTGGATACGCTTGTGGTTGAGAAGGCCATGGTCAGCGGAGGCCAGGTCCTGACCACATATGAGGTGGATAACTATCCCGGACTTCCCGGCATCGGCGGATACGACCTGGGGCTTAAGTTTAGGGAACACGCGGACCGTCTGGGAGCCCAGTTCGCGGAGGACGAGGTCCTGAATATCGAGGATGGAGGCAGGGGCGCCGTCAAGGGCGTGGTGTGTCAGGGAAACACCTATGAGGCAAGGGCCCTTATACTTGCCACAGGAGCTGTCCACAGGAAGCTGGGCGTGCCGGGCGAGGAAGAACTGGCAGGGGCCGGGGTGTCCTACTGTGCCACCTGTGACGGGGCATTTTTCCGCAATAAGGTCACGGCTGTCATCGGAGGCGGCGATGTGGCTGTGGAGGATGCCATTTTCCTGGCGCGTATGTGCAGCAAGGTATATCTGATTCACAGGAGAAATGAACTGCGGGCAGCCAAGAGCCTGCAGGAGAATCTGTTGTCCCTGGATAATGTGGAGGTAATCTGGGATACAGTGGCTGACAGTATCAATGGGGACGGAATGGTAAAGAGCCTTTCCCTGACCAATGTAAAGGACGGACAGAAAAGGGAACTGGAAGTGCAGGGCGTGTTCATTGCAGTGGGCATATCACCGGAGAGCAAGGCCTTTGAGGGTTTGGTGGATATGGACCATGGTTATATCAGGGCCGGGGAAGACACTGTGACATCGGCCCCCGGTATATTTGCGGCAGGTGACGTGAGGACCAAGTCGCTCCGCCAGATTATCACGGCTGCCGCGGACGGGGCAAACGCGATAACCAGTGTGGAGCGGTATCTGGTAGAGAATTAGGGGAGGCAGGCTACAGATGAATAACTGGAAGAAAGTAATCGTGCTCAGCGGTTTATGCAGCTGTGCGCTTTCTGTGAACGCCTTTGCGTCCACAAACCTGGAGACAGGATCTTCTCTGGCTGGTATATCCGTTGCACTGAATAATTATTATGCAGGTAACACAGAGCCGGAAAAGCAGCTGGCTTCATCTTATTCCAACATACAAAACAAGTCGGCCCAGTCAAATACAGCCGCGGGTTCCGCCAAGAGCGGTTCCGGCAGCGGCCAGGGCAGCCATAATAAGGGAAGCGGCCAGTCCGGCAGTGCATCCGGAGACGCCGGTAAGGAAAAGGCTGCCCAGGAGACCGCATCCAAACCAAAGTCCTCAGCGTATGATAACATTGCCGTGTCAAAGATAAACGGCACGGTAAACATCCGTACAGAGGCCAACACCAGCAGCGGCGTGACCGGCAAGATTAACAATGATTGTGCGGCAACCATCCTGGATACGGTGGATGGAGAGGGCGGCAAATGGTACAAGATTCAGTCCGGTTCCGTTACCGGCTACATAAAAGCAGATTATTTTGTTACAGGACAGCAGGCAGAATCCAGGGCCAAGCAGGTAGGAACCACCTATGGCACCATAGTGGGCACCCCCAGCCTGCGTCTGAGACAGAGCCCTGACATGGAAGGAAAGACGCTGACACTGCTGTCAGAGGGCGCCCATTATGTGGTTACGGGCGAGGAAGGGGATTTCCTGAAGGTTCAGGTGGATTCGGATTTGGAAGGCTATGTGTTTAAGGAATATATGAAGACCAGCGTGGAATTCAACAAGGCTGTGTCGGTGGAAGAGGAGAGAGCCAAGGCGGCAGAGGAGGCCAAGCGCAAGGAAGAGGCGGATAAGGCTCTGAAGGCTCTGGAGGATGCGAAGAAGGCAGATGCTGCCAAGAAGACCACGGCAGGCACCACGAAGGCTGAGAAAACCACGCAGGCGCCTGCCACGTCGGCTCCCAAGAAGGAGGAGACAAAGGGAACCGATGCCGTCACCACTATCGCTGCCAATCCTGAGAACGGCAAGGACAGTACGGTTGCAGCTCCCACAACGGCAAAGGCGCCTGAGACCGTGGACAGCAAGGGTCCGGGCTCTCCGGGAGGAACCTCCACAGAGGTGGCCTCCGCTACCCGTAACGCAGTGGTGGCATACGCAAAACAGTTCCTGGGTAACCCCTATGTGTACGGCGGGACAAGCCTTACAAGCGGAGCTGACTGTTCCGGATTTACCCAGAGCGTATTTGCCCATTTTGGCATCAGTACGGGAAGAAGCTCCAGGGACCAGGCTGCCAGAGGAAAGTCCATACCGGTCAGCGATGCCAAGCCGGGAGATTTGCTGTTCTATGCCAGCGGCGATTACATTAACCACGTGGCTATCTACATCGGCGGCGGGCAGGTTATCCATGCCAGCAATCCCGCCACGGGTATCTGCATCACACCGGCAAATTACAGGACGCCCTGTAAGGCAGTGACGTTTTTGGATTAAAATAATTATCCACATATAAAAACAAGCCCGCAGATTTGCGGGCTTGTACTTATTATAAGAAAAATATTCAGCTTGAAAGGTGGTTTAGAACTCCGGCTCAATCAGTCCGTAAGTTCCGTTCTTACGCTTATAGACCACGTTAACCTGGTTCGTATCTGAGTTCAGGAACACGTAGAAATTGTGTCCCAGCATCTCCATCTGGAGGCAGGCTTCCTCGGGAATGGTTGGCTTGACGGCGAATTTCTTTGTCTTGACAATCTGAATCTCGTCATCCTGTATTTCGTCCTCTTCCTCTATGAATGCCTGGGAGAAAGAGATGGCGGCCTGTTTCTTATCAATGAGTTTCTTTCTATATCTGCGGATCTGGCGCTCAATGATTTCCTCTACCAGATCAATGGATACATACATATCGGAGCTGGATTCCTCCGCGCGGATGGTATTGCCTTTGACTGGGATAGTCACCTCGATTTTTTGTCGGTCTTTCTGTGCGCTCAGCGCTACGATTACTTCGGTGTCCGGAGTGAAGAAATGTTCCAGCTTGCCAATCTTCTTTTCAACGGCAGCCTTCAAACCTGGAGTTACCTCAATATTTCGTCCTGTTATGGTATAACGCATAAACATCAACTCCTTTTCTTGGGATAGTGACATTATATCATATTTATTGTAAAATTACAATTAGAACCTAAGAATTGTTTAACAATTTATCTTAATTTTTTATAAAAATTTGTTTCAGATGCAGTAAAAGGCTATTGCATTCCTAATAGCGGATTTCTTGAAATGTCAAGAGAAAACCCTGTTTTTTCTTCCGTACTTTTCAAGTTTATCAGAAGTGTACAAAAATAAAATGAATGTAAAGTCTGAATGGGAAGAGCAAATGAAAAGTTATAAACTTGTGGATAATGTGGATAAGTTGGTGTATAACTATTTTTTGCCTTAAAATGGACAAACTGTGATGTGGATAACTTTGGGGGTAATGTGTATAAACTGCTGGGGATAATGTGGATAGGTAAAAAATCGAACACATTTTTTGTGCAATCTGCTTGGTTGACCATAAGTCTGAGGAAAACGGCTTCGAAGAAAGAGCGGATGGCTTCTGTTTCATAAAGCGGTGAGCAGGGTGAAAATGCGAAAATCACGTAAATCAACGTGGAATCGTTGAGGATATGGACAAAATGTTAATTTTTCATTAACCCGTTGAATTAATCTTTCTCAAGTGCTACAATAAGTAAGATTGTATCATAGGCGTAGTATTTGTAGTATTTTATCCGAAAGGTCCGCAATGAAAGGCATTGCGGAAAGGCAAGGAATAGACAGGAATCAGCAGACAGATAATAGATGATAAGGCAGATGCTGCAGATACAGGCGCTGGTTGAAAATTAGTTTCCATTATATAGGAAGAAGTTAGGAGAGTATACCATGAACTTGATTGAAAAGGTGTTCGGGACTCACAGTGAAAGAGAACTGAAGATAATAAGGCCAATCGTGACAAAGATTGAATCGCTGCGTCCCGAGATGATGGCCATGTCTGATGAGGAACTGCGTGACCAGACCAGAATCTTTAGAGAACGGCTTGCAGACGGCGCCACTTTGGATGACGTTCTGCCGGAGGCATTTGCCACTGTCCGTGAGGCGGCAAGAAGAACTCTGAATATGGAGCATTTCCCTGTACAGCTGATTGGCGGTATCGTACTGCATCAGGGCCGTATTGCCGAGATGCGTACTGGTGAGGGTAAGACGCTGGTATCCACCTGTCCCGCATACCTGAATGCATTGAAGGGAAAAGGCGTCCAGATCGTAACGGTCAATGACTATCTGGCAAAGCGTGATGCCGAGTGGATGGGTCAGGTGCACAGATTCCTGGGCATGACCGTGGGCGTTGTACTGAACGACATGACAAGCGAACAGCGTAAGGAGGCATATGCCTGCGACATTACTTACGTGACAAATAATGAGCTGGGTTTCGATTACCTGCGTGATAACATGTCCATTTATAAGGAGCAGCTGGTGCTGCGGGATTTGGACTACTGTATCATTGACGAGGTTGACTCTGTGCTGATTGACGAGGCCAGAACGCCTCTTATTATTTCAGGCCAGAGCGGCAAGTCCACCAAGCTTTATGAGGTGTGCGATGTACTGGCCCGCCAGTTAGAGAGGGGCACCGTATCCAAGGAATTTTCCAAGATTGACGCCATCATGGGCGAGGAGATTGAGGAGACCGGCGATTTCGTTGTGGATGAAAAGGATAAGGTGGTCAACCTGACAGAACAGGGCGTCAAGAAAGTGGAGGAGTACTTCCATATTGAAAATCTGGCAGACCCTGAGAACCTGGAGATCCAGCATAATATTATCCTGGCCCTGCGCGCCAACAACCTGATGTTCAGGGATAAGGATTATGTTGTAAAGGATGACGAGGTCCTGATTGTAGATGAATTTACAGGCCGTATTATGCCTGGCCGCCGTTATTCCGACGGACTCCATCAGGCAATCGAGGCAAAGGAGCATGTAAATGTGCGCCGCGAGTCCCGCACCCTGGCTACCGTAACATTCCAGAACTTCTTCAACAAGTATGCGAAGAAGGCAGGTATGACGGGTACTGCCCAGACCGAGGAAAAAGAGTTCCGCAACATCTATGCCATGGACGTCATCGTCATCCCCACCAACAGGCCAATGATTCGTAAGGACCTGGAGGATGCTGTATATAAGACAAAGAAAGAAAAATACAAAGCGGTTGTGGATGAGGTGGAGAGAGCACACGAGAAGGGACAGCCTGTCCTGGTGGGTACCATTGCCATTGAGACTTCCGAGCTTCTGAGCAAGATGCTGAATAAAAGGGGAATTCCCCATAAGGTACTGAATGCCAAGTTTCATGAACTGGAGGCTGAAATCGTAGCAGATGCAGGTGTCCACGGTTCTGTTACCATTGCCACCAACATGGCGGGCCGTGGTACGGATATTAAGCTGGACGAGGAAACCAAGGCTCTGGGAGGCCTTAAGATCATCGGTACGGAGCGTCACGAGTCACGCCGTATTGATAACCAGCTGCGCGGACGTTCCGGACGTCAGGGAGACCCGGGTGAATCCAGGTTCTACTTGTCCCTGGAGGATGACCTTTTAAGGCTCTTTGGTTCAGACCGTCTTATGGCCATGTTTGAGGCCATGGGTGTGCCGGAGGGAGAGCAGATTGAGCATAAGATGCTGTCCAATGCCATTGAGAAGGCACAGATGAAGATAGAGAGCAACAACTACGGTATCCGTGAGCAGCTCCTTAAATTCGACGAGGTCAACAATGAGCAGCGTGAGGTTATCTACGCGGAGCGCCGCAAGGTGCTGGACGGCGACAACATGCGCGACCTTGTCCTTAAGATGATTACGGACATTGTGGAGAACGCGGTGGATATCTCCGTGTCCGATGACCAGACCCCGGATAAGTGGGATTTACAGGAACTGAACAACCTCCTTCTTCCGGTCATTCCTCTGAAGCCGGTAACTCTTTCCGACGAACAGAAGAAGTCCATGAAAAAGAATGAGCTTAAGCACAATCTGAAGGAAGAGGCCATCAAGCTTTATGAGACAAAGGAAGCTGAGTTCCCGGAGCCGGAGCAGATTCGTGAGATTGAGCGCGTGGTACTGCTGAAGGTAATTGACAACAAGTGGATGGCGCATCTGGATGACATGGACGCACTGCGTGAGGGCATCGGCCTTCAGGCATACGGCCAGAGGGATCCGGTGGTTGAATATAAGATGCAGGGTTACGAGATGTATGAGTCCATGATGGCTTCCATCCAGGAGGAGACAATCCGGATTCTGTTCCATATCCGCGTAGAGCAGAAGGTGGAGCGTGAACCGGCTGCCAAGGTCACCGGCACGAACAAGGACGCCTCTGCCCCAAGCGCTCCCAAGAAGCGTGCGGAGCAGAAGATATACCCCAACGACCCATGCCCATGCGGTTCCGGCAAGAAGTACAAACAGTGCCACGGAAGAATTAAATAATCGCGTATTACCAGGGCCGGTGTGATATCATCTGAACACCGGCCTTTATGAAAATGGCTGCATATAGCCATGAAACAGCCCTGAGCAGGGGCTCACAAAATATAGATTGAAAGTGGGTGAAGCTGTGGTAGAATTAGATAATTTTAAGTATACGTTATCAACGTATGACAAACCATTAGTGGAAGTGAGGGATTCACTTTGACCTGGACAACAAGGTCAGAAGAATCGCGGAATTAGATAAGTCCATGGAGGAGCCTGGCTTCTGGGACGATCCGGAGCAGTCCACCAGGATGGTCAGGGAGTCCAAGAACCTGAAGGATGAGGTGGATACCTACCGGGCATTGGAACAGCAGTATGAGGATATCCAGGTAATGATTCAGATGGGATACGAGGAAAATGATTCCTCCCTGATTCCTGAGATTGAGGAGATGCTGGAACAGTTTAAGGAAACCCTGGAGAATATGCGGATGAAGCTTCTGCTCTCCGGGGAGTATGATTCCAATAATGCCATCCTGCGCCTGAACGCAGGGGCAGGGGGAACCGAGTCCTGTGACTGGTGCAGCATACTTTACCGCATGTACTGCCGCTGGGCTGAGAGCAGGGGCTTTAAGGCCCATGTGCTGGATTTCCTGGATGGCGAGGAAGCTGGAATCAAATCTGTCACCGTTCAGATTGACGGTGAGAATGCATATGGATATCTGCGTTCTGAGCACGGGGTGCACCGTCTGGTGCGTATATCGCCGTTTAACTCCGCGGGCAAGCGCCAGACATCCTTTGTGTCCTGCGACGTCATGCCGAATATTGAGGAGGACATAGATATTGAGGTGAATCCCGACGATATCCGCGTGGACACCTACCGGTCCAGCGGCGCCGGCGGACAGCACATCAACAAGACGTCCTCAGCCATCCGAATCACCCATTTTCCCACGGGAATCGTGGTGACCTGCCAGAATGAGCGTTCCCAGTTCCAGAACAAGGAGAAGGCCATGCAGATGCTGAAGGCAAAGCTCCTTATGGTAAAGCAGGAGGAACAGGCGGCCAAGGCAGCAGGCATCCGCGGGGATGTGAAGGATATCGGATGGGGAAGCCAGATCCGTTCCTACGTGCTGCAGCCCTATACCATGGTCAAAGACCACCGTACAGGCGAGGAGAGCGGTAACGTGGACGCTGTGTTAGACGGGGCAATTGATAACTTTATCAGTGCCTATCTCCGCTGGATGAGTCTGGGGTGCCCTGATAAGAATGTAAGGGAAGATGAGGCATAAGAATAGAACCAATGCGCAGGGGACCGGAAACTTCCGGTCCTTTGTGTATCCTGTGTATCGTGAAAAATTAGAGAAAAAACAGTTGCATTTAAAATGAAAATGTGTTAATATCTTCCTCATGAGCACAGATGTATTTCCAATGCGGACATACACTGGGCCTACGAAAGGATTGAACAATGGAAGACAAAAGCAAATACTTTGTGGTGAAGCAGAAGGCCGTGCCTGAGGTTCTTTTAAAGGTTGTGGAGGCCAAGAAGCTTCTGGAGACAGAACGGGCCATTACGGTGCAGGAAGCCACGGATAAGGTGGGAATCAGCCGGAGTTCTTTTTATAAGTACAAGGATGACATATTTCCCTTCTATGACAACACCAAGGGGAAAACCATTACCCTGGTGGTGCAGATGGACGATGAACAGGGACTTCTCAGCGACCTGCTTCACGTGGTGGCTGTGTACAGGGCCAATATACTGACCATTCACCAGAGCATTCCGGTCAACGGCGTGGCAACGCTTACGCTGAGCGTGGAGGTAAGGGAGAATACAGGCAATGTATCCAGCATGATAGAGGAACTGGAAGTACTGGACGGAATTCATTACGTCAAAATACTTGCCAGGGAGTGATGGCCGGATCGTGCCTTTCAATATCAGAGGAAAATAAAACACAGGGAGCGGAAAATTATGATTAAGACAGCGGTTATGGGGTATGGTACCATTGGTTCCGGCGTGGCGGAGATACTTGACAAGAACAGGGATGTAATAGCAAGCCAGGCAGGACAGGAAGTGGAGTTAAAGTATGTCCTGGATTTAAGGGAGTTCCCGGACAGTCCGGTGGCAGATAAGATCGTCCACGATTTCAAGGTGATTGAGCAGGACGAGGAAGTGAAGATTGTGGTGGAGACCATGGGCGGACTGAATCCTGCCTATCCTTTCGTGAAGGCCTGCCTCATGGCGGGCAAGCATGTGGTCACCTCCAATAAGGCCCTGGTGGCGGCCCATGGCACGGAGCTTCTGGCTATTGCCAGGAAGAAGCATGTGAATTTCTTCTTTGAGGCCAGTGTGGGAGGCGGTATCCCTATTATACGTCCTCTTTACCGCTGTCTCATGGGAGAGCGCATTGAGGAAATTACCGGTATATTAAACGGAACCACCAACTTTATCCTGACCAAGATGGACAAAGAGGGGGAGTCCTTTGAAAATGCCCTGAAGGAAGCCCAGAACCTGGGATATGCGGAGCGCAATCCCGAGGCGGATGTGGAAGGCCACGATACCTGCCGTAAGATTGCTATTCTCACAGCCATGGCAACAGGGAAAGAAGTGAATTATGAGGATATCTACACCGAGGGCATCACGCGGATCACGGATATCGACTTTAAATATGCGGAGAAGATGGGTACATCGGTGAAGCTGTTCGGAACCAGCCGTATAAAGGACGGCAGGGTTCTGGCCTACGTGGCTCCGGTGATGATTAATAAGACCAGCCCCCTGTACTCTGTGAACGATGTATTCAACGGCATCTTAGTGAAGGGCAATATGCTGGGGACCTCCATGTTCTATGGCAGCGGCGCGGGAAAGCTTCCGACGGGAAGCGCGGTGGTGGCTGATATCATTGAAGCGGCCCGGAATCTCAAAAAGAACGTGCCCATGGGCTGGACGGACGAAAAACAGGCCATTGAATCCATGGACCAGGCACAGTTCAGGTACTTTGTCAGGGTGGCCGGTTCCTGCCGCAATAAGGAGCAGGATGTAAAGAACGCCTTTGGTCAGGTGGAGGTAATCGAGCTCTACGGAATGGATGAATTTGCGTTCCTCACCGCCCAGATGACAGAAGGAGAATTTAAGAAAGGGGCTGTTTCCTATGACGCCAGGGAACGGGAGCGGTCTGAATACGGTATCAAGCAGATGATACGTGCGGTGCTGTAGCATATGGCATCGGTCATAAGCCGGATTATCGGTGAGATTACAAGGCAGGGATTTCCCTGCCTGTTTCATCTTTTAACGGGACTTTACTGTCCCGGCTGCGGCGGCACCAGAGCGTTTCGGGCGCTGCTTGCAGGCAATCTGCTCCTGAGCATCCGGTACCATCCCCTGGTTGCCTATATGGCAGTGGTACTGGCAGCTGAATTGGTAAGCTTTGCGGTGTCCAGGGCAGCAAAAAACCCCAGATATTATCTGGGGCATGAGAAACTGCTGGTTTACATCGGTGCAGCCATTGCGCTGGTGAACTGGGTGTACAAGAACTATATGCTGGTGGTAAGAGGCGTGGACCTGCTTCCCCTCTGGCCGCGCTGATTCATATGAATGGAGCCGGAACCGGGAGCGGATCGTTATCAGAACCGGCGTCGGGAACGGCATCAGAACCAAAGGAAGCCGGTGGTCTTAGGCAGCTGCATCTGCTGGTTCAGCTGTTCCTGGAGCCGGTTGATGAACTCATTAATCTGAGGTCCGGTCACCGGGTCGCTGAGAGCCTCATAGTAGCAGGCCAGGGCATAGAAAAAGAAAAATGTAAGGGAGATGGCAATGGCGCTTAATACCAGTCCTGCAATGGCCCTGGCATTAAAGGACTTCCTGGGACTCATGTCAGCGTTCCTGGCCATGAGGGCAAGTATGATGCCGATGACGCCGCAGACAAGACCTGTGGGCATGGCGGTCTGGTTATAGGCCAGTGACATGGGCAGATAGAAAAGGCTGCACACGATTCCGATGATGCCTGCTATCATGGAACAGGTGGCAAGGCGTTCGGAGGACGTAAAGTTCTTTCCCTGCTTGTTTGAATGCGGTTTCTGGTTGTTATGAGTATCATTCATCATTCTGAATAAGAACCTTTCTTTAGTCAGGCGCAGCAGCACATGCTGTGCCGAAATATGGTGACTGCTATCCTGGCTATTTTATCACGAATTACCGGCACTGTCCAGATGAAGAAGCTTTCCATATGCGGGGAACTTTCGGCCAGAACTTGCATAAGCGGTTGGGATGCACTATAATATAACAGTTAGTTAGATTACAGATATGCGAGGTTTACCATGGATATTATTAAAAAACTGGCGGAAGAGCTGAATATCGGACGCCATCAGGCGGAAGCAGCCGTCAAACTCATTGATGAGGGAAATACGATTCCATTTATTGCCAGATACCGGAAGGAGGCAACCGGCTCCTTAAACGACGAGGTACTGCGCAACCTGGATGAGCGGTTAAAATACCTGCGCAGCCTGGAAGACCGCAAGAGCCAGGTCATTGCCTCCATTGCGGAGCAGGAGAAGCTGACCCCGGAGCTGGAGCTTAAGATAATGGAGGCCCAGACCCTGGTGGCGGTGGAGGACCTTTACCGCCCCTACAAGCCCAAACGCCGGACAAGGGCCATGATTGCCAGGGAAAAGGGGCTGGAACCCCTGGCGGACCTTATCAGCATGCAGATGACAGCCGAGCCTGTTGAGAAGGCGGCTGCCGGTTTTGTGTCGGAGGAAAAAGGAGTGGCCAGCGTCCAGGAGGCCATACAGGGAGCCAGGGACATACTGGCGGAGCGCATTTCAGATAACGCGGCCTTCCGTACCTATATCAGGAACATAACCATGAACAAGGGCGTTATCCAGTCCTCTGCCAAGGATGAGAAGGCGCAGTCTGTCTATGAGATGTATTATAATTATGAGGAGCCTGTGAAGAAGGCTGCCGGCCACCGCATCCTGGCCCTGAACCGGGGCGAGAATGAAAAGATACTGACCGTGAAGATTCTGGCTCCTGAGGAGCAGATTCTGGGGTATCTGGAAAAGCAGACCATTGTCAGGGACAACCCATATACCACGCCAATCCTTAAGGAAGCGGCGGCCGACAGCTACGGCCGCCTCATCGGTCCCTCCATTGAGCGGGAGATCAGAAACGATTTGACGGAAAAAGCAGAGGAAGGCGCCATCAAGGTATTTGGAAAGAACCTGGAACAGCTTCTGATGCAGCCTCCCATTGTGGGACGGGTGGTTTTGGGCTGGGACCCTGCTTTCCGCACCGGCTGTAAGCTGGCCGTGGTGGACAGCACGGGAAAGGTGCTGGATACGGTGGTCATTTACCCCACAGCGCCTCAGAACAAGGTGGAGGAATCCAAGAAAATACTGAAGGATTTCATTAAAAAGTATAATATTTCCCTTATATCCGTGGGAAACGGCACAGCGTCCAGGGAATCGGAGCAGATTATCGTGGATTTGCTGAAGGAAATCAGGGAACAGGTCCAGTATGTGATTGTAAACGAGGCAGGAGCGTCCGTGTACTCTGCCAGCCAGCTGGCCACCGAGGAATTCCCGGCCTTTGACGTGGGCCAGAGGAGCGCGGTATCCATTGCAAGACGCCTCCAGGACCCGCTGTCTGAGCTGGTAAAAATTGACCCCAAGTCCATCGGCGTGGGCCAGTACCAGCATGATATGAACCAGAAACGTCTGGGTGAGGCGTTGGAAGGCGTGGTGGAGGACTGCGTAAACAAGGTGGGCGTGGATCTGAACACAGCCTCAGCCTCCCTGCTGGAATATGTGTCCGGCATCAATAAGACACTGGCTAAGAACATTGTGGCCTACAGGGAAGAGAACGGGGCATTTAAGAGCAGGAAGCAGCTGTTAAAGGTGGCCAAGCTGGGACCAAAGGCATTTGAGCAGTGCGCCGGCTTTATGCGCATTACCGGGGGTGAGAATCCTCTGGACGGCACCAGCGTCCACCCGGAGAGCTATGAAGCAGCCGGTAAGCTTCTGGAAAAGCTGGGTTATAAGCCTGAGGAACTGTCCGGAGGGGGACTTATGGGAATCAGCCGGAAGATTAAGGATTATAAGAGGACAGCGCAGGATCTGGGCATAGGAGAGATTACCCTGCGGGATATTGCGGGAGAGCTGGAGAAGCCTGCCAGGGACCCCAGGGATGAGATGCCAAGGCCCATTCTCAGAAGCGATATCCTGGAGATGAAGGATCTGGAGCCGGGAATGGTGTTAAAGGGAACCGTGCGCAACGTCATTGACTTTGGCGCCTTTGTGGATATCGGCGTTCATCAGGACGGCCTGGTACATATTTCCCAGATGACAGACAAGTACATCAAGCATCCGCTGGAGGCTGTCAGCGTGGGGGATATCGTGGATGTAAAGATTTTGAGCGTGGATTTGGCCAAGAAGAGGATTTCACTGACCATGAAGGGCGTAAAGTAAGGATGAAAGAGGTAGGAAATGGTAATCGAGACGCGGAAACCGGAAGAAACATATGAGCTGGGAAGAAAGATGGGAAGGGAGGCGAAGCCGGGCCGGATAATCTGCCTGAGCGGTGATTTGGGCGTGGGAAAGACTGTGTTTACGCAGGGATTTGCGGCAGGCCTGGGCATAGAGGGGCCGGTGAACAGCCCCACCTTTACGATTTTGCAGCAGTATGAGGACGGACGGCTTCCGCTGTACCATTTTGACGTGTACCGCATCGGTGATGTGAGCGAGATGGACGAAATCGGCTATGAGGACTGTTTCTTCGGAGACGGCGTCTGCCTCATCGAGTGGCCCGGCCTGATTGAGGAGATACTGCCTGAGAGGGTGACCTGGGTGACCATTGAAAAGGATTTGGAAAAAGGATTTGATTACAGGCGTATTAGCGTGGAGGATAGAGGATGAGAGTACTGGGAATAGAGAGTTCGTCCCTGGTGGCCAGCGTGGCCCTGGTGACAGATGACATATTGACAGCAGAGTATACGGTGGATTTTAAAAAGACTCATTCACAGACACTGCTTCCTATGCTGGATGAGATAGTAAAGCTTCTGGAGCTGGATATGGATACCATTGACGCCATAGCAGTGGCCGGCGGCCCGGGTTCCTTTACCGGGCTGCGCATAGGCGCTGCCACGGCAAAAGGGCTGGGACTGGCTCTTAAAAAGCCTCTGGTCCATGTTCCTACCGTGGATGCCATGGCATATAATATGTGGGGGGCAGAGGGGCTTATCTGTCCTATCATGGACGCAAAACGCAGCCAGGTCTATACGGGGCTATACCATACCAGAGGCGGCCTGGAGGTGGTGATGGAGCAGCAGCCCATGGATATGCGAAAGCTGGCAGGACTTCTCAATGAAAAGGGAGAGCGGGTCATATTCCTGGGAGACGGTGTGCCTGTATATAAGGATATTATCAGGGAAATGCTCACTGTGCCCCATGCCTTTGCGCCGGCCCAGATGAACCGGCAGAGGGCTGCCTCCGTGGCTGCCCTGGGGATGAACGCGCTTTTGGATGCAGAGGGCTGGCATAATGCCCGGGTGGTGACAGCGGCGGAGTTCACGCCGGATTATCTGAGAAAGCCCCAGGCTGAACGCCAGAGAGAGGCGGAGCAGTCTGCCCTGGGAGCTGCCGCAAAGCTTCCGGGAGATTATTAATGGCAGCAGATACACAGTCTGATACTCGGTCTGAACTGCTGCGGCAACAGAAAGGAGCAGGGAAATGGAGCTGATTCGCGGGGTGCGCCCCATGACAGGTCAGGACATTGAGCAGGTGGCGGATTTGGAGCAGGTATGCTTTTCGGAGAGCTGGTCTGAGAATCTGATACGCATGGGTCTGGACAGCAGGCTGGATACGTATTTTGTCTATGCGGACCACGGAACCATCCTGGGATACGCGGTTTTGCGGATTCTGGCGGACGAGGGGGAGATACAGCGGATAGGGGTATATCCCAATTACAGGCGTCAGGGAATCGCACGGGAACTCATGGATGCCATGGTGACTTTTGCCAGGGCCAGAGGGGTCCGGGCCATTGCCCTGGAGGTCCGGGAGAGCAACCTGGGAGCCAGAAACCTGTATGATTCCTATGGTTTCAGGCAGGAGGCTGTCAGGAAGGGATATTATCATAACCCTGCCGAGGATGCCATCATCATGTGGAACCGGACAATATGAAAGAATTACCACTTAAAATGTGAATATTTTATGTATATAATGGAGAGGAACCGGACATTCCTCTCCTTTTTTCTTTAAGGGGAAGATAAGGGAATGAATGAAAGGATACGATGACAGAGAAAGGCGAGGGTTCATATGAAAAGGTACAATAAAAATGGACAGCTGGAAACAATAATATGCAATTGCTGCGGAAAGAAGCTGGTGGTGCAGCAGGGAATTATCCGGGAAGGATGTATCAGTATTGACCATGCATGGGATTATTTTTCTGAGAAGGACGGACAGGTCCATCATTTTGATTTGTGTGAAGAATGTTATGATGAACTGGTTTCCGGCTTCAAGATACCTGTGGACAGGGAAGAACAGATTGAATTTCTGTAGGATGGGATAAGGAGAACTGCCAAAGCGGTTCTCCTTAATATGTGCCCTTGTTTTTCATGCAAGGGATATGGTGAAATATTCAGGAAAGCGGTTTCGGTACAGCACCGGAACCTCTCCCTCGATAAGGGGCGTCAGGTAATCCGTCATTTCCCGGGTGATGTCGTTGCCCTCTGGATTAATCCACTGGCGGGGTACTGTTTTTTCGCGGTTGGCAACCAGAGACACGTCCGCGGCGGTAAACTGAATCCGGTAACGGTCCTTTGAGGGCAGGCGCCGAAGGGCTGCCATTTTTCCGGTCTGTCCCTGGACTGCGCACTGAACTGCCTTTGTTCCCAGAAGCCGGGATTCGTTTAAATCGGTGCGGCTGGCCAGATGGGCGGCGCAGCGCTGCATGAGATTGAGCTCCAGGGAGCGTGTCTTGCATCCGAGCTCATTCCGGACAATCTGAGCCAGGATGCCCCCGGTCCCTGCAATATCCTTGTGGCCGAACCGGTCGGGACTGTTGCCGGGAGTCTGTTCGGACAGATAAGTACCATTTTCATCCCGGACGCCCTCGCTGACAGCAATCAGCAGATTCCTGTTTTCAGACTGACGGCTTCGTATGTCGTCCAGAAACCGGCTGATGGAAAAGGGGACTTCGCAGAGGTAAATAAAATCGGGCCCGCGGTTGCCGTTTACCCTGGAAAGGGACGAGGCGGCGGTGAGCCAGCCTGCATTCCGTCCCATGATTTCCACGATGGTGACTCCGAAGGAATTATAGACAGCCACATCCCTCTCCAGCTCCGCAAAGGTGGTGGCAATATATTTGGCTGCCGAGGCAAAACCAGGGCAGTGGTCAATCTCCATCAGGTCGTTGTCAATGGTCTTTGGCGCTCCGATGATTTTTATATCCTCAAGCTTTTGGGAACGGCAGTACCTGGCCAGCTTATCCACTGTGTCCATGGAGTCATTCCCGCCTATGTATATGAAATAGGAGATATCGTATTTCCGAAAAATATCAATCAGAACCCGGTACTGGGCAGCGTCCTCTTCCGGTCCGGCCAGCTTGAAGCGGCAGGACCCCAGGGCAGCGGCAGGGGTTTGGGCCAGTTTGTCCAGGTCCATTGTGTTATTGATATAATCCAGCAAATCTATTATTTTTTCCTGTAAAATGCCCTCAATGCCGTTGAGTCCCCCATATATCCGGTCAATGCCGCCCTGAATCATGGCTTCTGTGATGACTCCGGACAGGGTGGCGTTGATTGCGGATGTGGGGCCGCCGGACTGGGCCACAAGCAGATTGTGCATCCGTGATTTCCCTCCTGCTATTTATTCATGTATAAAGGCATGACCTGGCGTATGATACGGTTGAACTGAGAGGCGTCCCAGGCACTGCGCCCGATAAAGAGGCCGTCTACATCAGGAAGCTTAATCAGCTCCTGAGCGTTTTGGGGATTTACGCTGCCGCCGTAAAGAATGGGGATGCGGCTTCCCTGTTCCCCGCCAAAGCGCTGGCACAGAATCCGCCGGATGCCTTCATGGCGCGCAGCCACATAATCACTGTCCGCGGGGATGCCGTTCACGCCGATGGCCCATACAGGTTCGTAGGCAATCCAGAGATTATCCGCCTGTTCTCCGGTGATGGAATGAAGTCCCACCTTTAACTGGGTGCTCAGGGTCTCCCCGCTTAGGCCGTACTCCCTCTGGGTCAGGGTCTCTCCTATACACAGCAGAGGAGTGAAACCGGACTGCGCTGCCTTAGCCGTCTTTTTTTCCTGGTCAAAGTCATCCTCCCTGAAAACGTGGCGGCGTTCCGAATGGCCGATTTCCACTACGCTTACCCCCACTTCCTTAAGCATGACTGGCGAGATTTCACCGGTGAATTGTCCCTGGTCCTCCCAGCACATGTTCTGGGCTCCCAGCCGGATGTGGGATCCGGATGTAATCCTGTTGGCGGACTCCAGGGAGGTAAAGGAAGGGATGACAAACAGGGTAAGGGGGCTGTCCGCCAGGTCCTCTGTCAGTTGGCGGAGCTGTGTCAGAAATGAAGCTGTGTCCCCAATGGTTTTGTACATCTTTGTGTTTGTGCCAAGATACAACCGGTTCAGTTTTTCCATCAGGCCGCCTCCGCTATTTGAGATTTTCGCCTTCGATTTCTTTGATGGCCTCCACCTTGGATGTGGATGCACAATCCACGAATTCCAGTTCCAGCCATTTTTCCAGAATCCGCTTTGCCAGATCGGCTCCAATCACCCGCTCGCCCATACAGATCACATTGCCGTCATTGCTCAGCTTTAAACGTTCCGCCGAGAAGATATCATGGCAGACGCCGGCGCGGATGCCCTAGAATTTGTTGGCAGTCATGGCCATGCCCAATCCTGTGCCGCAGATCAGCACGCCGTGCTTCTGATAACCGCTGTTTATGATTTCCCGGCACACCTTCTCCGCCACATAGGGATAATAGGTAGAGTCCTCAGTGCTGTCGCATCCCATATTCTCCACGGTATATCCCTTTTTCTCCATAAATGCCATAAGTTCATTTTTCAAATGTACAGCAGCATTGTCGCACCCAATTACAATTGTTCTCATATTTTGACCTCCATAATGTTAAAAATGTTAATTAATGTTATTATGAGCATATATTAACATTTTAAAATGTAAAAATCAAGATATATTATCAAAAAATGTAAAATTAGATGTGAAAATAACATTTTTAAAACACTATATAACATTTTCGCGTGGTCAGGAACATCTGGACATTTTCTGAAAATACAATTATAATATTTTACAGTCAGATTCGTAACGCTGTGCACCCATGGGCCGCAGCAGGATTGCGACAGGAGGGGAAACAGAAGTTATGGGAAAAAGGGATCTCAGGATTTACGCGCTTTTGGATACGCTGAAGGAATCGCCCGTATTATCAATCAAGGAGCTGGCGGACCGTTTTCAGGTCTCGGAAATGACCATCCGCCGTGATATTGATTATCTAAAAGAAAACCGTCTGTTTTACGAAAATCAGGCTTCAGAGCCTGCGGCGCGGGAACATGACGAATATCTGTACTCTTCGGAGCAGATCCGCAATTTTGATAAAAAGGACAGAATCGCCCGGTTTGCGGCGGGAATGATTGAGGAGGGAGATATCCTGATTCTGGATTCAGGAACCACCACAGGCGTATTGTCCAAATATATACCGGAACAGATGCAGCTGACGGTACTCTGCTATAATTACCATATCCTGTCCCAGCTTCAGGGCAATGAGAAGCTTTCTTTGATATTTGCCGGCGGATATTTCCACAGGAACGACCTGATGTTTGAGAGCGTGGAGGGAATCGGGCTTATAAGGAGGACAAGGGCCAGCAAGATGTTTGTGTCTGCCTCCGGCGTCCATGAAAAGCTGGGCATGACCTGCGCGCACAATTACGAGGTGGTCACCAAAAAGGCTGCCCTGGAATCATCCCTCCAGAAGATACTGGTGGCGGACAGCAGCAAGTTCGGCCAGGTAAGGCCGGGATATTTTGCTGAACTGGAAGAGATTGATGAAATCGTGACAGATGACGGACTGAGCCAGGAATGGCAGGAGCTCATCGCTGAGAAAGATATTCCCCTCCATCTGGTGTAGGACGGCACAGCGGAGGCGTGTATGTAAAGAGAGGTAAGTCATGTCGAATAAGAGAATGGAATACATTGCCGCCCGCCTGGACAGTACAGGCAGCGTAAAGGTAGCGGAGCTGAGCAGGGAGCTAAACTGTTCAGAGGTGACCATTCGCAGTGATATACAGAAGCTGGAGGAAAAGGGCCTTGCAAAGCGGATTCACGGCGGCGCGGTAAAGGCGGGAGGACAGCTTATGGTGCCCTTTGACGCCGGGAATGTGTTTAAGAACAGCGACAGGAAACGCCGGATTGCACAGAAGGCATATGAATACATTGAGGACCAGGACACAATTATCCTGGACGATTCCTCTGTCTGCTATTATCTGGCCCAGTGTATCAGGGATGATTCCTCCAAGCATCTTCTGGTCATCACCAATTCCCTGGCCGGCGCAGGGGTGCTGTCACATCTGAGCCATGTAGAGCTGTTCCTTCTGGGGGGACAGGTGGGAGGAAAGCTGGCATCCACCGTAGGCGATGTGGCAGTCAATACATTAAAGGGGTTTCGGGCCAATAAGGCTTTCATCAGTGCCCATGGAATCAATTTTTCCGTGGGGCTTACCTCCATCGGTTCGCCCCAGATGCAGGTGAAGAAGGCGATTCTGGCTGCTTCCGACCAGGCATATGTGCTGGCTGACAGCAGTAAGTTTGGCGGGGGGTATGTGATGGTGGTGTGTTCCCTGGACGATATAAGCCGTATCATCACAGATGACGGGATTAAAACGGAGTATCTGGAAGAGGCGGAAAAACAGCATGTTTATATAGACGTGGTTTAGCAGTAAAAGTGAATATACAAAATGGTATGGGTGACCGCTTCACGGTTTTATGGCTGTGAGGCGGTTTTTGCATATCCGTGCCTGAATATAATGCTATTAACTTTCTAATGAAAGATAAAAAGAAATAAAAAAGAAAATATGATTGTGAAATAGTGTTAAAAACCGAGAGCATAATTGTTAGAATTAGCAAAAATGTAAAAAATACTTGAAAAAATGTTAATTACCGTTTATCATTGTGTTAGATAGATAAATAAAACGAAATAAAAACAAAAACAAATACAAAGGAGAAAGAAAGTGAACGAAAAGTTCAAACCTGTAACAGCGATTACCATGGGAGACCCGGCAGGAATCGGTCCGGAAATCGTAGTGGGAACCATGTTGGATGAGGGGATTCACGAGTGCTGCAGGCCCTTCGTCATTGGCAGCATTGCCATCCTGGACAGGGCGGCAAAGATTTTGGGTAAGGAGTTAAGGTATAACAGGATTGAGGGTCCATCGGAAGCTCTCTATCAGTACGGGACCGTGGATGTGCTGGAGACAGGAGATTACGATACGGATTCCATCCAGTGGGGAGCGGTTCAGGAGCTGGCTGGCAGGATGTCCGTGGACTGGATTATGAAATCCATTGAACTGGGCATGGACCACAGGGTTGACGCGGTGTCCACTGCTCCCATACATAAAAGGGCCATTAAGCTGGCAGGGGTAAAGCAGCCGGGTCACACGGAAATCTATCAGGACGAGACGCATTCACCCTATGCTCTTACCATGTTTTCCTGCCACAAGCTGAGGGTGTTTTTTGTAAGCCGCCACATGTCCCTGGTGGATGCATGCAGGTATGCCACGAAGGAACGGGTGCTGGAGTTTGTGGAGAATATTGACAAGGAACTGAGGAAAACAGGTATCGTGGAGCCGCTCATCGCGGTTGCTGCCCTGAATCCTCACGGAGGGGATAACGGTCTTTTTGGAACAGAGGAAATAGAACATCTGATTCCGGCAGTGGAGGCGGCCAGGGCTGAGGGAATCAACGCAGTGGGGCCTGTGCCGGCTGATTCAGTATTTCATATCGGCAAATCCGGAAAATACGACGCTATCCTGTCTCTGTACCATGACCAGGGCCACATTGCCTGCAAGACCCTGGACTTTGAAAAATCCGTAACCCTCACCTTTGGGCTTCCTTTTATCAGAAGCTCGGTGGACCATGGAACTGCCTTTGATATTGCCGGCAAGGGGATTGCGGGAAGCATCAGCCTGATTGAGTCCACAAAGGTGGTGGCTGAATACGCGGCGCTCATGCACGGAAAAATGGATCAATAACCAGGGGAACAAAAAAGGGGGAATATACTATGCCGTTAATAGGAGCAGTGGCAGATGATTTGACCGGAGCCACCACCACCGGCGTGCTGCTTGCCAGGTCCAAGGCAAGGACTGCCGTTTTTTTCAACGAGGAGGCCGCGGAGCGGGAAGGGGAGGCTGAGACCCTGGACGCCATACTGGTGAGCAGCAACAGCAGGGCGCTGCCGGCGGAGGAAGCCTATGAAAAGGTAAGCTCCGCCACCCAGGCATTAAAACGGATGGGAGTCAGATATTTCAGCAAACGGATTGACACTACGTTGAGAGGCGGTATCGGCACTGAAATCAAGGCTATGATGGATGTGATTGGCGGGGATGCGGTGGCAGTGGTGGTACCTTCCATGCCCCAGTCCAGGCGGATTGTGGTAGGCGGCTTCTCTGTGATTGACGGCATTGCCCTGACAAAGACACCGGTGGCCCAGGATGTGCGCACCCCGGTGCATGAGAGCTATGTGCCCCAGCTTCTGGGCAGGCAGACAGGGGAGGCGACCGGCCTGGTCACGCTGAAAACGGTCCTACAGGGGCGGGAGGAGATAGCCTGTGCCCTTAAGTTGCAGAGGGAGAGAGGAAACAGGATTATTGTGGTGGACGCCATAACCCTGGAGGATATCCAGGAGACAGCCCATGCCTGCATTTCATTGGATTGGAATGTGCTGGCAGTGGACCCGGGGGCGTTTACGGCAAAGCTGGCATACTGCCGTGGGCTGACTGAGGAAGAACGGCCCAATGTTCCGGTAAAGACACTGGACGGCACAGGCAGGACCGTACTGGTTGCGGCCGGAAGCGCCACCCCTGTGACAAAGCGGCAGCTGGGAATCCTGCTGGAGGACCAGCGCCATGTACAGGTCAGTGTGGACCCCATCCCGCTGATCGACGGGGCTTGGGAGGCCACAGAGGAAGCAGAGTCAGCCGTCAGGCGCATTATGGAGCTTATGGAGGGAGCGTCAGCGCCCAGGGCCATAGTGATTGAGACCGCACTTAACGGACCGATTCTGAACCTGGCAGAGGAAGACGCCAAAAGGGGATATGCGGACGGCATGAGCGCCAACCGGATTAATGCAGGACTGGGGACCATTGTGCAGAAGGTGCTGGAGCGCGCTGGCCGGGAACGGATTGCCGGGTTATATACCACCGGAGGGGATACCATGGTGAATGTCTGCTTTCAGCTGGGGGTGGAGTGCATTGAGGTGCTGGATTACGTGATTGCGCAGACCGACGTGGGACGGATGGTGGGGACATACCAGGGGCTTCCCATCATTGGAAAGGGAGGACTGACAGGATACGACACCATTGCTGTTGACATTGTAGACCGCTTGTTTAGAGAGGCAGCCAGGGAAATGTAGGGGGATGCCGCGACCGGCAGACCGCAATATTAAATGAAATAAATCAGGTGGAGGTTTTTTATGGAAGATAACAGGAAAGATTTTGACATACTGAATAAAATGAAAAAGCTGCCCGGAGGACTGGTCATCATACCGCTGGTTCTGGCAGTTATCATAGCCACATTTTTCCCCCAGGCCTTTCAGATTGGGGGATATGTAACAGCCCTATTCTATGACGGGAATTCGGCCATGATGGGATTGTTCCTTATTGTGTGCGGATCCGCTATCAATATCCGCCAGGTGGGCATGCCTTTATATAAAGGTGTCACGCTGACCGGCATCAAGCTTCTTCTGGGAGTTGCCGTGGGACTTCTGGTGGGAAAGTTATGCGGACCCGCAGGTATACTGGGGCTGACACCCTTTGTATTGATTGCAGCCATCACCAATTCCAATGGTTCACTGTACATATCACTGTCATCCCAGTTTGGCAATGCCACGGATACGGGGGCTATCTCTATCCTGTCCTTAAATGACGGCCCATTCTTTACCCTGGTGGCCCTGGGGGCCACGGGACTGGCATCCATTCCATTTAAGGCTCTGGTGGCTACTTTGATTCCCCTGCTCATCGGATTTATCTGGGGAAATATGGATAAGGGCTTTCGCAGTGCCTGCGCAACGGCCCAGCCCATTGTCACATTCTTCATGACCATTTCCATTGGTTCCAAGACGGATGTGTCCACACTGGTCACGGCAGGCGCCTCAGGCATCGTGCTGGGCCTGATATCCACGGCAACGGCCGTAGTGTTCTTTTTCGTATTCAACCTTCTGCTGCCTAAAAAGGAACGCAACGCCATGGGCGCGGCAGTGGGCACCACTGCGTTAAACTCGGCCATGACGCCTGCGGCAGTTGCCCAGGCTGACCCGTCCATGGAACCCTATGTGGATATGGCTACTGCCCAGTGTGCCACTGCATCCATCATAACGCTGTTCTTATGCCCGTTCATCACTGCCTTTTTTGACGGCTGGATGAGGAAAAATAAGAAGGGTATCTATTCCCCGGAGGGATGGGCTGCAGGAAAAGCGTGATTTGAGAGAGGGATGATTTGAATGAAGGTATATGTGAAGGTCAGGATGAAGGCAGAGTTTATCTATGATTTGCTGCTGTTCCATACGTATTCAAAGCTATCCGGCTTCCTGGTCAATCTTTTGGGCCTTGCGGTTATTATCACAGGAGGCTTCCTGCTTAAGAATCAGACCATACAGCTCCGTCAGGCGTTTGCGTATGTTGCGGCCGGCGTGATGATTCTCATGTTTACGCCCATTAATCTCAGGCTTCAGGCGGGACGGATGATGGGACAGCCCAGGTATGATTCCGAGATACAGTACGGATTTGATGAAAATGGCATCGAGGAGAAGCGGGGGGAACAGGTCAGGACATATAGCTGGAATACGGTACAGAAGGCTGTCTCCACTCCGAAGGACATTGCTTTTTATATAGAGGAGTCATCGGCCCTTGTGCTTCCAAAGGAAAGCTTTGGGGAAAACTTCATGCCGGTCATGAAGCTGGTGGCATCCAGCCTTTCGCGGGACAGGATTTATATAAGATAAATATGGGAGCTGCTGCGGCAGCTCCTTTTTGTGTCTGGCTGCCTGTATCTAACTTTTGTGTTTGCCATGTTATTTTCCGGCGATACTTGATTATTAAGAGGAAAGTGTGATATGATTTTGTGAGTTAAGTTATTGAGAGAATGAGGATTACAGTATGTTGGATATATGTTTGTTAGGAACAGGAGGCATGATGCCTCTTCCGTACCGCTGGCTCACATCCATGATGGCAAGGTGCTTGGGCAGCAACCTGCTTATTGACTGCGGTGAGGGGACCCAGGTGGCCCTGAAGGAAAAGGGATGGAGTCCCAAGCCCATAGATGTGATTTGCTTTACGCATTATCATGCGGACCATATAAGCGGCCTTCCCGGCCTTCTGCTCACCATGGGCAATGCGGAACGGGTGGAGCCGCTGACCCTGATTGGTCCCAAGGGGCTGGAACGGGTGGTGGGAGCGCTTCGCACCATTGCGCCGGAGCTGCCCTTTGAACTGCGGTTTGTGGAGCTTACGGAGAACCGGGAACGGATGCAGATGGGCCCTTATGTGATTGATGCTTACAGGGTAAACCACAATGTGCTGTGTTACGGTTACTCCATCACCATCCCCCGCACAGGACGTTTTGACGTGGAGAGGGCCAGGTCCCAGGAGATTCCCCAGAAGTTCTGGAGCAGGCTGCAAAAGGGCGAGGAGATAGAGCACGAGGGACGGATCCTGACGCCGGAGATGGTGCTGGGACCGGACCGCAGAGGTCTTAAGGTGACATACTGCACAGATACCAGGCCGGTGCCGGTGATTGCAGAGTATGCAGCCGGTGCAGACCTTTTCATCTGTGAAGGAATGTATGGGGAAAAGGAAAAAGCGGCTAAGGCCAGGGAATATAAGCATATGACGTTTTATGAAGCGGCGGCCCTTGCAAAGCAGGCTAATCCAAAACAGATGTGGCTTACCCACTACAGCCCCTCCCTTACCAAGCCGGAGGAGTATATGGAGGAAGTCAGGTCTATTTTCCCAAGGGCAAAGGCTGCCAGGGACGGATGGACGGCGGAGCTGGAATTTGATGAGGACTGATAGAACGGTACGGTGTACCGGAGGATACATGGAAGTGGAGAGGATACTATGATAGGACAGGCATCAGAGGATGTTTTGATACTGGCAATTGAGAGCTCATGCGACGAGACAGCCGCGGCAGTGGTGAAAAACGGAAGGACCGTGCTGTCCAATGTGATTTCATCCCAGATTGCCACCCATACGGTTTATGGGGGCGTGGTTCCGGAGATTGCGTCGCGGGAGCATATAAAGGCGGTCAATTATGTGATTGAGAGGGCCCTGGCGGAAGCGCAGGCAGCTCTTCGGGATATCACGGCAATCGGTGTGACCTACGGACCCGGTCTGGTAGGCGCTCTTTTGGTGGGGGTGGCAGAGGCAAAGGCCATTGCCTACGGGGCAGGGAAGCTTCTTATTGGAGTGCATCATATAGAAGGGCATGTTTCCGCTAATTTTATTGAGAACCAGGATTTAGAACCGCCTTTCGTGTGCCTCATTGTGTCGGGAGGCCATACTCATCTGGTGATTGTAAAGGACTACGGGGAATTTGAGATCATCGGCAGGACCAGGGACGATGCGGCCGGAGAGGCATTTGACAAGGTGGCAAGGTCCGTGGGCCTGGGATATCCCGGCGGGCCTAAGATTGATAAGGCTGCAAAGGAGGGCAATCCCCACGCCATCCAGTTCCCCAGGGGCAAGGTGGAGGGGGCTCCCTATGATTTCAGTTTCAGCGGGCTGAAGTCAGCTGTGCTGAACCACATTAACCACGCCCGCATGACAGGGGAAGAAATCCATGTACCTGACCTGGTGGCCTCATTCCAGAATTCCGTGGTGGAGTCTCTGGTAAGCCGCGCCATACTGGCAGCCCATGAATTTGGATATAAGAAGCTGGCCATAGCCGGCGGCGTTGCCTCCAACTCTGCGCTGAGAAAGGCCATGGCAGAGGCCTGTGAGAAGGACGGGATTCAGTTCTATTATCCGTCCCCTGTTTTCTGTACGGACAATGCGGCCATGATCGGGACAGCTGCCTACTATGAGTATTTAAAGGGAAATATATCCGGATGGGATTTGAATGCCATTCCCAATCTGAAGCTGGGTGAACGTTAGGGTGTGTTTGAAAATTGCGTTAGGGCGTACAGATGGCGGGGATGAATGATCAAACGCGCTCCGGTCTGGGAAGGACTAGTATGACCCACATTAAATGCCTTGCTGGTTCGGTGAGGATGATTTTTTGAGAGTGCAGGTGCAAAAACGGAGGCGTAGTGGGCTCTACGCTGAGTATTTTGCACCTGTGCTATCGGAAAATCAGACCAGCGAAACAGTAAGGTATTTAGTGTGGGTTATACTAGGGAGGAGGTCTGCAATGGAAAAGAAATATTGTACGGCTGTTGTCCTGGCAGCAGGGAAAGGCAGCCGCATGGGCGGGAATACGGCAAAGCAGTACATGGAAATCGGCGGCAAACCGCTGGTGGCCTATGCGCTGGAGGTGTTTGAAGCCTCTCCTGTGATAGATGAAATCATACTCATGACAGATGCAGGACATATGGAATATGTGAGAACAGAGATTGTGGAGGCGTACGGCCTGAAAAAGGTGAGTACCATAGGAGCCGGAGGCGGCGAGCGGTATGAGAGCGTATGGAAGGCGCTCTGCACCCTTATGGACCGGGAAGAGGGGGAGAAGGAATCCCTGGTCAGGGACAGACAGGATGGATACGTGTTTATCCATGACGGGGCCCGTCCCTTTGTCACCGGCGAAATCATTGAACGGGCATACAGGGCAGTGTGCAGGTATAATGCCTGCGTGGTGGGCATGCCCGTAAAGGATACCATCAAGCTGGTGAACCAGGAGGGGATGATTGAGTCCAGCCCGGACCGCAGCATGGTGTGGCAGGCACAGACGCCCCAGGTATTTTCCGTGCCTCTTATTGTGGAGGCATTTACCCGCCAGATGAAGGAGGACTGTACCGGTATAACGGATGACGCTATGGTGGTGGAGGCGCAGATGGGGGTGAAGGCCCATATGGTAAAGGGCAGTTATGCCAATATTAAGATTACGACGCCTGAGGACATTTTTATGGCTGAAGTGCTGAGAAATTCTGTTGTGTAGCTTAGTAAAGGTAGGTGGCTGTCGTGACCACCTACCTTTACTATACGGATGCTTTTGGCTTCTGTCAAGATATTTTGGAAAGATCTATCAAATGTGGTACACTTCTGATATAAGATCATCAGGAGGTATCTCATGAAGCTAAAAACAGACGAACCCTTTGTGCCAGAAAATATCAGGGTAAAAATCAATAAACTGCAGGCTTTGCTGGATCAGGCCGCAGACTTATATAATGATATCTATG
>ERZ894236.599-NODE-599-length-39504-cov-81.1178_pt1 | contig 39504 bp, 39 predicted proteins | sample MGYA00380297_ERZ894236 | MGnify/ENA primary metagenome ERZ894236 (study PRJEB32331, sample SAMN06328420) | human gut metagenome | biome: human gut microbiome; feature: stool | host: Homo sapiens | collected 2014-08-04 ... | reverse complement strand
CTTTTAATCAAGTTGTCCGGGGTTCGAATCCCCGCACGCTCATTGTAGAACAAGCAAATCTGCTTGTTTTTTTATTGTCTGAATTTATAACAGAGCACAATGTTTGTATAATGGTAAATAACAGACGTTCTATTAAGAAGTGTGGAAAACTTAAAATATAGTGAAAAAAGTAAAAGAAAGAAGCTCTCTTTGTGGATAACACGGGATTTAGAATGTTAAAATCATGTCAGATTTTGTTTGCAAGATAGATGTTTGGAAGCTATAATAAAAGCAAATACAGCGCGTATACATATACAAAGAAAGAGAGGTATGCATATGGAAAAGACAAAGGATGTAAGTATGCAAAATATTTACAAACTGGATGGAAGGGTGCCTTTGGGGAGGGCAATTCCATTTGGACTGCAGCATGTGCTGGCAATGTTTGTATCAAATCTGACCCCGATTACGATTATAGGTGCGGCGTCAGGGTTGGATCAGAGTCAACTGGCAATTTTATTGCAAAATGCTATGTTTATTGCCGGGATTGCAACATTGATTCAGTTGTATCCTGTTTGGAGAGTGGGGGCAAGACTTCCAATTGTGATGGGAGTCAGTTTTACATTCGTAACGATTTTAACTTATGTAGGGAGTACGTATGGATATGAGACTATGATAGGCGCTGTGATCGTAGGCGGTATTTTTGAAGGCACATTGGGATTGCTGGCAAAATATTGGAAGCGTATTATTACCCCAGTCGTTGCGGCATCTGTAGTAACGGCTATAGGATATTCTTTGTTTACGGTAGGCGCCCGTTCGTTTGGAGGCGGTTATACAGAAGACTTTGGTTCTGCGCAGAATCTGTTGCTTGGAACAATTACATTGGTCACATGTATTGTGTTTAATATTCTGGCAAAAGGGTATTGGAAGCAGTTGTCTGTTTTGGCGGGATTGATTGTCGGATATATTGTTGCATTGATTATGGGAATGGTAGATCTGTCGGGAATTATGTCAGGAGGAGTGATTTCTCTGCCGCATTTCCTGCCGTTTAAACCGGAGTTTAATCTGGGAGCGATCATTTCTGTATCGATCATTTTCCTGGTTTCTGCAGCAGAGACGATAGGAGATACTACGGCGATGGTAGCCGGAGGATTGAATCGGGAGATTACGACAAAAGAAATTTCAGGTTCTCTTGCATGTGACGGATATGCAAGCTGTATTTCCGGATTGTTTGGTTGTCCGCCGGTAACTTCCTTCAGTCAGAATGTCGGTCTGATCAACATGACAAAGGTTGTCAATCGTTTTACGATCATGACAGGAGCAGGATGTATGATTCTCGCAGGGTTACTTCCGCCGGTTGGAAACTTTTTCGCGAGTCTGCCGGATGCAGTATTGGGCGGATGTACGATCATGATGTTTGGAACGATTATGGTGAGTGGAATCCAGATGATTTCAAAAGCAGGTTTTTCTCAGAGAAATGTTACGATCGTAGCGTTGTCTCTGGCTGTTGGAATTGGATTTACTTCAGCAAGTGAAATGGATATCTGGAGAATTTTCCCACAGGTAGTTCAGGATGTATTTTCTGCAAACTGTGTGGCAGTCGTATTTGTGGTTTCCATTGTGTTAAGTTTGGTTTTGCCAAAAGATATGGATATTAAAAAAATAGAAGGAAAATAGACAGAAAAGTACATGGAATATTTATATGAAAAATTAGAGTCCTATGGGAAACAAGATTACTATGGATTTCATATGCCCGGGCATAAAAGAAATTGCAATGTGATCAGGGCAGAACTGCCATATGGGATTGATATTACAGAAATTGATGGGTTTGATAACCTTCATCATGCAGAAGAAATTATAAAGGAAGCAGAACTTCGGGCTGCTTCCTTATATCATTCAGAAGAAACGCACTATTTGATCAATGGAAGTACGGTGGGGATTTTGAGTGCTGTTATAGGCTGCACGAGAAAGGGCGGAACGATTTTAATGGCAAGAAATTGCCACAAATCTGTGTATCACGCAGTATTTTTAAATGAGCTGCATCCAGTGTATATTTATCCGGAGTTTGATGAGACAAAGGAGTTGAATGTAGAGATATCTCCAGAGAAAGTAGAACAGTTGCTGAATGAGCATGAAGAGATCCAGGCGGTGATTCTGACATCCCCGACGTATGACGGAGTGCTATCGGAAATTGACAAGATTGCAGAGATGGTGCATAAGAAGAAAATTCCATTGATCGTAGATGAAGCACATGGCGCTCATTTTGGATTTCATCCGTATTTTCCAGAAAATGCGATCACAAAAGGGGCGGATGTGGTCATCCACAGTCTGCATAAAACACTTCCGGCGCTGACACAGACTGCCCTGATCCACTTGAATGGACAGGTGATCGATCGAAAGCGGATCCGACAATATTTGCAGATTTTTCAGACAAGCAGCCCTTCCTATGTGTTGATGGCAAGTATGGATGAATGTCTGAGAGTCATTGCAGAACATGGAACGGAGTTATTTGAGAACTATGTTAATTTGTTAGAAAACACAAGAAGACAATTACGAAGATTAAAGCATATCCGTTTATTGGAAACAGAAAGGTTTGACCGGTCTAAAATTGTATTATCTGTAAAAGATACAGTAGATAAGAAGGAGCAGAGAAGTTTTACGGGAAAACAGTTGTATGAACGGCTGCTGTCTAAGTATCATCTCCAGATGGAGATGGCAGCGGGATCGTATGTGATCGCTATGACATCTCCGGGAGATACAGAAGAGGGGATGAATCGTCTGGTGAAAGCACTGTCAGAGATTGATCAGGAGTTGGAAATAAGAGTATCCGAAAAATATCAGTATGAGTTGCCCAGACAGGAACAGATTTACACAAGTTTTGAGGTGGAAGAAAAGCGTGCGTCAGGGAAGGTACAAAGTAAAAAGTGGCAGGACGCAATCGGACTGATTTCTCTGGAATATGCATATTTGTATCCACCAGGGATTCCACTGATCGTTCCGGGGGAGCGAATTACAAAGGATATTGTAAAGATATTTATGGATTATCAGGAAAAAGGGTTCTCTGTAGAAGGAATTTCTGTGGAAAACTATATCGAGGTGTTGATAAATGAGTAAAATTTTTTATGTCATGGGGAAAAGTTCTTCCGGAAAAGATACGATTTATAAAGAAATCAGAGAACAGATGCCAGAATTGAGAAGTATTACACCGTATACCACACGTCCGATCCGGGAAGGTGAGACAGACGGTGTGGAATATTTCTTTGTAGATGAGGAAAGGCTGCATCAGATGCAGGAAGAGGAACGCGTGATTGAGGTGCGGTCTTATCATACGAAATGTGGGATCTGGACATATTTTACTGCGGATGACGGACAGATCGATCTAAAAAGTCAGGACTATCTGGTCATTGGAACCTTGGAATCGTATTCTGGAATGCGGGAATATTTTGGAGACGAGAAGATCATTCCGATTTATATTGAAGTAGAGGATGGGTTACGTCTGGAAAGAGCGCTTGGGAGAGAACGGCAGCAGAAAGAACCCAAGTATGCGGAAATGTGCAGGCGATTTTTGGCAGATTCTGAAGACTTTTCAGAGGAGAATCTGAAGAAAGCAGGGATTGAAAGAAGATTTGAAAATGTGGAATTAGAGAAGTGTCTCGAAGAAATTCTAAGGCTGATCCGGAAACAGACAGAAGTACTTTAAAAGAGCAGGATCAATGAAAAGAGAAACAGACAGGTAAATGTTAAATTTATCGTCGGTTTCTCTTTTTTGTTTTACAAAAGTTTAATCTATGATTGAAGTGTAATTTAAAAGAGTCCATTATAATAGCCAACGTGTCATGAAGAAAGGATACAATTTGATGTTAAAGAAAGTGATAAAAGATGCATTCCCTACCGTGTTGGCATTTACAATGTCAGGAATGTACAGCGTTGTAGATGGAATGTTTGTAGGAAGGGCAGCAGGAGATACAGGACTTGCAGCAATCAATATTGCGTGGCCGATTCCGGCATTGATCACTGCACTCGGGATAGGGATCGGAACAGGAGGAAGTGTGTTGTATTCTCATTACCGGGGATGTGGTGAAAAACAGACTTGCAAAGAATTGCTGGAATGCACCATAACACTGCTGACAGGATGCGGAATAGGGATCATTCCCGTGTTGTTTTTGATCCAGATTCCTTTTCTAGAGCTTCTCGGAGCAAGTGGAACAATCCAGGCGGAAGCAGTGAAATATACAACGATCATCATTGCCGGAAGTATGTTTCAAGTGGCAGGAACAGGAATGATGCCTGTTTTGAGAAACAAAAATCACTCTCTGGGAGCAATGCTCTGTATGGCAGCAGGATTTGCGGTAAACCTGACAGTGAATTACATTCTGATGTTCCGATACAATCTGGGAATTCAGGGGGCTGCGTTTGGAACCGTTGCAGCACAGGCAGTGGTCGTGATCCTGTCATGTATGGTGTTATGGAAGACTGGATGCAGAAGTTGGAAAGTCCTTTGCAAATGGAAGTATGTGGCGAATATTTTTAAAATCGGAATCACCGCATTCGGGACGTCTCTGGCACCGACAGCAGCTCTTATTTTTACCAACCTGCAGTGTCTGCGTTATGGTGGAAATGCAGCAGTTGCATGTTATGCCGTGATTTCATATATTGTGTTTCCGGTACAGTATTTCCTGACAGGAATCGGAGAAGGTATACAGCCGTTGCTCAGTTTTTACTATGGAGCCAAGAAAAAGGAAGAAGTACAGGAAATTAAAAAAATTGCTTATACGGCAGAAATTGTGCTGGGAATTGCGGCAGCAGCAGTTACGGTCTGGATGACTCCGTACCTCGGCAGCTGGTTTGGATTGTCACAAGAATCCAACACGTATTTTTCGTCTGGAATGCGGATCAGTGCTGCAGCATTTTTGCTGATGGGAACCGCAAAGTTGAATGTGTCCTGTCTGAATGCAGTGATGAAGACGAAAAAAGCGATATTTATGACGTATATAGAGAGCCTGGTAGTATCTCCATTGTGTCTGCTGTTGCTTCCTGTTCTGGGAAACATGAATGGAATCTGGCTGGCACTTCCGGCGACAGCAGGGATTATGACAGGGATATATGGGCTGATAAGAAAGGATAGACAACATGAAAAATAAAGTAAAATTCAAACAACTGGGCAGCGTAACTCTGTTTGTACTGCCGGCACTGATTCCTCTGATCGTGTTTTGGATTTATCCGATCCTGCGGTCTGTCTACATTAGTTTTACAGATTGGGATTATATGACACCAGATTACAATTTTGTATTTTTTGATAATTTTATTTCATTGTTTCGGGATGCCAGGTTTTACGATGCACTTTGGAACACGGTTGTGTTTACCGTGGGAACTTTGATTCCAACGATTGTACTTGGATTGATGCTGGCGCTTTTGATGCAGCGATCGTTCAAAGGAAGCGGAATCATCAAATTTATCTTGTTTTCCCCGTGGATCACACCGACAGTGGCGGTCTCCATCGTATGGACATGGATTTATGATCCAGGAACAGGAATTGCCAATACAGTGATGCGGTTTTTGCATTTGCCAGAACTGCAATGGATCAAAAGTTCAGATACGGCAATGCTTGCAGTGATTATCGTAACGGTGTGGAAGAGTCTTGGATATGCAATGATTTTTTATCTTTCTGCACTGGAAAAAGTTCCGAAGGAATTATATGAAGCAAGTGGGTTGGACGGAGCAAAAAGCTGGCAGAGATTTCGCGATGTGACGATTCCATGCATTTCTCCGACTACATTTTTCCTGGTGATCATTACCATGGTCACATCTTTGCAGGCATATGATCAGATTCAGATTCTGACGCAGGGTGGTCCGTCCGGAAGTACAAGAACGCTGCTGTATATGTATTATCAGTTGGGATTCGAAGAGTTTAATATGGGACAGGCAACAGCAGTGGCAATCGTGATGATCGTGATTACTGTAGCATTGTCGGCAGTACAGTTTGGTGCATCAAAAAAGTGGGTGCACTACTAAAAGGAAGGACAGGATATGAAAATAAAAACAGGAATCGAAAAACTTGGAAAAGGAATCATTTTACTGATCTTCAGTATTTTTACGATTTTTCCGTTTATATGGATGATCTTAAGTGCATTGAAAACAAAAGCGGAGATTATGGATGTCGGTGCATTTTTTCCGGCAGAGTTTCAATGGCATAATTTTTATCAGGTTATTTTTGAATCGCCACTCCTTCAATATGTGGGAAACAGCCTATTTGTATCCGTGATCACATTGGCTTTGCAGATTGTGACAGGAGCTATGATCGCCTATGCAATTGTGTTTATGGATTTTAAAGGAAAGAAGATGCTGTTTGCAGTGATTATGGGAACGTATATGCTCCCAACGGCAGCAACCTATATTCCAAGTTATATTATTCTGGCAAACTGGGATCTTCTGAATACATTTACAGGGTTAATTATTTCAAATTGTGTGAGTATATTTGGAATTTTTCTATTAAGGCAGGCTTTTATGCAGGTACCGATGGGACTGATCGAAGCGGCAAGGATTGATGGGGCAAATTCCTGGAAGATTCTATGGAAGGTTGTGTGCCCGATGACGAAATCATCGTTTATTACATTTGGACTGATGAACTTTATTACTTGTTACAACAGTTATATGTGGCCGTCACTGATCACAGATGCGGATGAGAAAATGATGGTTTCCCAGGGATTGAGAAAATTTTTTATTGAAGGTGGAGCCTATGGAACCGAATGGCCACTGGTTATGGCAGGAAGCACGCTGATCGTATTGCCCCTTCTGATCTTGTTTGCATTTACACAGAAGTGGTTTATCAATGGAATCGGCGGGGATACGGGTATGAAAGGATAATCCTTTTTTACATAAAGAAAGCAAAGAAAAACGATACAAACTAAAGGAGAAAAAGAAAATGAAAAAGAAAATCGTATCAGCATTACTGGTTTGCGTACTTGGAATGTCTTTTGTGACAGGATGTGGAAATAAGGAAGCAGCAGCGGCAGAGGCAACCAAAACAGCCGATGGAAAGATTCAGCTGGATCTCTGGTATTCCGGAGGAAAGACGGCAGTGAATGTATTTCAGGAGATCGTAGATGCATTCAATGAATCGCAGGATACTTATGAAGTAAAGACAACAACACAGGCAGATTACACCGAGACGTATGAAAAACTACAGGCAGGAATTGCCGGAAAAAAAGCTCCGGATATGGCGCTTCTGGATACGGATAAATCCAGAAATCTGTCTCAGAAAAATCTGGTCGCAGACATCAACGAGTATGTAGAAAAAGATGAAGATTTTGAGAAGGATGATTATCTGTCAGTATTCTATGAGCAGGGAGAAGATGAGGATGGAAAATTATTTGCACTTCCTGCATATGGAACAACACAGGTGATGTACTATAACAAGGCAGCATTTGAAAAAGCAGGAATTGATCCGACAACGATCAAGACATGGCAGGATCTGGAAAAGGCAGCAGAGAAAATGACGGCCTCAGATGGTTCATTTGTAGGATGGGAGCCTATGTGGGGCTTAGGAAATCTGGTGGATGCATCACTGAGTAACGGAGCAACTCTTTTGAACGAAGATGGGACAAAAGTTATGATCAATTCCGACGAATGGGTGGAAGTATGGGAGAGTTTCCGTACATGGATCCATGATGACAAGATCATGAAAGTAAATTCCGGCGGACAGGGCTGGGAATACTGGTACACGACCATTGATGATGTACTGCAGAACAAAGCAGGAGGATATACAGGTTCTTCCGGAGATCAGGCAGATCTGGATTTTGAGATTGTAGGGGCAATGGAGCAGCCTGGATTTGGTGAAAATCCGTCAGCACCGACAGCAGATGCGCTGCAGCTTGTCATGCTTGAAAGTTCTTCGGATGAAGAAAAAGAAGGCGTGTATGAATTTATGAAATATTTTACAACACCGGAAAATCAGGCAAAATGGTCTATGGGAACAGGGTATGTAGCAGTTCGGGAGTCTACACAGGAAGTGGAAGAATTCCAGGCTTATGCAAAGGAAAATCCACAAGCATTGGTTCCACTTCAGCAGGCATCTCATGGTACTCCGGCACTTCAGGATCTAACGGGAGGAAAGATTCTGGATGCTCTGACAATTGCAGCAGATAAAGTAGAGCTGGAAAATATTCCGGCGAAGGAAGCTCTGGATGAAGCTCAGAAAACAGCACAGGAAGCATTGGATGCATTATAAAATGAAAGAACAGATCAGATTTAAAATTGGAAAAGCAGAAAAAAATATTCAGGAAAAATGGGTGGAAATTCCGGATGGGACAGAACAGATCCAGATGACACTGGAGGTACCGGAAGAATTTCAGTATATGACATTTCTATTTTTGGAAGATCCGAAACAAAAGATCCGGTTTCAGAAGCTGCTCGGATACGGGCAGCAGAATCCGGGCATCGGAAAAACAGCTCAGGATACGACAATTGGAGGGGTTCCCGGAGAAATCCACCCGGGAATCTGGAAAATCGGAATGGGAATCTTTACAGAATATGTCGCACAAAAACTGGGAAATCGTACCGGAGAAATTGTGATGACCATTTCGGATCAAAAAGAAAATCTTTCGGATCCAATCGGAGGCGACTGCTGGGTAGAGAACGAACTTTCTATATCAGAAAAGCGCTATCAATGGGAAAAATCCTTTCAAACCGAATCGAAATGGTATTCCGGGGATTTTCATACACATACAAGACTGTCTGATGGAAAAGAAACCATAGAACATGCGTCTAAACGAGCAGAAGAGCGTGGATTGGACTTTTATGTGCCGACAGAACATAATTTAATGCACACGGGCTGGTGCAAAACATCCTTGTGTGTACTTCCGGGAATCGAAATTACAACAGACAATGGGCATATGAATCTGTTTGGAATTACAGAAATGCCGGAAAGAATACTGGAAATCGTAAAACATAACGGAGAGGATGTCATCAATACTTATATGGAGCAGACCATAGAAGAAGCAAAGAAAAAAGGGTGGCTTCGCAGCATCAACCATCCGTTTCTGACCATCTGGAAATGGCGATTTGAGAATACTGACTTGCGGGATATCGACTGCATGGAAATCATCAACGACCCCACCTATCCGGACGGACCTGAGTCCAACGATAAAGCTATCCGCTTTTTGGATGAAGTATGGAATACAGGAATTCGGCTTTTCGGAGTGGGAGGAAGTGATTCCCACAATCTGGAAGAAGAATTGTATGAGGGGGCAACACTGCCTTCTGCAGTGGGGGATCCGACGACCTGGGTATTTTGCGAGGGATTAAGTCCACGAAATCTGATGCAGTCAGTTGAGCAGGGACATATGTGTGTGACCAGATTCTGCAGAATAGAACCAAGGATTGAAGTGGATGGAAAACGCTACCTTCCTGGAGATAAACTTCCGAATCAAAAGTGTGAGATTCTGTATCAGGCAGATGTGTCAGGACTGATCGAAGAACCGGAAATTTTTCTTGTGATGAATGGAAATTATGTGGCACTTCCAGTTGAACGGTTGGAAGATGGGACGTATCAGGTAAAAGCACATTTGATCCTGGAAGAAGCCACATGGCAGTGGATCCGATTGGAAGTCCGCACAAAAGAACAGGAATTCCTGGGCTTTGTAAATCCGGTATCCAGGGGAAGAAAAGAGCCGGAACAAACAACGTTTGGAGAAATCGTAAAAAAATTAGAAGGTTGACATAGATGATAAAAGGTATTTTATTTGATAAAGATGGAACATTGATTGATTTTTTTTCCTTATGGCTGGGAGCGGCAAATACAGTAGTGAAGCATCTTTTACAGGAAAATCAGCTTCCCGGGGATATGCAGGACTGCATTCTGAAAGCGATGGGAGTAGAAGACGGAAAAATTGATCCGTATGGGGGTCTGGCATATAAGTCATATGGGGAAATTGCAGAAGATATTACAAATGCACTTGCGGAACAACAGATTTGTCTGGACTGTGAAAAGATGAAAATGCAGCTGGAGAGGTTGTTTGACGGATATGTAATGGAAAACCAGGCGCAGTATGTGGAAACAGCAGATATCAAAGCAGTTCTGGATGTTTTGAAGCAAAGAAATATACGAATCGGACTTGCAACGGCAGACACAGTGGCATCCGCAAAAAATTGTCTGACACGGCTGAGAGTACTGGAAAAATTTGATTATATAGGAGCAGATGATAAAGTGCTGCGTCCTAAGCCAGAGGCGGATATGTTTCTGGAATTTCAGAGAAAATTTGGTTTACAGCCATATGAAATCGCAGTGGTAGGGGATACCTATAATGATATTCGATTTGCAAGAGAAAATGGCGGTATTGCAATTGGCGTTTTAAGTGGAGTGAGTCGGGCAAAAGATTTTGCTGAAGAAGCGGATTATATTTTGCAGTCAGTGGAAGAACTTCCACGATTACTGGAACAGATATAAAAAGGAAGGAGGCATTGCTGTGGCTGAGATTCAGTTGAAACATGTATATAAAAAATATGAAGACCAAGTGGTTGCGGTCCGGGATTTTAATCTGGAGATCAAAGATCAGGAATTTGTCATTTTTGTAGGACCTTCCGGATGCGGGAAATCGACAACTCTGCGAATGATCGCAGGGCTGGAGGAGATATCTGACGGAAAGCTGCTGATTGACGGGAAAATGATGAATCAGGTACAGTCATGCGACCGGGATATTGCAATGGTATTTCAAAATTATGCGTTATATCCTCATATGACTGTATTTGAAAATATGGCATACAGCCTTCGGCTGAAAAAAGTACCGAAAAAAGAACGCAGACAGAAAGTAGAGGAAGTGGCAAAAATCCTGGGGCTGGAAGAAGTACTGGATCGGAAACCGGGAGAGCTCTCTGGAGGGCAGAAACAGAGAGTGGCAATGGGACGCGCAATTGTACGAAATCCCAAAATCTTTCTTATGGATGAACCACTGTCTAACCTGGATGCAAAACTGAGAACACAGATGAGGGCAGAGATATTAAAACTCTATCAGAAGCTGAAAACAACATTTATTTATGTGACACATGATCAGACTGAGGCAATGACACTCGGAACCAAGATCGTGGTGATGAAAGATGGTGTGATCCAACAGGTTGCCTCTCCGGAAGAACTTTATAATCGTCCCGCAAATACATTTGTGGCAGGTTTTATCGGAATGCCGCCGATGAATTTCTTCCAGGGGAAATGCTGCAGAGGCGGAGAACATGGAATGTATCTTCAGATGGGAGAATTTTCGGTGGATCTGACAGAAGAAGATGCAAAAAGAGCGTTACAGAAAGGATACATGGGGGAGAAGATTACAGTTGGTGTCAGACCGGAAGATCTGGTGCTTGCAGAGGAAGGAATAAAGCATGAGATCTTAGTCTATGAAATGCTGGGCGCACAAACCTATCTCTACTTTATGTTTGATGGAAAGGATATAGCACTGCAGACCGATGCAGATACACCGTATCGGAGAGGTGATCAGATTTCCTTCACTCTTAGAAGAGAAAGACTGCATTTGTTTGATAAAGATACAGGAATCAGGATATAAGAAAACAGCGGAAGTATTTCTGCTGTTTTTTTCTTGTCTGTACAGTCAGAAAAAAAGAAGTGAGAAATGTTTTGGGGTATATCTTACATCAAAATTATGCTATACTGAAAAAGTAACCAGAAGAAATTCAAAAAAAGACAGCAGGTGATGATATGAGCAGTTTTAAAGACGTAGTTGGGCATAAAAATATAATACAGTACATTGAAAATGCAGTAAAGACAGACAAAGTTTCCCATGCATATATTTTAAACGGGGAAAAAGGTTCCGGAAAACGACTTCTGGCAAATCTGTTCGCTATGAGCCTGCAGTGTCAGAATCGGGATGAAGATGGAGATGCATGTGGTAAGTGTCAGTCTTGCAAACAGGCAGCATCCAATAATCAGCCGGATATCATCAAGGTGACGCACGAAAAGCCGAATACCATCAGTATCGATGATATCAGAGAGCAGATCAATAATGATATTGTCATCAAGCCATACAGCAGCAAGTATAAGATTTATATTGTACCGGATGCAGATATGATGAGCGTACAGGCGCAGAATGCATTGTTAAAGACGATTGAGGAACCGCCGGCATATGCGGTGATCTTACTTTTGACAGAGAACGCAGAGATTCTTCTTCCGACGATCCGTTCCAGATGTGTGATGCTGAAATTGAGAAACATCAAAGATCAGCTGATCAAAAAGTATCTGATGGAACAGATGGAGATTCCGGATTATAAGGCAGATGTGTGTGTAGCATTTGCACAGGGCAATATGGGGAGAGCCATTATGCTTGCAACATCCGAGCATTTCAATGAGATCAAAGAAGAGGCAGTCCATCTTCTGCGGGAGATCAATGATATGGATGTGGATGCGCTGGAAGCAGCGGTAAAGCGTGTGGTTTCTTATAAAATGAATATCACGGATTATCTGGATGTGCTTTCCGTGTGGTATCGGGATGTCCTGATCTATAAAGCCACAAAGAATGTGGATCAGGTTGTATTTTCAGATCAGCTCCGCTACATCAAAGAGCGGGCAAGCAAGAGCTCTTATGAAGGAATCGAGAATATTCTGGATGGCATCGAAAAGGCAAAGGCCAGATTAAAAGCAAATGTCAATTTTGAGCTGACAATGGAATTGCTTTTATTGACAATAAAGGAGAACTAATAGGATGACAAAAGTGATTGGAGTAAGGTTTCGGACAGCTGGAAAGATTTACTATTTTTCACCGGGAAAGTTTGACATCAAACAGGGTGACCATGTGATCGTAGAGACTGCGCGGGGAGTAGAGTACGGCAAAGTTGTGATCGGAACCAGAAAAGTAAAAGATGAAGAGGTGGTACAGCCATTGAAATCTGTCATTCGGATCGCGACAGAGCAGGATCAGAAGACAGAAGAAAAGAACAGAGAGAAAGAAAAAGAAGCATTTCAGATTTGTCTGGAGAAGATCAGAAAGCATGGTCTTGAGATGAAGCTGATCGATGCAGAATATACATTTGATAACAATAAAGTTTTATTTTATTTTACTGCAGACGGGCGGATTGATTTCAGGGAACTGGTGAAGGATCTGGCAGCAGTCTTCCGAATCCGAATTGAGCTGCGGCAGATCGGAGTCAGGGATGAGACGAAGATTCGCGGAGGAATCGGAATCTGCGGCAGACCGCTTTGCTGTCACACGTATCTGTCTGAGTTTGCAGCGGTTTCGATCAAGATGGCCAAGGAGCAGAACCTGTCTTTGAATCCAACGAAGATTTCCGGTGTGTGCGGCAGACTGATGTGTTGTCTCACAAATGAGGAAGAGACATATGAAGAATTAAACAGTCAGCTTCCGTCTGTGGGAGATACGGTTACGACATCTGATGGACTGACAGGAACGGTTCATTCTCTGAGTGTTCTGAGAAAACTGGTGAAGGTCGTTGTAAATTTGGAAAATGATGAAAAAGAGATCCGGGAATATCAGGCAGAGGAATTAAAATTCCGTCCACGAAAGAGAAAAGCGAAAGTTTCCAAAGAAGAGATGAGAAAGTTAGCGGAACTGGAAAAGGGAGAAGGAGCGTCCAGGTTAGATGACAAATAATTTAAAACCAGGAGAGCGTCTGGATGATCTGCAGCTTGATGGGCTGCAGATCATCCAGGATCCAAGTCGATTTTGTTTTGGGATAGATGCAGTGATGCTTTCTGATTTTGCAAAAGTAAAGCCGGGAGAGAAAGTTCTGGATCTGGGAACAGGAACTGGAATTTTGCCAATCTTATTATCGGCTAAGACCCGGGGAGAGCAGTTTATCGGGCTTGAGATCCAAGAGGAAAGCGCAGATATGGCACGAAGAAGTGTAGAATGGAATCATTTGCAGGAAAAGATTAAAATTGTGCAGGGGGATATCAAAGAGGCGGCAGCAACATTTAAGCCGACTTTTTTTGATGTGATCGTGACGAATCCGCCGTATATGTTAAATGAGCATGGACTGAAAAATCCGAAAGATGCAAAGGCAATCGCAAGGCATGAAGTTTTATGCACGCTGGATGATATTTTGCGGGAGAGCAAGCAGCTTCTTGCAGATGGAAAAGGCCGGTTTTATATGATCCATAAGCCATTTCGTCTGGCAGAGATCCTGACAAAGATGAGCGCTTATAAGATTGAACCAAAGCGGATCCAGTTTATCCATCCTTATATTGACAAAGAGCCTACGATGGTGTTGATTGAAGGCTTGCGGGGAGGAAAGTCCCGTGTGACCATCGAGCCGCCGATTATTATGTATTCCCATGAACGGGATGAGAGAAAGGAAGAAGAATGACAGGAACATTATATTTGTGTGCGACTCCCATTGGAAATCTGGAAGATATGACTTTTCGTGTGATCCGGATTTTAAAAGAGGTAGATCTGATTGCAGCAGAGGATACAAGAAATAGTATAAAACTGCTGAATCATTTTGAAATACAGACGCCGATGACCAGCTATCATGAGTATAATAAATATGAAAAAGGGCGAAAACTGGTGGAAAAGCTGCTGGAAGGACAGAATATTGCACTGATTACAGATGCAGGTACACCGGGAATTTCCGATCCGGGAGAAGAACTGGTAAAAATGTGCTATGAAGCAGGGGTTCCAGTGACATCACTTCCTGGGGCAGCAGCCTGTATTACAGCGTTGACCATTTCCGGATTGTCGACCAGACGCTTTGCATTCGAAGCATTTTTGCCATCGGATAAAAAAGAACGAGAGCAGATTTTAAAAGAACTGGAGCATGAGACCAGAACCGTGATTCTGTATGAGGCTCCTCACCGTCTCGTCAAGACATTAAAACTTCTTCTGGAGCATTTGGGCAATCGGAAGATCACGGTGTGCAGAGAATTGACGAAGAAGCATGAGACGGCTTTTGCAGCAACTCTGGAAGAGGCAGTCACCTATTATGAGGCAAACACTCCAAAGGGCGAATGTGTGCTTGTGCTGGCGGGAAAGAGCCGGGAGCAGATGCAGGAAGAAGAAAGAAAACAGTGGGAAGAAATGACCATTGAGGAACATATGGAAGTGTATTTGAAACAGGGAATGGATAAAAAAACAGCGATGAAAGCAGTTGCAAAAGACCGGGGAGTGTCCAAGCGGGATATTTATCAATACCTGGAAAGCGGAAAATAAAAAGGAACACAGAAGTTTGCAGTGTTTGGAAACTTCTGTGTTCTTTTTGATTAAACTTGTCTGATATCGATCAATTCGCCATCTTTCATAAACACGATTTTTTGTCCGGGGATTTCCGTCTCTTCCGGTTTGTTAGTCACGTAAAGAACCGTAATGCCGAGTTCTTGATTGATACGGCGGATATCGCGCAGCATCTCGTGTCTGCGCTGTTCGTTCTGCCGTGCAAAATCCTCATCTACGAGAAGCACTTTTGGTTTGCAAACAACAGCACGTCCAAGAGCGACCCGCTGCTTTTGCGCTTCGTTGATCACCCGAATCTTTTTCTCAAGAATATCCGTGATATTGAAAAAATGTGCTGCCATTTTTACGCGGCTGTCAATGATCTGACGCGGAAGATTGCGAAGACGAAGTCCCAGTGCAATGTTATCATAGACGTTTAAATGAGAATAGAGCTGATAATTCTGAAACGCCATGGCAAGACTGCGGTCTCGTGGAAGAATATCATTGAGCAGATCTTTCCCCAGATAAATTTCTCCGGATGTAATGTCTTCCATGCCACCAATCATTCGCAATACCGTGGACTTTCCGCAGCCACTCGGTCCGTAAAATGTAACAAACTCTCCGTCTTCTATATGCAAAGAGAAATTTTTGACTGATACAAATCCGTTTGGATATGTTTTGTTCAGATTTTCAAGAGTAATACTTGCCATCAGAACACCTCCTTATGTCTAGTATCAGTGTAACATATTCGTACAGGCAAAACAATCTATTGCAGCATGAATTGCGCCAGAACAACACTGGCCGCAAGCCCTGCAAATGTGGCGATCAGTGCGCCTGGAAGTGTATAGCGGGAGTTTTTGATCTTCGCGGTCATGAAATAGACACTCATGGTATAAAAAATAGTTTCTGTACAGGCCATGGAAATCGAGGCAATGAGTCCGATCAGAGAATCTGTACCAAATTTTTTGTAAAGATCCAGTAAAAGTCCGGTTGCTGCAGAGGAAGAAAACATTTTCACGACAGTAAGAGGAACCAGTTCGCCTGGAAATCCAAGAGCGGAAGTAAACTGACCGATACAGGAGGAAATCATCTCCAGAAATCCGGAAGCTCGAAGAATCCCTACTGCGACCATGAGTCCGATCAGAGTAGGCATGATTTTGATCACGGTCAGAAATCCGCTGCGGGCGCCTTTGATGAAATGTTCGTAGACATTTGTTTTCATCAGAAGTCCGTAGACGATGATCGCAAGGATCAGAAAGGGGACGATAAAGTTTGTAAGATAAAGAAACAGGTTCATGGACTGCTCCAACGTAAAATTCGATTTTTTAATCTATATGCAGTTTGACAGAATAACATCCCTCAAGGATTCATAACATAAAACAAAATCCAATTCCGGAGTTTGCAATGTCGAAGTGTTTGAAAAAGAGAAGAAGCAGGCAGATTATCTCAGCATTTCTTATATTCACATTACTTGTGTCCGTGATATTGTCAGGGTGTCGCGGTCAGTCTTCTGAAATCCAAAATAAAAAATTCAGGAAATTTACAGAAGCCTTGTTTTGTCAGGAGGTGGCCTCTAATACAGTCAGTCTTCACTATACACTGAGAGAACCGGGGGAATATGGAATCCAGGATCCGCCTGTTACGTTTGGATATTTCAGCACAGATCAGGGGGCGAGAAAGATTTCCACGGAAAATACGCAGGCAGCACTGGAGCGGTTCTCTTATCGGAAATTATCAAAGAACAACAGGCTTACCTATGATGTCTTAAATTATTATCTGGAACTGTCAAAAAAGGAAAATGAGTATCTGCTTTATGAGGAACCTCTGGGAATTGTCAGCGGAGTGCAGACGCAGATTCCGGTTTTATTGTCAGAATATCAGTTTCACAGTAAAGAGGATGTGGACGCTTATCTGGAATTGATGAAAACAACACCGGAATATTTCAAGTCTCTGATTGCATTTGAACGGGAAAAGGCGGAGAGAGGACTTTTTATGGCCGGTTATACGGCAGATACGGTGATCGAACAGTGTCAGGCATTTCTGGATATGGGAAATTCCAATTATCTGATCTCGACGTTTGTGGATCGAATCCAGCAGCTTGCTGATTTGTCGGAGCAGGAAAAGAGCGATTATATCCAGAAGAATGCCTATATGCTGAAGACATATGTATTGCCGGCGTATACGCAGTTGATTCAGGCAGTTGTGGAATTAAAAGAACTGGGGAAAAATGAGGCCGGACTTTGTTATCTGCCAAATGGAAAAGAATATTATGAGCTGACAGTTCAGGCTTTGACAGGCTCACCAAGAACCGTGCCGGAATTGCAAAAGCTGACGAAAAAGCAGATGAAGGACGATCTGGATGCCATGCAGCAGGCAGCAGGCATGACAGCGAAACAGGCAAAAGAAACCGCTGTGATGGATTCTTCAGATCCACAAGAAATTTTAAATAGTCTGGGAATGGATATTGCAAAGACGTTTCCAAAACTTCCGGAAACCAGTGTGGAAGTAAAATATGTTCCAGAGGCAATGGAGAAGCATTTAAGTCCTGCGTTCTATATGATACCGGCTTTGGATGATACAAAGGAGAATGTGATTTATGTGAACAAAGCACATATGGGAAATAAGCTGACATTGTATACGACGCTGGCTCATGAAGGATATCCGGGACATTTGTATCAGACAGTCTATTACGCATCGACAAATCCAGATCCACTGCGCAGTATGTTTAATTTCGGAGGGTATGTAGAGGGATGGGCAACCTATGCAGAAATGGGCTCTTACTATCTGGCGGATTCGCTGACCAGAGAACAGGCGATTCTTCTCCAGAAGAATAGTTCCATGCTGTTGGCATTGTACGCACTGGCAGATATGGGCATCCATTATGACGGATGGAATCGGATGGATACCGTAAAGTTTTTTACACAGTATGGTGTGGGAAGTGCAGAAGTGGTCAATCAGATTTATGACCTGATCATTGGTTCACCGGGGAATTATTTGAAATATTATATTGGATACGTAGAATTTTTGGGATTAAAGAAAAAGTGGATAGAAAAAAAAGGGGATGATTTTTCGCAGAAGAAATTTCATAAGGCTGTTTTGGATGTAGGTCCGGCACCGTTTGAAATCGTAGAAAAATATATGTGGCAGGGAGTCAATTAAGGAATGTTGAATTATTTATGGGCTGGTATGATCATTATTGGAATTGTATATGGGGCATTTACCGGAAAAATGCCGGATATTACAAATGCAGCATTGGATTCTGCCAAAGAAGCGGTGACATTATGTATTACCATGGTGGGAGTGATGGCATTCTGGATGGGCATCATGGAAATTGCATCCAGAGCAGGGATTATTGAAATGGCATCGAAAAAAATGCGGCCTCTGATTCGTTTTTTATTTCCGAATATTCCGGAAGGACATCGGGCAAATCAATATATTACAACAAATTTTATTGCAAATTTTCTGGGGCTTGGCTGGGCGGCAACGCCTGCCGGTCTGCAGGGAATGCAGGCACTGGAAGAATTAGAACAGGAGCGAAGGCTGAAAAAATCACCTGGGAAGGCAAGAAAGCCAGGTGTTGCGTCCAATGAAATGTGTACGTTTCTGATCATGAATATTTCTTCCCTGCAGTTGATCCCGATCAATGTCATTGCCTACCGGAGTCAGTATGGAAGTGTGAATCCGGCGGCAATCGTAGGGGCGGGAATTGTGGCGACTACCGTAAGCACGCTGGCGGGGATGGTGTATTGTAAGATCATGGATGGGAAGCAGAGTAAATGAAAAAATGTTTATTCTATTACATCAGTAAAATCAATAAAATTTATATATTATAAATTATAAAAATATTGTTTTATTTAAAGTAATATCGTATACTGTTAGAAAAGCTGAGGAGAATAAAAAATTATGAACTATCTTTCTGTTACTGATAACTTTTTAAAAGAATATCCGGATTATAAACATGATGTAATTAATTTCAATGAATATTTAAAATTACAATGGAAGAATTCACTATCAGATGAGGCGCTTCGTTTTTTGCTCCAAGGATTAGATGTAGAATTTATTTTGAAAAGTTTGGTTTACAATGTTGAAATATTGAAAAAATATAAAAGCAAAACTACGGCTAAAAGGTATGCAACGGTTATCGGGCAATTCTTTAATTATATTAGAAGGACTACGGATATTGAGAATCAGGGATTATATGATTCTATTGCATATAACAGCCTAAGAGAAAATACTTATATGAAGCGTATGACATCCTATATAGATGCTTGTGATATGCTTGCAGGAATTGTGGAACAGGAAGCGTTGAAACAGAGTGATGTTGAAATAATTTTGAAATGGACAGATAAACAATTTAAAGAAGAAGAGTGGGCGGATTCAACAAAGTTTAAGAAAGCAATGGCTGCTATAGGAATGAAAATGATGTTACTTTATGGTGTAACATACCGTGAACTGAGAAAAATGAAGTGGAGTGATTATGATGAATTGTATGGATATATTGTTATAAATGATTTTGAACTCCGATTACCTTCAAAGCTATGGGTTCAGATACAGAAAATAAAATGTTATATAGAAGACAATAACATTAAAAATGAAAATGATTTGATTTTTACAGATAGATCAGGACAAGCGTGGGCGGACACCACTTCATATTCAAGAATTCCGGATTATTTAAATACATTATTGGGAACTACGAGTGTGACAAGCATTATAAAATATGGAATAAGTCAGTTGCTTAAAGCTGGTTTGAGTGATTCGATAATAAAAAAGCTAACAGGAGCAAGTGAAAAATTAATTCAGGGATGCTTAATCCATCAAGATGATGAACTAAAAAAAATCATAAACAATAAAATTGTTATGACAGAGTTATACTATGAATTTTAGATAGGAGGAGAAAATGTAAATGAAATTAAATGCGAATGGAACAGAAATATCAATCATACATGATCAACTATTTGAAAATGATTATCTTTCTCTTACGGATTTGGCACGTCGTAAGAATCCTTATGAGCCAAAAGATGTTGTAAAAAATTGGTTGAGACTACGTTCAACAATTGAGTTTCTTGGATTATGGGAAAAACTATATAATACGCAATTTAAAGGGGTCGAATTCGACACCTTTAAAAATGAATCAGGTTCGAATTCATTTACGTTAACACCCCAGAGATGGATTGAAAAAACAAATGCAATAGGGATGATATCAAAATCTGGCCGCGGAGGGGGAACATATGCACATACAGATATAGCATTTGAATTTGCATCATGGATTTCACCGGAGTTCAAACTGTATGTAATAAAGGATTATCAGCGTTTAAAACAAATAGAAGCGGAACACTTGGAAACTGGATGGAATACGAAAAGAGAATTGTCAAGAATTAATTATCATATCCATACAGATGCGATTAAAGAATTTTTGATAACTCCTGAGTTGACCAAAAAAGAACAAAGTTATACATATGCTTCAGAAGCAGATATATTAAATATTGCATTATTTGGAAAGACAGCGAAATGTTGGCGCGAAGAGACTGGAAATACAACAAAAAATATACGTGATTACGCAAATGTAGAACAATTGATTGTATTGGTCAATTTAGAAAGTATGAATGCTGAACTTATTAGGCAAGGTCTTTCAGCATCGGAAAGATTAAAAAAATTGAGAAATATTGCATATTATCAGCTTAAATCCTTAGAAAAAAGTAATATCACAGAAAAACTAAGGAAAAATATACCACAAAAAGAAAAATAGCATTATTCAGATAAAATAATATTATATCATCATGGATGGGAAGAAATGAGTCCTGTCCGTACATATTCCAGCAATTCTTCTTCCACTCGTTTCATCAATTCTTTTGTCTCCGGATGGGTATACGGAATCCGCGAAATGATCTTTGAAATATAATTCTGTTCTTCAATGATATCCAGACTTTCCCGGAAATTGATGTCATAAAAATAAGCAAGATAGGAAATCCAGTAATCCATTGGAGTCACCCGATCAGAGGAAAGGATGCATTCATGACGTAAAATAGAATCTTTTACCTTTGGAGAAACCGCGGAGGCACCTGTCTCCTCGGCAGAAGTATCCATAAAAGTTTCCAGTTTATCTTTCAGCTTTACTCGGCAGTTATCCAGCTTGTCTGCATCTCGAATGATTTTTGCATGAAGCAGAGTACGGGAATCTGAAATTCCCTCCAGTTTAAAATCACTGTGTTTTGCAATAGAGATCCGAATGATCTCATCAAAATCTGATTCCGGAATAAAGTTACGGATCAGATTTTGATCAGGCGCATTGTCGAACAGAATTTTGACTCCGTAAGCTGCGTGATCCATTGTGTCAGGGAGAAAGCTGTCAAATTGTTTCAACTGTTCAAAACGTCCGATATCATGCAGCAGTGCAATCAGTTTTGCAAGGAACGTATCTTCCTCAGACAATTTCATACGGGCGGCAATATCGGCACTTTCTTTGACAACACCGTAGGTATGTACGATTTTGAGACGAATTTTGTCATTGTGGCAGTCATAGTCTTTTAAATAATTGTTGAATTGGGCTTTGGCGGTATAAAAATCCATGAAAATAGTACTCCTTATCATTGTCATAAATTTTGTTATTTCTATTTTGAGGAGTTTTTCGGGGAATGTCAAGTGGGATGAAAAGAACTATTACTCAAAAATGGGGCATGTCATTTAAAATGAGGTGCTCCATTTTTGAGTTTCTTTTATCTTTCATCATTAAGATATGTATTTCGAAGAGATTCTAATTCTAAATGTGTATTGGTAATAGCTTGTTGAACATCAATTTCAGAATCTAACAATTTATATATCCAGTCGCAGACAACAGCATCAATTTCGTATTGAGGGATGACCTTGTTATTAGATAGTTTGGGAGGAATTGTAGGCTTGGTATATTTATAAATAGAATGATATAAAGGAAGCCAAGGATACAACTCTGTTAATTCATCATTGGTGTAGGTGCTATTTAGCGCAGAAAGCCCACCTAATAAAGAGGAATAGTTTGTAATTTGCTCATCGCAAGTCCATTTGAGAAATTCAAAAGCTTCTTGTTTTTTATCAGAGTGACTATTGATACCAAGTCCCCAACCACCAAGCAAAGGAGAATGACCAGGAATTAAGTGATAGCCTATTGAGCCCACAATACTATTTTTTCTCAGGTCAGTAACATCAGATAAAAATGATGGATATGAAATAAGCATTGCGGTTTCCCCCTTTAGAAAATCATCGACAACACTGATATCTGTAGCTGTTCTGTAATCGGGTTTTGCATTTTTTATAGATTTAACAAAATTAATATATGCTTTTAAGGAATGATCGGAGTCTAAACAGACATTTCCATGTCGATTGAAAAGACTGCCGCCATATGATCTGAGACGCATATATATTTCAGGAGTTAGGCATTCGCTATAGGCAGTAGGTATGGAAATTCCATATGAAATTGCAGTGGTCTTGTTTGTAAAGAAATCGGCAATTGTATTAAATTCTTTCAAAGTACTGGGTGGACGAAGTGAAATATTATTTTCTCTTTCATAATCATTTTTTAATGCCGTGTTTTCAAATAAATCTTTTCGGTAATAAAAAATTTGTGGAGCATTAAGTGATTGGATGATCGTATTTTTGTTTGTTGTATTATTTGCGCTATGCTGTTTTAATGCAAATTTTAGAACAACAACGAATATCATGAATGTGTTACGTCAGGCATCATTTGTTGCAATTATTGCAATGGGAGAGTTTTTTGTAATATTGATTGGTGAAATGGATATGTCTATTTCGTCAATTATAGGTATGGTATCCATTTTTTTTGCAGGATTTTCTGTAAAAAATGGATTACCACTTGGAGTAGCATTCATATTGGTGATTTTAATGTCAGCTTTAATTGGCGTTGTAAACGGATGTCTGGTAGTATACGGAAAAATGCCATCTTTTATTGCAACACTTGTCGTAATGAATATGTTAAAAGGCATTAACTATATTTACTCAGACGGATTACCGATTTCGGGTTTATCTGAAACATTCGGAAAACTGGCTTTAGGAAAAATTGCAGGTATACCAATTGCAGTAATCCTTATGCTGATTGTTGCAGTCATTTTATATTTTTTCACTGCCCATACAGCAACCGGAAGAAGCTTCTTTGCAGTAGGCGGAAATAAAGAAGCAGCAAAATTATCTGGATTAAATGTTAAATATATTTCGATTCTTGCATTTGTAATATGTGGTGTGTTATCCGCGATTGGTGCATTGGGGCTTACATCCAGAACACAATCAGGAAATGTATCATTAGGAGATGAACTTTTATTTGATGTCATGACAATTTGTGTACTTGGCGGAACTTCTTTAACAGGCGGGAAAGGAAGAATTGCAGGAATTGTTGTTGGAGCATTATTCCTTCAAGTAATTTCTAATATCATGGTTTTGATGGGAATTAACACATATTGGCAGTGGGTTGTAAAGGGAATTATTCTTGTTGTCGTTGTATTGATTGATTCGTTTTCTAAAAAGGAGTAAAAAGTGGGGATAAATAAATTTGGTCAAATAGGGAAGTTAAAAGAAGAAAAAATAGAGGAATACGAAAGGCTCCATGCCGATGTTTGGCCAGATGTACTGAAGAAAATTTCGGAATGCAATATTAGGAATTATTCAATATTCCGATTTCAATCTTACGTATTTTCTTATTTTGAATACATAGGAAGCGACTATGAAGAAGATATGAGAAAAATGGAAGCAGATCCTGTCACAAGAGAGTGGTGGATGCATACCCATCCATGTTTTCAAAAATACAGTGTGGATGAGCAAAGCGAATTCTTTCATGATATGAAACAAATTTTTAATTATGCTGGTTAAGAAAAAGGAGGTAAAAATGACATACGGTAGTAAAGTTTGGATATTTCCAGATGCAGAACTTCCACCAGAAGGGGTAAATAGTATACCAGGGCATGAGTCAATTATTATTACAAATGTCAGTGATGAAGATGCATATATTAAAATAACGCTTCTTTACACAGACAAGGAGCCTGTATCGGATTTGGAAATATGTGTAAAGGCAAGAAGAGTACGGTGTCTCAGAACAAATGAAGAAAAAGATTTTGGAAAATATACAGCAGAATTTGGAGAACAGTATGCGATTATGCTGGAAAGTAATACCCCTGTAGTTGCACAGTATGGAAGGGCAGAGCCTAGAACAGTCGCATTTTATACAACGACAGGATATTCAATTTAAAAAAGAAATTAGGAGGATAGTTAAATGTCAAATCATGGTAAAATTTTTATTCCGGATCACGAGTATAAGGAGAGAGTTGCAAGAGCGGCAAAAATATTACAGAGAGAAAAGCTGGATGCAATGATTGTTAATTCAAATGAAGCAGATTATGCAAATGCAAGATATTTTTCGGGATTTTGGCCATTGTTTGAAAGGTCAGGAGTTGCTATTTCCGCATCTGGAGATGCAGCTTTAATGGTAGGACCAGAAAGTAGAGAATTTGCAGCAGATCGTTCTCGTTTGGAAAAAATTTTTGTATTAAAAGAATATAGGGAAAGTGCAGATCCAGCATATCCAGAGTTGAAAGCTGATACATACCAGGATGTGTTTCATGCAATCGGAGTAAATGGAAAGAAATTAAGAATTGGTGTTGCCAGTTATTTGGATACTTCAGTTGTTATTATGGAAGGTATTAAAGCAGCATTTCCGGAAGCAGAGATTGTAAGAGCAGATCATATAATGGTAGAATTACGGTCTATCAAATCGGTAAACGAGATTAATTGCTTACGAGAAGGATATCGAATTGCTGAACTGGCGACTCAACAGGTAATTAAAGAAATTCAGCCTGGAATGACAGAACTTCAAATGGTTGGAGTTGCAGAAAGAGTAGTATATGAGCAGGGCGCAGAATATGAAGGACTTCCTATGTATGTATTTTCAGAAGCATCGACACGACACGCAATTTCCAGATCATCATACAGAAAGTTTCAGAAAGGTGATATTGTTCAGTTGAATTTATCGGCTAAAATCGACGGATATTCTGCTGCAATTGGATATCCAATTGTTTTAGGGAAATTGGAAGGTAAAAGAAGAGATGTAGTAATGTTTGGACTTGAAGCTCATAAATGGACACAGCAGCAGGTAAAATCAGGTGTTCCGGCTTCACAGATTGCAGAAAATTTTTATAAGTATTATGTAGATAATGGATATAAAGATAATTTTGTATATGGTCCATTGCATGGAACGGGTATGATTGAAGTCGAGGCACCATGGGTTGAAACAACATCTGATTATGCTTTGAAACCGAATATGACATTCCAGATTGATACATTTATCTCAACAGATACATTTGGGGTACGCTGGGAAAAGGGGATTGCAGTAACAGAGGATGGATGTGATGTTCTCTCTCCAGAAATTGGAAAATTGTATGAACTTGAGTTTAGGTCAGTTTACAAGGAACTACACGCAGACCGTGAAACGGGCTGCTGACAACAAACGGCGCTATGCTCCCGGCTGGGTGCATAGCACCTGTTTGTTGCGGGGGTTTCCAAAGGGGGCAGCGCCCCATTTGGCACACGACTTTGCGGAGCAAAGTGTAGTGTGTTATACGCTCTGTCGGCGTTGCCCTGAAAATACCGTTGCCGCCGGGGAGGGCAAGGGCATTTGACGCGGCAGGAAAGCAGGGCTTTGTTTGGGGCTGGTAAGCCGGAAACAAAGGGCTGATTTCAGCAGCAGACAGGGCGTATTATGAAAGCCCCCGTCCCTCGTCCTCCGCCCCCGGCCTATGGGACAAAAAGTCCCAAAGCTCTGGACACCGTGACCAGATGTGTGGCCACACTCCGGGAAAAGTAGCAGGACGGCAGGAAACCGTCAAGGCTGAAATGAATGGGCTGACGCCCGGCCTTGACCGTTCCCCGCCGCCCCGCTGGATGGGTGGACAAGGTGGCCAATCCCTAAAAGTGTTTGGCCGCACTCGTTCATTTTGGGGCCTTTCTTCTCCCAAAATTGAAATGGGCGGGAAAGCCCTAAAATGGCTTTCCCGCCTTGATTACCCATTAGCAAAGACGGGCGAGACTGTCAACGGCGGCGCTGAAAGCGCCGTTCATCTTGACCGTTGACTGGCTCGCCTGGCTTTGCTACTGCCCGTAAGAGATGGAAAAACAAGATGGAAAACAAGGTTAAAAATGGTTGACAAGTCTATCGGATGTGTGTTATACTGTGCGACAGTTTGAGATTGGAAGGAGGCTTACGTGTGTTAATTTGTGTACGCTAATAAGCAATAAAAAGTAGAAGTACCTTTCCACATGATGGTGGGCTTTTTTTGCGTGCGTATGCAAAGGAACACGTAGGTTTGACACGAGCAGTCTTTGAACTGTATCGTGGTGTTTTTTCGTGCTTTGTTGTTATGCAGGCGTCTGCCCTCTCTGTGGGACAACGCCTGCTTTTTATTGCAGAAACAAAGGAACAATGCAATAAAAAAGGAGGTTCGCATTATGACCCAAAACAACAATTCATGGAGAAAAACTTATTTTACACTTCTTGCCGGACAAGCAATATCCTTTATTAGCAGCGGTATTTTGCAAATGGCCATTATCTTTTATTTGGTTGCGAAAACTAATTCTGCAATCATATTGACGGCGGCAACACTGATTGGATTTTTGCCGCAAGCCTGTTTAGGCCCGTTTGCAGGTGCTTTTGTTGACCGGCACAGCCGTAAAAGCGTAATGATTGGTGCGGATTTGATAATTGCCGCCGCTGGCGGTATTCTGGCGCTGGTGGCGTTTTACATGGAATTGCCCGTATGGTCTATTATGGTTGTCCTGTTAATCCGAAGTGCGGGAACTGCTTTTCATTCTCCAGCATTCAGCGCAGCAACACCTATGATTGTGCCAAAAGAGGAACTTACAAAATGCGCTGGTTACACGCAGACCATGCAAGCAGTAAGTGCGATTATCAGTCCAGCTGCCGCAGCGTTTTTATATGCTGTTTGGCCTCTTAATGCAATTATATTGTTAGATATTGTGGGTGCAATCCTTGCCTGTGTGACTGTTGCGATTTCGTCCATACCAACGCCTGAACTATGTCCAGAAACGAAAAGACAACAGTTTTTACAGGATATGAAAGAGGGGTATGTGGTATTAAAGCAAAACAGGGGCCTCTTTGCTCTGCTCTGGATTGGTGTAATTTATATGTTCTTTTATATGCCAATCAGTACGCTTTTTCCTCTCATCTGTATGTCATACTTCAAAGGAACACCGGCCCATGCCTCTGCCGCTGAAATTGCTTTTGCGGTTGGTATGCTGCTTGGCGGAGTCATTCTGAGCATTTGGGGCGGTTTTAAGAAACGGCGGTACACCATCGGTCTTTCCGTTCTCCTGATGGGCGTTAGCAATATGCTCTCCGGGCTTTTGCCGCCAGACGCATTTCTTGTCTTTGTTGTGTGCTGTACTGTTATGGGAATTTCCGCTCCATTTTACGGTGTGCAAAATGCGATTTTTCAAGAAACGGTCAAACCAGAATATCTGGGGAGAGTTTTTTCTCTACTGACAAGCGCCGCTTCCCTCGCCATGCCGTTTGGCCTTGTCATTTCCGGGCCTCTGGCGGAGCGGCTGGGAGTTGAGAAATGGTTTGTCATTTGCGGAATTGGCATTATCATCGTTGCGCTTGCCGTATTTTTACTACCCGGTTTGAGAGAGATTGACAATACGCAATAATCAACTGCACCTTTTTCTATTACTAAACAAAATGCCTGGATGGTGGTTCTGAAAAACCAGAACCGCCGTTCAGGCATTTTTTATCTTCGTCCTCTCTGCGGTTTTGGATTCTTCAGCAAGTCGGATTTTTCCGCAATCTTTTTCAGCCACTTCCGTTCTTCTACTGACAGCTTCCTAAAATTCAGCTTGAGCCGTTTGCAGATAAACGCCAAGTACGCTTGTTCCGTGTCGCTGTCCTGGCTGACGATTTCACCAGCAGTTTCCAGCATTTCTTTTAGCGGGTTATCCTCTGGGACGCTGAAAAAATCGTCCTTGTGTGTTTCCCGCAGAGCAAGGGCAATCCCGTTTATGTCCCGTTGTATCACATAGCGGCAAAACTCGTCCTCATCAATATGGGCGGTGATAAGCTGTCTTAACTGCGTATCACTCATGCCAGGATTATGCTTTTTTATAACAGTTGCGCTCATCGTGTCCACTATGGCGTTTGCACCCTGCGCCTGTTTCAGTGCCGTTCCGTTCACATAGATTTCAAGGTCAGCCATCAGCCGGGGGAAATCCGGGTGCGCCGCCAGCTCACACAGCAGGGTATTGTCTATCCTCCCGCTTTTCAGCAGGTCAATCATTTCATCACTCAAACGCAGGTCTGCAAGATCGGCGTTTGGGTGATTTTTCATTTCAGACAGCCCCAGCAGATAATCAGCGGTCACACCGTAAAACTTCGCCAGCCGGATAAGGGCATAGTGGCTGATGTCCTTGAAGTCTTCCGTTTCGTAACTGCCCAGCGCAGACTTGGAAAGCCCGGTCTGCTCCGCAAGCTGCCCCAGCGTCAAGCCACGCTCCACACGTAGGTCTTTTAATCGCTCTTGTATGGATAAAGACATATTCACCCTCCTTGCTAGCTCAACGAAAGAGAAGCCGTTATGCTATGTACTATGCTCATAGCATAACGGCATAGGCATTTACAGTTTTATTTTACCATTTGCTACATCTTCACGAAATTTATCAACAAGCTTCGCTGTCAGCTTGGATTTACCGTAGTGTTCAAGTACAAAAGTACGATAACTTTTTCCATCTACAAGCACATCACTTTTTCTGGTCAACAACCAATTTCCGTTACCTCCTCCCTGTTCTCTAATATTCCAGTCTTTCCCATATCTTTTATAGATTTCATCTTTTTTACCTTGAACAGACATTGATTCGCTTGGAATATAAACAATTTGCATAATAGCTCCTCCTTTATTTTGTGCAAGAAGACCAGAAACCTGAATTTGTCTTTTATCTTTTTTTGATTATATCACAAATCCGAGAGCGTGGAAATAGGGAGTTTTTCAGGCTGATTTCCTACCTCTTGGATATACGGCACAGGCGGTCAAAAAGGTGTAGACTTGGGATAGTTCATCGATGGACAAGCACCTTGGAAACAGAACACGCCAAAGAAAACGGAGGGACGCATGAGCAAAAGACCCTATCAACACCTGCCGCCGCTGGAACACAGGCCGGACGGCTCCCCCTACCGCATAACCCCGCCCCAGAAGAGACGAGCCAGCGGCCTGATACGCCGGGAGTGCTGCAACTGCGAGGACGGAAACTGCCTTGCGCTGGACGATGGCGACACCTGCGCCTGTCCGCAGATGATTTCGTTCTCCGTCTGCTGCAAGTGGTTCCGCTGGGCGGTCTTGCCGCTGGACAGGACGCTGGAAGCGGAGATTTACCGGGACAGGGACTTGAAACGCTGTGCGGAGTGCGGCGGTGTGTTCGTCCCGAAGTCCAACCGGGGCAAATACTGCCCGGACTGCGCCGCCAGAGTTCACAGGCGGCAGAAAACAGAAAGTGAACGGAAAAGGAGGTCTGCTGTGGACAGTTAAGAGCGGGAAAAGCCTTGATTTGCAAGGCTCCGCAAGCCCTCAACCGGGGCGGCTGGTATCATTTATCATTCGCCCCGGAAAACGGGCCTCTAACCGTCCACAAAACACGCTATGACAAACACGATTTATATTCACCAGCCGGAAAAGGCGTTCAGTTTCACCCGGCTCCCCAATTTCCTTTTTGAAGCACCCACATTCCAGCCCTTGAGCAACGAAGCGAAGGTGCTGTATGCCTTTGTCCTGCGCCGGGCGGAGTTGTCCCGGAAGAACGGCTGGGCGGACGAGTACGGGCGGGTCTACCTGTACTACCCCATCTGCGAGGTGGTCGCTTTGCTCCGCTGCGGGCGGCAGAAAGCGGTCAACACCCTGCGGGAGTTGCAGTATGCGGGGCTGGTGGAAATCCAGAAACAGGGCTGTGGAAAACCCAACCGCATTTACCCGAAATCCTATGAAGCGGTTCCAAACACCGACTTCAAGAAATCCGGTTATGGTACGCCGGAGGGCTGAAAACCGTACTTGGCGAGTACGAAAATCAATCCTCTTGAAGTACGGAAATCTGACGGTATATAGAAATACAGAGATTAAAACCATCTATTTACATTCATTCCATTCCAATCCTATCAGAGATATTTTCGGCGGGAAAACCCGCCGGAAAGGAATGGAATGGGGAAAGGAGTTCAATGGCACAACACGCAATTTTGCGATTTGAGAAGCACAAGGGCCACCCGGCGGGGCCGCTGGAAGCCCACCATGAACGGAAAAAGGAGCAGTACGCCAGCAACCCGGACATTGACACCAGCCGGAGCAAGTACAATTTCCACATCGTCAAGCCGGATGGCCGCTACTACCATTTCATTCAGAGCCGCATCGAGCAGGCCAGATGCCGCACCCGCAAGGACAGCACTCGGTTTGTGGACACGCTGATTACCGCCAGCCCGGAGTTTTTCAAGGGCAAGTCCCCAAAGGAGATAGCGGCCTACTTCCAGAGGGCGGCGGACTTCCTCATTGACCGGGTGGGCCGGGAGAACATCGTTTCGGCTATGGTACACATGGATGAAAAAACGCCCCATCTGCACTTGGTCTTTGTGCCGCTGACAAAGGACAACCGCCTGTGCGCCAAAGAAATTATCGGCAACCGGGCCAATCTGACGAAGTGGCAGGACGATTTTCACGCCTGTATGGTGGAGCAGTACCCCGACCTGGAGCGTGGGGAAAGCGCCAGCAAGACGGGCCGGAAGCATATCCCCACCCGGCTGTTCAAACAGGCGGTCAACCTCTCCAAACAGGCGAGGGCCATTGAAGCGGTTCTCTCCGGCATTACCCCGCTGAACGCCGGAAAGAAGAAAGAGGAAGCCCTCTCCATGCTGAAAAAGTGGTTTCCGCAGATGGAGAACTTCTCCGGGCAACTGAAAAAATACAAGGTCACAATCAATGACTTGTTAGCGGAAAATGAAAAGCTGGAAGTCAGGGCAAAGGCCAGCGAAAAAGGCAAGATGAATGACACGATGGAACGGGCGAAGTTAAAAAGCGAACTGGACGATATGCGGCGGCTGGTTGACCGTATCCCGCCGGAGATTTTAGCGGAACTGAAACGGCAACAGCGGCAGCATGGAAAGGAAAGGTGATCTTATAAGTAATATCAGATACAAAAAGGAAATCGAAATCGTGACTTTTCAGGGAAAGGAAATCACACTGGAAAATCTCTCCCCGGTGTTCACGCCGGAACAGGAAGCAGCCAAACGCCGGGAACTGGAACAGCAGCTTTATGAGGTGTTCCGCAAGTACGCCGACAAGCGGGAGAGTGAGGAAGCCGGGACATAAGGTTTTCCAAACCCATCATTGATTTGCGGGGCTGCTGGCGGTATAATAGAACTGTCAGCAGCTCCGTTTCTTTTTTAAGAAAAGGAGCGACAATATGAACAATCGGATAGACGCAATCTATGCAAGACAATCGGTAGACAAAAAGGACAGCATTTCCATTGAAAGCCAGATTGAATTTTGCAAATACGAGTTGAAAGGCGGTAACTGCAAGGAATACACAGACAAAGGGTACAGCGGCAAGAACACAGACCGTCCGAAGTTTCAAGAACTGGTGCGGGACATCAAGCGGGGCTTGATTGCAAAAGTCGTGGTTTACAAACTCGACCGTATCAGCCGTTCCATTCTGGACTTTGCCAACATGATGGAGCTGTTCCAGCAGTACAATGTGGAGTTTGTGTCCTCTACGGAAAAGTTTGATACCTCCACGCCGATGGGACGGGCCATGCTGAATATCTGTATCGTGTTCGCCCAGCTTGAACGGGAAACGATACAGAAGCGGGTGACGGACGCTTACTACTCCCGCAGTCAGCGGGGCTTTAAGATGGGCGGGAAAGCCCCTTACGGCTTCCATACGGAGCCTATCAAGATGGACGGTATCAACACAAAGAAGCTGGTGGTAAACCCGGAGGAAGCGGCCAATATCCGGCTGATGTTTGAGATGTACGCCCAGCCCACAACTTCCTACGGGGACATTACCCGGTACTTTGCCGAACAGGGGATTTTGTTCCATGGCAAAGAGCTGATACGCCCCACGCTGGCGCAGATGTTACGCAATCCTGTCTATGTGCAGGCAGACCTTGATGTGTACGAATTTTTCAAAAGTCAAGGTACAGTCATTGTCAATGACGTTGCCGATTTTACGGGCATGAACGGCTGCTATCTGTATCAAGGGCGAGATGTAAAGGCCAGCAAGAAAAACGACTTAAAAGACCAAATGCTGGTACTGGCTCCCCATGAGGGTATCGTCCCCTCCGACACCTGGCTGACCTGCCGCAAGAAGCTGATGAACAACATGAAAATCCAGTCTGCCCGGAAAGCCACCCACACATGGCTGGCAGGAAAAATCAAGTGCGGGAATTGCGGGTATGCTCTTATGAGTATCTACAATCCCTCCGGCAAACAGTATCTCCGCTGCACGAAACGGCTGGACAATAAAAGCTGTCCTGGCTGTGGGAAAATCATCACTTCGGAACTGGAAGCGGTTGTTTATCAGCAGATGGTAAAGAAGCTGGCAAGCTACAAGACGCTGACAGGAAAAAAGAAAGCGGCAAAGGCAAACCCGAAAATCACCGCCCTGCAAGTGGAACTTGCCCATGTAGACAGCGAGATTGAAAAGCTGGTGGACAGTCTGACGGGGGCAAACAATGTCCTGTTCTCCTATGTGAATGTGAAGATAGCGGAACTGGACGGGCGCAAGCAGGAACTTCTGGCAAGGATAGCGGAGTTGACTGTGGAGGCCATCAGCCCGGAACAGGTCAGCCAGATTTCCGGCTACCTCGATACCTGGGAGAATGTATCTTTTGATGACAAGCGGCGTGTGGTGGATTTGATGATCACCACCATAGCCGCCACAAGCGACAGCTTGAACATCACATGGAAAATCTGACTGGCGGCACCCCTCCCGTCAGATACCTACCCTGTGTAGTCCCTTGTAAACTGTACTTTTAAATGGTATAAACATTAAAGGAGGATGTGCTATGCAATTAATTGATATGTTTTTTGATGAAATTGAAGATGCAAAACGTAGAAAAGTTCCGTTTATTATCCCAATTGGAACAATTGAATATCATGCTCATCATGCAAGTTGTGGATGCGATACAATGGTTATCAATGGAATCTTCAGGGAGCTAGAGAAAACGAAAGAAGTTGTGGTTTGTCCTCCGATTTGGTATGGAGTTGCAAGTTATGCAGTAGGAGGACCTGAAACAGGGACGATACAAGTTGATGTTGATGTATATGAACAGTACATTTACAATATATTGAAATCATTATTATATGGCGGCGTGAAAAACATATATTGTGTAACTCATCATCAGACTGAGGAAGCTGGTTTGATGCCAATGACTTTAGCGTGTCATAAAGCTGCAAAAAAATTAACTATGGAATATATGGAAGATACCCGTGGACGTGGTTGGTGGGGAAGCAATGATTATGCCGATTACTATGAAAATCTTGGTTCAGGTGATGACCCATTCTCCTATATAAAGGTGATTCCATTAATCAGTAAAGAAGCACAGCATGAATGTGGAGGATTTGATCATGCCGGAAAATTTGAAACTAGTTTGTTATATGCACTTTATCCAGATCATGTTGATTTAGAAAAAACAAAAGAGAATACAGAGTGGTTTGCAGAAAGCGCAAAAGAAGCAAGCAAGGAACTGGGAGAACATATGGTAAAATGTACGTTAGAATCACTTGAAAAAATTATTAATTAGAGGTTAGAGAAAAAATAGAGTAAAGAATCAAGGGAAGAAGCAAGTAATGCGAAAAGTCATAGAAAGCATTACTTGCTTTTGCATTGAAAGCAAGTTTAAATCAAAAAAATTATAAAAAATAGAAGAACTTCGTGTTATAATATTACAGACACAAATTAACGACATACGGAGAGAATTATGCAGTTACGATACGAGATCCCGGATACATTCTGGAGTTTATTCCGCTCAGTAAACCGGGAGATTTATATGGAGTCGCTGCTGGTGATCAATGAGGAGTATCAGTACAGTAATTATTTTCTGACGAAAGAGATCTGTGTGCAGGTATTAAGTGATATGAATGCACAGAAGCGGATTTCGTTAGAGCGGGAAGAAAACGAGACGGACTTCGATATGCTGGAGACAACGGCATCCCGTATTTTGCGATGGCTGTTGAAAACGGGATGGCTCAAGAAGATTGAAGATTACAGTACGATGACGACCAACATTGTGATACCAGATTATGCGGCAATTTTTATTGAGGCGTTTGAGCGTCTGACCTCGGAAGAACTGGAAGAAACCGAACTCTATATTCAGAATGTGTATGCTACGCTATTTTCATTTCAAAATGATTCCAGAGTTAATTTAAACATGCTTCGTACCGCTTTGATCAACACAAGAAAGTTGAACAAGGCTCTTCAGGATATGCTCCACAATATGGATAAATTTTTTGAGAGGCTTTTGGATCATGAGTCATATGGAGAGCTTTTGCGGGAACATCTGGACGGATACGTGGAAGAAATCGTCAAGAAGAAGTACCATATTTTGAAGACATCGGATAATTTTTATATCTATAAAATGGATATTAAGAAATGTCTCCGGGATATGAGAGAGAATGAAGAATGGATTGAAATGATCCGGCAGAGGGCAAAGGCAGTCGGCGATACGAAAGAAGATGTGCTGGAACTTCTGGATCTGATCGAGAGAGGATTTGATGATATTGAACACCGAATTGCCAACATGGACAGAGAACATTCGAAATATGTACGGGCAACGGTGAGCAGGATGAACTATCTGCTCAGCGGCGAGACCGATACCAAGGGGCTGGTCGTGCAGCTTTTGAATAAAATTTCTTCACAGGAAGACCCGGAATCTTTGATTCAGGAGACCGGAAAACGGATGAATCTGTCTTTGTTTGAGATGATTTCTGAAAAATCGTTATATAAGAGAAGAAAACCGAGGACAGATTTTATCAGTCAGATGGGGCAGGATGAAGAATTTGAAGATCTGGATCGGGAAGACGTGCTGAAATTGAATCGGATCCAGATGCGCTACAGCAGACAGGAAATCGAAGATTTTATCGAAAGTCATATGGAACAGGAAGTGATGGATGCGGGAGCGCTTCATATCACAGAGGAAGCAGAATTTGAAAAGCTGATCCTTGCATATGATTACAGCACCCGAAAGAACAGCAAATATCGGGTATTGAATGAGGATGAGGCAGTCATCCAAAGTGGACAGTATCAATATCCGGCATTAAAATTTGTACGAAGGAGACCGCAATGATCGAATATTACGAACAGCTTTCGGAAGAAGAGCAGGATGATATTAAAAATGTGATCCAGACTTTGTATCGCCAGACCTTCCTTCTGGAGCGAAAATTTGAAAAACGGACCGGCCGGATGGTTCCGATTCGGGAATATCGTGTATGCAGCAAACACAAGGAATTTCTGGAAGCGTATTTTGCGGTTGCTGGAATCACGTTGCAGGAAAATCTGCATATGGGAGTGATATATATCCAGGGAGAAACTCTCTGGGGAGAAAAACTATCCAGGCTTGCTACGATTTATATTCTGGTGTTAAAGCTGATCTATGATGAACAGATGGCAGCAGTATCCTCCAGCAGTCATATTGTGACGACTCTTGGAGCTGTAAACGGAAAAGCAGGGGAGTTTCATGTATTAAACAGTCTTCCGTCTCCAACAGAAATGCGCAGGACGATCGCATTTTTGAAAAAATACCAGATCGTAGAGCCGGTGGATGTCATGGAAGAACTGGATGAGGACAGCCGACTGGTGATTTATCCGTGTATCAACGCAGTGCTGCTTGGAGATGATATCAGAGAACTATTAGAGACGTTCAGTGAGGAGGAACACAGTGGAGACAAAACAGGCGTTCAAAGCGCTCTCGAAAATCTGCCTGAATAACTGGCATTACATAGACCGAAAAATCTTGACATTGAATCAGGGAATCAATTTCTTTACCGGACATTCCGGAAGTGGAAAATCAACGGTGATCGATGCCATGCAGATTGTATTGTATGCGAACACGGACGGAAGAGGATTTTTCAATAAGGCGGCAGCCGATGATTCAGATCGTTCTCTGATCGAATATCTGAGAGGAATGGTAAATATCGGGGAGAATAATGAATCTCAATATTTGAGAAATCAGAATTTCTCCAGCACGATCGTTCTGGAATTGGAACAGACAGATACAAAAGAAAAACAGTGTGTAGGTGTGGTATTTGATGTAGAAACAGCGACCAATGAAATCAATCGTCTGTTTTTCTGGCATAAGAGCGGGATTCTGGAAAATCAGTACCGGGCAGATAAGCGTTGTCTGACGACTTTTGAGGTGAAAGAATATCTGCAGCGGACATTTTCCAAGGAAGAATATTACTGCGGACCAAGCAATGAAAGATTCAGAAGACAGATGTATGACATCTATCTGGGCGGCCTGGATATCGAAAAATTTCCACGGCTGTTTAAAAGAGCAATCCCATTTCGGATGAATATCAAACTGGAAGATTTCGTGAAAGAATACATCTGTATGGAGCAGGATATGCACATTGAGGAGCTTCAGGAAAGCGTCATGCAGTATGGAAGAATGCGCGGAAAGATCGAAGAGACCATGGATGAGATCGGATACCTTCAGGAAATTCAGGATGCCTATCATCGGTATGAGGAAAAAGAGGAAGAATCTGCTTCTTGTGCGTATCAGATCGCAAGACTGGAAATGTTGTATTTGCAGAGCAAGGTGCAGGAGTTGTCTGACCGGATGAAAGAGACAAAGGCAGAGATCACAGGCCAGGAAGCGAAAAGAGCCAATCTGGAGAAAGAGCAGGCAGAACTTCAGAAAGAATACGAAGCGATTATTTTAAAGATTGCGGACAGTGGTTATGCAGCCATGGAAAAAGATCTGGAGAGTCTGAACGAAGCTCTGGAACGACTGCAGAACAGTAAGGCGAGATGGAAGAAAATTGCAGATGGCCTCAAAGAATGGAAAGAAAAAGATGTCACGCCAAATCAGACCATATGGGACATTGACAGGTTTGTTTCCGAAAAGATCACAGAAGGAGAACTGGAACGTCTGCAGACAAGCCTGGTACAGATCCGGGAAGAACTGGAAGAAGAACGACAGGAGACAGATGCCAGACTTCGTGCGGTGAAAAAAGAAGAAAAAGCGGCACGGGAAGAATTAAAAGAACTGAAACAGGGAAGAAAAGCTTATCCAAAAGAACTGGAGGAAGCCCGATACGAATTGAGAAATCGTCTGCATGAAAAGTGCGGGAAATTTGTGAATGTGCAGATTCTTGCAGATCTTCTGGATGTACGGGATGAACGCTGGCATAATGCCATCGAAGGATACCTTGGAAACAACAAACTTCTGCTGGTTGTAGAGCCAAAGTATGCAAAAGATGCCATGGAAATCTACCAGGAGATGGATAAAAAGAAATTCTTCCGGGCAGCAGTTCTGGATACAGAAAAAGTGCAGGAGACTCCGTGGGAAGTGAAAGAAGGATCACTTGCACAGGAAGTGCTCGCAAAAGAGCCGCATGTGCAGGCGTATATCAATTTTTTCCTCGGAAACGTCATCAAATGTGAGACGACAGAAGAACTCCGAAAGAACCGGATTGGAATCACAGCAGATTGTGTGTTGTATCATAGTTTCCGTCTGCAGCATATCAATCCGGAGAATTATACAAGAAAGGCATATATTGGAGAAACCAGTATGCGCCAGAGAATCCGCCGTCTGGAAGAAAAATGTGAGAACCTTCAGAAAGAACGGATTCCGCTGCAGGAACTGTTAGAAGAAATCCGCAGGATCTCTCAGCTGGAAGGATTGACACAGCCGTTGGACGATTACCGGCAGTGGTTGTCTGATTTGCAGAAAATTCCGGGAAAAGAGGCAGAAAAGACAAGACTTCTGGATGCGCTGCAGAAACTGCGGGAAGAGTCTGTTCTGGTGTGGGAGCAGCAGAAACAGGAAATTCAGAAGAAACAGGAAGAAAAAAAGGCCGAAATAGAAACTGTGCAGAAAATAATCTGGAATCATCAGGAAAATGGAAAGAAATTTCAAAATCAGCAGTTGGATCTGAACGAACAGCTGACGCAGAAAGAGCGGGAATTCCAGCAGCAGGATCAAGAAAAATATGAATCGGAATTTCAGCAATATCTGGAAGGCAGACAGAGCCGCAATTATGAGTATCTGATGCGGGAGCGTATGAAGAAAAAGCAGCCTTTGGAAGAGGAGCAGGAGAAGGCATATGAAAAGCTGGTAGAGGCGAGAAGTGAGTATCTTCGCAAATATCCGAATCGGGGATATTCTACAACGATCCGCGATAATAAAGTTTATGAAAAACAGTTGTCCAACCTTCAGTGTGACAACCTGGAAAAATACAAAGAAGAGGCCAAGGAGCAGGCTAAATTTGCGGTAGAACATTTTAAAGAAGATTTCGTGTATAAAATCCGATATGCGATCAGAGAGGCATATCAGAGAAAAGACGAACTGAACCGGATCATCAGCCGTCTCGATTTCGGAAAAGACAAGTATCAGTTTGTTATTACGAAAAATAAAGGGCCGGATGGCAGATTTTATCGAATGTTTATGGATGATGCATTGGATATCAATCCATCTCAGTTAAGCGACAGCATGGAAAATCAGATGAATTTGTTCACTATGGAACATGAGGAAGAATATGGAGATCTGATGAATGAACTGATCCAGATTTTTATTCCGCCCGAAAACGCCACAAGAGAAGAACTGGAAGAAGCCAGAAAAAATATGGATAAATACGCAGACTATCGCACGTATCTCTCCTTTGATATGCAGCAGATCGTGCAGGGAGAAAAGGATATGCGGATCGGCCTGAGTAAAATGCTCAAGAAAAATTCCGGTGGAGAAGGGCAGAATCCATTGTATATCGCGCTTCTGGCAAGTTTTGCACAGATTTACCGGATCAATCTGTCCCCGAAGATTAAACGTCCGCCGACACTGCGTCTGGTCGTTTTGGATGAAGCCTTTTCTAAAATGGATGCGGAGAAAGTGGCAAGTTGTATTTCTTTGATCCGCGGACTGGGATTCCAGGCGATCATCAGCGCTACAAACGATAAGATCCAGAATTATCTGGAAAATGTAGATAAGACCTTTGTGTATGCGAATCCAAATAAAAAACATATTTCCATTCAGGAATTTGAGCGGGTGGAGTTTGAACAGCTGCAAGGGGAAGAAAGTTTTTAATAGAGAAAAGAGGAAATCGCACATGAAATTAATGATCGCATCAGATAT
>ERZ894236.595-NODE-595-length-39836-cov-14.7836_pt1 | contig 39836 bp, 35 predicted proteins | sample MGYA00380297_ERZ894236 | MGnify/ENA primary metagenome ERZ894236 (study PRJEB32331, sample SAMN06328420) | human gut metagenome | biome: human gut microbiome; feature: stool | host: Homo sapiens | collected 2014-08-04 ... | reverse complement strand
GCAGAACGGGATCCAGTTTGATTACCATTGCTTTTCCGATTTCCGCATTGTTCATTTCACATCGTCTCCTTTACTTTTTTTATGATTTTATCATTGGGACAGTCTAAAAAACGTCTATTTCTGATAAAGTTCTACGATGCTTTGAATTTTTTTTAGATAATTTAACCGAAATCCCTTCTCCATTTTAGTCTGATAAAGGGAAAATGTACTAATACACCAGAAAGTATTTTGGCTATTTTTGCAACAAATGCGATTTCAGGAATTCTGCTGCGGTCAAAATATACTTTATTCTGTTTTTTTGCTTAATTATCATGTGTCCTTCGTCCTCAAAGCAGAGGTATTCCACCTCTCTTCCAAGGGCTTTCAGACGTTTTGCCGCGTGCTCCGCCTCGCTCACAGGCACCCTGGTGTCATTGGCTCCGTGCACGATGAGAAGCGGACATTCCAGATTCTCAATGACTGCCTCCGGGGAGATGTCTTCCAGCAATTGTCTGTCCTGTTCCAGGCTTCCGTACTCAGCCTCCCTGGCAGCTCTTCGGTATCCTGCCGTATGCTTCAGGAAGCTTACCAGATTAAACATACCCACAACCTCCACTGCACAGGCCCAGAGCTTCGGCATCCTGGCCGCGCAGGAAAGGGTCATATAACCCCCGTAGCTTCTTCCGAAGACTGCCATCCGCTTTGGATCCGCAGTCCCGTTCTCTGTCAGATGCTTCACCAGCGCCTCGATGTCTCTCACTGCGTCCAGACGCTTTTCCTTATTGTCAAGATCCTGATAGGTCTTGCCGTATCCTGTGCTTCCCCGCACATTGGGGGCTGCCACTGCAATGCCTTCGCTGACCAGGTACTGGATGGTCTCCTCGTAGAAGCGTCGGATCTGAGATTCCGGTCCTCCGTGAATATAGACAGCCACCGGCAGATTCCCGGCGGGTATCCCCTTGGGGACATAGAGCCAGTATGGGATCTCCAGGCCGTCAAAGCTCTTGTAACGGCACAGCACAGGCTCTGTCAAATCCTCCTGCCTTACAGTCATATGTTCATTTTCCGTCACCTGTTCCAAGATTCCCTTTTCTATGTCCAGCAGCCAGATATTCTGGATCCTGCTGCCGCTTTCCAAGGAAAAAAGCAGCCTGTATCCTTCCTCTGACCATGTGACAGGCTCCTCATCCCCAATGGTTCCCCTGGGGATCCGGGGAATCTCTATCTCTTTTCCTGTCTCTGTCTCCAGAATATGGATTCCGGAATCTCCGTCCTCATTGACCACAACAGCCAGATACCGGTCCTTTCCCGACACGGCTATATGCGTGACATCCCAGTTTACCTCATATACCTCCTCCGTCCGGCCTGTTTCCCTGTCCCAGAACAGAACTCGTTTGAACTCCCGCTCCCTGTCGCTGATAAAATAAAAGCCGCTTCCGTCCCCCAGCCACACCGGGCTGTCCTCCATGGCGCACTGACGTTTGGGGCTCACCTTTGTCTCCTGATTGGTCAAAAGGTTCCTGCAGTATATCTGCATGTCAGCAAATGAAGTTCTTTTACTATATAAAAGGAGTTCTTCATCCGGGCTTACACAAAGAGGAAGACAGACTGCGTCTTTTCCTTCTATTAATATATCTGTTTTTCCGTTCTCCAGATTCTTTCTGCAGATGTCAAAAATACAGCGCAGCCTTTTGTTGGAGGCATAGTACACCCATTCACTGCCCACATCCCCCAGATGGCTGCGCACGTTTCTCGGATGATATACAACAGGCGTGACCTCTTCGCTGTCTGCGCCGATGCTGTATATCTGTTCATTTTCATCCCCGTCCATATCCATGGCGAAGAATATCTGCCCTCTGCCAAACTGCATCCGGCTGATCTTATCGCTGTTATGTGTTCTTTTTCTGCTGTTTCCCGTACGCAGGTCCTTTTCCCAGATCTGAGGTGCACCATCCCTGGTATCCAGGAAATAAATGGTATCCTCCTCTCCCCATACAGGGCAGCTGCATTTTGATGCTGTCAGATAATCTCTTACATTTCCCATAATCCATCTCCGTTAGTCGGAGATCCGGATGATCTGTTCCGGCCTTCCTCTTGTCTTCCGCTGTTTGGTGCCCACCACCTGCGCGGCGCCTGCGGTCACCATCTTCTGAAGGTATTTGCTGGCTGCGCGCACTGTGACACCCAGGCTGTCCGCAAGGAGCTGGGCGGTTACGCTTCCTTCCTCCTGCTTCCGGGCCACTGTGCAGATCTTCTGCAGGGTCAGTGCCGATACCCCTGTCTTTTCTGCCATTTCGGCATACTTCTCAGAAGGGGTTGTGGACAGTACCATACAGTTTCCTGAGACCAGAGGGCCGATCAGGTTTTCGTTTTCATCGATGGCATAGCTGGCGCCCTGAGGATGCATCATGGACTCCTGGTTGGCGTTCATGGCCTCCAGTCTGGCGCGCGTGGTATCTCTTCCCAGTCCGTATCCGATGCATACCCGGGCTCCTGTTTTTTTCTCAAGATATATTTTCAGCATGCAGACAGAATATGTTTCCGTGATCCTGTCTACCACACCGGCACTGGTATAGACCTCATACACAGAGGCATGTCTCTGGAGCATAAAATCGCAGTCATATTCCTTTGAGAACTGCAGGATCGCGGTCTGCATGGCAAGCTCTCCCAGCTCATCCCGCTCCTGTCCGCCTCTGTCCGCAGTGATATTGATAACTGCAGGCATGCTCTCCTTCATCCTGTCCATCTCAAGGGTCATGAGGAGCTGCTTTATCACATCCCGCATGTAAGGAATGCCCGGATATACAAAGTGGCAGGGAATCCCCATCTCCTCAAAATCCTTTGCTGCTGTACTGAGCCTTGTGATGACCTGGTCGATCCGGCCTGCCTCCCATTTTCCGCGCACATCCTCCACCATCTTAAAGCGGAGTTCTTTTAACTCCTCCAGGCTCATATGTGCCACCAGACTGCAGAAGTTCTCTCCCTCCGCATCCAGCGTGCCGTTCTCCACAGCTTCCCTGATATTTTTCCCCATCATGAAATCCGCATAGAGGCGCTCTGCCTTCAGATCCGGCTTCAGCGTCATGAGGCGAAACAGCTCCTGATAATAAGCCAGCATATCCACATGAAAGGTCTCAATGGGCTTCTTTGTATCCGGGCAGGCTGCGCGCAGCATGGCTCTTGAAATAATGCCGTTTACAATGAATCCGTCATACTTGTCTTCAATGCTTTTATAGATTTCCGGAATCTCCGATGATTTTTTATAATAATAGGTGGTAAACGTACAGTGCTCCTCAAAGGGAAGGACTGCCTCCTTCACCCTGGTATCCATAAATTCTGTACTGATAATTGCTGTTCTGTATTTCATCATCTGCCACCTTTCCAAAGAATATTTTCCTGCGGCCTGCGCAGCAACCGCACAGACCTGCTATCGTTATATTCAGTTTACTACTACTTCACCTTCGCCGCAAGATATGCTTTCGCACCGCAGGCAAAGGCCGCAGCGCCGCTTACAAGGCTCGTCTCATCATAGCGGACTTTCGGATGGTGTGCTGAGAATTCATAGCCGTGTTTCCGGTCCCCGCCGCCCACTGCAAAGAACATGGAGGGTACCAGACGGCTCACCTCAGCAAAATCCTCTGAGCCGGAAGTCGTCTGATTGACACGGACGGCTGCCTTTCCCAGTGTTTCGGCAAATCCTTTTCCAACAATATCCGCGCATGTCTCATCCACTGTCAGCGCGCTGACTGAGGCGGGTATTTTCAGTTCTGCCTTTGCCCGGAACATTTCGGCGGTCATCTCCACACAGTTTTTGATCCTTGCCAGCAGATATTCCCTTGTCTCCTGTCTCACGGTTCTTAAAGTGCCGCCCATATATGCCGTCTTCGGGATAATGTTCTTGGCATCCCCGCTGTGGAACTCTCCGAAAGTCAGGGCCGCCTGATCCTGGGGGTCTACCTCCCTGGCGATCAGCTCCTGAAGGGCCAGATGGATATGCAGGCCCACATTGATGGGATCCACCGAGTGATGAGGGCTTGCTCCGTGCCCGCTTTTTCCCTCAATGGAAATTTCCAGCAGGTCACTGGAATTACACACGACTCCCGCATTGTATCCCACAAATCCGGCAGGAGCCAGAGGCGCCATATGTACTCCCATGGCAGCATCCACATGGGGATTTTCCAGGATTCCGTCTGCGATCATGGCTTTTGCCCCTTCCAGGGTCTCTTCGCCCGGCTGGAACATGAGCTTAACACGTCCGGGAAGTTCTTCCTCCTGCTCTTTTAATATTTTTGCAGCACCCAGAAGCATGGCCGTGTGCATGTCATGGCCGCAGCAGTGAGCAGTATCGCCTTTAGCCGCAAAGGGAAGGCCGCTCTCCTCCTTCATGGGCAGGGCATCCATATCCGCCCTTAAAAGGAACACCGGGCCATCCTCTTTTTTGCCGATAAGGGCAGTGACGCCGCATCCTCCGCAGAGCTTCGGCTCAATGCCCATTTCACGCAGCTTCTCCATGACAAATTCTGTGGTAACCTTCAGGTTCATACCAAGCTCCGGATTCTGATGCAGAAATCTTCTGTTTGCGGTCATCTCCGGAAGTATTGCTTTTGCTCTCTCTAAATCGTTCATTTTTTTCTCCTTTATTTCTCTGTGATCGTTTCATTTTTTACGGTATTTGGCTGCTTTTCCTCTGCAGATGGCTGTCCTTCCTGTATGACCTTGACCTGTCCTGACTTAAAGAGCAGCCAGGAGGAGAGGATCATGACCGGAATGGTGATCAGCACACCGATTCCCCTGTTTAACTTTGTCACAAACACCAGAATAGCCAGCAAAAACAGAATGGGCGGTATCATCATCTTCCACTTTCCCGTGATCCTGCCGCCTGCCGGGTTCGTCACCATAAGGCGGATGAACATACATCCGAAGAGTGCCGGCAGCATATAAGAGGTTGCCACCTGAACTGTGGGGGAGCTTAAAAGCGGCTGCAGCGGAACCAGCATCAGCACGCCCACAATGACAACAGCAATGGTGATCAGAGAGGAGACGGCAATGGCTATGGTACAGACCGCATCCCCCTCGTCGGTATTCTGCTCTGCTTTGGCGATATCAAGGGCATTGAGTGCGCAGGGCAGCTTAATATTTGACACATTTCCGGTGATCAGGCTCATGTAAATGGAGGAGCCTAAAATGGGAGTGTAAGTGACAGACTCCACAATCCCCGTGGGAACATACAGAGCCAGAAGGCCGCCGCAGAACATGAGCAGATCTGCTGCTTTTGGCCACATGTCAAAATATGTACACATGGTAACCGGAATTCCCAGCATGACCGCAATGGCGATCACGGTTCCGATCCTGCCGATCCGATGGACCGAATTGGTGTATTCGCTTAATCCGTTTTTGTTCATTCTCAATTCTCCTTTATCCCAGAATATTGGTAGCCATGACCGCAGCGATCATACCCATGATGAGAGCCGCTGACATGATAAAACTGCCAAGCCACTGTATTTTGTATTTTCCCACAATATAGAACATGACAGCCGACACGCAGGCGCTTACGATCAGCACTACGATCCCCACGGAACCTCCCAGAATGATGTAGGGGATAAAAGCAGCGACCAGGGCCGCGGCAAATGAAAAATTGAAAACAGCTCCCCAGGCGCCCTTGCTTTTTCTGTATCTCGTCATGCTCACCTGAATTCTTTTCGCGCAGAAAATATTTGTTATCATTCCCGCCAAAATGCATATACTGGTTACGAACATAATTGCCCCGAACACCTGGTAATTATTGGCTGCAGCCATGGCTCCCGCTGACTGGAATCCCAGCGCGTCCGACACCATTTCCGCTGCTGTCAGTTCATAGCTCACAGCGCCCACCACGGAGAGCCGGAACCAGGACCAGGGAACTCCCAGCACTGCGGAGAGGGAGAAGAGTCCGATAATTACAGAGATGGATGGAATCACGGTAAACACGGCAGAGGATTTGACAACCTCCAGAATCGTTTTTTTGGGGATTCCAAGTTCCAGTGCCCGCCTCCAGGCTTTGCGCATAAACACCACCACAAGTCCGGAAATGTACAGCAGTCCTATGCCCACCAGCACGTAGAGCAGTCTGCTGTTCGCCACGTCAAAATAATTCATTATTTTTCCTCCTGTTGTATTGGGTTCTCTTTTTTATTAAAAGAACATTTAAAGAACGTACGTTAATTGTACAATAAATCATTCCGGCATTTTAGTCAATATGTTTTTATATTTTTCTTCTGTTTCGTGAATAATACACAATTTTCAGGTGGTTTTTTCGTGGCATTTGCGGGGTAGCCAGAAATCTTTTTTGATGTACAATGGAAATAAAGAACGATTTGATAAAGGAGACAAAACACATGATATCACAGGCTTGTCTGCACGATGCCCTGTCCTACGGAAAATGCTTTACAGGACTCGGACAGCCGGCAGATTACATCCCGGAACTTGCCCGGGTAAACAAACACCAGCTCGGTGTCTGCATTGTAAATCTGGATCAGGAGATTTTAAAAGAGGGGGATTATGACAGGCCCTTCACCATTCAGAGCATTTCCAAACTGGTCTCTCTGATCCTTGCCCTGCACGACAGGGGCGGGGAATACCTCTTTCAGGACAAGGTCGGTGTGGAGCCTACCGGTGATCCGTTTAATTCGATCATAAAGCTGGAAACAAAGACACGCCCCTTCAATCCTTTCATCAACGCAGGTGCCATCACCGTGGCCAGCTGTATTGACGGTAAGGATACAGAGGAGCGGTTTGAACGTTTCCTCACCTACATCCGGCATCTGTGCAACAATGACGAGATCTGCCTCAACGAAAATGTCTATCTGTCCGAAAAAAGCACCGGGGACCGGAACCGTGCCCTGGCTTACTACCTGAAGGCATCGGGAATTTTGGAGGGAGATGTAGAGGAATGTCTGGATTTTTATTTCCGGATGTGCTCTGTAGATGTGACGGCCCTTGACATTGCCAATCTCAGCGCTGTGCTGGCAAACCATGGGACGAATCCTTTTACAGGGGAGAATCTCATTGAACCTTCCTGCGCCAAAGCGCTCCGTGCGCTGATGCTCACCTGCGGCATGTATGACGGTTCCGGAAGGTTTGCCATGAAGGTGGGATTTCCCGCCAAAAGCGGCGTGGGCGGCGGAATCGCCGCTGTGGTTGTGGACCGGATGGGTATCGGAGTGTACGGACCGGCGCTGGATGAGAAGGGAAACAGTATCGGGGGAATTAAAATCCTGGAATATCTGGCTGATAAGCTTGACTGCAGTCTCTTTTAGAGCGTGTTTGAAAAAAGCCCTCTGCAGATATGATTTCCATACCTGCAGAAGGCTTTTCATAAAATGGTCTATGCCAGATATTCCTCTATGAAATGGGAGGCCACAGCTCCGTCTGATGCTGCTGTCACAACCTGGCGCAGAGGTTTTGTTCTCACATCCCCTACTGCAAACACACCCGGCAGATTCGTTCTGGTCGTCTCATCCGCCAGGATATACCCCTGGCTGTCAAGCTCTGTCTGGCCGATAAACAGTTTGGTGTCGGGAATCCTGCCTATGGCTGCAAAGACACCGTCACAGAGGATTTCTTTCCGGTGCCCTTTTTTGTCCTCAACCACAACACCTGTCACTTTTTTCTCGTGAAGGATTTCTTTTACCTGGCTGTTCCAGATAAACTCCACGCTGCTGTTTTTCAGCGGTTCCAGGTAAACTTTGGAGGCCCGCAGCGTGTCTCTTCTGTGGACCAGATAGACCTTCTTACATATTTTTGACAGGTACAGGGCATCTGCTGCCGCACTGTTGCCTCCGCCCACCACAACTACCGTCTTATCGCGGTACATCATCCCATCACAGGTGGCACAGTAGGCAACACCACGTCCGCGCAGGGATGGTTCCTCAGGCAGTCCGATCTCTCTTGGGGATGCGCCTGTGGCGAGGACAACCGCTCTGGCTTTTACCTGGCCTTTGGATGTCTCAATGGTCTTGATATCCTGTTTCAGATCAACTGCTGTCACATTTACAAAAGATGTCTCAGCGCCGAACCGCTCGGCCTGACGCTGCATTTTTTCCCCAAGCTCGAATCCGTCTATTCCTTCTTCAAATCCGGGGTAGTTATCCACAACACTGGTGGTTGCCATCTGTCCTCCCGGTGACATTTTTTCCAGAACCAGAACAGAAAGTCCGCTTCTGGCACAGTAGAGGGCAGCGGTGTATCCGCCGGGTCCTCCGCCGATAACTGCCACGTCGTATATATCCCGTTTCATTTGTATTCCTCCCTGTTTGTCAGATGACCTGATTTGTTTTTAACCACTCTTCTACCGCGTCCTGGGAGGGAGGATTGACCACGCGGTCTGCTTCCTTTCCGTCTTGAAAGAGGATCAGGGTAGGGATGGTGTCTATCTCGTACTGCCGGGCAATTTCAGGCAGTTCGTCGATGTCCGCTTTTGCCACTGTGACTTTGCTGCCGATTTCAGCTTCCAGCCTTTCCACCGCAGGGGCAAGCCTGCGGCAGTAGCCGCACCATGGAGCCCAGAAGTCCACGACTACCGGTTTTTCGGATTCTAATACCTCTGTTTGGAATTTTGTTTTTTCGATTGCGTTTACTGACATGCTCTATCATCCTTTCGTATTTGATTTCCGGGAGTACCGGAGATTGTTTTATCTGTATTGATATTGTTTACAGTTCCTTTACTGTCACTATATCAGTTACAGTTAAATTTGTCAATAGGCAGCATACATTTTTTTGAATGCTGTGGTAATTTGTCTGTTCTCCTGTCAGGGCAGAACCATGGCATACGAAAACAGACAGGCAAACCAGCCGATTTGCCTGTCTGTTTCTCTATTCGCGTTTTGCAGTTTTACAATTTTACGTCCACACCTGCATTCTGCACTGCCTTCAGGATCTCACCTTCTAAAATCAGGTTCTGCACAGCCTCGATATAAGGCTCCAGTGCGGCATCTTCATTCAGCGGCGGCATGACCTCCCTGATCTTCGCGTAGACCGCCTCGATAGCCGGGGAAGACTGGTCAGCCGGGTAAAATTCTTTGGCCTGGGCAGCGCAGATCAGCTCAATGGCAAGGATATACCGAGCAGTCTCCACCGCGTCACAGGCTTTTCTGGCGGCATTGTATCCCATGTTCACATAGTCCTCCTGGTTGGCGCAGGTAGGCACATTGTCTACCACAGCCGGATGGGAAAGAAGACGCATCTCCCCTGCAAGGCCGGCTGCCGTGTACTGGATCATCATAAGGCCGTCATTGAAGTCTGCACTGGCATTTAAAAAAGGCGGCAGTTCGCTCAGATGCCGGTTGACCAGCCGGTCTGTACGGCGCTCTGCCATTTTGGTCAGATCTGTGAGGGCGATGCAGAGAAAATCTGAAGCCATGCCCAGGTATGTGCCGTCCGCGTTGCATCCCATAAGGGCCTCTGCCTCCCCGTTCTCCTCAAAAATAAGAGGATTATCCACAGAGGAATTCAATTCAATATCAATGGACTCCAGGCCGTCCTTCAATGTCTTTTTCACTGCGCCGTGAAGCTGGGGCATGCAGCGCAGGGACAGGGCGTCCTGGACGCGGTAATCTCTGTATTTTTCCGCAATCCGGCTGCCGGACAAGATATGTCTGATATTCTCGGCTGTCTGCATCTGGCCCGGATGGGGTCTGGCGCGCATGAGCCTTTCATCCATTGCCTTTAACGTTCCCTTGAGCATTTCCAGGGAGAACGCACCCGACACATCCGCTGTCCTGGCAAGAACCGTGCCGTCGTAATAGGCAAGGCAGGCAAGGGCTGTCACGGATGTGGTTCCCGATACAAGGGTAAGGCCTTCTTTTGAGCCAAGGACGGCGGGCTGTAAGCCTGCGCGTTCTAAGGCTTCCGCGCCGGAAAGAAGTTCTCCTTCATACCAGGCTCTTCCCTCCCCGATCAGTACCATGCCGATGTGTGATTCCAGGCCGAGGTAGCCCACAGAACCGTGCTTCGGCACCCTGGGCGTGATGTTCCTGTTCAGCAGTTCCTTTATCAGTTCCAGGGTTTCCAGACGAAAACCGGTGTGGCCGCTTCCAAAGTGAAGGAGCATGACAAACATCATGGCCCTGACCCCCTCCTTACCAAGCGGCTCCCCCACGGAAACCGTATGGGCCAGAATATGGTTTCTCTGGATCTTGACTCTGTCCTCCTCGGGAATGAATTTCCTGCAGTTGTCCCCCAGGCCCGTAGTGATACCGTAGATTGCTTTTCCTTCCCTGCTGAAACGTTCCACATGTGCTCTGCACGCATTGACTCTCGCTCTGTATTCTGCGGAAAATTCCACCTTTGCCCCGTATCTGGCTACTGCCACTACCTGCTCCAGGGAATTTTTTCCTCCTAATGTAACAAGTTCCATATATACCTCCGCTGCTAAATGACGCACGCAGGGACAAGCCGCTGCGTGCGCATTTCAGTTCAGTTTTTTATTGTTCTCGTATCCGCCTTCCAGGGACACGCTCATGATCTTCAGCCTCCGGTAGACATCTTCCTCCACTTCCGCCTCATCCGACGGAATTTGGCTTACCGGCCTGCTCCCGAATATTTCACCCGGTACAAACACCTGACCGCCCGGTTTCATAGGCGGGCAGCCGCGCACATCGCCGGCCAGGGCATCCACCTCCTCTGTAAAGGTATCCAGAGTTGTGAACATCTCCGGGGAAAATGCCACAAACAGGTAACCCAGATCATATTCATCCCTGGCGTTGTAACCCATTTTCGCCCCCACAAAAGCACCGGTCATCACCTCCAGCGCATAACAGAGGGCATAGCCTTTCGGTCCGCCGAAGGGCACGCCTGCCTCCGCTTTCTCCGGGTCTGTGGTAAAATTTCCCTCCCCGTCTATAAAACAGTTGTCCGGCAGAGGGCGGTTCTCCACAATCGCCTGACGCACTTCTCCCCAGACCTTCTGGGAGGTGGCAAAGTCAAATACATAGGGCTTTCCCCTGCCGCTTGGGAAAGAAAAACAAAGGGGATTTGTACCGAACATGGCTTTTGCCCCTCCAAAGGGAGCCACACAGGCCGGGCCTCCGTTGTTGGTGATCATACCCACAAGACCCTCCCCCGATATCTTTCTGGCATAAGGGGTGATCCTTGAATAGCGGCCCACATTTTTCAGCGCCGTGATTCCCACGCCGTGTTCCTTTGCCGCGGCGATGGCCAGATTGGTGGAATACAGTGCCGCGATATGGCCCAGTTCTCCGTTACCATCTACCTGGGCATAACAGCCCTTCTGTTTTAACAGCTTCATCTCTCCGCTTCTCCTGGAAAGGCCAGCATCCACCGTCAGGAATTTTGACAGGCCATGGGTCCTGTGCCCCTCCAGCTCTGATTCCAGATAATCGGAGATCATGAATTCCGCGTATTCCCCCGTAATCCCCCTTAAAGCCAGAGCCTTTCTCATCAGCTCTTTTATCTCTTCTATTTTTACTGTAACACCCATAACATTTATCCTCTCTGTAACTGTATCGTACCCTCACAGTTACTCTTCTCACAGAATTGCCAGAAGCTCATCCAGCATCTGTGTCTGCCGTTTATCATAGACAGGCAGACAGTAGGCATCCAGACGCTCTCTCACCATATCCTGGGCTTTTAAGATGACAGAGGGCATGCCGAGCTGCTTCCAGTTGTGGTAGATCTCACTGTTGAACAGCCTGGGGTGAAACAGCTCTTTCTGATACAGCTCCAGTGTCTCATCCTCCAGCATGTAGGTCCCCCCCGGTCCCACTCGTTTGATCATGTCCATATGAATGGCTTCCTCTGTTATATAATCGCAGTTCTCCACGGAAAATCTGGCTTCCAGCAGCTCCTCGTCCAGCACGTATTTTTCCAGGCTGAATACATTTAAACAGTCCATCTCACCAAACGCATGGAAAATAAAATCCGTATCACAGTCAAAGGTGGTCATGAGTGACACGGCAGTCTCCGCGCCGTCCTGCCAGTCAAGCTGCTTTGCGCCTGACAGGGAACCTCCCACCCGGGAGGGAATACCGTAAAAATCAGCCATGGCCTTAGCGTACTGCATAAACACCGCAACCTCCGGCCCCCAGGAAATTGGAACTGCTTTGCGCATGTCCGCGCTGTAAGTCACATTGCCGTAGACCACCGGAACACCGGGATTTACCACCTGGGTCATAATAATGCCTGCCAGTACTTCCGCATTGTTCTGCACTACAGTCCCGCCCACCGTGATGGGGCTGGTCATGCCGGGTGCGGAACAGCAGGTGATGACAACCGGCTGGTTTTGCTTGACATAAGCCAGGGTCGCTGCCACGTCCTCCCTGCTGTATCGAAGCGGGGAGATGACATTCTCCACACCGATCGTAAAATATTCTCCCGTCTCACCGTAAAAGTCCCGGATGAATGCAATGGACTCCGCAGCGCTTTTTCCTGTTTCGCAGGACGCGATCAGTGGCTTTTTGGAGTATTTCAGGCTCAGGACCGTCTTTAACAGTTCCACCTTGCCGTCCGGAAGGCCCGAGGCATAGATACCCGGCACACAGCACAGATTGACAAAACGGCTGGTCTCATCCATCTTCGTGGCATCAATATAATCTTTTACTGTCGGGGTACAGATCTCCCCGTCTCTCAATATGGTCATGGCACCTGAGGCAGTGGAGATGGCCTTTCCCCCATCCCCTATTTTCAGGCTGGCAAAAGGTGTCTCTATGGTAAAGCTGGGTTTCAGTCCTCTCAATATCTCCTCTGCCAGAGAGCGTTCAAAATACACCCTCTGTCCATCCACCCGGATTCCTCTTTTTTTGAATACCTCCAGAATTTCCCGGTGTTCAAAATTCACGCCCACACTCTCCAGAATTTCCAGAGACTTCTCATGAATCATCTGCACTTCTGAATCTTTAATCTTCTTCACGAGCATAGCAGGTTATTCCTCTCTTCCTGTGCCGGCTCTGCCATGGTCCCGGCCTTCAATCTATCACTTTTTCTTCACTGCAAAGACGTCTTCAGGATCTCCAGCGTGCCTTTTGTTCCGTCAAGCCTCACATAGTCTCCTGTCTTCACCCGCACGCAGGGGTCATCCTCCTTGGAAAAATCCACCACGGTGGGAATCTGCATAACAGCGCTTGCCACCCCTGCGCTGCTGTCTATTCTGGAAAATGCCCAGCCCTTTGGCGCAGAACCGGCAGCCCTGGCAGCCCCGAAATAACAGGACCATCCATTGGACCCCTTGCTGCCCGGCATGATCAGAATCTTGTCTTTTATGCTCTTCCCTTTGTTGATGTTCTCATAATCTTTTATCACACCGGTTTTAGGGTCAATGCCGCCCCATCCCGTAATACTGTCGGCACACACCAGTGCTTCCCCTTCCACAATGCCCGGTATGACGCCTCTGCCCTGCAGAACTATTTTTTCCACCGGTATTCCTCCTTCCACACACCGGAAACTGCCGCATCCATGCAGCGGTATTTATCCGTATAATAAACACGCTCGGCACAGCCGTCTGAACGCACGCTTCCGGACTGCTTCAGGCTGTCGTAAGCCTGGCCTTTGTAGTGCTTCAGGAAACAGTCTCCGATGGTGACCGGACAGGTACTTGTCTGTATGGTTCCCCCGGCATCTTCGATGATCTTCGTATATCCGTTTAAATCCGCCATGGCCTTGATCGGATACACGGTCCATACCATAAATCTTACACCATCGTGTATTTTTTTTCCACAAATATAATCAGCGACTTCCTTGATCTGATGGATATCATAGTGGGGACAGCCCAGGCTGACCAGATCCACAGAACCTTCTTCCGTCTCACAGAGCGCCTCATAGGCTGTGCGGATATCCTTTTCTGTCAAAGTAAATTCCTCCTGCACCTCATGTCCCATGAAAGCCTCCTCCAGTGTATTGGCTTCCGGCGTGATTCCCACAATATGGCACATCCGGCAGTTGGTGGTAATGGCAAGGGCCGTAAAAAAGCTTTTCAGCTTCACGAAATCCACGCCCTCAAAATTGCCGGTGAGCACCGGTGTACATCCGGTCAGAGGCAGGCGTTTTCCCATGGCCTTGCCGAGCACTTCCCATTCAAGGGGAGAGTCAAGCGCTGCATCCACATGTATGAGATGGGTGCCGTAACGGTTTTCCTTCACATGGTATCCCCAGTATGGTGTCCTGCCGCAGATCGCTGACCAGAAAGCCGCCTCTATCCCATCCGCGTTGCAGCATGCGCCCCAGATGGAGTTGCCTATAATGGTAACCCCTGACTCTGTCGTCACAAAATGCTCTCCGCGAACAGGCAGCCACCCCATCAGATAAGGGGAACAGGAGCCGGCTATGGTGACCCCCGCTTTTCTGGATTCCTCCAGATAATAGCTGTTCTTGTCAAACTCCTCCTTCGGCTGGTCAAAGATCTCATAGTCAAACTGATCGCTGGCAGCCACGCAGGACTGCACATAACAGTCCTTATCCACGCTGTCAAAGACGATTCTCTCATCGCGTGCCAGATTCATCCTGGTAAATACATCATGGAAATCCCCGCACTCACAGACATTCAGGTAATTGTGATTACCGCAGAATACAGTGGCTTTCGTCACTTTACAGAGCTTTTCGGCGCCGAGCACCTGAGCATAGCGCACAATATTCTCCAGTGCTGTCTGACGGAGCCTTCCCTCTCTGCCGTCCAGGATATCCTGCTCTTCCTTCGTCAATTGAATCACTTGCTCTCCTCCGTTTCCTCCAGGATCTCAATGAACCCCCGGTCTGCATCTACCACGATTCTGTCTCCGTCCTTCACAGTTTCATAAAATGCAGGCTCTACTCTGTCCACCATGGGCACCTCCATGATGATGGCACTGGATACCAGAACGGTTTCGGGGTGCTCAATGATCATAGCAGCCGGTGCGTTTTCCTTCAGGTTTAACTGGTAGAGGCCGTCTGCCTGTACCACGGAGCTGCCCTTACCGCCCGGGAAGATAAGCACCTTATGGGCAACGGATCTTCCCTCCAGATCATGGGCCTTCTCTATGACGGTGCCTGTGGCAGGGTCTATCAGATAGAACATAATATGGTCTTTTGACACAACGGCCTGTGCCTCTGCGCGGCCCTCAGAAATTTTATGGCATGTAAATCTTTTTCCCATGTTATTTTACCTCCCCTGTGAGTGCTGCTTCGATACATGTATCCAGGTCGCGGATGACAAAATGAATGCCTCTTCGCTGGGGATAGTAAGCACATTTCGGTGACTCCGTGATGCCCACCTTGCCCGTCAGGTGACGCCAGCAGGGCTGGTCCGGGCAGCTGTCCGGCACGATAAAGCCCCCTGCTTTCGTGATAATATCATCAAATCCCATACGGACTGCCATTTCCTTTACATGGCTGGATGTGAGGATCCACATTTCCTTTTCCAGTTTCTTTCCTGCCAGCTTCTCCGCAATATATTTTACTTCCTCCAGGGTGAAGTGGGGGCATCCGAACATGGCAAAATCAATTTTTCTGCTGCCGTCCAGAGAGATTTCTTTTAAGATCGCTTCCTTATCTTCATTGGTGATCACAACGGTCCTCTTTGGTGTCCTGCCTCCAAACGCAGTTTCCAGATCAGGCGCTTCCGGTGTAAATCCCACAATATGATACATGCCGTAGGCACCTGAAGTATTGAGCTGGGCACCCAGATTTCTCAGTGCTTCCTTGGTGATAGTCTCTTTCGGAAAGCCGGTGAATACGGGAATCCCCTCCCCGATCTTCTTGCCCAGCATGCCGATGATATGATAGTCAAAATCATTCTTCACATCTGCCCGGATCTCCACCAGAATATCGCCCTTTCTGTTCTCATCAAGCAAAAGGCCGTACTCCGGCACATAACCTGTGATGGCTGCACAGAGTGCGCTGTTTGCACCCTCCCGGTTTGTCCTGGCACCCCACACGGCATTGGCATAAGGTGTGGCGCTGGACTCAGAAAAGGCGATCACTTCCCTGTAATTCGGTACATTGGTGTCAATATAAGGGGTACAGTTGTAGGAAAGCTGTGCGCCCAGTGCTTTGTAGGCATTGTGCGTTCTCTGCATCAGATCCGCATACTCCGGTGCTACCATATCCCTGTTTTTGAAAAATTCCAGACAGAAACCCGGATTGACGGTAGGTGTCACGCGGCATTTTGCGCCTCCTGCCAGCATTTTCTCCGCAAACCACAGGTCTGCCTCCTGATTTGACAGGGCCACATGTGCCCTGGTGATGGGAACCATCCTCTCTGCTCCGAAGGACTCACCAATGGCCGCCTGTATTTTCATGGCGTACGCTGTCCCTTTTCCGTATTTTCCATCCAGCATATCCTGCTGGTGCTGTGTTAACTGCATTTAAAAACCTCCGTTCATTTTACTTTTCCAGTACAACGCGGGCGCTGTTTAAAAGTCCGCCGTCGTGAATCCAGTCTTTTAATTTTTCCAGGTAAGGATAAATATAGATATCCTCCTCCATGACAGGAACCAGATCTTTCATCACTTCCAGTACAGCTGCTGTTCCCTCACCCCTTGCCAGGGAAGCATCCACAAACTGCTGCGCCTGATAAGCGGAGAGCAGTTCGATGGCCAGGATATACTCAAATTTTTCCGCTATGCTAAGCGCCTTTTTGCAGGCATTGTATCCCATGGATACATAGTCCTCCTGGTTGGCGCTTGTGGTCACACTGTCCACAGATGCAGGGGCGGATAAGATCTTCATATCATTCAGCAGACCTGCCTGCGTATACTGGGGTATCATAAGGCCGGAATTCAGGCCCGGCTTTTTAATCAGGAAATAAGGGTGCGCAGACAGTTTTTCGTCCAGGAAACGGACATTTCTGCGCTCTGACATTTTCGCTGCCGCTGTGGCTGCAATACAGGCGGAATCCATCTCAATCCCCACATAGGAGGCATCCGGATTCCCATTGGAGAACACCTGGGGATCGTCCGGCTCTCCGCATACGATCGGATTGTCCGCGCATCCGTTGATCTCCACCTCAATGGCTGCCCAGGCATCCCTGAGGGTTTTCTTCACCGCGCCGTGAAGCTGCGGAATACATCTGAGGGATAAGGGGTCCTGTACATGAGTCCCCTCTGCCTTTTTCGTCACCTGGGAACCGCGCAGCATACGCTTGATGATATCCGCAGTCTCCAGAAGCTCCTTCTGGGGACGGCAGTTCAATACTCTCTCGTCATAGGCGCGCAGAAGTCCGTTCAGCATCTCAAAGGACATGGCAGCCACCACGTCAGCGGATTCCACGGCTTTTAACAGGTCATATATACCGATGGCAGCAAGGGCAGTGGGGGAAGAAGTCCCGTTAAGAAGTGCCAGGCCCTCCTTGTAACTGGGGGCAAAAGGCGCCATTCCCGCTTTGCCAAGCGCTGTTTTACTGTCTGAGAGTTCTCCTTTGTAATAGGCCCTTCCCTCTCCCAGTAATACCGCCGCAATGTGGCCCTCCGCACACAGATATCCCACAGAGCCTTCCCTGGGCGTGTAGGGAATCAGATTCTTGTTCAGGAAATCCCGGTAATGCTCCAGAAGCTCTATCCGTACACCGCTGACTCCCATGCCGAGACTCTGCAGGACCATCAGGATAATAGCCCTTACCTCCTCCTCCTTAAAAGGTTCTCCGACACTGGTAGAGTGTGTCAGAATAATATTTCTCTGTAATTTTTCCGCGTCCTCTTTTCCTATGGTCTTTGTGACCAGAGCACCGAAGCCTGTGGTGGTGCCGTACACTACCCGCGCCTCATTCACACATGTCTCAACGATCTTCCTGGATTTTTCCACACGCTCTCTGTACGCTTCCGAAAATTCCACCTCCGCGTGAAAACGTGCCACTGCCATGAACTCTTCTATGGTCAGTTTTTCGCCTAATACTACTTTTTTTATCTCTTCTGCTTTCATCTGCTTTCCCCTTTAAAAATTTCTGCACACTACATTTCCGTCTGCCGCTATGGGCATATATCTGGCCTTTGTCCCTTCCACCATGTCTCCGTAAATGGCAATGTAAAACGGACGATAGACCTTGCGCTCCTCAACCGGCTTTATAGCTAAATTCCTGCCCACATGACGTCTCACCATCCGGCCCGCCATGATGGCGCCGCAGTCTGTGAGTCTCTTGTCCTCGTAGTATGTAGGCTGGATATCATTTTCTTCCACATCTTTTACTTCTGTTGTAATGTCATCCTCCACATAAGATGCACTGCAGGTGGTAGCTTCCACCATCACCCGTATTTTCTGTTTGTCTTCCTCTTTTTTCTTTTTTATGGTCTTTACAATGATATTGTCTTTGAATGTCATTTCATATGTGATATAACGGCTTTCCAGATACATAATGCGGAGGTTGATTTTCTTTCTTCCGAACAGTGCCCGCACAACAGGATTTTTTCCTCCCTGGGCGATCCTGAGCGCTTCCTCCTCTTTCATTTTCACAGGAAAACATTCTATCTTCATAAACCCGTACCTCCTTGCAATTCCTTATCTCAATACAGCCATACGCAGCCGTTATCTGTTTTCATTTTTTATGCACAGGGCTTTACCGCCCATCTGCCGTACAGCCCTGTGCAGATACTGTTATTATTTCTTTTTCTTGTCATTGCCCTTTTTGCCTGTGGCAAAAGATACAACTTCCGTACAATATTTCAGGAATACGCCCACTGTGATGAGAATCGCGATTCCCGGGGCCATAATTCCAATAATAAAATCAACGCTGTTCAGCATGCCGTATCCGTAAATACATGCCAGTACAATATAGAGGAGCACTAAAGCACCGTCCACACCCAGCCATTCCACTTTCAATTCCGATTTTTCCTGTTCTGTCAGTTCACTGACTTTTTCCTTTTGGTCCTTCATATCGCTTCCTCCTTACATACCTTTCAGTCTGCGTTCTGCGTACAAATCCTTTCCGAATCGGTTTCCGATCAGGAAGGCCACAAAGGAAAGCGGCAGGCCGATCAGAACCGGGTCAATGGTTACGCCTGATATGGTCACAGGCCATACATATTGGAATATAATCCAGGTAATACCACCCACAAGCATGCTGGCAATACCTGCCACATTCGTTTTCCTGCCGTCATACATCAGTGCCGCAATGATAGGCACAAACAGCAGCGTCATACTGATACTGCTCAAAAACAGGAATGCGTCATACACACGGTCAAATCTGAATGCTGTAGCGAGACCAATGACACCGAAAATCACTGCTGCCACCCTTGTGATCGTGATGCTGACTTTGTCTTTCAGTTTCCTGTCCCCTCTGAGCATGTAAATGATATCGTTGGAGATAATTTCCCCGCCAATCAGGTAATAACTGTCCAGAGTGGAGATGATAGCTCCCAGAATACCTACGATAAACAGGCCTTTTGCCACCACCGGCAGATATTGCACAACCGTAGCCACATAAGTAACCTCCGGCTGAACAGCCAGGGCTGTATCACGCACACGGATAATGGTTCCTGTCATAATGGTGACTACGTCGAAAGACAGCCAGATGGAGAAGCATAAAAGCATGGCTCTTTTACCTGTTTTCGGTGAATTGGCTGCTGCGAACCTCTGATAAAATGCCGGGTCTTTATACAGGTTGATACAGAGGATAATCAAAATTGCAGCCTGCGGAACAGGTATTCCGCCGAACGCGGTAAGCATCTCCGGGGCAGGACCGCTCAGCGCTGCCTTAATGCCATCCAGTCCGCCCACGTCGAAAAACAGCTTCGGAAACGCGGAGGACACACAGGTTACCATCAGGAAAAAGAAGATCATATCTGTCACGGCCACACCCATCAGACCGCCCAGACAGGTAACACCAATGGAAATAGCCACAACAATGGCCGCAACCAACACCTTATCCGCATGCCAGGCGCCTTCTCCTACATATCCTACTGCCGCGATCTCTCCGATGGACAGACAGGTGATGACAATGACAATCGCACCTAAGACAGCGGCGAATTTTCCGTAATGCACGCGCAGAAGGTCCGGAATGGTCCCCTTTGCCTTTACGGAGATTCTGGGTGCCACCCACAGTGCCAGTGGAAAGCGCACCGCATGGGCGCCGATAGACCAGATAAAGAAGCCCGCAAATCCCATGGTGGTGGAATATCCAACCGTACCCACAACACCTGCACCGCCGTACCAGGATGCCATCAGCGTGCCGACTACCAGTGACCAGGGCAGGGCACGGTTCGCTTTATAGAAACTGTCCATATCCTGAGATGTTTTGGAAAAGTAATACCCTACCAGCAGAATACCGACGAAACATACAACAACTACTATGTTATCAATAATGGTCATAGAACAACCTCCCTCTTCTTTTGCTTTTCCTTTTCAGCACACAGCGTCAGGCTGTATGCCTTTTGTCATATTACAGGTCAAATCCCTCCAGAGCCTTTTTAAGCACAGTTCTCTGTTTTTCTGTGTACTCCGGCGCCGTGTATTCTTTCAGGCGTTTTTCCACCCGTTCCTTTGCTTTCTGCTCCACGGACACTCTTCCGCTGCGCTCCCACTCTGCGTAATTTTCCAGGCTGTAAAGCTCCGGATAGTAAATTTCCGTACGGTAGCGCAGAATGGTTTCCTCCTCTGCCAGGTAATTTCCTCCCGGTCCTACTTCCTGAATAGTTTCCAGGTCCATATCTTCCTCTGAGAAAATGTCGATACGCTCCACGGACTTTCTGGCTTCCATGATCTGCTCATCCAGCACATATTTCTCGAAGCTGAACACATTCAGACCGTCCATCTCGCCGAAGGAGTGGAAAATAAAATCTGCCTTTACATCCAGGCTGGTCATAAGGGACATGGCTGTCTCCGCGCCGTTCTGGTAATCCAGTTCTTTTCCCATGGACAGGGAGCCGCCGGTACGGCAGGGCACGTGATAATAATCCGCCATTGCCTTTGCGTACTGGATAAACAGCGCCTCCTCACAACCCCAGGAAACCGGCATGGCCTTTCTCATGTTGGAGACATAGGTGGTATTTCCGTAGACAACCGGGGCGCCGGGGTTGACAAGCTGGGTCATGATGACGCCTGCAAGTACCTCCGCGTTATTCTGGACAATGGTTCCGCCCAGAGTCACAGGACTTGTCATGCCGGGAATCGCACAGCAGGCGATCACCACAGGGAGATTTCTCTTTGTATAGGCAAGCTGTCCTTCTATGTCATCCTTGGCATATCGCATGGGTGAGATCACATTTCCCACACCGATGGTGTAGTACCCTTCGTCCGTGTCGTAAAAATCACGGGCAAGCTGTATGGTCTCCTCCGCATCCGTCTTTCCGAAACAGGACATGATGACAGGATGCGTGGAATATTTAAGCGTAAGCGCTCCCTTGATTACCTCTGCCCTCTCTTTCGGAAATGCAGGGATATAGGTGAGCGGTGAGCTTGACAGATTGATCATGCTGCTTGACGCATCCAGCTTGCGGATATTCACATAATCCTCAGGAGTCGGGTCGTATACCTGATTGTCTCTCAAAATCTTCCTGGCCCCTGACGCAGAACAGATGGCCTGTCCGCCTTCCCCGATCTTCAGTTCCTCAAAAGGTGTCTTCAGTACAAAACTGGGCGGTACTGTGGACAGTGCCCGCTCCACTGTCTTTCTGTCGAAATACACACGGTTTCCCTCTGTGCGGATGCCCTGTTTTCTGTACAGCTCCAAAAGCTCAGGATGTTCAAAATCCACACCCATATGTTCCAGCAGATACAGGGTCTTTTCATGAATCGTTTCCAAGTCTGTTTGTTTTATCTGGTTTATTAACATATGCCATCCTCCGTTTACAATTTTACAATGGCTCCCACTTCAATCTTCATGCCGCCCCACAGTTCAAGGGCAACGCCGCATCTGGCAGGGGGGCATTCGGTGCCGAAAAATTCTGTATATATTTCATTCATGGCATCAAAGTCTTTCATCGTGGATAAAAACACATCACATTTCACCACATCCTCCAGTGTAGCTCCCATCTCCTCCACCAGCAGTTTCAGATTGCCAAGGGCTGCTCTTGTCTCCTCCTGGATGGTTCCGTGAATGATATCACCGGTCTCAGGATTCAGGGCGATCTGTCCCGAAACAAATGCAAATCCTCCTGCAATGGCTGCCTCAGCCACAGGTCCCCCGAACACCTTCATTCCTTTTGGGGTGAATACTTCTTTCTTCATTTCTGCTGTTACTCCTTTCCGTTTTTTGTCATCTGACTGATAAACTATTTGTACCAGCAATTCGTCGGAAAACCGTCTGCTGTCCAATATTTTTTTCATAATCTTAAGTTTATCTAACAAAAGACACGAGGATCTTCTCCCCGTGCCTTTCTTAATTTTCCATGCTCTTCAGTTCTTCCCACAAAAATCTGCTGTCCAGTTTTCTTGCTATCCTGTCCGCAAGTTCCCGGCGGCGTTTTCCCTCCTCCGGTTCCCCCTGGGCCTCCTTGATCAGCGCACAGCAAAGCTCCGTTTTCGCCTCTCCCCACAGGGATCCTGCCCGGACAAAACAGGTACGGGCTTTTTCGGCAAATCGCTCTGCCCCGCTGAAGTCTCCCATGCGGCACAGCGCAAGGCTCATATCCGAGTAGAATACCCCCGCCTCACCGGAAATCATGTATTTTTCCCCGATTTCCACGGCTCGTTTCAGGCACACACAGGCCTTTTCCCACTTTTTCTGACGGATATAGCAGATGCCCATATCGTGGTGGCAGGCCGACAGCTCCCTTCTGTAGCGTTCCGTACTGCCATCCGTATGGTCCAGACGTTTTACAGCCTCCATAAAAAGCTTCTCCGCCTTCTCATACTCACCATCTTTCATCATACAGATGCCCAGATACCGTATGAGCATACACTCCTCCTCCAGATGGTGGCGGGTGCAGTCTTTCATAAACTCCATACAGGTCTCGATCACCTGACGCATATACGCGTTCTGCCCTGTCAGGTCCCCATACAGAATGAGCTGCAGGTAATTATAGAAAATGTAGTCCCTATCCGGGATCTCCTTTGCCAGTTCAAGGCTTTTCTCAATGCAGCTTCGTCCTCTCTGAGAGTCCCTGACGAACATCTCATAACGCCCCAGCAGGTATTCCACCCGCATGCGTATGGGTGTCATCCCGGAATCTGTCTCCTGCAGTGCCCGAATCTCCTCTGCCAGCTCCACAAGTTCATCTTCCTTAGCCGAAAAACCGTCGATATTGCCGCTGAACACGGCTTTTCTGGCCAACATGGGATAGAAATCGTAGGAGATCCGGTAGAACGCCTCCAGATATTCCACCTTATACCAGTACATTTTATACCGGTCATGACAGCACTCATAGTGATGGATGACCAGGGAACAGGTTCCCAGATTTTTGTCCTTCCCATACTCCTGTTCGTAATATCTGGCTATGTAATTATGGTATATGTCCTTCTTCTCTTTTGACAGGCTGCTGTATACATACTCCCGGATGATCTGATGGCGGAAGCCATAATGCACCTCTCCGCCCGCCAATTTTTCATAGAGAAGCTTTTTATCCAGCAGCGGTTCCAGTATCTGCAAAAGCTGCTGCTCCTCCATCCCCAGAATCTGATTGATCTCCTCTTTTGTCACGGGCATGGAAAAGATAGAGATAATATCCAGCATGACCCGCTCCCGCCTTGAAAGGCTCAACAGACGGCTCTGGATCACATTTGTCATCCTGTCTGTAAATGCAGCGCCGTCCTCCTGCCGTGCAAACAGCCGCAGGGACTCCATAAAAAACAAAGGATTCCCCTGAGTCTTCCTGTATATCTGCTCCACAAGCTGCGGATTGTTTAAAAGACCCGCATCTGTCTCCTCTATGATCTGCCTGGACTCTTCCAGGGTAAATGGCTTTAACTCAATCTCCTTTAAGATTCCCCTTCCGATAAGCGGGATCTTAAAACTCTTGATATCATCACCGTCATCCTCCCGGCTGGCAGCCACCACAAGTATCTGCCCCTGCCCCATCCGGAACAGGAGATTACTCATAAGCCGCATGCTCATGGAATCCATCCACTGGATATCATCAATAAATAAGAGAATTTTTCTGTCCCGGAAATATTTTGTCAGGTACCGGAACACGGACTCTGTCAGAATCTCAAATCGCGTCATAAAAAACTGTACGTCTGAGGCATTCTGCCGAAGCAGGATATCGGTCGGGGACTCTACATCCAGCCCGTTTCGCTTACAGTATTCATCCACCTTCGCCATGATCCCATGCCAGGGCATCAGATACAGGTCCTTCTCCGTCTCACAGCAGACCCAGGTAAACACCAGATAGTCTGAGTCCTCCACCATCCGCTGGATCTGTTCCAGGAGCATGCTCTTCCCCACGCCTGGTTCCCCTGTGATCAAAAAAGAACGGCAGCGCCTCTCCGAATCCCCGTCTTTTGTGTTGATTCTGGAGTAAATATCATAGAGAATATCCGCTCTTCCGAAAAAATACTCTCCTCTCTCTTCCGGCAGGCGTTTCAGCCTGTTTTTCATATCAGATATTTTCTCATAAAGCTCCTGTGTCTCCTCCTCCGGCAGTTCCTCCACTTCCCTTTCCAGAAATACTTTCAAAGACTGGAAAATCTCCATTGCCTGGACATATCTTCCCGCCTCCGCCAGTTTTTTCATGATGCTGCGGTACAGTTCTTCATCCAGGACTTCAGACTGTATGAGGATCCTGCCGCTCTCCTCCAGAAAATCAAGGCCCTGTCCCGTCTTCTGCCCCATGATCTTAAGCTGCAGCGCTTTTAGATAAGTCCGTTTCCGCTCAAAACGCTCTCCCTCCGCCCACGCCTCAAACTCATAGCAGTTCTTCACAAAGAAAAACTGGAGGAATTCTCCCTTCCAGCTTTCCAGCAGGTTTTCCCTTGTGACATGTTCAATGTCGATATCAATATCCATCTGGCGGTTCAGGACAATCAAGGTGTTGCCTTCCATAGTCAGAATGTCCTGCCCCAGCACTTTTCTTATATTATAGACAGCATCCCGCAGGTTTTTCCTGGCTGTTGCCTCACTGCTCCCTGCCCACAAAACACTGATCGCCTGGCTTCTGGATATCTGGTTATTCACACATAAATAATAAAACAGGCCCTCCACCTTTTGATAAGGAAAAGAGACCTTTTCCCCCAAAAGCAGTACACCCGGCCGTCCTAAAAGCTGAACTTCTATGTCATGAGAATATCTTCTATCCATGTTTTCACCTTTACCTATTTTCCGTAAGATTACTTCCCGCTTCTCTTTTTCAATGTAATTGCGCCTTTGGGACAGTTTGCGGAACAGATGGTGCAGCCCCAGCATTTTTCAGGGTCAAACTTCACTTTCCCTTCTTTGTCTTTATAAAACGCTCCGAAATTACAGATCTTCGTACATTTCCCACATTGAATACAAACGCTTTCATCCCACAGGGTCTCATAATGGGATGTGGGATAGTGAAGCCTTGTTCCCAGTATCCTGGCCATTTTCGTGGGATAACAGTACACGCCGTCACAGTTGCACAGCACGTTATTTTCCCCTGACTGCATCAGTCCTTTTTTGTTGATCTGGCGGATGAGTTCCTTGGTCTCCTCCAGGGTCAGGATTTTGCCCAGTTTTCTGTCATAGGGAGTGTTCGGTCCCTTTTCCAGCTTATTGATACACACATTCACAGGCTTTTCCGTACATCTGCCCATGGCTTTGCAGTTACACGGAAGGATCAAAATTTCCTCCCCCAGGGTATCCATCATGTCATAGGACTCCTGCAGAGTCAGGTACTGTGTCTGGTGCATGGGCACATCCTTTCCTGCCGCTATGTCAAGGGCCGCCTGTGAGGTGCGTTCCATGTATACCTTCAGATCCCAGGCATTTAACCGGTCCACTGTCTCCTGGGAGAATTTCCCGTAAGCTTCCGGTTCATACTGGGCAAAATACGGATACCGGGTATAAAAATCCGTCATTTTATAAAATGTGCTGCCGCTTTCGTCCCCCTCGCATTTTTCCAGTACATTTCTCTGATAACTCTCGAAAAGCAGCCTCTCCGGCTCCGCTTTCCCCCATTCCTTCAGCAGTCGGCAGATTTCCTGTCCGGATACGGGATTTCTTCCGAACATGACGGCAAGCTCCGCTTCATAACCGCGGTACATGGGAACCGCTGCCTCATAAAACTCTTCCGGGACTTCCCAGACTTCCATTGCTTTTTTGTAATTATCTTTCATGCTTCATCCCCCAATTCCTGTTTTTCATCCGTAAATACAGTTGTAACTATTCAGCTGACTGAATAGTTACAAATAGTTAGAAAAAGTTAACAAAAGCGTACCGCCCGATTGTCGGAAAAATGTCGGCTGGCGTCGGTTGGAAATCTACTCTATTCTACCTGATATCAGCACCTGTGTCTACAGCATAGCCCATGGGCAGAAAAAGCCGGGGAAACCTCCTATTGATGTCTCCCCGGCCCTGCACGGTTCTTTTTATTCTTCTGCCTCTGCTTTCTTATCCCAGAACTCACAGTCATCCCTTCCGATCACCTTTGAAGTAAAGGGTGTCCCGTCATGTTTCTTATAATGCCTGGTTGCCCGGAATACATACTTTGCCCCCACATATACAATGGGAACGTTGAAATACACGATCAAAATATTCCCCAGATCTGAGAATGCCCACAGGTTTCCCAGCTCCAGCCCTGCAATGTTGCAGAGGATTCCGAAAGCTGCCACAAAAAGCGCGATACACCGCACGGTATTCATACAGATTTTATCTTTCCTGATCCTGTTTGCCGCTATCTCGGAGAAGCTGATCATCCCCAGCAGACAGGTAAAGGCAAACAGACAGAAGCACAGCGTCACCAGAAATGTCATGACAGCATTCATGGCTGTCCCCGGTGTCAGCACGGCAATGGATTCCGTGAATTTCGGAAGCTTATCAAGCGCTGCCCATGACTCCGCCCCTGCACCGCTCCAGCAGTGAGCCATGACCACTACAAAGCCTGTCAGTGTACAGATGACCATGGTATCCAGGAACACACCCATGGAGGCGATCATACCCTGCTCGCAGGGATGCTTTGCATCTGCGGCTGCTGCTGACATGGTGATGGTACCCTGTCCGGCCTCATTGGACATCAGTCCTCTCTTTACCCCCTGCGCCAGAACAGTTCCGAAGACACCGCCGAAAAAGGCATCCGGCTTAAAGGCGCCGGCAAACACTGCCCGGAAGAAATAGGGAATGGTTTTAACATTCATCACAACTAAAACCAGCACCACCACAATATATAAAACTGCCATGACAGGCACCATCTTGTCTGTCCACTTCGTCACCTTCCTGATGCCTCCGAAAGCAATCGCTGCTGTCAGGAGAATAATGCCTGCCCCCACCAGATAATAGAACAGGGAATCTGTTAAAATGGTGGTATTCGTCACGATTTCTGCCATCCGCCCCACAGATGATACCACATTAAATCCCTGGGCCGGAAGACAGCACAGAGCGTAGAGTATATACAATACAGAGAGAAATATACCGACCCAGACCTTATTGCCCAATAGTCTTCTTCCATAGAAAGGCAGACCGCCTACGAACTCTTCTTCTTTTTTCTCCTTGAATATCTGTGCCAGCACACCCTCCATATAAGCAACTGCCATTCCGAAAAAAGCAGACACCCACATCCAGAACAAGGCTCCGGGTCCGCCAACGGCGATGGCTCCTGTCACACCGATGATATTGCCGGGTCCCACACGCATGGCTGAACTCAGGAAGAACGCTGCAAGCGGAGAAATCCCAGTCTCCACGGAACGCTTCTCTATGAGAATTTTAATTGCCTTTTTAAAATGCGTGACCTGCATAAATCCAAGTTTAAAACTGAAAAAGATACCGGACCCTAAAAGCAGGATGATCGCAAACGAAAAACTTCCCAGAACAGGGATGTTGGCATACCACGCAAAGTTCGTGGGAAAGTCCCACAAAAAATCAGACAACGGCTCGATAAAACCGAAGACACTGTTGATTCCTTCAAATACTGCTTCCATACTTTACCCTCCTAAGTTGTCAGCACTGCAGAACCCTTCTGTGATTATGGAAGGGAGATTTTCTGTCAGGTGTATAAATCTGTTGTTATTACAAGTATATGGGATATTTTTTGCAATGTAAACCTTTTATGTGTTTATTTTATTGCATATCGTGTTGCGTGTTCGGAATTTTCAGACTTGGCAGAAACAGTGTGCAGAGTCCACGATTTATTGACAGACAAATACAAACATCGTACAATATAGATAGAAACACAGGGAAATATAGGAGGTGCGTATATATGAATAAATCAAAGAAATTTGCTTTGGCTGCCAGTGCTTTTCTGTTGCTTGCAGCAGGATTTTCTTCCGTCAGCTCCGGAACGACGGAAAAATTTGTACCTTTATCGGAATATAATGAACAGTTTGCCGGCCAGGAACAGATTTTAATCCCCATCAATAACTATAATAGACAATTTTCATCCCTGGAGCACAGTTTCGTTCCTATTGCAGAATACAATGATACGTTCTCCGGCCAGATACAGAACTTCGTTCCTCTCACGGATTACAACAATACGTTCTCCGGTCAGGTACAGGACTTCGTTCCTCTCATGGATTACAATGATAGGTTTTCCAACCGGACTCAGGACTTCGTTCCCATCTTCCAATACAACAAAAAATTCTCCGATTAGGCTCATGAATATCCGGCTACACCCAAACAATCAAGTTACACCCATGCCGCCCCATTATGACACAGCGCCACCATGCACACCGTCCAAATTTCATTTGACAAAGCTGCACGCATATGCTATAGTTGTCCGCATCAACAGTAAGGAGATTCAAAATGGGTTATCATTTATCAAATCAACCAAAACCAGTTGCCAAGACCATCTCTGTACCATCCGCACCGATGAAACATTGTACAGAGTATGGCATATCATATACGCTATAGATTTCATCGGGAAATAAAAGAATAAAATTCCAGAAGAAGGGACTGCCCTGCCGGGTCAGCGCTCTCTTATTTTATTGCTTCGTTTCCCGTTATATACTGCGTAAAAGGCTATGGACAATGTTTTGTCTGTAGCCTTTTGCTGTTTTACAGAGATATGCGTGCAGACGCAAGCAGATCATTTCTGCTTCCCACAGTCTGTGTCATCAGCAGAAGGCGGATACATGAGAATGTATCACTGCCCTCTGCTTTTTTTGTCCCCCAAACACGGCTGCAGACAGACCGGATCACACAACTTAGAATTTCAGACTGTAAAAAAAGAAAGGAAACATATAACCATGAGTTTACTGGAAATCACCGGCCTGACACACACCTTCGGCGAAGGCCGGCTGTTTAAAGATGCCGAAATGACACTCAACAAAGGAGAGCACATAGGAATCGTCGGCCAAAACGGTGCCGGGAAAAGTACCCTGATCAAAATCTGCACAGAACAGCTCATCCCAGACGCAGGCCGGATCACCTGGCACCCGAAGACAACCGTGGGCTATCTGGACCAGTATGCACAGATCGACCACTGCATGACCATGGAGGATTTTCTCCGCTCCGCGTTTCACTCCCTTTATGTTTTGGAAGATAAAATGAACAGCCTCTATGAGCAGGCTGCCGGGGACATGGACGCGTTAAAGGCAGCAGCAGGCTGCCAGGAAGAACTTGAAATAAGCGGATTCTATACCATAGATACCCGCATCGAACAGGTAGCCTCCGGCCTCGGCCTTTTATCCCTGGGCCTTTCCCGACCGGTGTCACAGATGAGCGGCGGTCAGCGTGCAAAGGTCATTCTGGCAAAACTGCTGCTCCAAAAACCGGACGTCCTCCTTCTGGATGAACCCACCAATTTTCTTGACAAAGAACATGTTGCCTGGCTGGCAGACTATCTCTCAGCCCTTGATAATGCCTTCCTAATCGTATCACACGACTATGATTTTCTGGAAAAGACAGCAAACCGGATCTGTGATATTGACAACAGCAGAATATCCAAATACTATGGCACCTATTCTGAGTTTTTGAAGAAAAAGATTCTGCTCCGTGAGGATTATATCCGTCAGTATTCCGCACAGCAAAAAGAGATCAAAAAGACCGAGGAATTTATCCGGAAAAATATCGCCGGCCGCAAATCCCGGATGGCCCGGGGCAGACAAAAACAACTGGACCGTATGGATAAAATGGAAGCGCTTGATTTAAAAGAACTGAAACCATATTTCCGTTTTTCCGGCCTTCCGCTCACTGCAGCGGAGCATCTGTCTGTACATCGCCTGTCCGTGGGATACCATTATCCCCTTTTATCTGATCTGGATTTTTCCATTACAGGCGGACAGAAAACCGTAATTACAGGGTTCAACGGTATCGGAAAATCCACACTGCTCAAAACACTGCTGGGACAAATCCCCGCAAAAAAGGGCAGCTATACCTTTTCCGAACAGGTAAAGACCGGATATTTTGAACAGGACCTGCTCTGGCCAAACAGCACTCTCACTCCGGTCCAGATCGTATCTGACGCGTTTCCCGCCATGAACGTAAAAGAGATCCGGAAGCACCTTTCCCTCTGCGGCATTACAAGCAAACACGCATCCCAGGCCATCGGGACACTGAGCGGCGGCGAACAGGCTAAGGTCAAACTATGCCTGCTCACCCTCACCCCCTGCAATTTTTTGATCCTGGACGAGCCCACAAATCATCTGGATATCCAGGCCAAAGAATCCCTGCGGACTGCCCTTCTCGACTTCCCGGGCAGTATTCTTCTTGTCTCCCACGAGGAATCCTTCTATGGGGGCCTGGTCCACAGAACCATTGACATTGAAAAAATCATGCGTAAAAAATAATGCCAAAGCGTTATAGAAACGTTATCTTTTCATGCTACGATTCTTCCTGTAAAAGAAACAGCCCCATTACAAGAAAGGATAAATACACATGAAAAATTTAATTCTTGAAACTGAAAACTTATCCAAACAATATGGAGAACAAATGGCTGTCCGCAATGTTTCCCTGCAAATTGAACGAGGCAGTATTTACGGTCTCCTCGGACCGAACGGCGCCGGAAAATCCACATCGCTGAAAATGCTGGTTGGCCTTCTCCGCCCCACAGGCGGCCGGATTATCCTGGACGGCAGGCCGTGGCAAAAGGAATCCCTTTCCAAAATCGGTTCTCTCATTGAGTCCCCTGCCCTGTACGGCAACCTGACAGCGGAAGAAAACCTTCTGGTGCATACCAGGCTTTTAAAGATCCCCAAAACTAAAATCACAGAGGTCCTGGAAACCGTCAATTTAAAAAACACCGGCAAAAAGCGTGTCTCGCAGTTTTCCATGGGTATGAAGCAGCGGCTTGGCATTGCAGCCGCCCTTCTCAATGACCCGGAACTTCTGATCCTGGATGAGCCCACCAACGGGCTTGACCCTTTCGGCATTCAGGAGCTGAGGGAACTGATCATCTCTTTTTCCGAAAAAGGAATGACCGTAATCCTCTCCAGCCATATTTTGTCAGAGGTTGCCCAGGTTGCGGACACCATCGGTATCATCAGCGGCGGAAAGCTTTTATTTCAGGGAATGCCGGATTCCGATGAAAATCTGGAGAACTTCTTCACAGAGGTTATACTGAAAGGAGGGAAAAACTGTGAGTGGACTGAAATCTGAGCTTTTAAAATATAAAAGAACATTTATGGGGAAACTGATTATATTCATTCCTGTATTTTTCGCCGTATACGCCCTGGTCACCCAGACATCCCTCATGAAAGATCCCATGTCTGAGAGCAGTTCCTGGAAATGGGAGAGTCTTTTAGCCCTTATTTTTAACTGGTGGCCCTTTGTGTTCCTGCCCCTGGGATATGCGCTCTTCGCCGCCCTGGCTGCTGCCCAGGAAAAAAAATCCGGAGATTACCGTGCTCTGCGTGCCCGCAATATCCATCCTATGGCACTCTGGATCAATAAGATCACAGCTATGGCTTTCTTTGGCTTGCTTTCCACTCTTGTCCTCATGGCTGCGGCTGTCACGGCCGGCCTGCTTACAAATGCGGGAGCCCTGCCCTTCGGGAAGATTTTTACAGCCGGCATGGTCTGTTGGCTCTCTTCCCTCACACTGATTCCCATCCAGCTATGGGCTGCTGTGTGGAAGGGATTATTTCTCAGTATGGGAATCGGATTCCTGGGTATGATCACAGGAGTCCTGGCAGCGCCAATGTCTTTTTGGATGGCAGTTCCCTGGAGCTGGGCCACAAGAATGATGTGTCCCCTGATCGGTGTACATCCAAACGGCATTCTTTTACATGCAGGTGATCCCCTTCTGGATTTTTCTGTGATCCCTGTAGGACTTGCTGTCTCTCTGGCTGCGTTTTCTGCATTTACACTGCTCACTGCAGCCTGGTTCGCAAGAAGGGAGGCGAAATGATGCGCTTTTTATGTTCAGAATGGCTCAGGACAAAACGGACGGCGATCCGTTTTCTCACATTCTGTATGCCGGTCCTTTTTTCCCTTTGTGCAGCCGCCTACCTCATATCACATCCCGGCAGTACACAGGCATTTGCCTTTGAAGGATTTTTTACCATATGGACCGTATTTTTCATTCCCATAGGGGCAGGTGTCTTCGCAGGATTTCTTGTACATGAGGAAGAGCTTGCCGGCAGCTTTAACGGATTTTTAGGAACCGGTATTTCCAGAATCAAACTTTATATGGGAAAGTTCTCGCTTCTGCTGTTCTGCCTGACCGCCTGTACCTTTACAGCGGTGCTGACACTTTGCATCTGCGTAAAGCCCGTAATGCCGGAAGTTATCTCATTCCGGCTGTTTCTTCCGGCTGCTGCCCTTATGGTGATGGGAACACTTCCCCTCCTTGCCCTCCACCTGTGGATAAGTTTTGCATGGGGCATGGGCGCTTCCATCGGCATCAGCATGGGCGGCCTGCTCATGGCAGCCATTCTGGGACTCACCGGCATGGGATCCCGGATCTGGCCCCTGATTCCCTGGACATGGCCGGTAAAATTAGGTATGCTGCCGGGTGCTCTGATTCCGGAAGAAAGCGCTGCCATCCGATCCACAGAGATTTTTTCCGGTATCATGCACACAGCCGCCGTGGGATTCAGTGCAGCCGCAGCGGGCCTGCTTCTCTTCCTGGCAGGCGGAATGATGTGGTTTCATTTATGGGAAGGAAGGAAAAACTGCGAGTAACCAAAAAAAGAAAGGAAAACTATCTTGAGCAGAATACTGATCATTGACGATGAAACAGACCTGGTCATGCTGCTGGAGGACGAGCTGCGTGCAAAAGGCCATGACGTGCTCACTGCCTATGACGGACAGACCGGCATAGAGCTCTCCAAAAAACAGCCTGATCTTATTATACTGGACATTATGATGCCCGGAACTGATGGATTTGAAGTCTGCCGGGCAATCCGGGACGAGGTCCTGTGCCCCATTATTTTTTTGAGTGCCAGACAGTCCGAGACGGATAAAGTCAGGGGACTGACCCTTGGCGGTGATGATTACGTGACAAAACCCTTTGGTCTTCGGGAACTGATGGCACGGATTGACGCCAATCTGCGAAGGGAAAAGCGCTCACAATATATCAATGCAGAGCATAAACGCTCCAAACTCTATTTCGGAACGCTCTGCCTGTATCTGAAAGAACGCGCTGTCAAAATTGAGGGCAGCAGAATCGATCTGACCAGACGGGAATATGACATTGTGGAGCTTCTTGCCCTCCACGCAGGCCAGGTCTTCTCAAGAGAACAGATCTATGAAAAAGTCTGGGGCTATGATTCCGAGGGGGATTCCGCAACGGTTGTGGAGCGGATCAAAAATATACGCGCAAAATTTGCCGCAGTGACCCCCGGCAGAGAATACATTTCCACAGTCTGGGGGATCGGATATAAATGGAACAAAATGTGAAAAGGCGGGAAAATAAAATGAAGAACAAATCACTTGCCGCCCTGTTCAGGCATACATTTCTTATGACCCTGGCAGCCTGCCTGACAGCCACCGTGCTGACTTACGTGCTGGCTGCCGCCCTGTTTGCCTATGCTCTTGACAGGTATATTTTACCGGCAAATTATTATCAGCAGCAGGTTTCCGATGTGGCCGCATATGTCCGTGAAAAAAACAAGACACTGCTGTCCCCATCAGAGGAAAATGGATTAAAACATTCTTTTCAGGGGAACGGCATGCTCTATCAGGTGGTGGATTCCCGGGGTAATCTCCTGTACGGCACCAATGTCCAAAAACCCTTTGCCTCAGCTGAGGAACTTTTTGACAGCTTCGCGGATGAAACCGTCATCCGTCAGGGGTATTACATTTATACAGTCCCCATCACAGAGGAAAGCGGGGAACACGCAGGTGCTGTACTTCTCTTCTACCATATAAGCCCCACATTTGCCAATCATAAAGGATGGGTGGTCTCTGCCGTTCTTCTTCTGGCTCTTCTCTCTCCGTTTTTCTACATGATTGGTTTTACCCTGCTGTTTTCAAGAATCTTTGCCAAAAATGTAAATGCGCCTCTGCAGCTTTTGACGGAAGCCTCTAAAAAGATCAAAGAAAAAAATCTGGATTTTGAAATCAACTATTCTTCAGACAATGAACTTGGCAGGCTGTGCAGTGCCTTTTCAGAGATGAAGGAGGAACTGAAAAAATCCCTGTCCGCCCAGTGGGAAATGGAACAGGAACGTGTTTGGATGGCGGAATCCCTGGCGCACGATTTAAAATCCCCCCTTTCGATCATACTGGGGTATACAGACTCCCTGCTTGAAAACACACCGGACGACACGGAAAAGCTCCGCAGATACCTGACTGTCATCAGGAACAACACAAAGAAAAGCACTGCCCTGGTCCAGCAGATGCAGTATGCCTCCGATCTTGAAAGATCCGGCCTCCGACTGGAACCGTCCCCACTTGATATCGCTGTATTTCTCACACAAAAAATTCAGGACTACCAACTGCCTGCCCGCCAAAAGGGGATCACCCTCTCCCTTCACCTGCCTGAACGGATACCACGTTCTGTCTGCACTGACGCGGATAAACTGGCACGTATCCTTGACAACGTCATCTCCAACAGCCTGCAGTATACCCCGCAGGGCGGCCGAATAGACATTTCCGTAAAGGCGGAAAAAGACTGGCTGCGCTATATTGTCTGCGATACAGGAAGCGGCTTTGCCCCGAAAGATTTGAAAAAGGCGCTGGATAAATTTTACCGCGGTGACGAATCCCGGCAGAGTAAAGGAGGCCACTCCGGCCTGGGCCTGTACATTGCCGCGCAGCTGGCCGGGCAGCTTGGCGGATCTGTTGAAATCGGAAACACCAAAGCCGGCGGCGCATGTGTGACCTTCTGGCACAGCATTTAATCATAAGAAGAAGGCTGATCTTCGCGAGACCAGCCTTCTTTTTCTGTTCTGCTGTGCGCAGATATTTTTATGCTTTTGTACCTGTCAGCGCAATTCCCTCAATGAACTGTTTCTGGAAAATCAGATAGATCACAATCATAGGCACCATAGCCAGCACAGACCCTGCCATCAGGTTGGGGTAATTCACGGAAAACTGTCCGCGAAGCGTCGACAATCCTGAGGAAAGCGTCAGCATATCCAGCTTGGTATTTACGATCAGCGGCCACATCAGGTCCGCATAGGCAAACAATGCCGTGAACACTGCCAGTGCCGCGATCGCCGTCTTCGTAAGCGGAAATGCAATGCTCACAAAGGTTCTGAACTGCCCGCATCCGTCTATTCTGGCTGCCTCGATCAGATCATCCGGGATTCCCATATACGTCTGCCTGAGGAAAAAGGTACCAAAGGCACTCACAAGTCCCGGGAACACCAGCGCGAAGATGGAATCCGTCCTGCCTATGGCAGAGATCATTTCATACTGGGGTAGAATAAACACCTGCGCCGGGAACATAAGCTGTGATACCACCAGCGCAAAGCACAGATTCTTCATGGGAAAATGTACCTTTGCAAAGGCGTATGCCGCCATGGACGAAAATACGACTGCACAGACCACGCGGATGAAGATCATCATCAGCGTATTATAATACAGCTTCAAAAACGGAAGACTGTTCGTCACCTGTATATATGCCGCTGTATTCTGAAACGACTCCGGGAAAAATGTAGGCGGCACCAATGTCGTCTCCGGTACACTCTTAAAACTTGTCAAAATCATCCATAAAAATGGAAAAATCATTATTACACTGCCGAGTATCAGCACAAGATATATAAAAATATTGGCTTTGCTGATCTTTCTGCCATTTCTGCTTGCTCCAGCCATCACCTGTAACCTCCTCCTGCATCACACATCGTAAGTAACCCATTTTTTCTGTCCGATAAACTGAATGATCGTTATAACGGCGATCAATATCACACACCAGACAACCAGCGCAGAACCGTATCCCTTATTATTTTTCACAAATGTTTCCTGATAGAAATTATAAAGGATTGTCTCCGCACTGCGGATCGCAGGGTTTGTCTTCTCAATCATCATATAGACAATATCGAATACTTTCAGGGATGCCATCACACGCATCATCAGGACAAAAAACAGGGTTGGTGAAACCAGGGGAACCGTGATCTTCCGAAACTGCTGGAATCCCGTGGCGCCGTCTATCCTTGCCGCCTCATAATAGGTTCTGGATATACTCTGCAGCCCTGAAAGAAGCAGGATGGCATCATATCCCACGCTGCTCCAGATTGTCACGATGGCGCAGGTCAGAAGCGCTGTCTTAGGGTCTGCGATCCAGTTGATATCCGAGGGAAGATGCAGCGCCCCAAGTACGGTATTGATGATTCCGTACTCAGAGTTAAACAGCCACTTCCACACCATGGCTACCGCCGCCGGAGCAACTACCATGGGGAGAAAGTAAATGGCTCTGAATACTGTTTTTCCCTTGATCTTCTGGTCCAGCAGAACCGCGATGATAAGGCCGAAGATCACGGTCACCGGAACCGTAAGGACCATAAATACCAGTGTATTTTTCGTGATGGTCCAGAAGCCGGCGCTCTGGAACATTTTAATATAATTGTCCAGTCCCACAAATGTCCACTTTCCGAAGGCTCCTGATTTGAAAAAGCTCATATAAACCGTCCGAAGCAGCGGATAAATGTTCAGGATGATCAATCCGATGACGGTTGGCATCACCATAAAGAATCCCGTTGCCGCACCTTTGCTGTATTTTGTCTTTGTTTTCTGCTGTCTTGCCACCTCGTCCACCTCTCATTCTCAGTGTTCTGTAGCCAGGCTCTCATCCACTTGCTGCTGACACTGTTTGCATGCATCCTCAAAACTCATATTTCCGCTGTATACCTCAAGAAGAGTTGCCTCTACCTCCGGGAACCAGGTTGATTTTGTTTTGGAATAGGGATACTGTACACTGTACTCCAACTGGTCTACATAGGCCTGTACGTTCTTGCCTTCATAGTTTTTGGACCAGGATTCTCCTGTGCCGTTAAATGCCGGTATGGCTGCGCCGTTTTCCCCGTGGATGATGGCTGCCTCCTCAGTTCCCAGGAATTTGAGGACATCTTTTACCACATCCAGGTTCGGGTTATCTGCTGCTGTGGAGTATGCAAGACCGTTGGAAATGCTGGCACGTCCGTCACCTTTCACCGGATCCGGGCATTTCGGCAGCACTGCCACATCCCAGTTCAGATCAGGATAATTGATATACAGATTGTTGATGCCCCAGCTTCCGAAGTACATCATGGCACCCTCTCCCGCAAAGAAGCGCTCTGCCTTTCCAAGGTCGGAAAGCTCTGACTGGTTCGGTGAGAAATCATAGGCAAGCTGCCAGTCCATGTACTCTTTTAATCCCTTTTGTGTACCGGGATCCTCAAAGCCTGCTTTTGTCTTATCCTCATTTACATAGAATCCGCCGGCCTGATATATGGTGTTCAGCCATCCCTCCTGCTCATTGTGGTCTGCCATGATCCCGTATTTTCCGGTCTTGTCATGGATCGTCTGGGATGCCTCCACCAGCGTATCCCATGTCCAGGTATCATCAGGATAAGATACACCGGCCTCGTCAAAAATGTCTTTATTATAGACCAGCGCTACTGTATCCACATCTTTTGGAACGCCGTAAACCTTGTCCTCATAGGTGAAGTTCTGAACCAGATTCTCAGCAAAATTGTTGGTATAATACTCTTTTCCCTCATCATACAGATCCGTCAGATCTGCCAGGATTCCCGCTTCCGCGTATTTGCTGAACTCATTTGTGTGCATCCAGAAAATATCAGGAAGGGAATTGCTGTTTGCCATTGCCTCCAGCTTTGTCCAGTATTCACTCCATGTAGATATCTGCACATCTATGGTCACATTTGGGTGCTGTTCGTGATAAGCCTTTGCCAATGCCTCCATACCTGCCTGCTGGTAGATCTCCCAGCCCAGCATGGTGAGCTTCACTTCTTTGTCGGAAGAGGTTCCCGATGCCTCAGTACCGCTGTCCTTGCTGCCGCCTGAACTTCCCTTGGAATCCGTACCTCCCCCGGAGCCGCATCCGGCCATGACGGACGCCAGCATACATGCTGTTAAACCTAATGCCCAATAACGTTTTTTGTTTCTCATAACTTTTCCTCCCATATGTCATTGTTTTTTTACATATTTCATTTTCTGTTAAGGAAATATGTCTCATATATGATGTGTATTATTATAACATTTCGTCATTTTCCACAAAACATCATAAGATGGCATTATGTGTACAATTTGAATGTACAAAGTAGTATTTTGTATATACATGCGCGATTTTGATAGTATATTTAAATTACAGCCTCTATTTTTCGCATTTTTTTATTATTTTTTTCTACTTTACAGTTTTCTTTTCAGTCTATAAAATAACAATGCAATCTCCGCTTTTGCGAAAATTCATTTTTACTCAGGAGGCATACATATGGAAAGCTACATCTTTAACTTTAATGAATACCAGGACTTAAATTTACTGGAAATCGGCGACCAGCAATGTACCCCGCTTTATTCTTTTGGTCCGTACATCAGGAATGAATATATTTTCCATTATGTGCTTTCCGGAAAAGGCTATATCTCTTACGCGCCGTCCACCTGCTCTGACAACAAAATCCTGGCAGACATATCCGGCAGTATCGAGATCAATGCAGGGGAGGGATTTCTTTTTGAGCCACACAGCAAACACATATATCATGCGGATGAGAAGGAACCGTGGCATTACATCTGGATTCTCTTCAAGGGGTTATGCGTTCCCCAGTACCTGCGTGCCTGCGGACTGAACCACGGTTCGCCCGTCTATCATCCCAAGGATTACAGCGCACAAACCACCACAAGCATAAAAGAGCATCTGTCCGCCATCCTGCAGCATCCCCACGCCTCCAAGGCATTTATCATAGGGCATCTGCACCTGTTTTTTGACACCCTGATCAAAAACGCGGCAGGCTCCATCAAATCCGGGCACGCCAATATCCGCATCGCCGACCTATACATATCCGAGGCGGTCCGCTACATAGGCGCAGAGTACGCCGGCATCCGCTCCCTGGACGAAATATCCAACTACTGTAATGTGAGCAGAAGCCACCTGACCAAATTATTCCGCGCCAACCTGCATATGTCCCTGCAGGAATATCTGATCCAGTTTCGGATCAACAAATCTCTGGATCTCCTGGCGAGTACCAATCTTCCGGTCTACCAGATTGCTTATCATGTGGGATATGAAAATGAATTGAACTTCTTAAGAGCGTTTAAGAAACAGATGGGTATATCACCGAGTACGTGGCGGAAGCAGAATAAGCTATGACAGCCTGATTCTCCGTTGGCTCCTACGCCTCGTATCCGGTGCGGTTTTTGTTGATGTAGTGCTGACCATAAACAAAAGAGACCGCCGGCAAGCCGGCAGCCTCTTTTGTTTATTTAGGAATGAATATTGTGGCCTTTATTTTTCAAATCAGTGGTGTGCGTGATGCTCTTCCACTGCAACGTCTTTGCATACTCTCTCGATCATATCTTCATCTGCAAGGTACGGCATGGT
>ERZ894236.589-NODE-589-length-40579-cov-92.2624_pt1 | contig 40579 bp, 43 predicted proteins | sample MGYA00380297_ERZ894236 | MGnify/ENA primary metagenome ERZ894236 (study PRJEB32331, sample SAMN06328420) | human gut metagenome | biome: human gut microbiome; feature: stool | host: Homo sapiens | collected 2014-08-04 ... | reverse complement strand
GCTGGCGGTCTATCTGTTGTTTTTAGTTTCTGCTTCTTTACCGTACATGAGCATTCGCGCCGGGGTTGTCGTTGCCGTAGCCCTCCATGAGATTGATCACGCCCCAAATGCCAAGCCCTGCTCCAAGAGCGATAACAAGTGTCTGCAAAACATCTACTGCGCTGTTGAAAAATGCCATGAATATATCCTTTCTGCCGCGTCTGTGGCTGTTCGACAAGCGAACAAAAGGCGGTCATCGATTGGTCGCCGCCGCATAAAAAAACCGCCCTGTATAAAAGGCGGTGTCCCCACGCTGCGTAAGTTCTGCGGCGCGGCGGTATTCAGTTGTAAGGGTTGGGCGGTACGCTGCCCGGTAGGGGCGCGTATCAGATAGCCCGTGTTTACGTTCTTAATCTCCGATCAGCTCCTTAAAAATATTTTTTATGAATGACAGATAGGAAAGGGGCTTTTTCCGTAGCAGTCGGCGGTGTGGGAATGTGGGTAACTGGCTGTTTTATGGGACTGTGGAAAACGCTGTTTGCAGGACGTGGGAAAGCCGCACTTTGGCTTTTCCATGTGCTGTGAATGGCGTTTTCCATAGCCCCATAGCCAGTTATCCACATTTCCATGCCGCAAATCTTTTAAGCCCTTTCACTGTTTCGGGACAAGCCCCATGCGGCGGGCTATTTCCTCCGCGTAAAGCTCCACATAAAGGCGTTCCATTTCTTCCCGCACCCGCCAATACTCCCGTATTCCCGCGTCAATGGCGACTGCCATATCCAGCAGCCACTTCATTTCAAGCTGCTTTTGTAATTTCTGCTTTTTCTTTCTGATACGCTTATTCATGGTTTGCGTCCTCCTGTAAATGCGCCCGGTTCTTCTCGTAAAGTCGTTCACAATCCTTGATAAATTTCCGCAGGGCAGCCTGCCGCCGCTGTTCCTCCCGGATTTTGGGGTTGACAAGCAGGGTAAGCCGCCCTTTGTCTGTGCCGGGGCGTTTATTCACTGTCTGCGTCCTCCTGCAAGCCCTCCCCGTCGATCTCGTAAACGTCAAATACTCGTCTGGCTTCACAATGGCGGGGCGGCGTTTGATGTGCTTCTCCATGTCAAAGGCGTTTTTCGGGTCTGCGTCGGAAAGGTACTTGTATTTCGGGTGCTTCGTTATGTCGAATTTATCCGAAAAGAACGGGCGCACCCCGCGCACCTGTAAAATGCACTTGCCGCCGTCCATAACGGCGATCTCGTCCTGCGTCATAAGCTCTTAGCCACATTGTCAAGTGGTGAATTGAAAAATAAATCACAACGCAATATTGTATTGATACAATACAATTATTGGGATATAATACAAAATATCCGGAGGTTGATTATGGAAGAACTAAAAAACAATACTGCTTTAAAGGAGCAGCTTCGTAAAGAACGTTTTACTTCTAAAAATGATTTATTAATATGGCTCTCAGATGCTAAAAAGCGAATATCAAAAAAATCTGAAACTGATAATTTGCATTCTGCCGCATTTTACCATGCGTACGAAAGCTTACTGAATAAATTTGAAGAGAAAATAGCTAATACAATATTATTTACATATTTAGAAGATTGCTGGTATTATGAACTAAGCATTTCTTATTCCGGAGCCCAGTTATCTTTATACCATGCAAACTATGGCCAAATCGGAGAAAAAGGAAATATAGTAGTTACTACAGATCAACACTTTCGTCTTATAACAGTAGACACTAAATTATTAACAGTAGAAGAATATGCGACTACATATGGCGTAAATACAGGAACAGTCCGGCAATGGATTCGACGGGGTAAAATTAGAAATGCAATCAAATTGGGGAGTGAATGGAGAATTCCTGAATTGACAGATATGCCAACAAGAGGTTATCAAAGCGGAATATATATGTGGACAGAATATTTAAGAGATTTACCAAGGGAATACGAATTTTTCAGAAAATATAGTACAGCCCTATTCAATCAAGATCCATTGAATAAAAATATTTTTCAAGTATCTTTTGTTGCTCAAGGCGTAAAAGCAAAAAATATTACTTGTAATACTCAAGAAAGAGAAAAAATAGAACTATTTATGATTACCCATCCTCAAATCCACTATTTCGGTCTTCCTGACGATGGATTAAATGTATCCATATCATGTATAAATGAAACTGGAGAATTCTAAAACAAAAATTTTGATAGGAGATAATAAAATGAATACTCAAAAGATATATAATATTTTTTGTGATGAAAGTAGACAAGATCTGCTTGCTCGTCAACAGTCTATAAACAAAAATAATTGTTACTGCTGTATTGGCGGATTGATGATTCCACTTGAAGCCCGGAATCGCATAAAAAGTGAAATACAAGAATTGCAAAAAAAATACAACACATACGGAGAATTAAAGTGGGGAACTGTTTCGAGAAATAAAATCAATTTCTATCTAGATTTAATTGACTATTTTTTCGAAGAACCAGAACTCTCTTTTAGGACTATAGTAATAGATGCCCGAAAAATAAATAATACTATTTATAATGATTCCGACCAAGAATTAGGATATTATAAATTTTATTATCAAATGCTTGTTCACTGGCTTAACCCTAATGCAACATATCGAATTTATACAGATCAAAAAACCAACAGGGACAAACAGCGGCTAAAAGAATTAAAATTAATTTTAAATCGTTCATACTATTGTAAATCACCGGTACAATCTATTCAGGCTATAGATTCTAACCAATCACTGGTTTTGCAAATGGAAAATATATTGATGGGAGGCGTTGGATACAAATACAACTGGAACCATACTGGAATTTCATCTTCAAAAAATTTACTTGTCCAAAAAATCGAATCACATTTAAACCATGAAATTTGCCATACAGATAAAAGTGAGGCCAAATTCAATGTATTTGTAATTTCTTTAAAGGGAGGCTGTTAAATGTCGTTACCATCTTTAATTACATTGTCCTCTGAAGCAGAATATAAACAATATTTTGTTGATAATTATTGTCATAAAAGCCCTTTGGTTACTTTCGATGGGTTATCCGTAATGTTTTATCCGGATATGTTCGAACATGCTTTTTATCGAAGGACAAAAGCCGCTTGGAAGGCACCTAAAGATCGTCTTGATAATGATAGGTGTACAAGACTTCCTTGGATAAAGCCAATATTAGAAGATGAAACTATAGAACTAAAACAAGGATACGATAAAGCCCGACATATATATGATAATAAAAGTCGTGTAGCTTTCCTGCCGTCTCAAAATTACTTGGTAGTAATCAGAAATGCAGGGACAAGCTGGAGATTCGTTACTGCCTACATAGTAGATAATCAAGAAACAGCAAATAAAATTTTAGCCAGTCCAATTTGGTGCAAATAAAAAACCACTGGTTAACCGGCCCAGTGGCTAAAGCCTTTACAGATCCCAAGCTATCAGCAAAGGATTACGATAATAATTGTACCCCAAAAAGCAAGTATAGTCAATAGCTATTTTGGCTTTTCTAAATTCCAAAATTTGTATAAAATCAACAAAATACCGTTTATTTGATAGGCAACCCAATAATAAGAGGTTGCCTTATATCTACTCTCTCAAATCAATTACCTCACCGACAAAATTATAAACTCTCCTAACTTTCTGGCATTTCTGCCCATCCCCAGCCTTTTAGCCACACCTGAATACTTCCGTCATAATCCTTGCCCCCAGTCGAAAACCATCAATAAACATCTCAGAAAACTCATAGGGGATTTCATCCAGCTGTTCATCCATGATTTCTACAAAGCGTTTATCAAGCGGCGGTTCTAGCCTGCTCAGGGTTTCAAGCTTTTTGCAATGATGGTAATTCCCAAATCCATGGTTACCAGCTCTTTAATCATGGACACATTATCCAGCTCCATCATCACGTTAAACTCTGCCAGGCTCATGTCCCTGGCGCCCAGATGCTTCTCAAACGGCTGCCTTGTGCCTGCACTGCGGCTGCGCAGAATCAGCTTTTCATGGCGTATCTCCTCCACGGACACGGTCTTGGCCCTGGCCAGGCGGTGCATGGGAGAGACAGCCAGACACAGGTAATCCGTGTCAGGAAGCAGCAGGAATCATATTGACCATAGCAGTCATGCTGGCATCCGGCTTTCTGTTGACACGAATCACAAAACGGCTTCACCTGCCTAACGTTACCGGTTATATCATTGGGGGAGTCATCATCGGGCCCTGGTGCCTGAACCTTGTCCCTTCACAATATATTGAACAGATGGATTTCATCACGGACCTTGCCCTGGCATTCATTGCATTTGGAGTAGGAAAATATTTTAAACTGTCATCCCTGAAAGCCAATGGGAAGAACATGGTGATTCTGACCCTGTTGCCAGAGGGCCGTTTGTGGACACCATCCTGCAGGTAGCTGCCCTGGACGATGCTGTCTCCCTGATTGCCTTCAGCGTGTGCGCGGCCTTTGTCCAGGCCAGCTCCTCAAACGGCTCTGTGACGGTTTCCCAGATTGCATTTCCGGTGCTCTTTAACCTATTGGCGCTGGCGCTGGGCGGATTATCCGGTGTGGTGCTCAGCAGGCTGATACACAAACGCCGCAGCAAGGATCACAGCCTGGTTCTGGCCTGTGTCACCATTATGGGCGTGGCCGGTATCTGTACTTCCCTTAATGTTTCTCCCCTGTTAGCACGTATGGCCTCCGGCACAGCCTATATCAATGCCAGCTGCAACAAACACCTGTTTAAGCAATTAAACCAGTTCACGCCTCCCCTCCTGGTGGTGTTCTTCGTGCTTTCCGGCATGAGGCTTTCCATCCCCAGCCTAGCAGCTGCCGGCGTGAGCGGCATTGTTTACTTTCTGTTCCGCATTATACACCGGCTCTGCCCTGGGCGCCGCGGTTACCCACGCTTCACCGGAAATCCGCCGTTACTTTGGCCTGGCGCTGATTCCTCAGGCAGGTGTTTCCATCGGCCTGGCTGTACTGGGACAGCGTATGCTCCCCGCAGAAAGCGGCCAGCTGCTTTCCACCATCATTCTGTCCAGCGGGCGGCTGTTGCTGATAAGGCGGCTGTTGCTGGTAAGGCGGCAGTAAACAGACCATCTGCAACTAAAGCAGAAGAGGCTGAACAACCAACTGTGCATAAAGCGGGCGCAACGGCCCTGGAGGAACATGAACTAAAAAAATCCCAGACAGCAGTAAGGAAACGAATACTACTGTACCAACCCGGCAAATCCCTCCAATACATCTAAGTGATTTGGGACTACTTGGCGCCTAATCCGGCATTTTCAGGTCAAAAAAAGCCAGCTCCGCACATTCGAAACTGGCTTTTATATATATTTATTCTTACTTAATTATTCTTACTTAACCAACAGTGATTTGCCTGTCATTTCCCTAGGCTGCTCCATTCCCATGAGCTCGATAAGGGTAGGTACGATATCGCACAGGGCACCGCCTTCACGCAGCTTATAGGATGGGTCTGCATTTACCAGGATGAACGGTACAGGGTTGGTGGTATGGGCGGTAAATGGCTCGCCGGTCTCATAGTCCACCAGCTGCTCTGCGTTTCCGTGGTCCGCACAGATGAACATAACGCCGTCCGCTTCCTTGATGGCCTCCACTGCACGGCCCACGCAGGCGTCCACGGTCTCGATGGCCTTGATGGCTGCGTCCTCAACCCCGGTATGGCCTACCATGTCAGGGTTGGCAAAGTTGATAATGATGACATCGTATTTACCGGATTTGATGGCTTCCACCAGCTTATCGCACACGCCGTTCGCGCTCATCTCAGGCTTTAAATCATAGGTGGCAACTTCCTTTGGAGAAGGAACCAGGATGCGGTCCTCACCCTCGTTGGGTTCTTCCACACCGCCGTTAAAGAAGAAGGTCACATGAGCATATTTCTCAGTCTCCGCAATCCTCACCTGTGTCTTTTTGTGGGCTGCCAGGAATTCGCCAAAGGTATTGGTGATGCTCTCCTTCTTAAACGCAACCAGCTTGTTTTGGATGGTCTCATCATAATCCGTAAAGCATACATACACCAGGTCCAGCCTTTTCTCCCTTGGGAAGCCGTCAAAGCTGTCGCCGCAGAATGCACGGGTAATCTCCCTTGCACGGTCCGGACGGAAGTTGTAGAAAATCACGGAATCCTTGTCCTGGATTGTTGCCACAGGCTTGCCGTCCTTCATCACCACAAAGGGGATAACGAACTCATCTGCCTTGCCATTGTCATAAGAAGCCTGGATGCCTGCCGCAGCGCTTTCAGCCTGATTTCCTTCGCCCTTTGTCAGAGCACTGTAAGCCAGCTCCACGCGGTCCCATCTCTTATCACGGTCCATGGCATAGTAACGTCCCATGACAGATGCCACCTCGCCTACGCCAATCTCCTTCATCTTTGCTTCCAGCTGCTCCACAAAGCCTTTTCCTGATTCAGGAGGTGTATCGCGGCCATCCAGGAAACAGTGTACATAAACCTTCTTTAAGCCGTTCTTCTTAGCCAGCTCCAGCAGGCCGTAGATATGGGTGTTGTGGCTGTGTACGCCGCCGTCAGACACCAGTCCGAACATATGAAGGGCAGAATCATATTTTTTGCAGTTTTCAACTGCTGTAAGGAACTCCGGAATCCGGAAAAAGTCCCCGTCCTGAATGGATTTTGTGATTCTGGTCAGTTCCTGGTATACGATACGGCCTGCTCCCATGTTCAGATGTCCTACCTCAGAGTTGCCCATCTGTCCCTCGGGAAGTCCCACCGCCATGCCGCTGGCCTCGCCCTTTACAAAGGGGCACTGGCTCATGAGCTGGTCCATAACCGGGGTTTTGCCCTCGCATACAGCGTTGTGCTCGCAGTTATCGTTCAGTCCGTAGCCGTCCAGAATCATTAATACGGTTGGTTTTTTACTCATTTTCAATCTCCTTCTGTTTTAAATGCCCTGCCGCCTTAGGGTGCGTGAATCCCACATTGGGACACGCTCCGGTCAGGGGCAGGGCACACATTCCGCTATTACTTGTTGTAATTTACAATCTTGCCAAAGTCAGGCTTTAAGGAAGCGCCGCCTACCAGTCCTCCATCGATATCCGGCTGTGCGAAAAGCTCCGGAGCGGAGGATGCGGATACAGAGCCGCCGTACTGGATACGGATTGCCTCAGCTGTAGCCTCATCATAAATCTCCCCAATGCATCCACGGATGGCTGCGCAAACTTCCTCAGCCTGCTCTGTGGTAGCCACCTTGCCGGTGCCGATTGCCCAGATTGGCTCGTAAGCAATGACTGCAGTCTTAGCCTGGTCAGCTGTCACATTCAGGAATGCAATCTTAATCTGCTGGCGAATCCAGTCAATGGTGATTCCCTGCTCCCTCTGTGTCAGTGTCTCTCCGCAGCAGACAATCGGTGTGATGCCGTGTTCAAAGGCCTTTAACACCTTTTTGTTCACGGTCTCATCTGTCTCCGCGAAATACTCGCGTCTCTCGGAATGGCCGATGATTACGTACTTAACGCCGGCGTCTACCAGCATATTTGGAGAAATCTCGCCTGTATAAGCGCCCTTCTCCTCATAGTACATGTTCTCGGCTCCGATACAGATATTGGTGCCCTTAGCTGCTTCCATAGCAGGAATGATGTCAATGGCAGGCACACAGAATACCACATCCACATCCTCATTCACTACCAATGGTTTTAACTCGTTTACAAGGGCAACTGCCTCTGATGGAGTCATATTCATCTTCCAGTTGCCTGCTATAATTTTCTTTCTTGACATTGTATTTTACCTCTCCCTTTCACACAGAAATCCATCATTTATGGGAAACCCGAATTAAGCTTTGTTGTCAGCTGCAGCCACGCCTGGCAGTTCCTTGCCCTCCAGGAATTCCAGGGAAGCGCCGCCGCCGGTGGAGATGTGGGTCATCTTATCAGCAAAGCCCAGTCTCTTCACAGCGTTGACAGAGTCGCCGCCGCCGATTACAGTGGTAGCATCTGCCAGGTCAGCAACCGCACGGCATACTTCCAGTGTGCCTTCTGCGAAGTTGGAGAACTCAAACACGCCCATAGGTCCGTTCCACACAACGGTCTTTGCGCCCTGTAATGCTTCCTTATAAAGCGCGATGGTCTTAGGACCGATGTCAAATCCTGACCAGCCCGCATCGATTACATCCACTACTTTATGCTCTGTGTCGTTGGAGAATTCTTTTCCTTCCACATGGTCAACAGGAAGCAGCAGCTTAACGCCCTTCTCCTCTGCCTTCTTAATCATCTCCAGAGCGTAATCCAGCTTATCTGCCTCACATAAGGAGTTGCCGATTTCCTGGCCCTGTGCCTTTGCAAAGGTGTAAGCCATACCGCCGCCGATAATCAGGGTGTCAACCTTGTCTAACAGGTTGTTGATTACATTAATCTTGTCGGAAACCTTGGCGCCGCCCAGGATAGCCACGAATGGACGAACCGGATTCTCAACTGCCTGCCCTAAGAATTTGATTTCCTTCTCCATCAGGTAGCCTACCACGTTCTCCTTGGTAAATCTGGTAACACCTACGTTGGAGCAGTGTGCCCTGTGGGCAGTACCGAATGCATCGTTTACGAAAATGCCGTCGCACAAATCAGCCAGCTCTCTTGCATAAGCCTCGCTTGCAGCATCGCCGTCTTTGAATTTGGTCTCCTCAACCCTGTAACGGGTATTCTGAAGGAGCAGAACCTCTCCGTCCTTTAACTCATGAGCTACCTTCCGGGTCTCAGGTCCTGTTACCTTTGGATCGTCCACAAACTTAACCTCTACGCCCAGTCTTTCGCTCAGAGCAGGAGCAACAGGAGCGAGGCTCATCTCCGGAACGGGCTCGCCCTTTGGCTTGCCTAAATGGGAGCACAGGATAACCTTGGCGCCCTGGTCAAGAAGCTTCTTTATGGTAGGGATGGCTCCGTCAATACGGTTATAGTTCTGGATGACACCTTCCTTTAACGGAACGTTGAAATCGCAGCGTACCAGTACCTTTTTGCCCTGTAAATCCTTTAAATCATCAACTGTTTTCTTGTTTAACATATGTCTATCCCCTTTCAGAGTCATTGATACATCCGGCGAACAAAGGGCCCGGCCCAAACGACCGGACCCTTCATGAGTCTACATAAAAATTACTGTCTTATTGTCACAATTAGCCTAACTCAGCAAAGTACTTGATTGTCCTTACCATCTGGCTTGTGTAGGAGTTCTCATTGTCATACCATGAAACAACCTGTACTTCGTACAGATCATCAGCAATCTGAGCTACCATGGTCTGTGTTGCGTCAAACAGAGAACCAAATCTCATACCGATAACGTCAGAAGATACGATGGCATCTTCGTTGTATCCAAAGGACTCGCTGGAAGCTGCCTTCATAGCTGCGTTAATGTCTTCCTTTGTAACGCCGGCCTTCTTAACAACAGCTGTTAAGATTGTGGTGGAACCGGTTGGTACAGGTACACGCTGTGCGGAACCGATTAACTTGCCGTTCAGCTCTGGGATGACAAGGCCGATAGCCTTGGCAGCGCCGGTGGAGTTAGGAACGATGTTAGCCGCGCCGGCTCTTGCTCTTCTCAAATCACCTTTTCTGTGTGGTCCGTCCAGAATCATCTGATCGCCTGTGTAAGCGTGGATGGTGGACATGATACCGCTCTGGATAGGAGCGTAATCATTCAGTGCCTTAGCCATAGGAGCTAAGCAGTTTGTTGTACAGGAAGCTGCGGAGATAATCTTGTCGTCAGCTGTCAGTACATGTTCGTTAACGCTGTATACAATAGTAGGAAGGTCATTGCCTGCCGGAGCGGAGATAACAACTTTCTTAGCGCCTGCGTCGATGTGTGCCTGAGCTTTGTCCTTAGAGCAGTAGAATCCTGTACACTCCAGAACTACGTCTACGCCGATTTCTCCCCATGGAAGCTCAGCAGCCTTTGGCTCCTTGTAGATGGTAATCTTCTTGCCGTCTACAGTGATGGAATCCTCTCCAGCCTCAACGGTGTGCAGACCCTGGCCATAAACGCCGGCATATCCGCCCTGTGCTGTATCATACTTTAACAGATGAGCTAACATCTTAGGATCGGTTAAGTCATTGATAGCTACCACATCGTAACCTTCTGCTCCGAACATCTGACGGAAAGCCAGACGTCCAATACGTCCAAATCCATTAATCGCTACTTTTACTGCCATGATTCAATTCCTCCTAATTTGTTAATAAATATATTTATTGTTAAATATTAATCAACCTCTTTCTATTGTAATCAATTTCTAATGAAATGGCAAGTCCTTTTTTTATTTTTACGGATATTTGACCTTTTTATACAAGAAAAGACTGGAATCTTGCCATTCGGGTATTTTCTGCTATAATGTTGTTATGAAATGCGTATGAAAATGATAGAAGCAAAGGAGAATCTCCAATGATATACGACTGCCATCTGCACACTGAATTTTCCGGTGACTCCAACACCCCTATCAGCCTGCAGATTGAGAAAGCCATAGAACTTGGCATGAAGGAGATGTGCATTACCGACCACCACGACTACGATTCCGGATTCTGCGACTGTGATTTTATCCTGGATATTCCCACCTACCTCACAGCCCTGCGCATGCTCCAGGCAGAGTACAGGGACCGCATCCGCATCAACATTGGAATCGAGCTGGGGCTTCAGGAGCATCTTAAGGAATATTTGGAGCACTTTGTAAAGCGTTATGGGGATTCCTTTGATTTCATCATCGGATCCAGCCATTTTGTGAAAAGCATGGACCCCTACGACCCCGAATACTGGAACAAGCGGGGCGAGGTGCCTGGCTTTGAGGATTTCTTCGAGGCCTCCCTGGTGCGTGTCAGAGACCTGTGCCACACCTTTGATTCCTTTGGCCATCTGGATTATGCGGTGCGCTACGCTCCCCACCAGAACGACTTTTACGACTGCCGGCATCTGAGCCAGTGGATTGACCCGCTCTTAAAGATTCTTATTGAAAACGGCAAATCTCTGGAGTGCAACGCAGGCGGTTTTAAGTACGGCCTGGGCCAGCCCAATCCCTGCCGGGAGATTCTTATGCGCTACCGGGAGCTGGGAGGCGAGATGATTACCATTGGATCCGACGCCCATACCCCGGAGTATGTGGGTTATGCCTTTGACACCTGCCGCGAACTGCTGCTGGACTGCGGTTACAAATATTTTACCGTGTACCATGGCAGGAAGCCGGAATTCATTCCTCTTTAGCCGGGGGACGGCTGTGGACAGCGTTTATGCACCTCATTCCGCACTTTCCGTCTTCATGGCCGTCTTCACATCCTTCAGGAACTGCTCCCATGCGTCCTTGTGCTCCACATAATACTTAGGGCAGAGTTTTTCATTTACATCATAATGGCGTATGACGTCCTTGGGCGTCAGTTTCAGCTGCCTGCAGAGGAAGGCCGTCAAATCCGCCAGGGATTCATATGTGGCATCATTGAACTTTCCGCTGTCGTCCGGATGGCACACCTCAATGGCAACCGTCGTGTTGTTTAATGGGGCATTGGCATAGGCAATCTCATTTACAGGAATGCACTGGATGACTTCCCCTTCCAGTCCCACCACAAAATGACTGCTGGCAGACGAACCGCTCTTTTGAGGGTCCTGGTCAGCCAGGCTGTCAAAATAGTCCCTGTTATTTTTAGCCGTGGAGCCGGGATTGGCCACATAGTGTATAACAATCTTATCCACCCTCTGCCGCCCCACGTCCGGCCTGGAAAATATATTCTTCCTTATGAAATCCTGCTCTACATAATCCGGCACCTCCACTGCCTTCAAATCCACGGTATATGGTCTCTCCCAGCCCCAGAGGTAATAACCTCCGCCCAGACCGGCACCTGCGCCCAACATCAGCACCAGCAGAAGCGCCAGGAAGGACACGCCTTTCCCGGAAGTGTTCCGGTGTTCTCCTGAACATGAATTTCCTGTCTTTTTATTCCTTTGGGACCGGCCGGCCTTCTTTCTGGCATTCCGGTCCTCCTGCGCCGTTCCGGCAGCAGGCTTTCTGGCCTCTGGCCCCGTATCTCCCATACCGGGCTTTCTCCTGGAAACCCGCTCACGTCTGGGCCTGCCTCCTATGTAGGAATCCCCCACAGGAGGATTCTGGCGGCCTGACGCCGGCCTGTTCGGCTCCAGCGGTACCTGCCGGATATCTTCGTAATCTCTCATCCCATCTATATCGTTAGTCCGTTCCTCTCTCATCCTTTCGTACACCTTTCGTTGATTCGCCACAGATTCTGTCACATGAACAATATAACATTTTTCAGCTTAAAACACAATGGATGTTGCATTTTATGAATCAATTTGTAAAATCTTAAAATAGATGCAACTTTATCATTGCCTCAGACGTCTAACAGTCAGAAGGATATGAAAGGAGGATGCAGATACATGGGCTTCCACAACCATACGGCGGAAACAGAACGTCTCCTTACGGAAAATTATGAACGCTACTACCGCCTGGCATTTAAGCTGATGCGAAACCAGGATGATGCCCTGGATGTAGTCCAAGAAAGCGCCTACCGGGCAATTAAGGACTGCAAAGAGGTCAGAAATAAAGACTACCTGTCCACATGGATTTACCGGATCGTAGTCAACACAGGCCTGGATATGCTGCGCAGGAAAAAGAAAGAAACCCCCACAGAAGAAATGCCGGAGACTCCCACGGAGGACCATTACCAGGACCTGGATTTAAAACAGATGATAAATCGGCTGGATGACAAAAGCAGAAGCGTCATCATACTGCGGTATTTTGAGGATCTTAAATTAGAAGATATTGCTGATATAGTAGGTGAAAACCTCAATACAGTAAAGGCCAGGCTTTACCGTACACTGAAAAAACTAAGGCTGGAACTGGAGCCGGAGCCTTCAGGCGGAAACCAGAACCATTTTTCAGAAAGGAGCCATGCTCATGAAACAGGAAGAAAACAGACAGATGGATAAGCTGAAATCAGATTATGAAAGCATACCGGTTCCAAAGGAAACAAAGGAACGCATGCTTGCGGGCATTGCCCAGGCAAAAAAAGAACAGAGAGGTGTGATTATCATGAAATTCGCAAAGAAGACTGGCGGGGCCGCTGCCGCTGCCATGATTGCCATTACCGTACTGGCCAACGCCACACCGGCACTTGCCAATGCCATGGAACAGATTCCGGTCATAGGATCCATCGCAAAGGTGGTAACCTTCCGCACCTATGAAGATAAAAAAGATAATTTTGAGGCAGATATCAAGGTTCCCCAAGTGACAATTGAAGGGACCGAGGGCGCCCAGGTACCGGCAAACAAATCCATTGAGGATTATGGCAATGAGCTCATTGCCATGTATGAGGAAGAATTGTCGAAGGACAACGGAGAGGGACACTATGGTCTGGATTCCCGCTATGAAGTGGTGACAGACAACAGCAAATATCTGTCCATCCGCATTGATACCACCCTTACCATGGCCAGCGGTACCCAGTTCGTCAAGGTATTTACCATAGATAAGGCTACCGGAAACGTCATCTCCTTAAAGGACCTGTTCCATGACCGTCCGGAAATGCTGGATGCCGTCAGCACCAACATAAAGAGCCAGATGGCGGAACAGATGGCAAAGGATGACTCTGTCATGTACTTCTACCAATCCGACATGCCGGATGAGGATTTCAAGGGACTTACAGGTGATGAGAGCTATTACTTCAATGAAAACGGGGAACTTGTGATTACCTTTAACGAATATGATGTGGCGCCGGGTTACATGGGTGCCGTACAGTTCACCATTCCCAGTTCCGTTACAGGTACCTTTTAAATACTGAATCCGGCCATGCATATTTTCCACCCCCGCCTTCCATACTAATACTGAGGTGATGAATATGATAGAGCGAGATGAACTTCCCATTGGATTTACCATGGAGCTGGCCATGAATCCTGAAGCCATGAGCCGTTTCTCCGGTCTTACGGAGCCGGAACAGGAACATGTGGTAAACAGGGCCAGAAACATAAAAAGCCATGAGGAAATGCGCAACTACGTGGAAAATATGTTTACGGAAGGATGATGGCACATGGACGGAATACAGATACCAGGAGGGCAGGAGCCCGGCAGACAGGACCCCCTGGAACTCCCAGGCAGAAACAGCAGCACCTATGGGGATGGAGACATTCCTGAAATTGATTTGCCCGGCGCAGACAGCGCCACCCATGATTTCCCTCAGGAATTACCTGAAAACCGCATGCAGTCCTGATGAACCAGGGCTGCATTTTTTTGCGCATTTTTAACCCATGCCTTCCCAGGCCTTGAAACGCACTATATATTGTGATATTATTATTTTTAACACAATATATAGAACGGAGGGTGTAATTATATGGAAATACAGGAGTGGCTGGGAGCTGATAACCAGCTGGGAATCGATATCTGGAAACACAAATACCGTTATCAGGATGAAACCTTTGAACAGTGGCTTGGGCGCGTCAGCGGGGGAAACGGCACGATTGCAGGGCTGATACGGGAAAAGAAGTTTCTTTTTGGGGGAAGGATACTGGCCAACCGGGGCCTGGAATATGTTGGGCGGAAAATCACGCTCTCCAACTGCTATGTCATCGAACCTCCCCAGGATGAGATTGAGAGCATTTTTGAATGTGCGAAAAAGCTGGCGCGTACATACAGCTACGGCGGCGGATGCGGCATTGACATCTCTCTGTTAAGTCCCAGGGGAGCTAAAATCAACAATGCGGCCAAGGAGACCTCCGGAGCCGTTTCCTTTATGGACCTCTATTCCCTGGTCACGGAGCTCATCGGACAGAATGGACGGCGGGGCGCCCTCATGATATCCATTGACTGTTCCCATCCGGATGTGGAGCAGTTCATCGACATCAAGACCGACCTGTCCAGGGTCACCAAGGCAAACATATCCATCCGCATCTCCGATGCTTTTATGGAGGCAGTTAAGAACAACCGTGATTTTCTTCTCCACTACACAAGGGAAGCCACAGGCGAAATCATACAGCAGACTGTAAATGCGCGGGAACTGTTCCACCACATTGCAGAGACAAACTGGGACTACGCGGAACCGGGAGCCCTGTTCTGGGACCGCGTCAAGGAATGGAACCTGCTCAGCAATACAAAGGAATTTTCCTATGCAGGCGTCAACCCCTGCGCCGAGGAACCCCTTCCGGCAGGCGGAAGCTGCCTTCTGGGAAGCATTAATCTGTCCCAGTTTGTCGTGGAACCCTTTACATCCATGGCCTCCTTTGATTTCGACGGCTTCAAACAGTGCGTACGCGACTGTGTGCGGGCCTTAAACGAGGTACTGGATGAGGGAATGCCCCTCCATCCCCTGAAGGAACAGCAGGAAAGCGTAAGGGACTGGAGACAGATTGGTCTGGGTATCATGGGGCTGGCAGATATGCTCATCAAGCTGGGGCTGGCCTACGGGGATTCTGCTTCCCTCAAGCTGTGTGGCCGCATCGGCTTTGCCATGGCGGACACGGCCATTGCAGCCTCCGCCCTTCTGGCAAAGGAAAAGGGTCCATTTCCCCGGTGCCATGCCGGAGAAATCATGGAAACGCCTTTCTTTCAGGCCAATACCTCCGTCCCCACCAGGGAACTGGTGAAAAAGTATGGACTCCATAACTCCCAGCTCCTGACCATTGCCCCCACCGGCACCCTGTCCACCATGCTGGGAATATCCGGCGGCATCGAGCCGGTCTTTGCCAATTACTATGAACGCAAGACCGAGTCTCTCCACGGAAAGGATGTATTTTATAAGGTATATACCAGAATCGTGGAAACTTATATGAAGGAACACAAGATTACCGATGACTCCCTTTTGCCAGACTTCTTTGTCACGGCCATGACCCTGGATTACCGCCAGCGTATCGGAATGCAGTCCGTCTGGCAGGAACACATCGACGCCTCCATCAGCTCCACCGTCAATGTGCCCAGCCAGTTTACGGTGGAGGAAACCGGGCAGCTGTACCTGTATGCCTATGAAAAGGGATTAAAGGGCATCACCATATTCAGGGACGGCTGCAAGCGCGTCGGCATCCTGACGCCGGAGGAGGAAAAGAAGCAGAAAGGCGCCGTGGCAGGCGAGGGACTGGGCAGGGGCGAAATCATTCAGGTCAACGACGATGTCATAGGCAAGAAGCGCAAGCTCATCACGGGCTGCGGAAGCCTTCACTGCATCGCGCTCTTTGACCCTTATTCAGGGGCTCTGCTGGAAGCCTACCTGAGCAAGGGCTCCACCGGAGGCTGCAACAACTTTATGATTGGGCTCTCCCGCATGATCTCCATCAGCGCCAGGGGCGGCATTGACATCCACACCATCATAGACCAGCTGAATTCCACCGGTTCCTGCCCTTCCTACACGGTTCGCAGGGCCACCATGAAAGATACCAGCCGCGGTTCCTGCTGTCCCATGGCCGTGGGCAATGCCCTGCTGGACATGTATAACGAAGTCCAGGATGATCTGGCACAGAAAAATGGCGTCGCAGGCCACACGCCGTTAAAGCCGCCCAAACCCCAGGCAGTAAAGATACGCAATCAAAAAATGCTCTGCCCGGAATGCGGCGAACCCCTGGTATTCGAGGGCGGCTGTAACCTGTGTAAAAGCTGCGGCTGGAGCAAATGTCTTTAATCGTGACAGCGCAAAAACAGCACAATGCCCGAAAGACCGTGGAAACGGCCCGTTCCGGGCATTGTGCTGGTATGTGTTCTGTTTCAGGTACAGTCTTTATGGACTGTCCTCATTGCACAAACGGAGGAGGAGGGATTTGAACCCTCGCGCCGGTGCTACCGACCTACTGGTGTTCGAAGCCAGACCCTTCAGCCACTTGGGTACTCCTCCAAAAAAATGCCAACTACTGCATTATACACTAAAATCCGTGTTTTGTGTAGTAGTTGGCGTTAATTTTTTAGACATTTTCAGCATATTTTCAAACTATCTTAAAAATAACCTCAAATCCCCTTTAACTGGCTGCTGCCTGCATCTCGGTATATTCCGCAGGATTTGGAACAGGTACATCCACGGGCTGGCCGGGGTCCGCTATTCCCACATCGCCGTCCAGGCTCACGCTGAAGGTCTCACCCTGCATGGTCATATCCATATCCATCTTGAGGCGCATCTTAATGCAGTCGCCGGCCGGATTAACCACATACTCTCCGCGGATATTGTGAAGCTTCATGTCAAGACCGTCCAGCATGCCTGTAAGTCCGGTAGAGCCAAGTACCATCTGCATGTACTCGTTCATCCTGGCATCGTTGATGGTATAGCCGATAACCTTGTTCTCGCCCTCATCCCACAGATTGAAATCCCCAATCAAATCCTCCGGCACATCGAAGGCCTTGGATGACGCCATGGCCTGATTCATCATGTCGCCCATGGCCATGGGATACTTCACCTTCTGTCCCAGCATATCCATATAGACATAGCCGTCCATATAATACATGGAATAGGTGATGGGCTCGCTGTCCGGAACCGTCATACGGCAATAGGCCATATAGCGCAGCTGGTTCGGGTCCTGCATATGATTCATCTTCATATTCATCTCCAGCCGCATGTCGATGGGACTGATACCTTCATTCTCAAGCAGGCTGCCTGTCATCTTCATCTTGAAATCGTAAAAGGCGTTCATATCCGTCATGTTCTGGTTCTTGGCTTCCACTGCCTTATACAGTTCCAATGCTTCCTGTGACTGAGCCGCATAAGCGGTCATGGGACATAACAGGGCTGCTCCCAGCACCACTGCCAGCAGACGTTTCATTAATTTCATGTTATCCCTCCTTGTCTTGAACAAACCCTTGGTGTTATGTTCATTGTAACTCATCAGGTTTAATTTGTAAATGCGGAAGGATTTACGTTTTCCTTACATTTACATTTTTAACATCATTCATAATATCTATACGGCACAATTCCCCCATAGATTTTGTCAACTGGATTTCATGCATTTTGCGATATATAATATGTCTGCTGTTCAAAGCTATATAAATTATACATAAAGATAAAACATCATGAAGGTGTACGGTATGAAATTTAACTGGAGCTATTTCTTTCAAACACTTCCCTATATTGCAGGCAAGCTGAATGTGACTCTGACCCTGACCATTATCAGTGCCGTTTTCTCGCTTGTCATCGGAATGATCTTTGCCATTATCAGCTATTACAAAGTAAAGGGAGTGAGCCAGGTTTTAAAAATCTGGATATCCTTTGTCCGCGGTACACCGGTTGCCGCCCAGCTGTTCTTTTTCTATTACGGGCTGGCCAACCTAAGTTCCCTTATCCTTAATATGTCTCCCACCGTGGCTGTTGCGGTCATCATGAGCCTGAACATGGGAGCGTTTGTTTCAGAATCCATCCGCGGGGCATTGATTTCCGTGGATGAGGGGCAAAGGGAAGCAGCCATGGCCTTTGGCATGACAGGTTTCCAGATGACAATGAGAATAGTCATTCCCCAGGCAATACGGGTTGCCCTGCCGCCTTTATTCAATGACCTGATTAATCTTTTTAAAATGTCATCCCTGGCATTCCTGGTTGGAGTCCGGGACGTGATGGGGGCCGCAAAAATCGAAGGAGCCAACACCTTCCAGTTCTTTGAGTGCTATGCTTGCGTCATGTTGATTTACTGGGTTATAACACTGATTCTCACGGCTTTTCAGAAAGTATTGGAAAAACGGTGCAATGCTATTTTTTAGACCGTTTACTTATATATTATAATATTCATCAAATGGAGGAAACATATGAAAAGCAAAAAAGCAACCGCTCTTATTATCTCGGCAGCCCTGGCAGCTGCTTCCATGGCAGGCTGTTCAGGCCAGAACCCGGAGCCTGCAGCCTCTGCCAAAACCACACAGGCAAACCAGTCCGAAAATGCAAAGACAAACGATTCTGGCAATGATACAGAACAGGCTGAAAGCCGCACTGTCATTGTAGGGACTGCCGGTACCGGCGAACCCTATTCCATGGTTGACGACCAGGGAAACTGGACAGGAGCTGAAGCTGACCTTTGGGCTGAAATCGAAGCCCGCACCGGATGGACCATCGAGATGAAACAGGTTTCAGATATGGCCTCCCTGTTTGGGGAATTAAACACCGGCCGTGTGGATGTGGCCGCAAACTGCTTTGCCATTACCGAAGCCCGTCTGAAAACATATATTGCATCTGACCCAATCTATGCGGATGCGCAGGTCATCATAGTCCGGCCGGACAGCGAATACAAGACTCTGGATGATTTACGGGGATGTACCATCGGAGTGACAGCCGGACAGGCTGCTCAGTCAACGGTTGAGAACATGGCTCCTGATTATGATTGGGAAATCGTAACCTATGAGGATTCAAACGCAGGCTTTCAGGATTGTTCCCTGGGGCGCATTGACTGTTATGCAAATACAGTTACCAACATTGAAAAGGCAGAAAAAGCCCAGAACCTGGAATTCCGTATGTTAGACCAAAAGCTGTTTGGAAACAACGTAGGCTGGTGGTTTGCTGACACAGAGGAGGGAGCAGAACTCCGCGATGCTGTCAACGTGGTATTAAAAGAAATGCATGATGATGGAACTGTATCCGAAATCATCACCAAATGGTTCTATGAGGATTTATCCCAGCTTATTAGCGACGAGTGGTTAACGGCAACCCACTAAATAACAGCTGAAAATCTGCAGTTGAAGGGAAATAACAGATGGTTACAGTAGAAAATCTGTCCAAAACATTCGGAACTGATACAGAAGTTCTAAAGGACATTAATCTGAATATAAAGAAAAATGAAATAGTGGCCATCCTGGGGCCATCGGGTACCGGAAAATCAACCCTGCTGCGCTGCCTGAATTTTCTGTGTATACCCACCACGGGAATCATTCAGATCGGCAAAGCGCGGGTGGACGCAGCCAGGTATACTTCTAAGGAAGTACGGAACCTGCGGCGTCAATCTGCCATGGTATTCCAGGGCTATAATCTATTTAAGAATAAAACAGCTTTGGAAAATGTTATGGAAGCGCTGGTGACCGTTCAGAACAGACCATAGGCTGAAGCAGAGGAGACATCCTTGCGGCTTTTAGAGAAAGTAGGCATGCTGGACCGTAAGGATTTTTACCCGGCCAAGATGTCGGGCGGACAGCAGCAGCGTGTGGCCATTGCCCGGGCCCTGGCTGTTAACCCGGATGTCCTCCTTTTTGACGAGCCCACTTCTGCCCTGGACCCTGAACTTGTAGGGGAAGTGCTGAATACCATTCGCCAGCTGGCCGAAGAGGATTCCACCATGGTCCTGGTCACCCACGAAATCAAATTCGCAAGAAACGTTGCAACCCGCATATTGTTCATGGACAACGGAATGATTGCGGCTGACGGTTCTCCTGAGGAACTCATTGATAACCCTGAAAATCCAAGGCTGCGCCAGTTTTTAAATTTCGTACGCAAATAAAGTCAAATATACCGGCCTCACTGTCTGTGGGGCCATATTACATTCTATTCCGACTCAGGGAGGAATCACTGCCCAAAATACTGGTTCACCCCAGCCACCAGGCCGTCTGCCAGCGTAGTCAGCGTGGCCGCAGAATGGTCGGAAGCCTTATCTCCCAGCTCTATATCCACGGACGGCACAGTGGAGAAGGAAGTCTGGGTCAGATCCATGGCCATGGAGCCGCCGGAGAATATCTTGACTCCCGCCCCCTTAAGCCCTGCCACCAGGCTTTCACCAAGGGCATTATGCTGCTGCCAGTGAGATTTTACAGGTTCCATGTTCCGGTAGGATTCCACATTGGGGACGCTCATGTAAAATGCCCCCTTGTTATTGGTGGTGGAATCCCAGTGAAGGGCAATGTGGCAGTCGCTTGCATTATTGGCTATGACAGTCCTGGCTATATTATCCAACTGGACATCGTCGCTCTCCCGGATCATCAGCACATCATATCCTGCTGCCAGCAGCTTATCCTTCAGTATCTTTGCCATGGACAGCGTAACCTTGCTCTCAGCGGTTCCGTCGGCAAAGGTCATGCCGCCTGACACGGCTGCCGCAGAGGTAGCCCCTGCGCCGGTGGTGCCTCCGGTTACCTTGGGAGTGCCGTCGGGATGACACAGCGTCTTGACAGAAGCACCGCCCTTGGTTCCATGCCCCGCATTGACGCAAACCGTGATGCCCTTGGGGCTTGCTGCCTCGGAGCGGTACAGTACCGCCGCACCCGAATAAATCTTGGAAAACTCCGCGTATTTCCACGAAGGATTCAGGGTTATCTCCCCGCTGTCCACACATGCCTGGGGCAGCGCAGCCGCGGTCTCCGGAACCTGGGCGGTTATATATCCGGATGATATGTAACCCGGCATTCCATTATAATCGATTCTGGTCCACTGCTCCCCCTTCCCGGTACGCTTTAGTCCGGTTCCGGGACTGGCGTATGTCAGAATGTTGGAATCGTCCCCTGTATCGCAGGCAGAGCGTATACGAACACTGCCGCCGTCTGATGATTTCACATAGACAGTGTCTGATACATCCTCAAACTGAGGCATGGGTGCCGTGGTTCGCTCTGTGTCCAGTTTGATGGTCTCAGCCTTACTGCCTTCACCCTTACCGCTTTCGGCTGTACCGCCTTCATCCGCACCGCCTTCTCCCAATGCACCTGAGGCCTCACCGGCTGCCGGACTCTCCTGGCTCCAGAATGCCTCCCCGCCTTCGGACTGGATTCTGGCCTTCATATCGCTGCCGGGCACATATTTTCCGCACCCGGTCAGACTCATGCCGGCGGCCATGATGCCTGCCAGTCCAATGGCGGCCAGACCATTTACCCGCCGTTTGTTACGTGCCATTCCGTTACGTTCCATTCTGCCTGTATGCGCCGCGCTGCTTTTACGCGCGGCACTGCTTTCTCTTATCTTCCGCTTCATCTTATTATGGTACCTCCGCCTGCCACATAATCCCCGTCGTAAAATACCACGGCCTGTCCGGGAGTCACGGCCCGGACCGGCTCATGGAAACGGCATTCCACCATATCATCCCCGATTTCCCGGATGGTACAGGGACTTCCTTTGTGGCTGTATCTGATTTTGGCTAAGACATCCATGGGATTTCCATGAAGTCCGTCAACCGCCATCCAGTTCAGTTTACCGCAGCGGAGCACATTTGTAAATACATCCTCGTTGTCACCGATGACAACTTCATTTGTTTCAGGGCGTATTTCCACCACGAAAACAGGGCGGCCCATGGAAAGGTTCAGCCCCTTTCTCTGGCCCACCGTATAGTGGGTAATGCCCCTATGACGGCCCAGAACATTGCCGTCCAGGTCCACGAAGTTTCCGTGCGGCAGCTCCCTGCCCGTGTATTCCTCAATAAATGACGCGTAATCGTGGTCCGGGATAAAGCATATCTCCTGGCTGTCCGGTTTATGTGCCACCGGAAGTCCCAGGCGCTCTGCCATGTCCCGTATCTCCTCCTTGTGGTAGCTTCCCACAGGCATCAGGGTATGGGACAGCTGTTCCTGGGTCAGGTTGTAGAGAGCGTATGTCTGGTCCTTTGAGGCGGTCACCGAGGTTTTCAGGGAATAACGCCCTCCCGGCAGCCTGTCTATCTGCGCATAATGGCCAGTGGCAATGTAATCAGCCCCGATGGCAATGCTCCTCCTGAGCAGCGACTCCCACTTCACATGGCGGTTGCAGGCAATACACGGGTTGGGCGTCCTTCCCTCCACGTACTCGCCTACAAAATAATCCATCACGTTTTTACGGAACTCTTCCTTGAAATTCATGACATAATAAGGGATACCCAGGTCCATGGCAACCCTTCTGGCGTCGTCCACCGCGCTTAAACCGCAGCAGCCGCCCTCTGCCTCCTGGACCTCAGTATCCTCGTCCTGCCAAATCTGCATGGTCACGCCAATCACGTCGTAACCCTGTTCCTTTAACAGCCAGGCTGCCACGGAGGAGTCAACTCCTCCTGACATGCCTACTACTACCTTCCTGCTCAATAGTTCTCCTCTTCTTCCTCTTCCTCAATATTATCCTTGGGCTTTTCTAAGCCCTCAATGGTAATACCGTTTTTCTGTGCGTAATCCCAGAGGGCCGCATGGATTGCTTCCTCTGCCAACAGAGAACAGTGTACCTTAACCGGAGGCAGTCCGTCAAGTGCTTCCATGACTGCTTTATTGGTAACGGCCATGGCCTCCTGGACCGTCTTTCCCTTTACCAGCTCCGTGGCCATGCTGCTGGTTGCCACGGCAGCCCCGCAGCCAAAGGTTTTGAACTTCACGTCACGGATGACCTGGTTCTCATCAATATCCAGGTAAATCCGCATGATATCGCCGCATTTGGGATTTCCCACTGTCCCCATTCCGCTGGGGTTCTCTATCTCACCCACATTTCTGGGGTGCTCAAAATGGTCCATTACTTTTTCTGTGTACATCTATATTCCTCCTGAATCGTTCCAAGTTTATCTTTCATACAGGCACTTCCCTGTATATTATTTTTTCTCACCGCCATTGTGCTTTATATAATCCTCATACAAAGGCGACATGCTCCGCAGGTATCCTACGATATCCTTAATCTGCTCCACCACATAATCCATCTCTTCCTTTGTGTTCTCCTCGCTTAAGGTAAGACGGAGGGAACCGTGAGCAATCTCATGAGGCAGTCCGATGGCCAAAAGCACATGGGAGGGGTCTAATGACCCTGAGGTACAGGCAGAACCGCTGGAGCCGCAGATTCCCGCCATGTCCAGTTTGATGAGAAGGGATTCACCTTCAATAAACTGGAAGGCAAAATTCACATTGCCCGGAAGGCGGCTGGTGCGTGAGCCGTTAATCCTGGTAAATGGCACCTCGTCCATGACCCGCTTCATCAGATAATCCCGCAGCTGCGTTTCCCTGGCAGCCCGTTCCTCCATGTTGGCCATGGCCAGCTCCACCGCCTTGCCGTATCCCACTATACCGGGCACATTCTCTGTTCCGGCACGGCGCTTGCGCTCCTGGGCGCCCCCGTGGATGAAGGAACGAATCTTCACGCCTGTACGGATATAGAGGAATCCGATTCCCTTTGGCCCGTTCAGCTTATGTCCGCTGGAGCTGAGCATATCAATATTGTACTCATCCACGTGGATGGGCACATGGGCAAATGCCTGTACCGCATCGGTGTGGAACAAAATCCCGTGTTCCCTGGCAATGGCCCCAATCTCCTTGATGGGCTCGATGGTACCGATCTCATTATTGGCAAACATCACTGATATGAGGATGGTGTCCGGCCGGATGGCCTTCTTAAGCTCATCCAGCTTGACCACTCCATTTTCATCCACATCCAGATATGTGACCTCGTATCCCCTTTTCTCCAGGTACTGGCAGGTGTGAAGGATGGCATGGTGCTCAATCTTGGTGGTGATGATGTGTTTCCCTTTATTTCCATAGGCCTCTGCCGTGGCCACCAGGGCCCAGTTATCGGCCTCGCTGCCTCCGGCCGTGAAATATATCTCATTGGTCTTTGCCCCCAGGGATTGGGCAATGGTCTCTCTTGCATGATTTACAGCCTTTTTACTCTCAGTGGAGAAGTCGTAGACAGAGGAGGGGTTGCCGTAATATTCCGTAAAGTATGGAAGCATGGCCTCCACCACCTCCGGCCTGGTCTTTGTGGTGGCCGCGTTATCCAGATAAATCAATTGCTTCATAATCAAAATCCGCCTTTCTGAAGTCCTGAAGTTAAAAGCTTCATCTACGCTTTTTACTATACCATAGTATTCCTACAATTTCAATAGGAATACTTGTTTTATATGGTACTACTGTTATTATATGAAGCATGAGGGCGCTTAAAACCAGCCGCTTGTGTTCTACATCCTGGAATTCATCATATATTTTTAATAATTCCCATCTCCAGGAGCGTTTATGAATCACTCATTGACCGCATCCTCCCCTGTCTCCAAGCGTCTGTCACCCAGGAAAATGGCCTTCATCACCGGGACCTTACTCCTGACCTCCACCGGGTTCATATGCAGGATACTGGGATTCTTCTATAGAATCTTCATGTCCAGGACCATCGGTGCCGAGGGACTGGGTATTTACAATATGGTGCACCCCATATTCAGCATCTGTTTCGCCGTCTGTGCAGGTTCCCTCCAGACCGCCCTGTCGCAGTACGTGGCTGCCAACCAGACCAGGGGCAGGGCCGTATTCAGGACGGGTCTGGTTATTGCCATGGGCATGTCCTTCCTCCTGGCCTGGGGCATCTATGGAAATGCCGGTTTCCTGGCAGAGAAGCTTCTGCTGGAGCCAAGATGCGCCCCCTATCTGCCGGTGATGGCAGTGTCCGTCCCCTTTGCAGCCCTCCACGCCTGTATCAACGGTTACTACTACGGCATGCAGAAAGCCCGTGTACCAGCCTTTTCCCAGGTGGCGGAGCAGGTCATACGCATGGGAGCCGTGTTCCTCATTGCCAGCATCTGGCTGGAATCAGGGCGCCAGATTACGGTAAGCCTGGCTGTATACGGACACCTGATTGGTGAGATGGCATCTGCCGTGTTCACCGTGTTCTGTCTCGGATTCTTCCCGCCTTGCAAAGACGGAGATTCCCGCCGCGCACCGGCCCTCCCCCTTTCCTTTGGCGCCACCGCTGCCCCCCTTATGGCCCTGGCCCTTCCCCTTATGGGAAACCGCCTGATTTTAAATGTCCTGGGAAGCGCGGAAGCCATATGGATTCCCAACAAGCTGATAAGCTCCGGCCTTACCAACTCCGAGGCCCTGTCCGTATACGGCGTGCTGACCAGCATGGCCCTTCCGTTCATCCTGTTTCCCTCTGCCATCACCAACTCCATGGCCGTGCTCCTGCTGCCCACGGTGGCCGAAGCCCAGGCCGACGGCAACGAGGCCCGTATTTCCTCCATGATATCCATGTCCCTGCGCTACAGCTGCTATATGGGCGTGCTGTGCATCGGCATATTCACCATCTTTGGGAACCAGCTGGGCGTCAGCGTATTCCACGACCAGAATGCGGGTACATATATCACCATCCTGTCATGGCTGTGCCCCTTCATGTACCTGGCCACTACCATGGGAAGCATCCTAAACGGCCTTGGCAGGACTTCATCCACCTTCTTCCAGAATGTGTTTGCCATGGTCATACGACTGGCATTTGTGCTCTTTGCCATTCCGAGATACGGAATCCGGGGATACCTGTGGGGCATGCTGGTCAGTGAACTGGCCCTGGCCCTCATGAGTTTCCTTGCGGTGAAGCGTCTGGTGCCCTTTTGCTGGGATACCGCCAACATGATAGTTAAGCCAGTGCTCCTTCTGCTGGTCTCCATCGGCATGTACCTGGCATTTTCCCAGGCCTGCGTCTGGCTTAAAGAGCTTCCCCTCTTTATCATGACAACAGTGCAGATTCTGTTCCTGAGCTTCAGCTACATGGGACTTCTGCTCCTGTTCCACAAAAAGCGGCCCCTGCCTTAGTGTCAGGGACCGCTTTTTCCTTGCATTGCAAACAATATATTCTTCAGAATCCTTCTTACGTGTTATATTTTTCCACATAATAACTGAGGATGTCTGTCAATATATAAGATTCATATATCTCGAATACCGTCTCATTATCATGATACAGACAGAACGATGTGGCGTTGATTCTGAGTAAAGGCTGGTTTTTCTCTGTCTCCAGATATCCGTAGATTTCGCTGCTCCCCACTGTGGCGTTTAAAATCTGGCGCGCCTTTGTGAAGGAGAGCTGGTAAAAGGATTTCAGCACCTCGTACAGGGAGTTGTGGTTGAAGTCAAATAACTCCAGCTTGGGAAACAGCTTCTTTGGAAGGATGGAGGTATTGATACAGTAGGGCCTGCCGTCCGCATAATAAATGCTCTTGATGACATAGACCTCCTCCCTTTCCTTTAAGCCCATCCTGCGCCTTATGTCCGTGTCGGCTTCCTCCACCTTCAGGGACAGCAGCTTCTTGGACGGTGTCTTTCCCTGATGGAGGATGGCTTCGGTAAAGCTGTAGATGCGCGACAGTCCCTCCGACGCATGGTCCCTGACAAAGCTTCCTTTTCCCTTGATTCGGTAGAGCAGCCCCTCATGAACCAGCTCGTCTATGGCCTTTCTGACCGTAATCCTGCTCACCCCATAGGACGCGCACAGTTCATTTTCCGATGGAATGACCTGGTTGGGCCTGTATTCCATGCTCTCGATTTTATGTATGATATCCTGCCTGATCTGCTCATATTTGGCTAATTTCTCTCTCATGATAACCTCAATCCGCACTCTTGCTGTTTTTATCATTATATACTGAGAGAGACATTCTTTCAACTTATTGGAGAGAGAAAAGGGGGTATTACGCTGTTTTCTGCGATATTTTCCTCCAGTTCATATACCCATAGAGGGAATTCAGCAGATTTACGGTCTTCATCACAATGATGAGCAGGGCCGTGGTATCCCCTGATACAAACACCATAATCCACATGATGATGGACAGCGCGTTGACAATGACCCACATAAGCCACTGCTCGGAATAACGGAGCAAATAGAGCATACTGGCTATGACGGAAACCACTGTGGTCAGTGAATCCATAAATACAAAGGAACCGCCCATGTATTTTAACAGTTCTGAATATCCCCATACTCCCACGGCTGTGGCTGCCGCTACCCCTGCCATAAGCTTAGGCGTCATGGTGCGGAATCGGACCTCGCCGTCGCTGGTTGCGTTCCTCTTCCACAGATAGATGGCCGTGGCGCTGACCGGTATGCTGTAGAGAACATTGTACATTACCTCGCCGTACAGCGGGATTCCCAGGCACTGGTACGCGTACAGGGCGCTGTTGATGATGGCAAAGCAAAGCCCTGCCACCTTGCCCTTGGCTCCCAAAACCAGGTTCAGGCTGCCTGTAAGGCTTAAGACAAGCATGAACGGCGTATCCCCGTTGATAAACCATATAACGGTCATCAGTGAGCACACAAAAACCAGCCAGACTTTTTCAAATATACTCCAATCATGAAAGAACTCTTTTATCTTATTCATATAAACTTCCCCTCCACATTCGTATGTTATATGCAGCCATTCAGGATATACGATGCAAAATCCTGCTGTTCAAACATTTCCCTGGTCATCACCGGTCCCTGGATGCTTACGATTCCCGATGCCACCCGGTTGGCCAGTCTCACACATTGTTCCGTATCCAGCCCTTTGGAATACCCTGCAATCATGGCGGCCACATGGCTGTCTCCTGCCCCTATGGTATCCTTTACCCGGGCCTTACAGGCAGGGACCGACTTCATCCCGCTGCCGTCATAATACATGGTACCGGAAGCCCCCATGGTGACCACCACAAGGTTATGGTTCAGGCCGTGCAGGTTCCTCAGGCAGTCCTCCACAGACGGCTGCTTCGCGTAATCAAAGGCTTCCTTCTCATTGAGATGGAGAATGGACTCCACTGAAAGGATGCGCTCCATCACATCCCCGTCAATGTCGGTTATGACAGGCCCCGGAGCAAAGAAAACGCGCTTTTCCTTCATCCTGTCCTTCGCGCCCTCCATCCAGCCGGATATGACCCTGCCGCTGGTGCCGCACACCTGGTATCCGGCCACATAGATGCTGTCGTAAGAATCCTGGGACAGCTGTTCAAACCAGGAGGGCCTAAAGCACCCTTCCGCACCCTTGACCGTGATGAACGTGCGCTCTCCATCCTCCTCCACCAGACACAGGCAGTAACCGTTGTCCGACTCCTCTTCCCTGATAAGGATGCGGTACCCCAGTTTTTCCAGATCGCCTGCAATCATATCCCCGTACATGCCCCTTCCCACAGGCACGAAAAGGTCGTGGTCCACGCCAAAGCCCCGCAGCGTACCTGCCACGTTGTAGGCACATCCTCCCACCGCGGACATGGTTTCGCTGCACAGGATGTCCTCCCCGCTTTTAGGCAGGCGCTTTATTTTCATGATAATATCAATGATGGCCGCACCTATCACAAGGGTTTTCATGCAAGTCTCTCCCTTCCTTTTTCCAATATCTGTATGTAATGGTCAAAGTCAGCGTCATTCTGCTGCCTCAGGGTTTCAATGTATTCCTGTTTTATCTGTCCAAGCCCTGTAAATGCCCCGCAGACAGCAGTTGCCATGGCTCCGATGGTGTCTGTGTCGCCTGCCATGTTGGCGCAGAGCAGGCAGGACCGGTTGGGGTCCTGGGCAAAGTATGCCACGGACAGGGCTGCCGGTACGGACTCAATGATACCCACCCCGGTGCCCACCACATCATAGAGCCTGCGGATGAATCCCTCATCATCCCCCCTATGGGCTCTGGCAATGTCCAGGCCAATCCTTAAGCGCTCTCCCAGCCTTGGACTGAAGGTCTCGCAGCCCATGCCGTAACCAATCTCCTCAATCCCAAACACATCCTCCATGACTTCCTCAAAGTCATCCTTCACAATGGCCGAGCTCACTGCCTCCGCAATCATGGCCGCCCCGGCTATGGTCACATCGCTGGTATGCGTGGCTCTTGACACCTGGTACACATACCTGGCAATGTCCTCCTTCTGTTCCGGCCTGAACAGGCAGCCGATGGGGGCAATCCTCATGGCGCTTCCGTTGGACAGTGCCTTGTCCGTAATCCTGGAATCCTGAATGTTGTCCCTGAAATTCGCCAGAGCCACCTTGGAGGTGGGGCCCAGGATATTGTTCTCAAAGGCATTCTCCTTTTCAGCCCAGGCTAACATCCTCAGGGCAATGTCCCTTGTGTCCGGTTCATATTCAGTGGACGCAATGGAGTCCAGCAGAACCAGGGCCTGGCCCGTATCATCGGTGAACTGTCCCTTCTTATAATTAAAAGCCACATCATTCTCAGCCGGTCCGTCTAAAAATCAACAATACAAGTTTTAATGACAATATGTAATAATAATCTTGCCAGGAGGAAACAGTATGAGAGACAAAATTGCCGGAGCCCTTTACGGGATGGCCCTGGGCGACGCCATGGGTATGCCTGCCGAGTTGTGGGGAAGAAAGAGAGTGAAAGCCTTTTTCGGACGGATTGAGTATTGCACTTATTTTTGTATATTTTGTACAATCACGGCAAGTTTCGTTCTGTTCTTGCCTCTCTGGCAGGATTCATTTTTCGTCTTTTTTCCATCCGCCCATCCGGTTGACTTTCCCAATGTTTCGAGATATAGTATTTAAATGGCTATTTTTTGAAATACGAAAGGATTGTGATTTATATGGAGAAGAACAAAGAAGCAAAAGAGGTGGACCTGGGCACGGGAAGCGTGGGGAAACTTCTTTTTCAGTTGGCCCTGCCGGCCATTACAGCCCAAATCATCAACGTGCTGTATAACATGGTGGACCGTATGTACATCGGCCATCTGCCCGGCGAAGGCGCCAATGCACTTACAGGCGTGGGCGTCACCTTCCCTGTTATCATGGCGATTTCCGCCTTTGCTGCCCTGGTAAGCATGGGCGGCGCTCCCAGGGCATCCATCATGCTGGGCAAGGGCAGAAAGGAAGAAGCAGAAAACATCCTGGGCAACTGTACCACTGCCCTCATAACCGTGGCCGTTGTCCTGACTGCCTTCTTCCTCAACTTCGGCCACCGCATCCTGCTGATGTTCGGAGCCAGCGGCAATACCATAGAGTATGGGTGGGCTTACATGCAGATTTATTCCCTGGGAACCATTTTCGTACAGCTGGCCCTGGGACTCAACGCCTTCATCAATGCCCAGGGATATGCCAAGACAGGTATGTACACCGTGCTTATCGGGGCCATATGCAACATCATCCTGGACCCCATCCTCATGTTTGTATTCCACATGGGCGTGCGGGGCGCTGCCTTGGCAACCATTATCTCCCAGGGGATTTCCGCTGCCTGGGTTATCCTGTTCCTTATATCGAAGAAGAGCTACCTTAAAATACGCACCTGCTACATGCGGCCCAAGAGGGAAATTCTCATGCCGGCCATTGCACTGGGCGCAGCCCCCTTTGTCATGCAGTTCACGGAAAGCATCCTGAATATCTGCTTTAATACCTCCCTCTTAAAATACGGAGGCGATGTGGCAGTCGGCGCCATGACCATCATGGGAAGCGTGATGCAGTTCTCCCTCCTGCCCCTCCAGGGACTGACCCAGGGCGCACAGCCCGTCATCAGCTTTAACTACGGCGCCAAAAAGCTGGACCGCGTAAGCAGGACCTTCCGGCTGCTTCTGACCTCATGTATGGCCTACTCCACCGCCCTTTGGGCCGTGGCCATGTTCGCGCCCATGGTATATATCCGCATCTTTACCCATGACGCTGCCCTGACATCCTTCAGCGAGTGGTCCATCCGCATCTATATGGCCGCGTCCCTGCTCTTTGGCGCCCAGCTGGCATGCCAGCAGACCTTTATCGCCATCGGCGACAGCAAGACCTCCCTGTTCCTGGCCCTGCTGCGCAAGGTCATCCTGCTGATACCGTTGATTTACATTCTGCCTAACATCTTCGAAAACAAAGTGTTTGCCGTGTTCGTGGCAGAACCCATTGCCGATACCATAGCAGTGTGCACCACGGTAACACTGTTCATTCTTTCCTTCCGGAAAATGAAGCGGGATCTGGCAGCTCATGCCTGATGTATCCGCACCTGATGAGCGGGCCGGAATATCCTATATCAGAAAACACCCCAAAGCTTTTCTTATCAGCTTTGGGGTGTTCTATGTTTTGGTTTTTAACCGGCTTTGCGGCCCATTTTTACCGGCTTTGCGGCCCTTTTCACCGGTTTCACGGCCCATTGTTCCGGGCGGCGGCTGGCTGTACCCATACCGCATCTACACCCGGTCGTAAATCTTCTGAAGGAACTTCACATCTTCATGATACCGCTCCCTGCTGGAATTCTCCAGCAGCATGGCAATATGGGGCTTCCTCTCCTTTACATGCTTCATAAGGGGTTCATACCGGAAAAGGCCGTCCCCCACATGGCGGAACAGCTGTTCCTGCCCGTCAAAGACGAAATCCTTCACATGAAGAACTCCTATGCGGTCGCCGTAATATGCAAAGGCCCTGTCAATGACCCGTTTCTGTGCCTCCGGCTCCACCTGTCCGGGATGGATCAGGTTCACGGCGTCCAGTATCACCTCCACATTGGGGGAATCAATGTCCTCCAGGAACCGCTTCATCCTGGCAGGACTGTACAGCGTGTGATTAAATACGCCCTCTACCCCCACGATAACACCCAGTTTCTCGGCCGCAGCCACGATCTCCCTCATGCTCCTTAAAAGCAGCTGGTAGGCTTCCTCTGTATAGGATTCCTCTGTGACCCTGAAATCCGGATCCAGGCGTCCGGTCTCGGTTCCCACCATATCAGCCCCTATGATTCTGGCATATTTCATGTGTTCGATGAAACGCGCCACCTCTGCCTGGCGCCGGGATTCAATGGGGTTGGTGGGATTGATGTAGCAGCCCAGCACAGCCACATGGATTTGGTTCTTCTCCAGCTCTCTGGCAATGGCCCGGGCAAATCCAAAGCTGTAATGGATATAAGCATCCATGGCATCTGCAGCGGTCTTGGAATAGGCCACTGCCTCCGCCACTGTCTTGGCTCCCAGAACCCGGCTGCCGCTTCCTGCTACCGCTGCACGGCGGCCCTGCTTCCCCTGACTACACGGAACACGCCGGACATCTCCAGCATCTTGGCCACATAGTAAAAAATAATGGAATCAATGGGCCATTTCACTATGTTCTGTATGACGCGGGGAGGCAGGAGTATCATGAATGCCTGCCCGTACAGGATACTGAGACACAGTGTATTGAGAATCACGTTGCACACCAGGCAGACCAGGAAGTGGGCTGCCAGCACCCTGGTCAGCTTTAATGGTTTCTTATAAAAGAAAACCCCGTAAATCAGGCCGGCCAGCATGGTTACCAGCGTCAGGCCGGGAAAGAAGGCGCCAACCGGCTTTATGAGATACTTGATAATGTCCAGCGCCCCCGCGAACAGACAGCTGACAGCGGGTCCAAACAGATAGGCCACTAATTGGTTGGGTATGCCGGAAAAACCGATTCTCTGGGTGTTAGTCAGCTCGATGCGGAAATTCACCAGGATGATTGCCGCTGCCGCCAGCATGGCGCACACAGTGATGGTCCTGACACTCTTAAGCTCCCGGGATGAGCTGCCAAACAGTTCTGCTAATTTCTTCATGATTCATTACCTCCTTTGCAGATTTCACGGACTACAAACGGAGATATACAATGGCAGGTGCAGGAACCTTTCTTCCTGGCATACAAAAAACGGCCCCGAAAACCTATCCAATGCACGTTTATGCCCGGACATGGCTTCCCTGTGCGAGTGCGTGTTGCATCATTGATTTTCATACACGCTTTTGGCCGGCGTAAACCGGCTGCACATAAAACAGGCCGCTCCATCTATCTCTGTTGCAGCGGGATGCGGTATATGTACCGCAGACAGATTCCCTTTGGGAATCCTCTTTCGTCCAGCTGACAACTCCCTGTCCAGCCGGCACTTAACGCACATATACCTACTCTGCTTCTGTTTTTATTGTATCTTCTACTATACACTATATATGAAGATATGCAAGCACTTTTTTATTTTCCTTACGGCGCTTCCCAGTAATAGGTCCCGTTCTCCAGGGTGCGGATGGCAAAATCCTCGTCATACAGGTATTCCAGACAGGAAAAGGTCTTGCTTATGACCATCTTAAGCTTGATGAACTCAGACTGGTCTCTGGGAACATGGTCTATACCGTAAGCCAGGCATGCTACCTCCTTGGTGGTCATCCTGTGATGGCCGTGGTCCAGGATATGCTTGATTAAATCCGTCTTATCCAGATAGGCAAAGACAATCCGGTCCGCCACCCGCTTCACATCCCGGATGGGCTCCTTGTGAGCCGGAAGAATCAGGCAGTCCCCGTACTGGTGTTTCAGCTTTTCCAGGGAGTCAAAATACCCCCTAAGCAGATGCTCATCCGCATAGGTGGTCCCCACAATGGGCACAATGCCGTCAATGACCTGGTCAGCGCAAAAGAGTATCTTATGCTTCCGGTCGTACAGCCCCATCTGCCCGTAGGTATGTCCCTTAAGCCCCACTGTCTCCAGGTCATAATCCCCATAGCTCAGCATCTGACCCTCATTTACCGGTGTATAGGGATATCCCGGAATCTCGAATTCCCATCCCTTGTTCTCCCGAATCCTCCGGTACACTTCCATGAACATGTTCCATATCTCCGGTGTCCCATCCTCTGTCACACCAACGCTCTGCAGCACCTGGGGCTGGTCCTCCGGGGAACCATGGCTGTGGTTATAGTACAGACAGTCATAACAATGCCTGTCTTCCCGCGGATTCATGAACAGCCTTGCGCCTCTGGCCGTATACTCGCCGGCCAGGCCGCAGTGGTCATGATGCTTGTGGGTAAGGAATATATCCAGCCTGTCATAGGTGATTCCCAGTTTTCCCAGCGCCTCTTCCATGACGTGCAGACATGTCCTGCTGCGAAAACCGGCATCCACCATCAGGCTTCTCTCCCCATCCTTTCCCGGAATGAGGAATATCTTAATCTCATCAATGCTTTTCTGATTGCTGTGAAGCTCCACTTCAAAAATTCCCGGAGCGCGTTCCAACATAGCTTCCACCTGTCTTTCATTCTGTCATTCTATGGTCATTTTAATTTATCAGCCTGCCGCCATGTCACGGCTCCCCTGACATCCGGTCCGTTTTTTCCATCCGCCTCTTAGCCGTCCTCACCACGGACCACGCAATTACGGTTCCCATGATGATTCCCGCCAGCACATCCGTGGGAAAATGTACAAAGAGATACAGTCTGGAAAACGCGATAAGCACAGCCAGCATAAGGGCCGGAATCCCCCATTTCCTGTTAAAAAGGAAGATGCAGACCGCTCCCTCAAAGCTCACCAGGGAATGCCCTGAAGGAAAGGAATAATCCTTCGGGACACGGACCAGCAGTTCCACGGAAGGGTCCAGCCAGCAGGGACGCTGCCTGGCCGCCATATTCTTAAGCATTACATTGCCCAAAAGAAATCCGGCTGCTATGGATATCAGCATACACCCACCTAAAAGCCTGGTCCTGGGAAATGAAAAAAGCAGGACACCCATAAGGAGCCAGAACCATCCGTGGTCGCCCAGAGAGGTAATGAACACCATAAGCCCGTCTACCAAAGGCGTGTGAAGTTCCTGCAGTGTATATAAAATCTTGAATTCGATACCGTCCACCTCATTTCCAGGTTAATATCCCATATTCATACCATTATATCCCACACAGTATTATTTTGCAATCTGTTAATATTTTAACGAAAACCTGCGATTTTAGTCAAAAACCTTGCATTTTTATGAATATGTGATAAAATCCCTAACAAAATAAAGGCTCCGGAGCGTATAAATTCCGATACACCCCTCAGCCCGAAAAAGGGAGAATATGAGTATGGCAAAATCAAGTGTGAAAGAATTCCTGAAACGGAAAAATGTAAACATCACGGTACAGACCTATCTGATTGACGCCCTGGGAGCCATGGCCTTCGGCCTGTTTGCTTCCCTTCTCATCGGCACCATCTTCGGTACCCTGGGCCAGCAGTTCCAGATAGAAATTTTCAACGTCATTGCCGACTATGCCAAAAGCGCTACCGGCGCAGCCCTCGGCATCGCCATTGCCCACGCCTTAAAGGCGCCTCAGCTGGTGCTGTTTTCCGCTGCCACGGTAGGTATCGCGGGCAATGCCCTGGGAGGTCCTGTGGGCGCCCTGGTCGCCACCATCGTGGCGGCAGAATTGGGTAAGATTGTATCCAAGGAAACACGTCTGGACATCATCGTGACGCCCGGCATCACCATTATCTCCGGCGTGCTGGTGGCCCAGTTCGTGGGGCCCGGCGTGGCCCAATTCATGAACTGGTTCGGAAACCTGGTAAAGACAGCCACGGAAATGCAGCCCTTCATCATGGGAATCCTGGTGTCAGCCCTTATCGGCATCGCTCTGACCCTTCCCATCAGCAGCGCTGCCATCTGCATTGCCCTGTCCCTGGACGGACTGGCCGGAGGCGCCGCCACAGCCGGCTGCTGCGCCCAGATGATTGGATTTGCCGTCTTGAGCTACCGCGAAAATAAAATCGGCGGCCTGATGGCCCAGGGCCTGGGCACCAGCATGCTGCAGATGGGCAATATTGTGCTGAATCCCCGTATCTGGATACCGCCCACACTGGCATCCATGATTACCGGCCCCATAGCCACCATGGTCTTCCGCCTGGAAAACATCCCAGCCGGGTCCGGCATGGGCACCTGCGGACTGGTAGGCCCCATCGGCGTATATACGGCCATGGGCGGCGGAACCCGGATGTGGGTGGGCATCCTTCTGGTGTGCTTCCTGCTTCCCGCTGTGCTGACCTTTGTGTTTGGGGAGGTGCTGCGCAGTATGGGGTGGATTAAGGATGGGGATTTGAAGTTGGATTTGTAAGGTGGCAGGGGATGCGGACGGGGATTGTCGTCGGGAAAAGGCGCGGTGGGACGGGCGGGGAGATTTTGCTCATGGTCCCCTCGGGAACAGACTGACTCTTTTTCAAAGTGCTTTCCTCGCCATCTGTGAACGCCGCTTTGTAAAATAATATCTTCCTCAATCATAGAATAAATATCCTCACAGTACGTTTCAGGTTATCTTTTCAGAACGCTTTTCAGGATGTCCTTTCAAGATGTTTCAATATATGCCTCTTATATTCCAGAAACTCTTCCGTAAGTCCGAAGTCCCTGTCCCTGGGCTTTGCCTCTCTTATGATGAGTTCCTCCGTTATCCTTCCGGGCCTGCCTGTCAGCAGGTATATCCGGTCGGACAGCAATATGGCCTCGTCAATGTCGTGGGTAATAAACAGGGTGGACAGATGGATTTCATCCATCACCTTCAGATACCAGTCATGGACGGATTTCTTGGTCAGCATGTCCAATGCGGAAAATGGTTCATCCAACAGGGCCACACTGCCTGAAAACAGATACGTCCGAAGCAGAGCCGCCCTCTGCCTCATGCCGCCGGACAGCTGGGCCGGATACTTCTTCTGGGTGCCCTCCAGGCAGAACTGCCGGAAGTAGGGGGATGCCAGCTCCCGTGCCTCCCGCCTCTTCATTCCTTTTACAATCAAAGGAAGGGCCACATTGTCCTCTATAGTCCGGTAGGGAAGGAGCAGGTCCTTCTGCAGCATATAGCTCACCCGTCCGGGACACCCGGTCACGTCCTCCCCGTCCAGAAGGACATGCCCTGTATCCGGCCTCGACAGCCCTGCGATAATATTAAAAAGAGTGGTCTTTCCGCCTCCGCTGATTCCCAGCAGCGACACCAGTTCCCCCTTGTTCAGGGCGATGGATATATCCGCCAGCACCGGCTCCCCGTCAAAGGATTTTGAGATTCCCTCTACCTTTAGTTGTTCCATGTTCTCCTCCTGGCACAGCACTGCCGTCCCCGGCCTTACGGCAGGTATTCGTTGGAAAATCCTGTTCCCGCCTCAATGGGCGTCTCCGTAAGCCCTTTTTCATTCAGCCATGCGTAATATGCATCCCAGCGCTCCTGGTCAATGTATCCCCATTTTGGCGCATCCGCCCGGTACTTGTCCGCCAGGTATTCCTGGCTGGCCTTTACCAGTTCCGGGTCCAGCTCCGGCGCGGCCCTGCACAGGATGTCCCCTGCCTCCTGAGGGTGTTCTATGGCGAACTCGTATCCCCTGCTGACCGCGTCCAGAAATGCCCTGGCTGTCTCCGGCTCATTTGCGAGGAATGTATTGTTGGCTATGATGACCGGCGTATAAAAATCAAATACAGAATCCAAATCCGCAAACGCAAAATAGTCTGTCTCCAGACCTTCCAGCTCTGTCTTGACTCCTGCCCATGCATAGAAAATCCATATGGCATCCACGGATTTTGTCCTGAGGGCCGTCACCTCATCCGTCACAGTGCTGGGAATCAGTTCCACCTTACCAAAATCCCCTCCGTCGGCTTCCATCACATCCTTAATGGTCGCCTTTTCCACAGGAAGGTCCCAGGTGGCGTACTTTTTCCCCTCCAGTCCCCTTGGGCGGTCCATTCCCTCGCCCTTTCTGGAAATAATGCCCGATGTATTGTGCTGTATGACACCTGCCACAGCGGTCACCGGAAGAGGATTATCCCCTGAAAATGCCGGCGCCAGGCTGTCCTGGAAGGACATTGCAAACTGAGCCTTTCCGGAGGCTGCCAGCACCTCTGCCCCGTTTTCCGGCGGCTGCACGATCTCCACCTCCAGGCCGGCATCCTTAAAATATCCCTTTTCCCGGGCAACATAGATGCCTGTGTGGTTGGTGTTAGGCGTCCAGTCCAGGACAAATGTCAGCTTTCTTACATCCTGCTTCGCCGCCTTTTCCTCCTGGCTTCCGTTTTCCTTATTTACGTTTTCCTTATTTACGTTTTCCTTATTTGCGGCTTCCTTTTGGGCCGATTCCTTATTTGCGGCATCTTTCTGTGTACCCTCCGCAGCCTGGGCAGGGGCGGTATTCTCTCCTGTATCCGAGGCTTTGCCGCACCCGGTGAGAAGTACTCCCAGGCACAGAGAGGCCAGCAGCATACTTGCACATTTATTTTTCATTTTCAATCTCTCCTCTTAATTAAACGCCGGATATATTTTTCCCTGCCTATTTATGTTTTTGGCTGTTTTCCCATGGCATGCATTTTTTCTGAAGCAGTTCCACGGCCCACATCAGAATTAAGCTGATGGCCGATATGAGGAAAATGACCGCGAACATCTTGTCAAAGGAAAAAGCCTTCTTAACCCTTGTCATGTATACGCCCAGTCCTCCAAAACCACCCAGCCACTCAGAAATCACGGCTCCCACCACTGCATAGGAGACAGATATCTTGAGACTGGAAAAGAACTGGCCCATGGCGCCCGGCAGCTTGATATAGCGGAATATCTGGAACCGGCCCGCTCCCATGGCCTTTAACAGGTTCACCGCATCCGGGTCCGCAGCCCTGAATCCGGTCAGCAGCCCCACCGTGATGGGGAAAAATGTGGTAATTACAATGAGTATGACCTTTGGAGTCATTTCATAGCCAAACCACAGCACCAAAAGAGGCGCTATGGCAACCGCCGGCACTGTCTGGGTCAGTACAATGATGGGATAAAAGGCCTTGTATGCCTTGTCAAACCGGTCCATCAGCACTGCCGCCCCAAAGCCCGTGGCAATTCCCAAAGCCAGTCCCAGCCCGGCCTCGGCCAGCGTAATCCTGGCGTTCTCCATGAGGGCCGGGAATTCCTTCATGAATGCAACGGCTACCTGGACCGGTGAAGGCAGCATGAATCCCTCCACCAGGCCAAGGGATACAGAAAGCTGCCACAGGATGAGGATGACCAGGATGGCGGAAACAGACCACAGTTTACTGGTGATGCTTGGTGACTTTCTTTTCAATGGTAAGCACATCTCCTTCGGGGTGGTAAGAAACCTTGATATATGCAGCCACAGAGGGGGCGCCCGCCCTGACCGCAATATGCTGGCACTCTTTTACAATATCCATCAGCTGGTCATAATCCCCTTCAATGGTTGTCTCAAAGGGACCTACATAATAGTTTAACCCCGTACTCTTGATGTAATCGATAACCTGGTCCACGATACGGATTAATTCCTCGTCATCAGCTGCCTTTGGAAGTGACTGGATTGCTACGCTTGCGTTCATATTGTTTCTCCTTTTCTCTTCAAATCATATGGATCAAAAAATCCCGTCCGGATATTACGGGCGGAATAAAACTCACAAAAACTTACATCTTGTGCAGGCTTCCTACGCTGGCATTATCCAGATCAGGTATCAGGGTTCGGAACATATTCCATCTCAGCCGGATTCCACTCCAGCACCCCTTTTCATTGTTGGGACAAGTATACTACGGCTCATTTTAAAAGTCAATAGGTACTGCTCCTCCTCTGCCTTGCGGCTGTTATGGGAGCTGTCGCGTGCCGGAACGGTCCAAAACCGCATATACAATGGTATCAAACTCACCGGGAAAATACTGCCCCAAAAGCTCCTTCCACCAGCCAGCCACCTTAACCGGATCATTGCGGAACACGCCGCATCCGTAGGCGCCCAGTATCAGGCTCCGGCAGCCCCGAAATGCAAAGATGGCAAGGGCCAGCTTCATGCGGCGCTTCATGGCCTGCTCTGCTTCGGCCTCATCTTCCCCTTTCAGGATTACCTGGCCCATATTGACAGCCGGAAGTGTGAGCACGGACGCCTCCACGGGTTCCTTCAGCAGGTGAAACCTTCCGTCCCGGAAAAACACCACATCCGGCGAAAATATTGATGGCATCCACCGTGGACGCGCCTCTCTATGCCGCACGTACATCAGTGCTATATCACGCCTTAATGGCCCACCGCATTTTCGTGGAATGAGCACGGCTGTTCATCCTGCACTCCTCTGCCGTAGGACGAATCACATCCGTGGCAACCTGGCTGTAAAGACCCGCCCTGTACATCTCCTTAAATGATTTCTTCACGATCCTGTCCTCACCGGAATGGAAGGTCAGGATGGCTGCCCGTCCTCCCGGCTTTAATACGTCCGGAAGCTTGTCCAGAAATTCATACAACACCTCAAACTCGCTGTTCACATCAATGCGCAGGGCCTGAAACGTCCTCTGGCAGGACTTCTTCACTGCCTCCTTCCGTTCCTCCTCCGGAATGAACGCCAGTGCCCTGTCTATCATCTCATATAGCCTGGTGGTGGTGGCAACCTCCCTTCCCCGCTTGATTTCACCC
>ERZ894236.583-NODE-583-length-40958-cov-10.5234_pt1 | contig 40958 bp, 33 predicted proteins | sample MGYA00380297_ERZ894236 | MGnify/ENA primary metagenome ERZ894236 (study PRJEB32331, sample SAMN06328420) | human gut metagenome | biome: human gut microbiome; feature: stool | host: Homo sapiens | collected 2014-08-04 ... | reverse complement strand
GGATGAATGGTTGGAATTGAAACCCGTCCGCAAATCTGTTATACTTTATGTAAAATATAACAGTTATTTTTTTAACAAGCATCCATTCCAAGTCGGATATCATCCGCTATCATCTGCTGTTTTTCAGACATTTGTCTGATTGGAGGTATAACATGGCATACTTAGGAACCATTGTCCGTCATCTGGAAACCGCCTTCCATGTGAAGGTACACGGTCAGTTCCATACACGGACTGAAATTGAAGGGACGCGCTTCCTTACACCGGAACAGGAAACAGACCCGGAATATGGGGACAAGCTGCTTTATGTCGCATGTTCCAGGACAGGGGCCACTGCCTGGGACCCCCAGGCCGCAGCGCCCTTCCGCCGTCTGCCGAACATCCTGTTAACCGGGCATGATACGCCCCCGGACAACCCCGGCATCTTATACATCCGGGAAGCCCTGGATGCCTGCCAGGTATTCAACGCCATCCAGGAGGTCATCTTCCGGCATTATACGCTGAAACTGAAGCAGGAGGAATTATTCCAGTCACTGCACAGTGACAACGGGATTGAAGGTATGGCCCATGTGGCCCATACCTTTCTTGGCAACCCGGTCACCATCTGTGATACCAGCTTCTCGGTCATTGCCGCCAGCCCGGTTGTGAAGGATGCTGATAATCTGGAGGAACGGCACGGGCGTCTTTACCTGAAGGATTGCCTGTTCCAGAACATGGCGGACCAGAACATCATCCGCCACATCTACTCCTCCGCCGTGCCGTATATAACCACCCTGGACGATTATCCCTATCAATGGGTATTTGAAAGCATACGCATCCACCACGCCGTGGTGGGTTATATCTGTGTCAGGGGTACGGTGCGGGAATTCACGGAAGATGATTTAGAATTCATTGATGTGTTTTCCAAGATGCTTTCCATTGAAATGCAGAAGGATTCCAGTTACCGCCATCCCACGGGCCTGAAATACGAGTACTTCCTTACGGAGCTGCTGGAAGGACATTTTGACCGGGCCGGGTACATTGCCAGCCGCCTGATTCAGCTGGGACGCGCCCAGATGCCCTATTACAGAATCCTGCTCCTTAAATTCATCGTGCCGTCCCGCAAACCGCGGCAATACAAAGGATATTTTGAACAGCTTCTGTCCCTTCTGCCAAACTGCATGGTGGTGGTGTTCCACGGCGACCTGACGGTCCTGCTTCCCAGCGGCAGCGGGAAACCGTTTTGCGAAACAGGAAGGAACCGGTTCGCTGCCTTCTTACAGTTGAACCGCATGCAGGCTTATGTCAGCTATCCTTACACGGATATTGCAAAAAGCAGCATCTATTGGCGGCAGGTCAAGGAACTGTCCCTGCTCCATGAAAAAACCGGCCTCCCAAAGGACCGGCATTTCATCTATTATGAACAATATTATCTGGAACATGGCTTCTGCCAGTATAAGGATACAGGGCTTTTAGCCGCCAGCGTCCACCCGGTCATCACACAGATGACGGAATATGACCGCACCGCCAACACGGAATATACCAGGACACTCCGGATTTATCTTGTAAAGAACCGGAATGCCCTGGCCGCTGCCGGGGAACTGCATATTCATAAAAGCACCTTTTTCTACAGGCTTGGAAAAATGGCCGATCTGTTCGGCATTGATATGAATGACGGTCTGGCTTTGTTCAGCTATGAGTATTCCTTCCGGGTACTGGATTATCTTGGCCTGGGGTCTGTTTGAGGCGCCCGGAACACTGTACCAGCACCCTGTCCCCGGCCACCCGGACCCACAGGGCAGGCGCGGGGCCCTGGGAAGCAAGATAATAATAGGCGGTCCTCTTCCCGATGCCGTGGCATGCGTCATGCCAGATATTCCGGTCCAGGACAGCCACATCCCCCGGATTCAGGATAAGGGCCCGCACATCTTCTGCCAGGGGCGGCTCATCCTCCCTGGCTTTTGCCACGCAAAGGATGACCGGATCAGCGGCGCAGAACAGCGCCTCCTGGGTATGGTCATGTTTCTCCATGGCCTTTAAAACATAGGGGGCGCCCATGCCCACGGTATATCCCAGATGTCCTGGCGTATCGATTAACGGCGTCCTTGTCATATAGTCCTCAAATTCTTCCCCCAATGTCCTGTAAACCCGTTCCCGGTCCCCTGTCATATTATAATAGGTACCGTATCCGGTAAAATCAAATTCCCTTATGTCCACTGCTTTCAGTATCATACGGCCTCCTTTTTAAGCTCGTTTAAATTGGTCAGGCACATTACCACGATTGTCACCACATACGGCGCCATCAGCACCAGCTGGGACGGTATGTTAAAGCTCTGCAGGCCCACGGAAAGCGCGTCCGCAAAGGAAAAGATAAAGCAGGCAAAAAAGGATTTCAGGGGGTCTCCCTTCCCGATACGGGCCGCGGACACGGCCAGGAAACCTTTGCCGGCAGACATGTTCTCCGTGAACATGGATATGCCGCTCAGCGGAAGGAACGCGCCCGCGGCCCCTGCCAGGACGCCTGTGATGATAAGGCTTGCCCACTTATATTTTACCACGGACACGCCCGTTGTCTGTACCGCCTTGTCATTGATACCCACGCCCCGCAGACGCAGCCCGAAGGGCGTCCTATACATGACGACCTGGGAAAGGATGACCACTGCAAATGCCATGTAGACCAGGATGTTCTGGTTATTGAATATTTCATCCACCACCGGAATCCCGTCCAGGAAGGGCATGTGGATACTGCCAAAGCTCTTGATCCTTGGGTCCAGTATGGAACCCCTGATATGGAATATATTGAACAGCAGCAGGGAGGTAAGCCCCCAGGAGCTCAGGTTCATGGCAATGCCCACCACAATGGGGTCTGATTTAAAATGCAGCACAAAGGTCCCGAAAACAGCAGACATGACAATCCCTGCCACGATGCCGAATAAAAGCCCCATGAACGCATTTTCAAACAGATAACTTCCCCATGTGGCGAAAAACGCACTTGTAAGAACATAGCTTTCCAGGCCGATGTTGAATATCTTTGCCTTATGTCCGAACACACTGCCCATTGCAGCCAGGGCCAGGGGCGCGGACAGCCGGATGGTGGCAGCTAGTGTGGAAACACTGAATAATAATTGAAACATACCTTTACACCTCCCCTTTCTGGCTGCGGAGCATCCGAATCTGGCGTTTTTCACACAGCCACCTGTACAGGGCCTCGTAGTCCACGGCCACCAGCAGAACGAATACGGCCTGGAGCACGGAGATTACCAGACGGTTGGTATTGGTCACCCTTTCCATGTGGAAGGAACCGCTCTTTAACATTCCCCAGAATATGGAAATAAAAATGACTGCAATGGGATTGTTCTTGGCAATGGACGCAATCATGACCCCGTCCCAGCCCAGATTAGTGGCAAATGCAGGCCTGAACTTGCCAAAGGAACCCGTCATCTCGGTTCCGCCGCAGACGCCTGCGATGAATCCGCTCAGCAGGAAAATCAGGATGAATGTCCTCTTATAGTTGATACCGCCGTATTTGGAAAACCGCAGGTTTTCCCCCACCATCTTCAGTTCATATCCCTTTACCGTGTATTTATACAGAAGATACACCAGTATGGCGATTCCAATGGCAATAAAAATAGCGGTGCTGGCGCTGGTCTTAGGTATGATGGTACCAAGGCGCGCAGTGGGAAGCATGTCCGGCGTGGCAATGGCGTCCGCCAGTTCGGAGGCGTCAAACCCCATATATTTGAAGGTCAGGTACTCGGTAAACAGGGAGGCCGCATAATTTAACATCAGGGTGCAGATTAATTCATTTACATTCAGCGTCAGCTTTAAGATTGCCGGTATGAACGCAAACAGCATCCCGCCGATTCCGGCAGCTGCCAGACACAGCGGTATATGTATGATTTTCGGTACCGCAACCGATGCCCCGATGATGGCCGCCAGGAATGCGCCGAAATACATCTGCCCTTCAATCCCCACATTCCAGATTCCGGATTTAAATGCAATCACGGCCGCAATCCCTGTTATGATACTGGGCGTTGCCCAGCGGATGGTTGTCCCGATGGCGCTGACGCTTCCCACGGAACCCGTGATCAGCGCCTGAAATGCCTCTGTGGGACTGTTTCCCTGGGAAAGTATGATACAGGTGCCGATCAGCATGACCATCAGCATGGATAAGATGTATTTGAGGATTTCCAGCTTGGTATTCTGTGCCAGTCTAAATTTCATCCCTCTTCCCTCCTAACATGTACAGTCCTATGGTCTTTTCGTCTAAATCCGGCGTGTTTTCCAGGTTCCCCACAATCTCGCCGTTATACATGACCAGGATCCGGTCGGACAGTTCCATCACCTCACCCAGCTCATGGCTGACCAAAAGCACGGAAACGCCTTTCCCGGCAATGTCGATGATCTTCTGCCAGATAAACTCTATGGCGCCCACATCAATTCCCCTGGTGGGGTCCTCTATAATCAGGAGGTCATTATCCTGGAGGAATTCACGGCCCACAATGGCCTTCTGGATATTGCCGCCTGACAGGGTGCCCATCTTATCATGGATGTCCTGGGTCTTTACCTGGAACTGTTCCACCACCTTCCTGGTAAAATCCTCAGCTTCCTTTTTATTCACAAGAAGGGGGTTCCTGAACCTGTGGGCCACATGATAACCCATGATGCAGTTTTCCACCAGGCTGCAGGCCGTGCTGCATCCCGTGGCCAGACGGTCCTGGGGCACGTATCCGATCTTCTTTTCCCGTTTTTCCTTTGGCGTGGCAAAAGTTATGTCCTGGCCTTTATATGTAATCGTTCCGGTCTTCGGCCTCCTCAGTCCGAAGACCGCCTCTATCAGTTCACCCTGTCCGGAGCCGGCAACACCTGCGATTCCCACAATCTCGCCTTTTTTTACTGACAGGTCCACGTTCTTTACTTTCTCAATCCCATCGCTTCCCACAACAGTCAGCCCTTTTACGTCAAGCACCGTGCCGCCTGTTTCTTTTTCCTGTTTGCTGGTATTAAACAGCACCTGGCGTCCCACCATAAGGCTTGCCAGCCCATGCTCGTCCGTATCCCCAGGATACAGGTTCCCGGTCACCTCGCCGTTTTTCAAAACCGTGATGTAATCTGATATCTCCATTACTTCCTTAAGCTTATGGGTAATCAGGATAACGGTCTTACCGTGCTTTGTCAGGTAACGGATTGCCTGGAACAGCCCCTCGATGCCCTGGGGTGTCAGCACGGCCGTGGGCTCATCCAGAATAATAAGCTCCGCGCCTTTATACAGTATCTTTACGATTTCAACCTGCTGGAGAAGGGATACGGGGAGATTCTCCGCCCGTTCATCCAGAGGAATGGAAAAACCATACTTGTGTGCAATCTCCTCAATATCTTTTTTGGCAGTCTTCTTGTCCAGGAATCCCCCTGCCTTTTTTGTCTCATATCCCATCATCAGGTTTTCCAGCACCGTAAGCTCGGGAAACAGCATGAATTCCTGGTGCACCATCCCAATCCCGCACCTGGTGGCATCATTGGGGTTCCTGAATACCTCCTTGCGCCCCTTAACGATTATTTCCCCTTTGCTGGGTTTATAAATACCGGATATCATATTCATCAGCGTACTTTTGCCGGCCCCATTTTCCCCGATGATGGAGTGCACGGTACCCTTCTTAACAGTCAGGTTGATGTCATTGCTTGCCACCAGCTGCCCAAAGTACTTTGAAATGTGTTTTACCTCAAGGATAACTTCATCCATAAGATCCCTCCCTTTTAAGGAATTCTCCGGCAGCAAGGTAAACTGCCGGAGAATATTCCCGCCCCCTGCCGGGGCGTAAGCCGTGTCAGGGTATGTCTTACATCCCCTAATCGGCGGTGTCCTTTGTCACATCAATGGTTCCTGCTTTTATGTCTTTTGTAACCTTTTCCACTGTCTCCTGAAGCTCAGGCGTCAGCTTGTCAAATTCCTGCTGTGTATACATCGGAAGATCCTGGGCCAGTCCATACTCCTTGTCCCCGCCCTCAAAGGTCCCGCCAAAGGATGCTTTTCCTTCTTTGTACAAAGCCTCGTCAATGGGCTTTAGGGCGGACCAGATGACGCTCTTTCCCACATCGCCCTGGTAATCATCGCTGCCGATGCATTTTACATTCAGCTCATCACAGCCCGCAATGACGCCCAGGCCGCTTCTGGACGCGGACTGGAAGATTAAATCAACGCCCTCGTTCTGAATCATCAGCTTGGCAACCTCCTGTCCCTTGACAGGATCCTGGTCATTGCCCACATAAGCCACGGATACCTGGATGGACGGGTCTACATAGTGGACCCCATGGATGAACCCATCCCTGTACTTGCGGCTGACCGGGCGGTCTGCATGGGCAATGAAGCCTACCTTCTTCTTTTCCGTGTTATTGGCAGCAACCACGCCTGCAATAAAGGAGGATTCAGACGGATCCACGGATACGGAGCTTACATTGGGCTCATTGGTTTCCATATATACATCGCACAGGACAAAATCCGTATCCTTGTATTCAGGCGCAAGCCTCAGTGCGATCTCCGACAGGTCGCCCCACATGGTATAGACAGGGTTGTACCCCATGTCTGCCATGGCGCGGACCTGGTCCTCATACTCGGCCTTGTCAAGTGTCTCCACAATCTTTAACTCAGCCCCCTCTTCATCTGCCAGGCGCTGCAGGCCCTTGACGCAAAGGGCAATGAACGGGTCCCCCACAGGTGAGGGGATTAAGAGGCCAATTACCTTTTTCTCATCGCCTTCCCCTTCCTTGCCCTCCTTCGCAGCCGCATCTGTCTCCGGCGCCCTGGCAGATGCGTCCGGTGCCGCTTCGGTCTGTCCTACGGCGGCTGTCCCGCTTTCCGCGGTCTGCGCCGTCTTCCCGCAGCCGGCCAGTACGGTTGATAACCCCAGTGCAGCACACAATGTAACCGCTGCTAATTTCTTCACTCTCATAATTGTTCCTTCCCTTCTCATGTTTTAATTATATTTCAGAATGGCATCCGTGGTCTTTTTGGATAATGACGTTATGGACTGGCTTTCCATGGTCCTCACATAGGTATCCAGCTGGTCCCTGAGGGGAGCGACAAATTTATCATCCAGTGCACCCAGTCCAAGCATTACCCCGTATGCATGTCCAATGGGGCCGCCCGTGCAGTCATTATCCTGACCTGCCATCATCAATATCGTCATGGCGCGCTCAAAGCTGTTGCCTGCAAAACGGATTGCGACAACCTCGGCAGCCAGGTTCGGATACGCATGTACCCAGTTGTATTCCTTATATTTTTCCTCACACAGTTCCCAAGCCTGGCGGTAATCCCTGGACTGTCCGCAGGCCTGGCATGCAAATGCAAGGACGCTGTAGAATTCGCTGTCACGGGGAATCATCCGCATGGCCTTGTCAAGGATTACCTGCATGTCGGTTTCCACATAAGCCATGGAGACAATAAGCGCGTTAAACACCTCTGCCAGGATACCGTTGTTGTGATGGGAAACGCATCCGTCCCTCCAGGCCAGTTCTGCCGCCATCCTTGGGTTCGCGGGCGCCAGGGCGCCGCAGATGGCGGCGCGCATGGCGGCCCCGATCATTTCACGGTAAGGATTGGCCACATAACCGCTTTCCGGCGGATAGATGCCGTGGCGCAGATGGTTCAGCGCAATCTCCTCCGCCGTATAGGCAAAGGGGATGTATCCCACCCATTTATCCGCTATGTCCTCTGAGGTAATATCATATCCCTTTTCCCGGAACGCCTCCAAAAGGGCCAGTTCAAATGTAATGTCGTCGTTCAGGGTTTCCGGCGGTTTCACATATTCCGTTATTTCACCGAAAACCTCCCATATCCTGGAGGATTTAAACCCTTCCACCGCGGTTCCCAGGGCGGAGCCAATGATTTCCCCCAGCCAGCCGGCATGGACCTTCTCAAAGAGCGCCTCCTGTCCAGGCAGCTTATAGTCCGGATATTCCTGGAATTTCACGGACTGCGCATACTGCTCAAAGCTGTTGTAAACCGTGTAGGACCAGTATGGATGGCTTTCTATCTTGGGCGCCTCTGCCAGGGCTTTGAATACCCGCGCATTGATGATCTGCAGGTCTATGAGCCTGTCCTCATCAATGGCCTTAAATGCTTCCGGAATCAGCAGGTCCGCCTCCTGAACATCGTACCCCATGTTCCTCATGCTGGAAATCGCACCCAGCATCTTGGAATAGGGCGCCTTGGATTCCGGCAGCGGCTTAATCCATGCCCCCTTTCCGGTTTCCAGCATCTGCCTTGCTTCCTCCAGGAATTTCCCCTCCAATAAGTTATCCCACTGGATTAAATCCGTACGGTCCCTTACCGGAATTGCGTCACAAAAAAATTCATAGTCGTATTCCCATGCCCGTTTCATCATGATCCTCCTTATATTCATATTTTTTGTCTGTTCCACACAATGGTTTTGCGTTATTCTTCGTTCCCCCCACACATGTATGCCCATCCTGTCTTTTAGTATAATTTTAGGTACTATCTTCAGCAAACAATGAAAGGAGTAACAACAATGGCTATTTACTGTGAAGATCTGTTTAAACTGTCCTCCTTCCGCGACGCCCGGTTAAGGGGCGGCAGGACCGGCCTGGGGAGGAAAATCACCTGGCCTTACGTGGGCGCCACCCCAAGCGTATCCCAATGGCTCCACGGAGGCGAGCTCCTCTTCCTGACAGGAGTGGGTATCCCCTCGGACGATGAATCCCTGCTGAACCTGGTTGATGAATGCATCCAGAAAAACCTATCCGGCATCGTCTTCCTGCTCAATCCCCAATACATACCTGAAATCCCTGAGGCGGTAATTGAGAAAGCGGACCAGGAAGGGCTTCCCGTGTTCCAGATGCCCTGGGATGTGAAGCTGATTGACGCGACCCGGGAAATCATTGAACTGATGGAGCAGGTGAAGGAGAAAAGCAAGAATGTCCGCTTCTTCCTTGAAAGCCTGCTTTTTTCCAACAACAGCGACATTGACTCCATCATGCATTTTTATAACATCCGGCTTCATTCCCAATACTGTATATGCGTGGTGGAATCCGCGGACAATGTATTCTCAGAAGCCATTGAATCCAATTTCCAGCACCTGTCTGCCTCTGTCCGGAATATTGCCCTGTCCAGCCGTCTGGCCATCCTCAGCTGTTCCTATGCCAACCGGCTGATTTTTCTTTTGACAGCCGACAGTAAAAGCGATACCGTCTATCTCCAGAACACCATATCCAACAACTTTGAATACATACAGGCGCTTCATGCGTCCAGGGGAGGTTTCATGAAAATGGCGTTCAGCCGCACATTTACCAAACTGAATCAGATTAAACAATGCTACCATGAAATCACGGTGGCCCTGTCCACCAAAAACCTGCACGCCCTGTTTCCCAACCACATCATCCATTACGAAAACCTGGGAATCTACCGCATCCTGTTTGAACTTGATAAAAATGAGTCCATCCGGGATTACTGCATGAAAAACATTGATCCCCTGATATCATACGATGCCCAGCATTCATCCAGTCTCCTTGAGACACTCCGGCTTTATTTCATCAACAACTGCCATTCCAGCCAGACCGCGCAGGCCCTGTTCATCCACAAGAATACCCTGGTCTACCGTTTATCCCTGATAAAAGAACTTCTCCACACGGATCTGTCCAATGCGCTGAAAAACCTGGAACTGTTCAACAGCATCCTCCTGTATGATTACCTTCATGCTGTTTAGCAGAATTCCCGCCGGATGAAATCACTGATATTGGATACCACGTCCTCCACGATCCACTGCCCCTTCTGGGCAGAGGAGGATCTGGCTGTGGCCAGCACCCCATTGGACGGTATGCTGTCCTTATCAATGGGATACCGGTAGCAGAATCCCGGATCCGTCTTCCCCACATCTGCAATCAGGTCCCGGCGCACCAGCTCCGGCGCAACATACATCATAAGGGAGGTTTCCGTAATGGCTGCATGCTCCAGCGCCCAGCCCGGGAATGGCACCTGGTCAAATATCCGTCCAATCATATTGGGCGACATGGGGTCCCACCAGTTCATCAACAGGAGCCTTACCCCATCCCCATGCCTGGCTGAACACAGGTCCATTGCCTCCACCACAAAAGGTTCATTCTCAAAATGTGCGTTGAACAGGAGGATCCGCCTGAATCCGTCCCTTACAAACTCGTCAATCACATCCTGCACCAGGTTCTGCAGCGTCTGGCCGTTCAGGTCAATTGTCCCAGGAAACAGCGGGCCTCCCCCGCTGAAGGGTTTTGATTTGTATCCATAGCAGAGGGCCGGGGCCACGATCCCGTCCACCTGTCCTGCAATGCGGTATGAAAACTCTTCCGCCAGCACCGTGTCCACACACAGGGGAAGATGAGGCCCGTGCTGTTCCGTTGCCCCGATCGGAAGGATCAGGATATCCTCCTTTCTCCCCGCATATTCCGTCCATGTCATATCCTTCATCTTAATATGTCCTGACATTGTTTTGTCCCTCCCTTTTCCTCATGCAGCTATCATACCGGATTTCCCCGGTCAGTTTAAGGTGCGGCACACACAAACATACGGGCCGTTCTTTCGTCTTATCGCGCACAAAAGAACCAGGTATTTTTTGTTACTTTAACACAATTACTTTTCTGTCCTTTTCCTGTAATGTGGTCTTAAAACTCATATGGAGGGAATGAATCAATTGAATACAATTTTGTTTACCAATGCGCATCTGAATCATGAGCCGGGTTTATGCGACCTGCTGGTGGAGGACGGCCGTTTCCTGGAAATCGGGCCGTGTCTGAATAAAAAATATCCCATAGGGAATGTCTGCGACCTTAACGGAAAACTGGTGCTCCCTCCCTTTGTGGATTCCCATATCCATCTGGATTATGTATACACTGCCAGGGAACCTGGCGCGGACAATTGTTCCGGAACCCTTTTTGAGGGGATTGAACGGTGGTCCCAGGGAAAACAGAACCGGTCCGTGGAGGAAATAAAAAGACGTGCCAGGACCGCGTTAAAAAAGGAAATACTCAATGGGACCCAGTACATGAGGACCCATGTGGATGTCACGGACCCGTCCCTTACCGGGTTAAAGGCCATCCTGGAACTGCGGGACGAGCTGAAGGGAGTGCTGGACCTTCAGGTCATAGCATTTCCCCAGGAAGGGATGTATTCATATACCAACGGCCATAAGCTGGTGGAAGAGGCCCTGATTATGGGGGCTGACGTGGTCGGCGCCATCCCCCACTATGAATTCACCAGGGAATGGGGTGAAAAATCCATTCAGACAGTGGTTCAGCTGGCCCTTAAATATGATAAGCTCATTGACATCCACTGTGACGAGACAGACGATGAGCAGTCACGGTTCATTGAATCCCTGGCAGCCCTGGCCTATCAGAACGGAATCGGCAGCCGCACCACTGCCAGCCATGCCTGCGCCATGGGTTCCTATAACAATGCATACGTCTATAAGCTCTTTCAGCTGTTAGAACGTTCAGGCATCAACATAATATCCTGCCCCACCGAGAACATCCACCTCCAGGGCAGGTATGATTCCTATCCCAAACGCCGCGGCCTGACCCGGGTCAAGGAGCTAAGCGGGGCAGGAATCAATGTCTGCTTTGCCCAGGACTCCATCTCCGACCCATGGTATCCTTTAGGCAACGGCAATCTTATGACCATCCTGGACTTTGGCCTGCACATCTGCCACCTGATGTCATTTCCTGAAATAGAAAACAGCTTTTGCTACATCACGGACAATGGCGCCCGCACCCTGTCCATGGAAGGAAGCTATGGGATACGGCCGGGTAACGATGCAGACTTCATTGTACTGGATGCCCCGGATGCCTTTGAGGCCATCCGTGAACGCGTCGGCGTGCTGGCATCGGTGCGCAGGGGAAATTTCCTGTTCCGTAAGCAGCCAGCTAAAACCACGTTCAACTGCGGCTTTCTAAGCAGGGCAGAGGAATCATAAGCAGGATGCGGGAACCATGAGCAGGATGTGGGAACTATGAGCAGGACGCGGGAACCATGAGCAGGATGCGGGAACCATGAGCAGGATGTGGGAACCATGAGCAGGATGTGGGAACCATGAGCAAAATGCAGGCAGACAAGTCAAATGGTATGGGTGCTATTCTTATTTATTGGCAATAATATACGATTATGGTGCCATTATATTTGTACATACTGCACAAATATTTACAAATAATTTTTAGAATTTTGCCTATGGACTAAATTTTTTTTAGGTATTATAATATAACACATGAAAACAATTTAACAGATTCATTGCCAATATGTATATCCTGGGGATTGGCCCAGAGTCTCTACCAACTACCTTAAAGAGTTGACTACATATCTTATGTAGTCAGCTCTTTTTTTGTTTGTGTAAGGACAATTCTGAACATTCCGGTATATCTTTTGGCAAAAAATACAAGGAGGAAAATAGAATAATGAATATTGTAGGGCAGCAAGTGAAACGTGTTGATGCTTACGGAAAGGTGACAGGAGAAGCCAAATATACGGCGGACCTGGAACCCAGGGACATCCTTCACGGCAGGGTCGTGCACTCCACCATAGCCAACGGAAGGGTCAAGAGCTTTGATTTAACTGAGGCTTACAAGGTGCCTGGCGTGGTTAAGATTGTCACCTGCTTTGACGTACCCAACTGCCAGTTCCCCACAGCAGGCCACCCCTGGAGCGTGGAAACCAAACACCAGGATATCTGCGACCGCAAGGTGCTGAACGAGCGCATCCGGCTGTACGGGGATGACATCGCTGCTGTTGTGGCTGAGGACGAGGTTGCGGCTTTCCAGGCAGCACGGTTAATCCGCGTGGAATATGAAGAATATGAACCCATTGTCACGGTTGAGGCAGCCATGGCAGAGGGCGCCACACCGCTGCACCCGGATATCAGGAAGGACAACGTGATTGTACACTCCCATATGACCATGGGGGACAGCAGTTTTACATATGAAGAGGGACTTAAAAAAGCCGTGGAAGCCTATGGCGCGGACAATATCGTTTCCATGGACGTGGAATACGACACTCCCCGAATCTCCCACTGCCATATTGAGCTTCCTGTTTCATGGGCCTATGTGGACACCAATGGGAAAGTCACCATCATCTCCTCTACCCAGATCCCGCACATTGTCAGAAGATGTACGGCACAGGCCCTTGGCATTCCCATCGGCAGGGTGCGCATCATCAAGCCATATATCGGCGGAGGTTTCGGCAACAAGCAGGATGTGCTCTACGAACCATTAAACGCCTTCCTTACCCTCTCCGTGGGCGGACGGCCTGTGAGATTGGAAATCAGCCGCGAGGAAACTATTTCCGGAACACGCACACGCCACGCCATAAAGGGTAAATGCAGGGGCGTCGTATCCAGGGACGGGCGCGTTCTTGCCAGGAAGCTGGAGGCGTTTGCCAACAACGGCGGTTATGCTTCCCACGGTCATGCAATCTGCGCCAACTGCGGCAATGTATTTAAGGATTTATACCGGGATGAATATGGCACTGAGGTGGACTGCTATACCGTGTATACCTCCTCTCCCACAGCCGGGGCCATGAGGGCTTACGGCATCCCGCAGGCAGACTGGTTCGCAGAATGCCTGAACGATGACCTGGCCCATGCCATTGGCATGGATCCCTGCGAATTCCGTCTGAAGAACTGTATGGAGGATGGGTTCGTGGATCCGTCCAACGGCATCACCTTCCACTCCTATGGATTAAAGCAGTGTATTGAGGCTGGCAGGAAGCACATCCGCTGGGACGAAAAATGGAGCGCATACAGGAACCAGACCGGCCCGGTCCGTAGGGGCGTGGGCATGGCAATCTTCTGCTACAAGACCGGGGTGCATCCCATTTCCCTGGAAACAGCCTCCACCCGCATGATATTAAACCAGGACGGATCCATGCAGCTTTGCATGGGCGCCACGGAAATCGGCCAGGGCGCGGACACCGTGTTCTCCCAGATGGCGGCGGAAACCACCGGCATTTCCTTTGATAAGGTGTATATCGTATCCACCCAGGACACGGACATCACCCCCTTTGATACAGGCGCCTATGCATCCCGCCAGACCTATGTGTCCGGCATGGCCTGTAAGAAATGCGGTGAGGAGTTCCGCCACAAAATCCTTGAGTACGCCGCATACATGCTGAACCACGATGTAACGGATCTGTCCAGGACAGTGTATGCCGAGGAAGTAATGGCAGCCGGGATGCGGATCAGGGAAGCCCTTGGCCTTCATGAGGGGGAGGAAATCACCGAAGACATGCTGGACATCTCAGACAGCAAGGTAATCGTAAGCGGCGGCGCGCCTGAATTATTTGACGTGTCCGTGGTAGCGGATACCGCGTTCTACTCCCTGGACCGCTCCATACATATCACTGCGGAAGTGACCAACCAGTGCAAGGACAACACCTTTTCTTCCGGCTGCTGTTTTGTGGAGATAGAGGTGGATATGCCCCTGGGCCTGGTGACCGTGAAGGATATCATCAATGTCCATGATTCAGGTATCCTGATTAATCCCCAGACAGCGCGCGCCCAGGTTCACGGCGGCATGAGTATGGGACTGGGATACGGGCTTTCAGAGGAACTTCTGGTGGATGAAAAATCAGGACGTCCGCTGAACAACAACCTGCTGGATTATAAGATCCCCACTGCCATGGACACGCCGGACCTGAATGTGGAATTCATCCAGTTAGAAGACCCCACCGGCCCTTACGGCAACAAATCCCTGGGAGAGCCTCCCGCTATTCCGGTGGCTCCCGCCATCCGCAATGCAATCTTAAATGCAACCGGCGTCCACATGAATGTGACGCCCATGACAGCCCAGAGGCTGATTGAGAAATTCAAGGAAAAAGGTCTGATATAAATAGACCCGGTATAATCAGACCGGATATTAACAGACCAGATATCAATAGATCCGAAATAAGGAGAGAGCCATGTTTGACATTAAATCATTTTATGAGGCCGTGAGCGTGCAGGATGCAATCCAGGCCCTTTTAAAGGACACGGATGCCGAAATCATCAGCGGCGGCACCGATGTACTGATCCGCGTGCGGGAGGGGAAGGATGCAGGACGTTCCCTGGTATCCATCCACAATCTGGAGGAACTGAAGGGCGTGAAGCTGCTTGAGGACGGCAATCTGTGGATTGGCGCCGGGACGTCCTTTTCCCATATCACCAATGACCCCCTGATCCAGGAATACATCCCCATGCTGGGGGATGCCGTGGATATGGTTGGCGGCCCCCAGATACGAAACACCGGTACCATTGGCGGGAATATCTGCAACGGCGCAACTTCCGCTGATTCCGCCTCCACCATGTGGACCCTGGAAGCGGACGTGGTCCTGGAGGGACCGGAAGGGGAGCGCACCGTGCCTGTATGTGAATTTTACACGGGTCCCGGGCGGACGGTACGTGACCGCTGCGAGGTCTGTAAGGGATTTGTGATCCATCGTGATAGCTTCGAGGGCTGGACCGGACACTATATCAAGTACGGTAAGCGTAAGGCCATGGAGATAGCCACCTTGGGCTGCGCCGTAAGGGTAAAGCTGTCCCCGGACAAAAAACAGATTGATGACGTACGGCTGGGCTACGGCGTGGCCGGTCCCACACCCCTTCGCTGCCTCAAGGCAGAAGAAGGCCTGAAGGGCCATGACATCAATGACAATGACGCCATCCTTGCCTTTGGAAGGGATGCGCTTACACAGGTCAATCCGCGTACCTCATGGAGGGCTTCCAAGGAATTCAGGCTTCAGCTGATTGAGGAGCTGTCCAAACGCGCGCTGAAAGAAGCAATTAAAAAGGCAGGAGGAGAGATAGATGCTTAAGATTGTGCACATGAAAGTAAACGGAAAGGATGTGGAGCTGGCAGTGGACGAACGTGAGTCCCTGTTAGACACACTGCGCCAGCGTCTGGGGCTTACATCTGTTAAAAAGGGCTGCGAGGTCGGGGAATGCGGCGCCTGTACCGTGCTGGTAAACGGGGAAGCCATTGACAGCTGCATCTACATGACACTTTGGGCAGAAGGCAAAAGCGTCATGACCGTGGAAGGATTAAAGGGGCCAAACGGGGAACTGTCCCCAATCCAGAAGGCATTCATCGAGGAGGCGGCGGTACAGTGCGGTTTCTGTACGCCCGGCCTTATCATGAGCGCGGTGGAGATTGTGGGAACCGGCAAGAAATATAACAGGGAAGAACTGAAGAAGCTGATATCCGGCCATCTGTGCAGGTGCACGGGATACGAAAACATCCTGAATGCAATGGAACGGATTGTGGAAGAGGTATATCAGATCAGCCATAAGGCGGAATCTTAAGGGATTGCCGGACAGATACCAATCAGGTCCTAAAAAATAACAGGGGGTAACAAAATCATGAACAGCAGTGCAAATTGCAGTATTAATAATATTTATAAGCTGGAGGGACGGGTGCCGCTTGGCAAAGCCATTCCCTTTGGCCTGCAGCATATTCTGGCAATGTTCGTTTCCAACCTTGCGCCCATAACCATCATCGCAGGCGCTGCCCAGCCCGCATTGACCCAGGCCCAGACAGCCATCCTGCTCCAGAACGCCATGTTCGTCGCAGGGATTGCCACACTGGTCCAGCTCTACCCGGTCTGGAGGATCGGCTCCAGGCTTCCGGTGGTCATGGGCGTCAGCTTTACCTTTGTCACGGTGCTCAGCACCATTGCGGCCAATTACGGTTATCCATCCGTGGTGGGCGCGGTGCTCATCGGCGGTATCTTTGAAGGTACCCTGGGTCTTCTGGCCAAATACTGGCGCAGGATCATCACGCCGGTTGTTGCTGCTTCCGTGGTAACAGCCATTGGATTCTCCCTTTTCACGGTTGGCGCCCGTTCCTTTGGCGGCGGTTATGCAGATGACTTCGGTTCTGCCCAGAACCTGATTCTCGGCACGCTGACACTGCTCACCTGCCTTTTGTGGAACATTTTTGCAAAAGGATATTTAAAGCAGCTTTCCGTGCTGGCAGGGCTGATTGTGGGTTATGTGATTGCCATTTTCCTGGGCAAGGTGGATTTAAGCCTGATCATGTCCGGCGGTATCATCGCCCTGCCGTCCCTTCTTCCCTTTGTTCCTGAGTTCCACGCAGGGGCAATCATCTCTGCCTGCATCATTTTCCTGGTGTCCGCGGCAGAGACCATCGGCGACACATCCGCCCTTGTATCAGGCGGCCTGAACCGTGAAATCACAGGAAAGGAAATCTCCGGTTCCCTTGCCTGCGACGGATACTGTTCCGCTGTCTCCACTTTGTTCGGTTGTCCTCCTGTCACGTCCTTCTCACAGAACGTCGGGCTGATTGCCATGACAAAAGTAGTGAACCGCTTCACCATCATGACCGGCGCGGCCTGTATGATCCTGGCCGGGCTGCTCCCACCGGTAGGCAACTTCTTTGCCTCCCTGCCCCAGGCTGTCCTGGGCGGGTGTACCATCATGATGTTTGGCTCCATCCTGACCTCAGGCGTGCAGATGATATCAAAATGCGGCTTCTCCCAGCGCAATATCACCATTGTCTCCCTTTCCCTGGCAGTGGGCATCGGCTTCACCACTGCCAGCGAGATCGGCATATGGGATATCTTCCCGGAGCTTGTGCAGTCCGTATTCTCTGCAAATGTGGTGGCTGTTGTGTTTGTTGTGTCCGTGTTCCTGAGCCTGGTGCTGCCAAAGGATATGGATATTAAGATGTTGGAGGAATAAAGAGCTAGAATTAAGAAGTGTAAAAGCCTAAGTGATATAGTATAAAGAAAGACGGGCAGACCATCACGGCCGCCCGTCTTCTTAATAAGGATGTGACCCAATACGGCCAATCAAAACCTTTTCCCCATCTCCTACCTTATCATCAAACCAATAAAAATAAATCCTCAAATTAGAATCCGGCCGAAGTAGTTTCATATGCGGAGAGCACTCAATCTCTTTCACCATATAGTTCTGTTCATCATCATTCCCTGTTTCACAATAAGAAAAGGGGAATTTTAAAAATGCTTTATGTGCCGGGTCTCCTGTACATTCAACTGCCCTTGCAGTCAGTTCCCTCATAGCTTTGGCTGCATCCCGGTTATGTCTCTCATATATTTCGATTGCGTGGTCGTTCAATAGCGCCAAATTCGATACAATCTGCCTGGTGCATTCTCTGAACCTTGGTATTCTTTTCATTGCAGTGATAATATTATCGGAAAATACGCTGTTCAGAAAACATGACTTCATAAATATCCCAAACTCTTCCACATCCGCTATGTTTGATAAAAAGTCCCTTCGTTTCCCTATGTATTCCTCTACAGTACTTATACATCCCTGGTAACATCCCAAAGCAATTGATATCTCCCCATCCCCTGCTGACTCATATTCAGAAAAAGAATCAATCATATAAAGAAGCATACTCCGGGCATCATGACTTCCTGTTCCCTGATTCCCATAAATCCAATCACACAAATTAATGCCCGGTTCCACTTCTATCATATAAAGGGCTTCCATATCGCACAATAATTTTTCTTCATTCATCCTACAGAAATCCCATACTTCCTGCAGTTTAATAAGTTCCGCTTCCCTTGTCCCCAAATAATCCGTTCCATCCAAGTGATTATATTGGAAACTGCTCTCGTATAAATGATTATCTATCGTGGGCATTCTTTCTCCTCAGCATCATAATCTCTCGTAAATCCTGCTGTTTTTGGTCAAAAAATCCTTTTGGCCACTTATCTAATTCGCCACCGGATGACACACTTATGGCATATGTTTTTATACCGGATTCAGACTGCTGCATAAAATCTACTAACATCTGGCTGGATGAGCCAAGTTTGGTCATCTGACACCTAGCGCCATCAATAATATGCTCACTATGGGTTTCCACAACTACCTGTACACCGCAGTATGCAAGCAATGCCAGAAACTTACCCATATTACTCTGTGCATATGGATGCAAATGCGCCTCCGGATTTTCAACCATCAGCAAGCTCTGTGTTTCTCCTGACGCCCATAAACCCGCCACTACAATAGGAAGTACATAACTAATGCCAAATCCAGTCAGGGTCGGCACTACACCGATATCCACTAAAGAATTTTTTATCCATAATTCGGTTATTGCCTTATTATAATCCGTATGGAAATCCAACTGCATCTCACCCAGGATTGCACTCATCCATCGTTCAACATGAAACGAAAATTTCTGATTGTCCATTGCTTCCCCAGCCATGACATCCGCGATTCCCCGATTCGTCTTGTCAGCCATATCCATCAAATAGGTTGCATTTTCACCATTATATACAATCCCATTCTTCTGTCCTGCCTGATTTACCATTCTTGGGCCTACCCTCTCAGCATTCAGGTACTGGAAGCTTCTATCGGAAAAGGTCATTCCCTTATTAATCTTCAAATCAAGGGGGGATGTTTTATCTATTATATATTGAAACCGGTATCCTTCACCGGCCTCCCACATTTCAAAAGCGAAATCAAAGTCACCATCTTCTGTGGGATTTTGCGATACAAGGGCATTGGGCGCACCAACCGGGAAACCAAATACCTGGTTAATATCAATGGATTCTTCCTGCCACTTTTCCCCCTTGTTCTTCATCCACTCATTTGAATGCTGCATTAACAAAAAAGCCTGGATTACAGAGGATTTCCCTGCCGCATTTGCTCCTGTTAAAATAGTCATTGGTTTGAAATGGATTGTTTCTTCCTTAAAACATTTAAAATTGGTTAACTTTAATTTATCTATCATAAAAGAGTTCCTCCAGAATCCTCCTTACACCTTCAAATTGAAGTTCCATATTCTTCTTTGTTGCTGTAGATGAGGTGATTGCATTGTAGTACTCTCCACCGCCAAAATATTTGTGCTGCAGTTCAATGGCATCGTTCCTCCTGCTCTGCAGGGTTTCCATATCCAATGTACATGTAGCCATCACAACACTCCAGCTGACAAACAATGGTCTGTTAATAATAAGATTTAAATCCTCTTTTGAAAATGCCTCCTCTCCAAAAAGAGCATGGCATTTCTCCATACTATTTTTAAAAAGTGCACATAACAACAGATGATAATCTTTTTTCTTCTGGTTAAGCTCCAGCAATGTCCGGTCCAGCATTCTCGTCAATGCCATTAGATGACTCAACTGACCGGAATGGGAATCGTATCTCATCCAAAACGCAATGAACCGCAGGCATAGTTCCTGTGCGTCCATACGTATATCTTTCACCCGTCCTCTGGTAGCTTTTATAAATTCCTCTGATTCACTCATCTGTTTTAAAAGACTACGGGTATCCGGCGTTGCCATACTATTACGGATTTCTTGTGGATTCAAAGGAACCCCGCCTGTATTTACCCTTCTGAATACATCAAATTTTACAAGTTCATGGCACTTGCTGTCCAGGATATTAACTGCCATCTGAGTCTCTTCAATTCTTGTTTTATATTTTCTTGGAAGTTGGGAATAACAATATCCATTATAATTTTCAAGATACTGCAACCCCTTTAGCCTGAAGCTGTCCTCCATGTAGGAATAAATCGTTGAGAGCCGCTGTAATCCATCTATCACCAGTTTATCCCCATTTATATCTTCCTGGAAATAAAAAGCCGGGATTGGAATTTTAAGCATCAATGATTCAATTAACAGCGACTTACGTTGTATATCCCATACCATGTTGCGCTGAAAGTCCGGTGATAAAGTCAATACGCCCTTCTCTATCCAATGATGAACCTGATAAACGGAATACATGTGCTGGCTGATACGGACATCATCTGGCGAATAAGGGCTGTCATCTATATTCTCTTCCCCTTTATCTTCTGATTCTATACCTACAAGCTCATTTTCATACCGCTCTGTTTCTTCTAATAATCCCCGAAGTGACTTTACCGGCATAATTCCCTCCCTAAAATTGAAATATGGTATTATTATACCCTACCTACCTAAACATTACAATTCTTGTTTATAAAATAGATATGGCAGGGTCAGGACCTCTCTCTGTTCTGCTTCTTTTATGCAACTTATCGTATCCTATTCACCCATATCCAATTCTTTCCGCTATCCCGGATACCCAATCTTCAAAGTAATCCCATCCAGCGAAACGCCTTGCCCCCGCGTAATAGGCAGCTTCTGATCAGCAGTGAATCCAAGGGTTTCCCCGTCCCTGAGCACCACATCCCCGTCCAGCACATAATATACCAGGTTCAGGAGATAATCCCTCAGTTCCTGGGGATTAGCATTGACGTCCAGTACTTCCATCTCATCCCTGCCAAAGGCCCTCATTCCATAAGTATAGGCGTTCCATCCACCTTCGGTCTGGTACAGGCCAAAATAAATCCAGTTCAGGACAGGGAGTCCGCCGTCCTTCATCATTTCTGAGGCATCCAGATAAAACCGGGGCTGGAATACGGTTCCGCTTGTATAAATGCCCAGAACGGTTTCCTGCCTGGAGCAGGCAGCCATGAGCTTGGCAAACAGCAGGCCGCGCTCCTTTACAGGCGCGTCTGTCCCCATGACAGCAACCATCAGATGGGCCTTATGGGTCTTAACGGTTTCCACGGCCTCCGGCCACATATAGTTGTTGGCAGCATTGGCCTCTGCCTCCCCGTCCGGCACCGGCGCATCCATCATGGCGACCACCAGCCTAAGACCCTTAACAGAGTAGATGTGAGGAGTATCCTCGTCATCATGTGTCATTTCACCTTTGTCACCGGCGGATACACGTTCCTCCGACGCCTCTTCATCCTCTTCCTCATTGCAGTCAATCCCCCAGTCCGCCTTCATGTCCGCGGCCAGCTTATCCGGGGACCAGTGGGGTTCTGAGAGCAGGACAAAGCCTACGAATGTTCCTGCCTTGTCATTTTCCCCGTCGGTGTCCGGGCTTCCTTCACCTGGACCTTCATGGTCCGTATGCCGGTTTTCCTGCTCCAGCGCATCTGCCTGCTCCATCCAGTAACGGCGGATCATCTCCACCATTTCTTTTGCTTTGTCCTCAGCGGTTGCAGCATCATATGGTTCCATCTCGCTGAATACATGGCCGCAGTGTTCCGTATCCTCTGGCCCGTATCCGCCGCAGACCCCCAGAAGCCATTTGCCAAACATGCCTTTCTTATATCTGAATATATAATAATGCAGGTCATGGAGGTCGAATTCCCCTGCCGGTTCTATCTTAGCCGGTTCCTTTCCCAGCTCTCCCGGATGGGAAAGCCACTCCTTCATTGACTGCATGGCCGCCTGTTGTTGGTTCATACTGATATCCTCCTTCTATTCTTTTGCACTATGGGTAATCAGGATAATCTTTGCATCATAAATCCCATTGTTTACAGAATCATACAAAACCCTCACCCTAAAGTCATGAAACAGAACAGCCCATCCGGCTCCGGTGCCGTCTATCGTAATTGAATCCGAACAATCAATCTGATATGTCCCTAAGTCATTTTGCAAAATAAAAGACGCGATGGCACCGTTCTCCTTGTTAATCTCCAATCCTGTAACAGAGCCTTCCGGTAATTCCGTATATATTCCACTATCTGCATTGGACTGATACCAATCTTTATAGATTGTTCCATTAATGATGCCAATATTGCCTTCTATCCAGTAACTGGAGCCATTTGCCCATAACACAGGAGGCAGCCAGCTAATACTTTGGCTGGTTCCGTCATCATAAAATAGAGTCAATGTACTTGACTGTCCCATATAGAAAGTATCTTCCCCCGGCCGTATGGCCGTCAGATCCAAGCTGCCCAGCTCCCGTACGATTGTATCTATGGTTTCAGTATGTTGTGTGTGATATTCATTGCCTTCCTCCGTAAAAGTAAAAGGCAATGTATGAAAAGAAATCTTCATTGGATATCCGTTCAGCATATCCGGAACCCAGGCCCCGCTTGAACCGACTTTATAACCGTCTGGAGTCACGGCAGCAGACACCATCCAGCCATCCTGATTAAAATAGTAGCATCTGCCGTCAATCCATTTCCATGTATTCATTGGGCAGCTGCCGCCATCCTCAGCATACCAGTAATTGCTGACCCCTGCTTCCGGGGTTTTCCCTGTGTCCTGCTTCCATTGCCCGGCAAGTGAAACAGATGGCATACCGGCAATGCATATTGTGGACATTAATCCTAGCAAATATCGAAGCTTCATTCCCCACTCCTCTTGATTTTATCCAATTAATTACCCTATCATGATTACTGCCAGCTTAATCATAAGTCTCTGTATACGTCTCCGGTTCCTGTTCCTTAACCGCCTTTAATTTACCCAGCAGTCCATAGACTCCTGCCCGCTGCCCTTCCTCAAAAAAGGTAATGGTCATAAGGAACAGGGATGGCCCTGAAACAGCCTTACAGAACACCTGATAATAAGCGTCTTTCCCATCCTCCACCTTGTGCCAGCCCCAGCGCGCCCGTCCGTTTGGCATGTCCAGGTCCCGGATATCCGTCAGTCCGTCAAAACCACCCTCCAGAGAGGCCTCCTTTCCCTGAAGCCGGAACCCGTTCACCCTCCATATGGGCCCCTTGCCAGTACCGTCCCACCACAAGCCGCAGCCCCTGCCATTTTCCTGTTCTTCCCACTCATACAGATAATTCCCCGGAAGGGTCAGGCGGAGGGCGCCGTATGCGTGTGTCACTTCCCCCCTTCTAAAGCCCACCGGATACAGGGATTCCAATACCTGGGCCGTATCCGGTATGATGGGTGTCCGGCTGTCCAGACCGCACAGCAGCAGGTACGCTTCCATGGGAAGGGGAATCCTGGAATCCAGCCTATACGCCTGCTCCAGGTCATCAAGGGCAGCACGGTTAATGTCCGCATCCTGACTGCTGCGGTCTGACGGGCCAAAGAAGCATTTTTCCCACATCAGGTTCAGGGCACGGTTCCTGTAGTATGCGGCATCCTTTTCAGGCTGGTTCCATATGAAGAACCGGTCTGCCAGCCACCCGATTCCAAGACACTCCACGGCCTTGACCATACCTGCAATCCCAAACCGTCCCATGGGTGTGACAACGGTTCCCGGGATATCCTCGGGCTGGTACTGATCCATGTCCCAGCACAGGCAGAGACTGCCGTATTCCCCTGAGGCCAGGCGCTCCCTGCACAGATTGACCAGCATCTTAAGCCACGGATGGAAATGTTCCTCTTTCATACGCTGGAAGTCCCTGTGCCTGTAATAATCAGTCACATCCGACACAGTCAGGCCCTTGAGGACGGATCTGCCCAGTGCATCCACAAATTCGATTGCCGCCTTATGGAATCCAGGTCCGCAGGGTGTGGAGTAGCATTCTCCAGATATGACCCATTGCCCCAGCAGTCCATCTTCATGCTCCCAGCTCATGGAAATGCCGCCCATGGGACAGAAGGATATCCATATATGGTCATTGTCCTCCTGCACACCCTGTCCCCCGGATGCCGCGAGGCTGCGGACGGCCTGGATCAGGGCTTCCTTTTTCCTTACTTTGGCGCCAAACGCAAACCGTATGCTCATGCCTCCTCCTTTTTTATCCAGATACTGCCCACATTGCGGCGGAAGGTATGGAACAGGGCCTCCTTAACAGGCTGATTCCTGAATACCTCCACCGCGGCATCCAGCACAGCGGTCAGGTTCCATGCAATAAAATCCAGGTACCCGCACTCCGTCCCCGTGGCGCCTCCGGTAAATACAACTGCATCCCCACATTTTTCTGATATCTCCTGTTCCAGCTTATCCCGCAGATCCAGTATCTGGTTTCTTGGTATACCCTCCAGCGGATAATAGAAAAAGGCAGGGACCGCCCCATCCTGGTGGAAATCCTCCATGATGCCGTCATCTCCCCTGTAATATGCACTGACAACCGGGATGCATGTGGTCACTCCTGCATATACATCTTCACGCAGATCCCACTCCTCTTCCTCGGACGGCTTCATCTCATATGCGCTGTACCAATGGCACATCTGGTCCGCGGTAACGGTTTCCCTGTCCTTCTTTATGTATTCCAAAAGGTCTTCCAGGCATATATCTTCCCCCTCCTGCGGCGCTTCCAGCAAATCCATATAGCCCACATACCGGATGGCGGGGATTTCCCCAATGGCCTGGTCCAGCAGGACAGACATCAGGCTATACGCCTGGTTCTCATTTTCCTTTAACAGGGGCAGCAGTTTTTCACAGTAAATAGACAGCCCGATTTGTTTATCTTCCAGCTCCTCCACCCAGACCCTTGCATCTTCTGTCCCGATATCCCTGTCATACATCCTGAGTACAAACCCATTGGCAGGCTGGCGTCCTACCAGGATATTCCAGTTCTCGTGTACCTCTTTTGGCGCGTGTTCCATAAAGTATAGCAATTTAAAAATGCGGCTCTTGTCTCCTTCCGGCGACAGGATCAGGTCATATCTGCCGCCGTTGCAGCCCACCTCAAAATACAATCCTGCAAATGCAGGCGAGAGAAGCTGATGGCATAAATCAGCCACCGGTTCCCCTCCCTGCTTTGCATCAAGCATTTGCCTGAGTTTCCATTCCCCTTCCAGAAATGACTGCCATCCCTCTTTGACCCTCTCGCAAAAGGGCTTCATTGCATTGGGAAGCGCAAGGACTTTTTGGCACAGGGATATCATCTCCAGCGTATCCTCATCTCCCGGCCTGTACTCCAGCGCTTTTTCAAAATAATACTTTGCCCTGGATTCCTGGTCCAGATAATACAGCGCATAACCCATCCTGTAATTCCAGTTATGTTCCCCTGCATATTCCTCTTCCACGGCTTTAAGGAGTTCCACTGCCTTTTTAAACAGATGCCTGTCCCCTGGTTCTGCCAGGTTATTGTAGGCGCGCGCCAGCTGGCTGATTAATTCCGGTGTCTGCTGCTCCTTGGGCAGGGCTTCGATTGCATCAATGATATCCTGGAACTGGCCGTCTTCATGCCACTTTTCCAACGCTTCAAGAAGGATGGATGGGGTGCGTGGGTTTGTTTCATTATCAGGCTTCTGCTTCATGGTATTTACCTCCATTTTGTCTTTCAATCATTATACACTAGAGAGGGTGGAATGGATAGTGAGCGGCGGAATTATTAAAATAATCGTAACAAACAGGAACGGCATACCGCAAGCCCAGTATGCCGTTCCTGTTCCTTTCATCCGTATCCCTTCAACCTTTTGATTGATATATCTGCAGATTATCTGCTTCTGAAAAATGTGCCGTTAATGTGATGTATCAGTCGTCATCATGGTCACGGTCATCGTTATCGCCATCGTCATGGTCGTCATCGCGGTCATCGTCATGGTCGTCATCACGGTCGTCGTCATAGTCGTCGTCATGGTCGTCATACCGGTCATTGTCATGGCCGTCATCACGGTCATTGTCATGGTCATCGTCACGGTCGTCATCGTCATCATACCGGTCGTCATCGCGGTCATACCGGTCGTCATCGCGGTCATCATCGTCATCATCATAACGCCCATCATGATCATCGTCCCTGTCAATATCCAGGACTGCACCGGTTACCGCGTCCAGTTCCACTTCATGTCCAACCCCCTGAATCACTACCTCTATCTCATAAACCCCGTCATCCAGTTCATACTCCTTGAATTTCAGGCTGTCTGCCTTTAATCCAAACTGTTCCAATACAATTTTCTCAGCTGTTTCCCTGTCAATATACCCCTTGCCATCCAATGAATGGGTTCCCACAACCTTGATATACACATTGATTTCCCGGTCTTTTGCAACGTCACGGACTTCATCCTCTATCTCCCTCATAAACTGGTCGTCCGGGTACTCAGATCCTTTTTCAGCCTTTACCACCAGGCTCTTTCTGGAACCGTCCGCATGTTCACCGAACCATCCCTTTTCATCCAGGCGTCTGACCAGTCTTCCCACTGCTGTTTTACAGCTTTTGCCCACATATCCGTCCTGTCCTTCCAGGAACCTTTTACCGTCCTGGTCGATTCCTTTAATCTCCAGCACCGTACCATCCTTATCATAGGAAATGGATATATCCGGTCCCGCGCTCACCAGGATCCGCCCCCTTATCTCCTCCTTATTGCTTGACGCCCTGTAAGACGGGGCCCCGAAGGCTGTATTTCCAGCTCCTGCTGCCCCTGCTGCCAATATGGCGGCACATGCAAATACGACTGACCTGTTTAATCTTCTTTTTAACATATTCATTTTCCTCCTGTAATCTGTGATTGATTTTGTTTATATACATAGATTACGGAAGCATATTTTTAAAACCGGGGCAGCAAATGATTTTTTATAATTTATTTTTCAGGACATAAATCCCCATACCTGCAATCAGCTACCATTTTTCATAATGAACCTTGGCAGATTCCCATCGGTTACATGATTCCTTTATTTCGTCGGGCCAGCCAAAAGCAATCACGGAAATGGGTTCCAGCTTAGGAGGGAGTCCTAATTGATGGATGCACAATTTTCTCCAATCAGAATTAGGCGCCACGCCACACCAGACGCCTCCCAGTCCTAATCCATGGATACTGAGCAGCATGTTTTGCGTGGCAGCCGCGCAATCTGCATATAAGAACTCCTGTATCCCTTCAATGTTTTTATCTCCGCAGACAACAATTGCCCCTGCCGATCCTTCCATCATCGCAGCATTTGAATTGTGCCGGGCCAGCATTGACAGGACACGTCTGTCCCTAATCATAATAAAATGGTACGGACGCTTATTCTTTGCCGTAGGAGCGTGCATACCAGCGCAAAGAATGGCATTAACCATATCCTGGCTGACTGGCTTGGAGGTGAATTTCCGTATGCTCTGCCGTGTCTTTATGGCAGTAAGCACATCCATATCACTTGTGAAATCAGCCATTTTTTCATGGTCCTCCCTGACAGCATCCAAATCCTCACAGGACATGGTAACCCTTGCAGTCATGGCCTGCCCGTCAAACCCGACGGACTTCTGCATCGCCTTATTTAAAACCATGATAAATTTACCATTGCCTCGGGATAATAATTTACCTCGGTACCCTATGCCATTGATTGTGCCACTTACATAAATGGTTCCTTTAGGTTTTCGGAATACCGCTTTTGCATCAAACGGGATTTCCATAATCGTCAGACGGTCTGAACCGTCCTTTTTAATTTGTGCATCGAATTGTTCCATTACATTTCCCTTCCATTATAATCCTTGTTTTGCATAAGGGTTATCCCTTAATCATCTTCCTCATCCGTTTCGGAACCGTCCTGATTATTGCCGCTGTTATGGACTTCCTTGCGCTCATCTTCATCTCCACACCCATTGTCCCGGTCATCTGCATCTTCATGGCTGTCCTCCCGGCCCTCATCACGCCCACCATCTTATCCATCCTCTTAATCACGGTCATCTTCTTCGTCCCTACCATCCCGGCCGCCATCTTCTTCATCCTCTTCCTCATGGTCGTCATCTTCTTCATCCCGGTCATTTCGGCCTCTATCTTCTTTATCCCCGTCATCCCGGCCGCCATCTTCTTCATCCCCGTCATCCCAGCCGCGATTTTCTTCATCCTCCTCATCCCGGCCTCTATCCTCTTCATCCCCGTCATCCCGGCCGCCATCTTCTTCATCCTCATCATCCCGGCCTCCATCTTCTTCATCCTCGTCATCCCGGCCGTCATCCTCTTCATCCCCATCATCCCGGCCGCCATCGTCCTTACCCCTATCATCCCGGTCGTCGTCCTCGTCATCCCCATTATCCCGGTCACCCGTTGTGCCTCCCCCCGGGCTTTTTTCCGCCCCTTCAGCATCCTTTGGCACAGCCGGGGCGGCTGCCGGACGGGCGGGTACAGAAGGACGATGGCTGGCTGCAGGGCGGGCCGCGGGCTGGCCCACCGGGACCTCCTGCCCAGGGGTCCGGTTGTTGACGTCCGTATCCTTCCTATCCCCTGCATCGTCCCCTACCTTTATCTCCACTTCCATCCTGCCGTCAAACTGCCGTTTCAGCCAGTTTCCGATGTCGGATTCCCGCTTCTGCTTCCACCGTGCGCTGCCCCCGTCTGCTTTGACCATCACGGTTCCGCCATCAGCCAGGTACCCCATGTCCACGGCGCGTTCAACCAGAAGCCCTGTGATTTCCTCTGCATGTTTTCCTTTATAGGGCACCTGATCAATCAGTCTGTCCCCATCCTCATTCAGCCCTTCCAATCCCACTACCCGGTCCATGTAACTCACGTACATCCGGACATCCGGATTGATGGTCAGGTGCACGGTTCCGTAGGGAAGGAAACAGGCCCCATATCCTCCGCCTCCCAGAACGGCAAGGCAGAGACAGGCCGCAGCCACCATGGATACAACCCTCATTGGAAGCAGCGCCGGCCTGTGCTGCTGTTCAATGACATGGTCCACCTTCTGCCCCACCTCATATCCCATATTTGCCACCTTTATGACACGGCCTGCCTGATCCAGCACCACTGCGTATGCGGGATGGCATTCCATCACCAGATATGTCATATGGACGCCTCCTTTCCCCTGGATATCTGACACAGATGTCCCCGGATAATCTCATAACCATTTGTATATGCAAGTAAAATAGCCATCATATAGGAACGGTGCCGTTCCAGGGTCTTTCTGGCAACTCCTGAAACAGCGGTCAGTTCCGCCAGGGGCAGCCGCCTGTTTTTCACAAACCGCTCCAGGATTCCCGGATGTTCCCTGGCTGCCTGCAATGCCCTGTGGCAGGCAGCCAGGGTGCGTTCCTGCTTCGGACAATTATCCGCCACCTCGGACAGGCTCAGGCCATATTCCATAAGATTGTCTGCAAATTCCTCCAGCTCCTCCTTGGTGGCCTCCCTTACCGTCCATTGCTTCATCCCATCTTCCCCGGAAGGAATCCTGTCAGAAAGCGGCTGTTCCTCCCCGTCCCCTGAGGGCGCGTCATAGGAAACCGTCCCCTGGTGGCGTTCCTCTTTTCTATGATAATCAATCAGGCGGTTGCGGATGGCAGCAGAAGCATAGGAAAGGAAACTGCCTCTCCCACGTTGATATCCCTGAACAGCCTCATAAAATGCAAACATGGCAATGCTAAGCTCATCATCCCTGCCCTCAGAAGATAGGGCATGGGTATGCCTGGCTGTCTCAGACCGTATGAAATTCATGTATTGGGAAATCAGTTCATCGGCAGCCAGCGCATCCTTCTTTGCCCTGTATACCATCTGAACGATTGCATGCTCTCCTCCCATCCTGCACCTCCATCTAATATAGGATACGGATTCATATCCGCCGTTTCGGGGTAATGCGGGTAATTATGATTTCATTTTACCATATAATGAAAAGAACTGCCGCTGATAACGACAGTCCTTTCAAAAAATCCGCACCTCTAACCGTGATATACATTGCTTTGTTAGCCCTCATGGCGCCGCGCGGATGCCTTTCATGATTCCAATCAATGGCGGGACAATCCTGGTTCTTACCACTCGCCCTTAAATGTGTCCACATTATCCTTATTTACTTCCACCTGCCTGATTTCCGTTACCGGCTCCACCTTCTCACCGTTCAGATACTTAACAGATGTCTCAATGGCCAGATGTCCTTCTTCCACTGCCGACATATAAGTGGTTCCGTCAATCACGCCGTCCTTGACCGCCTGCAGTCCGTCCTTACTTCCGCCAAGTCCGATTACCTTAACCTCTTCCTTCATCCCGGCTTCCTTAAGCGCCTGGCCTGCGCCGGTTGCGGAGTTGTCATCCTGGCAGATGACCACATTGAATTCCATCTTCTTCTGAATCAGGTCCTCCACAATCTTTAATGCCTGCTCCTTTTCCCAGTTGGAGGTCTGGTTGTAGATAATCTCGATATTGCTGCCTTTAAGGGCCTGCTCCAGCCCCTTCTTGCGGTTTATCTGAGGCGTGGTCCCGGGAACGCCTTCAATCAGGATTGCCTTGCCGCCTGCCTCGCCCAGCAGGTTCTTTGCAATCTCGCCCGTAACAGCGCCTGTATTGACCTCGTTCTGTCCTACATAGGATACCAGCCCCGCATACTCACCGGTTTCCTCAGAGCCAATGGCATTGGTAAATGCCAGCACCGGGATATTGGATTCCTGGGCGGATTTAACGATTTTCTCACCGGAACCGGAATCCACGCAGCAAAGTGCAATCAGATCAACTCCCTTGACCATGAAATCCTCTGCCTGTGACAGCTGTTTGGATGCATCCCACTGGGCATCCGCATACTCAATGGTGACCCCGTATTCGGCTGCGGCAGCATCCACGCCTTCTTTGGTTGCCACAAAATATCCCGTGGGGCCCGGAAGCAGTACCGCTATCTTATAATCCTTCTTTTCCCCTGTGGTTTCAGCCGCCTTGGTGTCTTCCCCGGTGCTTTCTGCTTCTGTCTTTGCCTCCTCTGTCTTCGGGGCCTGGTCGGCCGGCGCTGCCGTTGTCTCCGGCGCCTTGGTGGCATTGGCGGAACTGGTGCATCCTGCCAGCCCTGCCGCCATGACACATGCCATCCCCACTGCTACTGCTCGTTTTACTGTTCTCCTCATAATCCTCACCTTTTCCTTTCAAAATACTTTTTTCTATCTTGTAGCAAGCCTTTTCTTGCTGTAAGAATCAAATCCCACTGCAATCAGGATGATCAGTCCCTTGAATATGTACTGGAAATACATATCCACCCCCAGCAGATTGAAGCTGTTATTAATCACGCTCATCATCAGGACGCCGATTACCGTCTTAAGCGCTGAACCGGAACCGCCTGCCACCGATGTGCCGCCGATTACCACCGACGCAATGGCGTCCATATCATATCCGTCTCCGGCCGCGGGGCTGGCCGTGCCCATCCTTCCCACCAGCACGATACCCGCCAGTCCTGCCAGCACCGCGTTGATGATGAATACTTTTATTTTGTACGCGTCCACATTAATGCCGTTTAACTTGCTGGCATCCGCATTGCCGCCCACCGAATACACATACCGCCCGAACCGCGTTTTGCTGAGCACGACCCAGGCCCCCAGCACGGTCAGCGCAAATATGACCACAGGGACCGGAATCCCCATCAGGTAGCCATTGCCAATGGCGTCCAGCACCACAAATGTCTCAGTGATAGGGTACCCGCCCGTAAGCATCAGCATGGAGCCTTTCACAATGCTGACCATGGCCATGGTGGTTATCAGGGAAGGAATCCCTATCTTTGCCACCACAAAGCCGTTAATGCTTCCGATTACCCCGCACACGGCAAGCGCCAGTATCATGGCAAAGAACAGGTTCACACCTGAAGTTGCCAGCTTCATGATCACTGCCCCTGAAAGGGCTGCCACGGCTCCCACGGATATATCAAAATTCCCGGATATGATGACAAAGGTCATTCCCGCTGATATGATGCCGATAATGGAGGACTGCCTCAGCAGGTTCAATATATTCTTGTGGCTTGCAAATGCCGGCGTTGCTATGGTTATCATCACACACAGGGCCAGGAAGCCGATGACCACACCATACTCTCTTAAATTTATCTTTTCCCTCATACGTTTCCCATCAGACATATTCTTCACCCCGCTAAACATTAAATATCTTATTCATGATATCCTGCACCGTCAGATCCCGGTTCTCCATCTCACAGACAGCCATCCCATCCCGGATCACTATAATGCGGTCAGATACCCTGATTACCTCCTCCAGGTCTGATGAGATAAAGATGACCCCTATGCCCTGGCTGGAAAAATCCTGTATGGTACGGAATATATCTTCTTTGGCTGCAATATCAATACCTTTGGTGGGCTCGTCATAGATGATTAAATCCATGTCCTGTCCCAGCCACTTTGAGACAACAACCTTCTGCTGGTTGCCTCCGCTTAATTCCTTAACCTTCTGGGCCACGCTGCTTATCTTGATTCCCAGCTTGCTGACCCCGTCCTCTGCAAAATGGATTTCCTGGTTCCTGTCCAGGAATCCATGCCTCCTGAACCTGCTTACCTGCACCGCGGTTGCATTTTTATAAATCTCCTGGTCCAGTATCAGGCCCAGATTCTTCCGGTCCTCAGGTATATAGCCAATCCTGTGGGCAATGGCCTGCTGGGGCGACCGGATATCCACAGCCTTACCGTTCACCAGGATTTCTCCCCCTGTCTTCCGGTCAATCCCATAAATCAGGTTAATTGTCTCGGTCCGTTTGGAACCCACCAGCCCGGCCAGCCCCACTACCTCGCCCTTATGTACCTTCATGCTCACATCCCTGACCACATTTCCCCTGGACACGCCCTTAAGCTCCAGCACGGGGACAGCATTATAATCCGCGTAGTGGTAATCCTTGGAATCCTTGATCCGGCTGTCCGTATTGCCTGTCATCAGCTGGGTTATCTTTGCCTTGGTCAGTTCCCCGATATCATAGCTTCCCACCAGTTTCCCGTTCCTCATGATGCTGGCGCTGCCGCAGACACGGAACACCTCCTCCAGTATATGGGTGATGTATATGATACTCTTGCCCATCTCCTTCAGCCGCCCGATGATCTGGAACAGGCCTTCCTTTTCATTATTGGTCAGTGAGGTGGTGGGTTCGTCCATGATCACAAGGTCCGCATTCCATGATACTGCCTTCATGATTTCCACCATCTGCTGCTTGGCAATGCTGAGACGGGACACCACTGTATCCGGGTCAATGTCAAAATCAAAGTCCTTGCAGATGCGTCCATATTCCCGGTACATTTCCTTCTTCTTTAAAAACCCGCCTGCCCCGGCGCTTTCCCGCCCAAGGAACATGTTCTGCACCACCGTAAGGGTAGGCACCAGGCTCAGTTCCTGGTAAATGATGCTGATTCCATGGGATTTGGAGTCATGTTCATTCTTAAACGCCACCTTCCTGCCCTTTAAGAACACCTCGCCTGAGGTCTGGCTGTGTACGCCGCCCACGATTTTAATCAATGTGGATTTACCGGCTCCATTGGCCCCGAGAAGGGCCCTTACCTCGCCCTGTTCCAGGGAGAAATCAATGCCTTCCAGAACCTTAACCGGGCCGAAGCTTTTATGAATGTCTTTCATTTCCAGAATATATTCCATATCCAACCTCCCCCTGTCAAAACGGTCTTTCAGCAGCCGGTCCTGGGTCCAGACACCCACGGACCGCGGCCAGGTTCCCATCCGTGGCGCACATCAGGTCCCATGAAAGGACGTATCCTTCCATATCCAGCAGCCTCAGGCCTTCCATGGTCTCCCGCAGATATCCCGGATTGGACGGCGCGGCCTCATTGCTGTTTACCTCAATCCCACAGTATACCGGCACGCCCAGCCCGGCCATATATGTAAGCTCCCTGGCTGTAAAATTAAGGTCAAATGCCCCTGATCCAGTGTCATGGCACCCCAGTATTTCAAAAAAAGCGTTCCGCGCCCTGGTTTTGGCATCCCCTTCCATCTGCATCCCATTCCCCTGCACCGTTTCCCGGATCAGGCAGTCCGTCTCAAAGGGCATCCCTGCCGGGGCATTGGTGATGCGGTACATCATGGGCTTGATAAAATCCGCCATGGACGCCAGCAGCTTCATGTCCTGCCCTGCAAAATACGCCAGGTACGGGGCAAATGTATCCATCCCCACCTTCATCCCCCTTTGGCGGAAATAGCGGGTCACCGGCTTTAGCGCCCCTGCGATATCCTCTGCCTTTTTCCTGTAAAACGGTTCCCATACAGGGTGTAGGAACGTGTAATTCCCCTGATCATAAGCAGTTATCCCAAGGACATGCTCCCCATATCCCCCGGCGCCTTCGCGCACCAGTCCCATCTGGTGTTTCAGCTCATCCACATCAATCCCATACTCCCGGTACCGCTTCCTGCATGCCGGACAAAAACAGCTGAACACACCGCCCAGACCATTGGAAAATGACCCATAGCGGATTTTGTCCAGGAACACCCCGTCAAAACCAAGGCCTTCGAAATTCTCCTCGTAAATCTCCAGGAATGCCCTTATATTGCGCTGCTGTTCCGGACAGTAGAATTCAAAATTCTCCCCTTCCGACAGGCAGTAACTCTTCACCTCATTGCCTGTATCGTCAATCAGCTTCCCGGTATCTGCCTTTAATATCCCTGTCTCCGAAAACACGGGAAGCCACAGATAACATTCAATGCCATGCTGTTTCAGGAACCGGATGACATGTTCATATAACTCCCGGTCGCAGGACCAGCCGATGATTACCTTGCTGACCGCAATTGTTTCAAGCAGCACTTTTAGCTTTTTGCACACCGCGTCATGGGTAACCTTATGTTCCAGATAACCTCCGGTTGAAATCTGGACAATGATTTCCTGTTTATTCATGAGAATCCTCCCTTGGGAGCCTGCCTTGTCCCTGCGTCCTTCTCCTGCGTCCTCTGCTCCAATATCCTCTGCGCCAGACGTATGCCACCGTAAGCAGGCGCATTTTTCTGAAGGGAAAATGCAACATGCTCCAGCGGAATCTGCCGTGCCAGCTCATTCTTAATCAGCTGCTGGTAAATCCTGCTTTTCAGCACACCGCCCGAAAAAACAATGTTCAGTTCCGTGCCGCCGTCAAATCCCATCCGCTTGTGGATGCTGCCCATGAGCCGTGCAATTACCTCGGCCCCATGCCTTAATATCCCAAGCGTCACCTCTTCCCCGCGTCCGGCCTCCTCTGTCACCAGTTCGGCCAGCCTGGCAATCTCATAATAATCCGTTACCTCCGTAACCACGTAGGGCAGGCGTTCAAAACTGTCTGCCTTAAAATACTCCCTGATACAATCGTAAAACGGTGAATATTCACCGCAGCCGTCGCAGTAAAGCAGCGTATGCTTAAGGGCCTCGGCCCCAATCCAGTACCCGGAACCAATGTCGCTGATATTATATCCCCATCCGCTGGCCCGTTTATATTCCCCGTCCCTGCCGATTCCAAGAATGATGGAACCAGTCCCGGCAATCACCACCATCCCGGGCTCCATGGCCTGGGCATAGTAGGCGAGTATGCCGTCATTGCACAGGTAACACGTTTTCCCGTCAATCCCAAGATCCTTAAGGACCGCGCGTATCAGGGCGAAATCATGTTCTGAATCGCATCCCGAGATTCCCCAGACGCTGTAGCGCAGATCCCCACGCCGTATTCCTTTTTTTTCCAACAGGTTCAATCCTGCCTGAAAGCTTTCACCCACCGCTCCCAGGCCCACGGATTTATAATTACTGCATCCCACCACCACGCTTTCCTTTATATGGCCCTCCATATCGCTGATGCAGAATTCCGTCTTAGTTCCTCCGCCGTCCACGGAAAGTATATATTCAGCCATTTCCTTATCCCCGTTTCCTGCTTGACAAAGAGTAGGTCGGCGTAATTTCACGGATACACATGCCAATCAGACCATAAATGCTCTGCTCCCTGATATCATCCAGCTTGATCAGCTTGGGAACATGCTCTTCGCCAATGCATTCTTTTAACAAATCCTCAATTCCCTTTACATCCGCCCTTGAAATCTGGCTGCACACCAGTCCCACCACCTCCGGGTTGATGACGCAGATGATGCTGAGAAGCCCGCCTGCAACCGTGCGTCTTAAGAGGCTTTTAAGTTCTTTCCTGCGTGTGCCGCTGCTCTGTCTGATTTCCTCTTCCAGATGGCTCATGGTATGTTCAAAATCCCCTTTGTACCGGCTGTTCCCGTCCTTCCGTCCCACCCCCTGGCTCACCGGCAGGTAGCTCAGCTCTCCTGCAAAGTTAGTGGAACCCTTAAACAGCTCCCTTCCCAGTATCAGACCGGAACCAATCCCCTGTTCCAGGTATACCAGGGCCAGACTGTCCACCTTCTCCTTGTACTGCCCATAATACACGCCCATGGCAGCCAGATTGATATCATTCTCCAGAAGCACCGGCGCGCCGTACTTTTCTTCCAGGACATGGGCAACATCCACGCCCTCCCAGCTTGGGATGTTTGGGATGCTGGTCACGACCCCGTCCTTCACCACACCCGGCACGCCAAGACCTATGGCCGCAATCTCATGGCCCGTGCAGAACCCGCACAGGACATCCAGGGCACTATACGTGTCCTCCATCACCTGGTCATAGGAATCCGGCCTTACGGGAAATTCCTTCCTGTATATGATATCCCCTATGCTGTTTGACACCGCGCCTATATACATATTACAGTCATAATGAAGCCCTATGATATAATGCAGCTCTTCATTTATCTCAAAATACTGGGCCCTGCGCCCAACCGATGAATCCTGTACGCTGCTGAGCTTTACCTTATTCTCCTTTACCAGGATATCAACGGTCTTGTTCACCGTCACCAGGCTTAAGTTGGTCAGCCTTGCAATCTCCGGCTTTGTGATGGGGCCGTTCACCTTGATGATGCCCTCTATCACATCCTTATTCAAAAGCTTAATCATTCTGGGAGTCCCTACCATCTCAGCCATATCCGCATCTCCTCGCCATGCAATTAATAAATAAACTTTATTAATTAAGTATGGCTATATTATATGCAGAAACCAGGCATATGTCAATACCTATCCGTCAATTTATCCATTTTATTTTTCTGTCATCACATGTTTTTGTGCATTTGCCATATCCACCCTGTTTTTTACCTCTACCGGTATACATGCAATGATAAAAATAGTATAATAACAAAAAAGAATCAGGTGGTAAGATGAATCAAGATAAAATGCTCTCACAGAACGCAGCCGAAACCATATTATCCATGATAACCGTTGAAAAACGTTTCTCAACCGGGGACAGGCTGCCCAATGAAACAGAACTGGCAGAAGAACTGAATATAAGCAGGACCACATTAAGGGAAGCAGTCAAAATACTCACCGCATACGGCGTCCTGGAAATCCAGCGGGGAAGGGGCACCTATGTAACCAGGGATACCCTGCCCCAATCCCCGGGGCTCCAATCCCTGACAGCCGTAAAGGTCAATGCCAGGGACCTCTATGAGATGCGGCTCATATTTGAGCCCGAGGCCGCCTATCTGGCTGCTGTCCGAGGCACGGATGCTGAGATCAGGCGGATCATGGGATATGGAAAGAGGATTGAAGAAGAGATAATGAACGGGCAGGACAGGACCGGCGATGAACATGGGTTCCACAAATCCATTGCCCAGGCCACCCACAATGAATTCATGAACCAGTTAATGCCCATATTGTACCAGGCCATTGCCAAGGGCGTCTGCCTGGCCTCCGGGAGCGCCAAGGCCCTGCAGGACACCATCACGGACCACCGGCTGATCATGGAATTCCTGGACCAGCGCAATGCCGAGGGCGCAAGGAATGCCATGAAGATCCATATAATGCACGCCATGAAGGAACTGGACATGGAGTAAGGCGTGCGCCCGGCACGCCACTGTGCCGCGGCGGGTAAATCCAACAGGAAAACCGCGCCCAAAGACATATTATGTCTTATTGACATGCTATGTCTTTGGGCGTATAATCCATATCATAAATCATTCATAACGGAGGTATGCAAAAATGGGAGAACCAAAGATAAACTGGATTGACGTGCCAACCTGGGACAGGGCCATGCATTATGAGATATTCCGCAGCATTCCCCAGCCTCAGTACTGTGTGACATTTGAACTTGACATCACGCAGTTCCTTCCGTGGATTAAGGAGAAAGGATACTCCTTTACCTTTTCCATGATATATGCCGTTACCAGGTGTGCCAATCAGGTAGAGGCGTTCCGGTGCCGGTTCGTGGACGGGAAGCCTGCTGTCCTTGATAGGATCAACACCTCGTTCACATACCTGGTTCCTGATACGGAACTGTTTAAAGTAGTCAATGTGGACATGCAGGATACCCTGCAGGAATACGTGGCCCTTGCCGCCGAAACAGTGAGGAACCAGAAGGAATATTTTACCGGCCCCATGGGCAATGACATATTCCAGTTTTCCCCTTTCCCCTGGGTATCCTTTACCCATATTTCCCATACGGATTCCGGCAGCCGCCACAATGCCGTCCCGCTGTTTGACTGGGGAAGATTCTACGAAAAGGACGGCAGGATAAAACTGCCATTTTCCGTCCAGGTACACCATTCTTTTGTGGATGGTATACATATCGGGAAAATGGCAGATCTGGTACAGTCTTACCTGGATGGTTTTAAAGCCTGATGCCGGTCCGTAAATCAACGGGTCCTGATATCATGAGAGCGCTTCATTCAGTTCATCGGTGCCCGGCAGCACGAACCTGCCCTGCCGGATGATATAAACCTCCTGCCCGTCCTCCCCCACGGCCTTGATATCCCCCAGTTCGGAATAAGGGATTGTAATATCCGTGTGGCAGCTGAAGTAAGCCTTTGACATATCCTCTTTGCGCAGAAGGGATATCTCATTATCCCTGGCAATGATTTCCTTGCCATCCGGGTTATACATAGGCGAATCCTCTGCAAAGCTGTAGCAGGTATCCCCCACTGCAAAGTGAGGCCCCATCTTCTCCGCAATAAGGATGGGCAGTTTATCTCCAATGCCAAACTTCCTGGCCATGGCATAAGCAGCCGTGTTGGTGCCGATGGCAAATTCCCCCAGCGGCAGCCACTCATGATTGTGCATGATCACCTGCTTCACCAACGCCCTGCCCTGGGCAGCCTCATCCCGGGAAACCTCACCGCGGGCTGCCTCGTCCCGGGAAACCTCACCGCGGGCAGACCCGTCCCCGTCGGACCCGTCCTTTTCAAAATTGCCGCAGGAAAACTCCGTGACCCTTCCATCCTTAAACCGCATCCTAAGGTTTTTGAACTGATAATCCCCCACATACACATTGCGCACATGCAGAAGCCCTTCTGTCCCGGTCAGGACAGGGGAGGTAAATACCTCTCCCAGCGGAATATTCACATCGGAAACACAGTTCTCAAAATTCGTTTCCCTGCTTCTGTCATGCAGAGGATGGAGCATCACCTTCATGCAGGTCTCATTATCATCCCGGCCAGTTATGATGACATGCCCGGCCTGATCCAGGGCGTCAATGATATGCTGCTGGATGCGCTGGTATTTGCCGTAATCCAGGGTGTTAATCCGGATGGTCTCCCTGAATATATCCTCGAAATCCGGCCCGATATCAGGTTTTGGAAATGCAATGATGGTAAAACTGGTCTCATCCCCAGGCATATACTGGTTCACGACCTGCCTGGATTCATTGGCATAAGAGACGGTCAGCTCCTCCTGATGACCATTCAGGGCCAGGGCGGTTTTCTTATTGATTGGTGTGAATCCTGCCTCCCCGAATGTCTCCACCAGGGCCGGTCCTGCGCACCAGGAAGCCAGCTCCTTAAACTCCTCATAGGCAGCCTTCAGGACAGAAAGCCTGCGTTCCTTAAAACCATTGCCCATATAAAGGGCGCTGTCATAGCGGTGGTCATAATCATACTGCCGGTTGGCCGAAGTCCCATAATAACCGCGTTTCCCCCCAGGCCTGCGGTTCACGGACTCCACTGCCGCCCGGTAGAAAACCGCTTCCAGGCCCATGGCGCGGAAATTCTCCACTGCCTTCCGTATCATCCGCTCAAAACCCAGCTGGTATTCCACCACCACTGTCTTTTTCTTAGACAGGTCCCGGCCCATGACCTCAAACCCTTTGCGGTAGCCCTCGGTATATGTGTCCGCCATCCTGTCAATGGTTTCCTGGGGCAGGCTGTTCATAAAGGATGCCACCTTTAACTCGGTATCCGATATATATTCACCGTACTGATACAGATACCCTGGGCTGCTTAAATCACTGTCCATGATGATTTCCCTGGCAAAGGACAGGCCGGGGTCCAGGCCCTCCCGCACCCGCCAGGTAACAGTCAGGTCCGTGTAATCGCTGACAAACCAGTACAGGGCGTCCTTGACCGCCTGTTTATCCGGCGCTTCCCTGCCCTCTTCCCATGCAAGGACAAACAGGTTATAGACCTCCAGGAATACCTCGCTGAGGATGGTCATATGGGCCAGACGCATCTCAAAGGCATACACGATGTCGGCGCGTATTTCCGTATAGAGAAATGACAGCAGCTGTCCCATTCCATCTGAAAGCTCACTGACCGCATAGTCGGGATTGGCATAGCTCTCCCCATAGTTTTCAGGCAGGATGTCCTCATACAGGGCGTGGTTTTCCCGCTTAAGTCCTTTAAGGTCCATGTCTGTATGACCAATTCCGGACGCGCGGCAGCCCGCCGGGTTTTGTCC
>ERZ894236.571-NODE-571-length-41566-cov-13.8099_pt1 | contig 41566 bp, 49 predicted proteins | sample MGYA00380297_ERZ894236 | MGnify/ENA primary metagenome ERZ894236 (study PRJEB32331, sample SAMN06328420) | human gut metagenome | biome: human gut microbiome; feature: stool | host: Homo sapiens | collected 2014-08-04 ... | reverse complement strand
AGCAGGAAGTGGATCATGGGCACATCATTCCGAAAAACCGCGATCTCCAATGGCATCAGCTTGATGTATTCGCTGAGCTGGATGGGAACATCCAAATCCAGACCGCCTTGGAGCAGCGCCTCCAGCTTGGGAGTGTCATGGTCACAGATGGCGGCAGCCGTTTCCGGGAGGGTCTCCCAGCGACCAATATATGCAATTTGGTACATAAGGCACCTGCTTTCTCTATCCTACAATAGTAGTTTCCTTTATGGACAGATTGTCGTAATCCATAGCGATCAGCTTCCCGGCGGCCTCCGGGGTACACATGAACCAGGTGCTCACGCCCCAGGCGTCCATCCTTGTGACGGTGAAGAAGTCGGTCTCGGCTGGAGTGGGATTTCTGGCATCAAGATAGCAGTCGGAGTAGAGGTAGACCAGATCCGCCTCATGCTCCGGCAGCCACTTGGCCCGGCGCGCACGGGGCTTGCCGTTTTTCAGCGTCTTTTCCCTGGGGTTCTCAAACCACGCCAGCTCCTTGAGCTTCAATCCGGTAAAGGTGTCCATGAGCCGCCGGGCGATTACCCGGTGGGTGAACACCCCGCAGTTCCAGGAGCCCATCAGCCAGGTCTGGATAAAGTCTCCCACCTTGCTGCCGGGGGCGGGCGGGCCGTAGACGCTCTCATCCGCCCACATGACCTCCAGCTTTTCACACTGATCCGGCCGGGGGCAGGGCTGCTTGCCGCCATAGCGGTACATGATATTCACATAGCCGAAGCCCCGGCCGGTCCGGTCATGGCCGACGGCTTCCACCTGATAGGCGGTGATGGACACTATGGCTTCTCCTTTCGCTTAAGTGATTCCTATAGCTTTACTTTTTCTGACAAAACTCTTTCACATAATCGTATATGCTCTTTACCCCGTCATCAGTTACTGTATTAAACAGACTATAATGCCCATTCTCCAGTTCCCTTTCTGCAAGGAGCACTGCTTGATGAAAATTTCCTTCTGCGATTTCACACAGTACGACATTCAATCTTGCGCTCGGCGCAGGATCATGGAGAATCTCTGCTTTGAAATCGGAGACTTTATTGCAACGGCTATGGTGCTCTTGAATGATCTTGTTAAACCGACAAAACGCCTCATTCATAACCAAGGAAGCTGCATCCACCGTGGGGACAGATAGTTCTATTTCCTTGATGATATGAGCGGAAGGGGAATGGGCCGCTGTGATATGGAAACTAAACGGTTTCTTCCGAGCGACCTCACCCATTTCATATACATCCCAAAAGACATTGTCAATGGCGCATGGCTTTACGGAAACGACTGCTCTTATGGCAGTCCCACACCTGACAGGGGGCGCCGATAGAAGCACTTCATATAAGAAATCATCCAGGACCTTATAGGCGCAGTCTGAGACCACTTTGAAGCCATGCTCTCTGGCAATTACTTTTAGGTTTTTGGAAATCATCTCGCTCAATTCCCTGACTGCCTTCTGCTCCTGCCGTGTCATGCGATTTCCACCTCCTGTGCCAGTACAAATCCGCACAGTCCAAGGGAGGAGTCAATGACAAATACCCGGATTTTCTCCCGTTCCATCCGCTCCCGCAATTCCTCAATACCACAGCAGGCGGGGAAGCCGTAAGGAATGGTTCCGTCCAGCAGCTTCCGGTACTGTTCAAAAAAACCGTCTATGGTGATCTCATCCATGCCGAAGAGGATGTTGTCCTGGACCATATTTTCAAACCAATGGGCCAGCAGGCCGGTGAAGTGAACGGATACAGTCTCTCCGCCCTCGGTCTGGGTATCCATGTGGAGGGCGTGTGCCTCAAAGTCGGCGCAGTAGCGCAGAATCCGGTTGTCGTGCAGATTGTCAAAGGACTGAATGACCATACTCATGCCAGCTCCGCGTCCAGAATCTGGACCTGTTTTCCGTCCTCGTCCACATAATAAAGGGCGATGTAGTCGATGCCATCCCGCTTGACCTGCTCCCAGGGCATCCGTCCGCCGCTGATCAACTCCACGGTATCGTTCTCGTCCGGCTCAAAGTCCTCTTTCTCGTCCTCATAGTCGATACTGTACCCCATCTCCAGCACCAGCCTGGAGGCGGGGATCTCATACCGCTTGAGGGGACGATTCTTCAGTTCGGCTGGATCATGTTCATCGCAGAACATATTGTCGTAACCATGCCGTCCACCATCAAAGATGACAAACTCCTCGCCGCTCTCTGGGTCGCGGGCTGCCACCAGTCCGGGGGCCTCATCGCTATCTACAATATAGGGCTGCGGCTCCCCCTTCACCGTGCGCAGGTCTCCGTAATACCACACCTCCAACAGCTCATGGCCGGCAGTGGAGCACAGTGTCACGGTGGGCAGGCGCTTCTGCGCCCATTCCTTCACATGGCCCTCCAGCCAAGTGGGATATTTTTCAATCATCGTTTCGTCCTCCTTTAAGGGCAATCCTCATCCTCAATCTGCTCCTGCACCTCTTTGGGCAGGTCGTTCCATAAAATGTCGTATGTAAAATCTCGAATCTCCGGGTAACACTCTCGCGCGGTCTGTTCCGCCGTCTCCCGATCCAGGTAGTGCATCTCCTGGTGGAAAAACCAGTTGAGTTTTTCCATGAGCCGCCAGAGGCGGATTTGTTCCTCCTGGGTCATGGGATACCTCCTTCTACTTGATTGCCGACACAAGACTCCAGATGCTGACCACAACCAGCACAAGCCCCAGCAGGAAGAAGATCACCCGCCGGGAGCCGCGGCCATAGCGGTGGGAGTACGGCTTGCCGGTAGGGTCGCAGAGCCAATTCCAGTTGCGGATTGCTCCAATCAAAATCACGACCCCAATGATCACTGAGGCAAGATACCAATGCTCCTGTAAAAAAGCCGTGATCTGCTCGCTGTTCATTTAGGTTTCCTCCTTCCAGTCATCCTTTGCCTTTTTTGAAGTGTCCACTGCCTCGCCAGGTGTTGACTACGCAGGTGAAGATCTGGCCGCAGTGCTTGCACCTAATCATGTGAGCCATAATTTCGTCTGTCCATCCATCCTCAGTCTTTACCTTCTCCAGCGGACAGGTGGATTCCTCTGCTATCAGTTCAAATTCGCCTTGTTCCACCAACTGCTGAATATAAGCAATACAGGCCAGGTAGTCCTTGGGGGCATCAAATTTTCTCCATATTTGAATGTTTCGGCAGTGCTCGCACATAATGGATGCCTCCTCCTGTAAACGGTTGTTGTCAGCCCTGTATATCAGCGTCAACGGGGCCTTTTTTCAGCGTTCCATCCACAGTGATCACATGGCCCCAGAACATATCGTCGTCCTCGTACCAGGCGGTAAAACGGCCGCCGGGAGATACTGTAAACTCGGTGAGCAGGATGCGCCGGGCGAACTCATCTTCGGTGATGGGGTCTTTCTCCGCTTCCCGGTCGGTCTGGTCATTGTCCGCCAGCCACTCGTTGGCCTGAGCGGTGAGCTTCTGGGCAGCCATCGCCCGCAGGGACTTGTCCCACACCTCCTGATCTGCCACCAGTTTCTTCATCACATTGGTGACACGGGTCCAGGACGCTTTCTTTTCAATCTCCACATCCAACGAGATCCGGACTTCTTTTCCCATCCACTTACAGGTCCCCTCGAATATGCTCATCTCACGATCCAGCGTGAGGGTTCCCAGCACTTCGTCCTCCAGAAGAATGGGCTTTGTGTATTCCGCCCAAATCTCCTCCAGTGCCGGACAGGGTACGCCTTCCTCCAGTACCTCAGTGACATACCACTGAGGTTCGTAGAGGGCATCACCTTTCCAGCCGCGGGCTTTGATCCGGTAGATCTGGCCCTTGGTAAACCGCTTGGAATAGTCGCCGGCATCCCGTTCCTTGTCCGTCAGCGGCCAGCTCAGGTAGCATCGACCGGAGATCACCTGTCCGGTCTGGGCATCCGCCATGGCGAGGGCATGGGTATGCGCCGCCCAGTAGGTATCCAGAAAGGTTTTGTCTGCGCTGACACCGTCCTGGATCAGTACCAGTTTTTCCTCATCTTCCGGGGCGTACAGGGCAATAAAGTCCTTGACCGTTCTCTTTTTCATGGCGTTCTCCTTACGCAAATACCTGCTGGTATTTCTCTTTCAGTTCCTTGGGCGCCGTCTTGATGACCTTGCTGCCGCCGTTTTCAGAGGCTGTGCCCCAGATGGCCCAGAGCACATCACGCCACAGGTAGGCCAGCGCCCTTTTGTCATTGCCGGATTCTTCCGGCAGGTAATATTCCAGATGCCCTTTGATCTCCATCAGAGCATCCAGGCTCTCCTCATTGGCGATCAGGGTGCGGAACTCCTTTGCGGGCTTCAGATTCTGCATGGACTGGACACCGTGGACCAACACCGGCAGGGACTGAGCAGTAAACCCGTACTTCTTAAAAAAGGTGTGAATAAACTTTTCCTGCAAAGAGGAGTGCTCGTCATCACAGCGGTCCAGGTAGTCGCACACCAGCCCCCACCACTTTGGCCCCTCCAGCCCCAGAGCGAACACGGCGAAGGTGCCGGGCAGGGCGCAGATCTCATCGGAGAGGTTTTGGTACACCTCGTCCTCCTGCATGGCAAGCCGGGCATAATTCTCCATCCGCACATGGAGGCGGGGGTACCGCACCGCGCAGGCAAAGAGTTGGTTGACGCCCTTCTTTGGCAGACCGGGGATGGGCAGGTAGAGTTTCTCCGGCCCGCGGAACTCGATGGAGTAGCTGCGGGGGAACTCCGGCTGCTCCAGCACCTCCACCAGATAGCTCAGCACCTCATCGAAGCACCCCTCGGTGCAGTCCCTGGAGGTAATGCGGATGGTGGCGAAAGCGTCGTTGGCCGATGCGGTCAGGTGTTTTGTTTTCCGCTTTTGGATATTAGGCGGCAATTTGCCGGTGCCATTGGTTTTCAATTTCTTTACCATGTCAGGACGAATCTGGGAAACCAGGCCGAGGATGTGTTCGGTGGTGAGGGATTCAAAACTCAGCCCATACACGGTATAGCAGACTGCCACATAGCAGGCGAAGCGCAGCAGCCCTTCATCCACATCCTCCGGGCGCAGCTCCGGCCACACGGTACAGGGCGGAAAGGCCGTAAAGAAATCCTCCCGCTCTCCGACCTCAAAGTACCGATCCCGCACCTGCTTTTCGATGTACTGCCGTAGTGTGTAATCAATCTCCTTCCAGCCCACCAGACGCCGCAGGGCGTCGCAGAAGGCTACCGCATCCTCATAGGGGAATCCCTTCAGCGGAAATTGGAACAGATACCGCTCCAGCAGCTGATCTGGGAGAAACGGAGTTCCATTGTGGTTCCGCACCACGGTCGGAAAGGCGGAGTGGTTCTCCCGGGCGGTTCCGTCCAGAATGTCCTGAATGCAGGCATCCGCCTCCGCCAGTACCTCCGGGGAGGTGTCCGGTTTATGGATCAGATAATAACGGTCATGTACGCCGTCACGCTTTGGTAAACTCATATTGGTTCTCCTCTCAGGTCTGCTGGTGCTGCATGGATACGATGCGGCAGTCCGGGCAGAACTCGATGTAAAGTGTGCCCTCCGCGCAGTCAAACACCGTATCCCACTGGATCTGAGCCAGGTATTTCATGGGCTTCCCACAGTGGGGGCAGGTCGTATATTCCGCGTCCTGCACCCAGTTGGCAAAGCCACCGACGGTGTTCACATCTTCGCTGGCGCACCCGTAAAACAGGAGCACAGGCGCTTTCCCCAGCACAAAGTGGTTTTCGGTGAGGGCCTTGTAGTCCTCGGGACTGACATAGCAGTCCATCTTCTCCGCCCCGTCAAAGAGCTCGGAGGGAAAGACTTCCACGCCGCCATCCAGGGTAAAACTGTTAAAGGCTGGACCTTTCAAGAATCCCACACAGTTGGGGCAGCAGGTGGCAGTCAGAATACCATCCAACCCCAGAAATTTCAGCCGCTCATCCCGGCCATCCAGCACCAGCATGTCCACCATGCGTCCGCCACAGTGGGGGCATGTGTCCTCCCGTGCCCGGCCAATGCGGACGGGAGATTTCTCGCTGGTGGTTCCTTTGACCATAGGATAGCAGGTATCGAAGTTGAGCTGGATTTTCTGGCCCTCCTTGTCGAAGGTCCAGCCTCCGATCTGCGCATAGCTGGATGGGTCTACATAGAGGCCCTTGCGCCAGGGCCGGGGATTTCGCTCCAGCTCCAGCAGAGTCTCCATTGCCTTGTCATCTCCCTGCATTGCAAGGCAACTCATCAGTTCGGCGGCATTCCGAGAGTACTCCGCTTTTAGCAGAGCAGCGATCAAGCCGTCCCGCACATCCGCCGGGGCGTGATAATAGATCTCGCATGGGTAGAACACCTCTGCGGCCAGTGCCGCCCGCTGGATCTCCGGGGTGATGGCGTTCCGATAGGAAAACAGATTCCAAAAGTCGGTGAGTTCCGGGTCCTCCATATCACACAGCCGCCGGATGTTCCGAATCAGAGCCTCCTGCTTTTCTTTAATCTGTTCTATTGTCCATTCCATTACTTTTTTTCGGTTTTGCTCGGACTGACATTTCCAACACAAACCTTCATATCTTAATGGTGTTCCGCAAATTGGACACTGATAATTTAATTCCATAGTTTTTCCCTCTTTCCTCTGAAAATAAAAAAACGCCTTGCATCCTGCTTAATGGACAGGCTGATACAAGGCGCTAAAAAACACGGAAACAAAGAATCACATCTTCTTATGCGATCCCTAAAGTAAACAAATTTGTGTACTGAAAAATCTGAGTGTATTCTCTTTTTTATCATAGGAATTTCCTAACTCTTAACCATTGTTATAGAGTTTCCTTTCTCATCTTTTTAAGCTTCTTTTATTCGGTTTCACATTTTTAGTATACTTTCCGCTTTTAATACGGGCATCCACAGGTTTTTCAGCATCGTCAGGAATAAGCCATACATTTGCCTTTTTCTCTGCTCCTGGAATACGACCTTCGGCGCAGAGTACAGCAACACGGCGTTTTGATAAACTCCATTTTTCTCCAGCTTCAACTGATGTCATAAAGCCCATGAAAATGCCCTCCTTTCAATCACTACTTACATTATATTCATTAGAATGAATATTGTCAACTTAAACAACACTGTCTTAAAAATAAATCCTGATTTCCCAAACTAAAATAATTGTACCGATTGCTTGATATTATTCAGGAAATTGAATATAATGGGCATGGAAAGCAGTTCAAGGAAAAAAGGAACCTCTAAAACATGAAACATTTGTCAACTTTAGAAACTGCAAAAAGGGAATATCTCTGCAAAGCATCTTGCTCTTCTTTGCTCAAAAAACAGAATTGAGGGTGCCCAAAAGGTCGGTAACAATTGGATCATTCCTGAAGATGCGCAAAAGCCTGCAGACGCGCAAATAAAGACCGGAAAGTATTGCAAAAAGCAAACTTCAGAATAACTGAATATGACATTTTAATCAGCAGGAGGTGAACATAGTGTCATACAGATTCAAAGACGCAAGAGTTCAGTCGGGAATTAGCCAAAAAGATGCGGCAGAGCAATTACAAGTTTCCGCTGCTACGGTGAACAACTGGGAATCCGGAAGAAGACTTCCTACGATTGATGCTTTGGAGAAAATGGCAGACCTATATGGCGTCTCTACGGACTATTTGCTTGGCAGAACAGATTCCTCAAATCCGTTCCGCCGTATTGCGGAATCCATAGACAAAGATATTCTTCCATTTCTTCACGACCATCCTGTCTTCATAAATAATAATCGTTGGGGTTTGGTAGATGCTATCAATGAGCGTATCCGGTTTTTGGATGGAAGCGAACTGCCGTTTAGTGATGCTACACAGATTTCTGTGCTACCGCCGATATTTCAGAGTAACAGCATCCCGGAAGGGCGGAAACTGTCCCGCGATGAAATTGGAACATACATCCGAGTTTGGGTGGAACCCATTTCCAAAGATGAAGCTCTGCGTCAGGAAATGCGCGGCTGGTATACAGTAAAAAATCGGTTTGTAGAGAATGAATTGGGGCAACGGTTTTATCTGGATACCTATGGGAACAAATGGCTGGCGTTTATGGAATGATATGAGCACAGAAGAGTTGATCTTCTGTGCTTTAACTTTTATAGGTGGCAGTTTCTTCAACCTCTCCTTATTGATACCTTATATCCTTAAATAATTTATTCATTTTAATTCCCACCAACTACGATTTGTTCTTCCTGAACCCGCACACAGCAGTTACTCACTTTTCTTCAATGTTATCGTGAACTCTCGGATCAGCTCACGATCCAGCTCTCCGATCTCATCCCGCGCATTGTCTTTGCGGGTAATATATGAATCATCACCGGTTTCCAGATATCCGTACAACTGCATATATGGGTCATAGCCAGCATCTTTCAGAGCCTTGACGATTCGGTCCATACGGACTCTGAATTCCTGATTATCCAAGGGAACCGCCTCCGTTATACCATTCTTCGGCTTCTTTTCTTCGTTCATCATACTCCTTCATCTCTTCCTGTGTGGCCGGACGGACCTGATGCTTGCCGCAATCAGGGCAGTCCGTCACATTCTCTTCATCAGATGCAAATAGATATTTGCACGCATCACAAGCGTAAATCATTTCTTATTCCTCCTTTACCTCCGCATAATCGTACTCCAGCAGATCCTCGACCTGGCAGCCCAATACCTTGGATAGGGCAATTAAGGTGCCGCCGGTGGCTCTGTTGATATCCATTGCGCGGTTATCATACTCCTGAAGAGTCCTGAGATTTACTCCCGACCTTTCTGCCAGTTCCTTTTGCGAATAGCCGCACGCTTTTCGCAGTATTCTTAACTTTGTTGGCAGCTTTTTTCTGCGGGCAATCGCATTGACGGTATCCACAAACTTAAGTTCCGATGCCTCGTGAAGGGTTGGATACATTTTCCGGATCTCTGTCATAGATACAATCTGGGAGATCTCACGGAAAGAAACGCCCGTATACCACTGGTAGAATGCTACGATCCATCCGCACCAGTATTCCGGGGATCGATCATACTCGGCTTCTGCATCCGGCAGCTCTGCGCCAGCAGCGCCGCTTTTTCGCACAACCTCCATGGCAAGTTCTACTCCGGACATACCGGAAACAACCCTCGGTGTGCCCTTGGCAAACTGCTCCGCCAAATCGCTTACCAGGAACATATCGAAGAACTCATTGATCTCAAAATGGCAGGTATTAACCGCATAATCCATCATCTCGCCGAGATTATTCATAGCGTCAGATAAATATTGTTCATCGTAAGCGTGGGTCATCCGGGGTCAACTCCTCTCTTAAAATATCACGCATATACAGACCGTTCAGGTCATCCTTTTCCAGTTCTGCTCTATAAGCCGCTCTCGCCTCATCATCACGGGCCTTACGCTTGGCATAATATTCAGTATTATCTACACTCACATAAGAGATAAACTGGATCGCATCAAAGGCCGCCGGGCTTTTCAGCACGATCTGCTCACCCAGTTTTCCAAGACGCATAGCGTAAGACAGCTGGTTCAGCGATATTTCATTTCCGATAAAAGCTCTGGCAAAGGAAAAATAGGAATCATCCGCACGGTAGCCGATGATCACATCATACTCGGACAGATCCAGCAAATAGTTCTTTTTCAACCAGTCGATGCTGCGCTGCTGTATGGGGGAGGAGACTCGGATCTTTCTGTAAGTAACAAGAAGCGCCAGCCAGTGCAGGATGGTATACTCAGATAAGTTCAGCACCTTCAGCTTGCTCAGATCAATCTCATACTGGTTGCAGTATCCGTCTATATTCTCGCTGCACGCCCATTCCTTTGCCAGTTCCAAATGCTCCGTACAATAAAATCCGCGTCCATAGTCGTTATATGTTTTCCCTTTTCCATATACAGGCTTTTTTATAATCTCGGGGGATCCGTGATACAGTATCGTCATCATCGTCCTGCTCCTTTCTACGGATATAATTCGTCCTAACTATATTATACGCATTATATCCGTAGAAATCAAGTTTTTAAAGAATTTTTCTCAATTCTTGTCTTCTGATGGGCTAAAAATTCGGTCGAGGTTCTTTTCTGAAATATAAGTGTCAAAATACGGGAGCCGAATCATAATACAAATGGCCCCGTCTTCTGTTGCATCAATTTTTATATACTCAGCCGCCTTGCTGATATCGATCAGCAGCTGAAGCTCTGCAGCACAGGTGCATTCCAGAAACGGCAATGTCACCTCTATCCACGCTTCAGCTTGCTCCTCATCGGCCATCGCCCGTATCTTTCCGCCTTCGTTTGCCGCAAGCCGGTCGCACTGATCTAGGAGCTGTTCATACCGCACTTTTTTCTTTGCTGATACTTTTTTGGGCAGTACCCGCATAAACTCACTGTAACCTCGGATCCATTCAGCGTCTTTCTTCAGTTCCCCAGGCATTACCTTAGGTTTCTTATCAGTAGAATAGTCTTTTACATAAATGCCACTTCTCATTATCGGTTGCACCTCATCTTTTATGTAATAAAAAAAGGAGGGCACCATCTGCAGATAAGCAAATAGCGCCCATATATAATATCAAGCAAAGTCACCACAGTGGGCAAATATCCTCTTTCAAGGACGGGGCGAAGACAGGCTTTCCAGACCACTCCAAAAGGGGCTGTCATCTGCGTGTCTTCTAAAAATAGTGTTGTTGTTGGTGTTTGCTTCGATATTCAACATATTCATCCCGTTAAGTCTGCCAGATTGATAACTGTCTTATGCTTTTTTCGAGCGTACTCAGTAAACTGTGCTGCGCCTCCAAAAGAGTGTTCTACATATGCAATCACATAATCAGACTGCATAACCATCCATTTATTTCGCTTTGAAATAGCAAAGCGCGGTGGCGTATCCTCCAGTCCTTCGGGATAGATTGTTTCGGTATAACTTAGTTGATTGTGCTCTTTCTCCCTTTCCGGCAGGTATGCCAGCACAATCGAATATGAGATCTGCGGATTCCGAGATTTCAATTTTCGTAGGACCTCAGCAACCAAATAGTCAAATTGACCGTTATTTCCTACATAAAAAACATTGACACCATATTCCGCTATCAAATTATCTATCTGGCGCGTAAGGAGATCCTTGATGTCCTTGTTTAGAATCCGATGTCCGAAGAAAGTGCAGCTTGGCATTCTTTATTTGTATTTTTTCAGAGATCCAAAAAGGCGGTACTCCAACCGGATTTTCTAATATACCCCTTTTGTTCCATTCCAACACACCCATCTTGATATCTATTGGTATCAATATTTTGTCCCAGTATATCATAAAATATAAAAAGTTGCAACCAATAGTACTCAAAAACACAATTTTTTTACGGGGACAAAAATGGAACAAAAACTACGCCGCGATCTTAATATCGGAATGAATCTTAGGCGATTGCGAATAGAGCATGGATATTCGCAGGAATCACTTTGCGTAGAGCTGCAGCGGCGCGGTATAGATATCGGCAGAAGTGCTTACCAAAAATACGAAGAGGGGCGTCTCAATGTCAAAATCAGTGTACTGATTGCATTAAAACACCTCTATGGCTGTACCTATGATGACTTCTTTTCGGGTCTTATGCCTGAAGAATAACAAAGCCAGTAACCGCAGGCGGTGTTCGCCTCATGTTGCTGGCTTATTTAATCCTGCGCTTCGCTTGAAAGACGATTTCAAATGCTCTATCCATTAAATCATCAATAATAATGCGTTCGTAGCTTCTTTGTTCCTCCCAGTTTGAACGGACATTTGCCGTAACTTTATACGGTTTTACTTTAGTCAGCTCGTTAAGTCCCATATAAATCAGTTTCAGTTCGCCTCTTGTAATAGGAAAATCAACGGGTTGGTTATTGTGTTCTACCATTCGGTTATAAGCCTCATATTCCCTGATCCTGCGCAGTGCGTTCTGATAATGCTGGCGTGCAGCATTTTGGGAGATTCCAAGTGTATTTCCAATCTGTACAAAAGTCATTTTCTGTTCTCTAAGTTTATATACTTCCTTCTGCCTTTCTGTAAAAAAACGGAAAAAATCTTCCATTGCGTTACTCCTTTTCGCCCAAATTGAGCCTTATTGGTATCAGTATTTTTCGCCATTATAGCATAAAATACAATTGTATTGCAACCAATACTGGTCAGTTTTTTGGGAAAGAGGTGATGGCGTTGGAACAGAAATTAAGGCGTGACCGCAATATGGGCGCAAACCTGCGGAAATTGCGTGAAGAACACGGACTTTCCCAAGAGAAGCTTTGTGCAGAGCTACAGCGCCGTCATTGTGATATCGGAAGAAGTGCTTACCAAAAATATGAGGATGGCAGACTTAATATCCGGATCAGCGTGCTGCTCGAACTGAAGAAACTATATAACTGCACTTATGATGATTTCTTTGAAGGGCTGGATACCCAATCAAGTGACGCAGAATAATCCCGATGGTCTCAAAAGAAGGGCTGTCGGGATTTTTTATTTTGCGGGATAGATCATCTTGGCTACAATCTGTTCTCTATTAACAAACGGATCTTCCCAATACCTTGAGTCAAGGGAATTCTGCGTATTATCCCCGAGAAGATAATAACAGTCTTCTGGAACAACGAGTACCTCCGTATCCCTAACCGGGATTTCAAGCGTTGCCATATAGGTAAGCGTTGATAGATCGACTGTTTCTCCGGGGAGCGCTGCCACGCGCTTTACGAGCAGACGGCCGTCGTGCTCAAAAATAACGATATCGCCTTTTTGGATCTCTGAAAACACGCGCACACCGAGTATAAAGCTTTCCCGCTCCAGTGTCGGCTCCATTGAAGCCGTGGGAACATACCCAAAGAGAAAAATAAATCGCATCAACAAAAAAATAATGAGCGTGACAAGCAAAGGAACAAGCCATACCTTCAGGTGCCGCCATACTGCTTTCATCATAAAATACCTCCAAAAAGAAAAAGGGGGATACGAAAACGCTGTGGTCTTCGTACCCCGTCTGTTAGATTTCCATAAGCGCCAGGATTTCCGGCTGGGCATGCAAAAATCGTTTGGCGCGTGTCATCCACATCCGCACCTTACCGTCAGACGCATTCATCTTTGCTCCAATTTCCCGGCTGCTGTATCCGTTCGATGCGTAGCGCAGCGCCTTGATACCATTTTGTACAGCCGGCGTTGCGCGTTTGGTGACAATATCAAGTGCCGCCGAAAGCTCTCCAAGTGTGTTTTCTTCCCAATACTCCACTTTCACCGTACTCATATTGTCAGACAGCATTTCTTTACTGTATTGATGATTGATTTTAATCAGCGCATCACAGATCTCATTCCAGATCAGCCTGTACGCATATGTAGAAAAACAGCCGCCTTTGTCCGTATAAGCCGCCTTGCACAGTCCAATATATCCTATCTGCATCAGATCCTCATAAGGATAGATGCCGCCCTGATTAAGTCCGTAAACCTTATCTTTTATGACTTTCCCAACCAGTTTCATATTTTCCTCTACTTTTTTCTGTTGGGCTTGGCTAAGTTTCATGACGCTGCACCTCCCTCCAGCAATTTCAGTTCCGGCTGACGCTGCGGTGCTGCGTGATTCTTTTTCTTATTCCTGTTTTCCAGAAGATTACGGGCCTCCCGAATGACTTCCTTGCAGTAATACTCGCCGAGATACCCGATATGTGCCTCCGACAGCGGCGCCGCCAGAATATCAGCCAGCCACTGATAAGCATCTTGCTTACTCATCATTCCACTCTTATAGAGCTGATCAAAATAGTAATGTGCCGTTCTGCGTAAAGAACGCAGCTCGTGATTCGCAAGACTGCCCACAGGAATGTTAGTGCCGGTATGGACGCGGACATAGGAGTCACAGGCCGGATAATTTTTGCATACATAAAGCATTGTGTTTTTACTGTTATCACGATAAATGCCGTCTGCGCTGCGCAGAACAGCAGGGCTGCCGCAGTAAGGACAGCGGACAGACGATTGATTAAATCCCTTTCTTCGTTTCTTATTCATAAATTCTGACCTCCGATATATAAAACAAAAGAGCCGGAAAGCTGCAAACAAATACAGAGTTAAAGATATGGATGTGATGTCCAAATCTTTAACTCTGCAATATAAAAGCAGCCTTCCGGCTCAACATATTCAAATTGGCTTGCATCATTATGGTTTGCTCAATGCGCATCCCGTAACGGTTCCATACCTCTCATGGATATGTCTGACGCTGTTAGCTATTCAGCGTACCGAAAGCCTGGACGCAAGCCCCTGCCACGGTTATATAGTAGCACATAGAGCAGCCCTTGTCAAGTCAATTAGAAAATTTATGGTTGATTTTTAATCAAAACTTTTCAAATTGGCACATCTTGCGGATGTAAAACCAGTCTGGAGGATCAATCTTCCTCCTCATCGTCATCCTGATACTGCGGATTTAACTGCTTACGGCGTTTGATCACATACAGTCCGATTAAAGTACCGATGGCAATCGCCATACCTCCGCCAAACAAAATCAGGTGCATGGTCGGAATGCCAGAAGCGGTGCTTTCTTCTGTCGGTGTAGTCTCTGCTAAACCTTCGGAAGCCTCATCTGTGGCAGGGGCTTGCTCCGGATCAGGAACCTGAACACTGGAATTCATACAGGTCAGGATATAACTTTTGCTGCCGCCGATTTCAAGGCGAAGTATGCCGTCTTCTCCGACGACAACATCACCAGGGTACATACCGGCGTCTGTTTTCAGTTCAAATTCTACACCTGCCCAGTCTGCGCCGAGCTGGATTTCCAGCGATGCAGGTTCTGCAACCTGCAATTCCGTACCGTCTGTTCCGCCGGTTGCAAACACTGTCTGCGGCATCATCAGAGCCAGTATGGTAACAACCATAAACAAAAGTCTCTGCCAGGATCTTTTCTTTGCTTGCATCGCTTATACCTCCATATCGTTGTGTTTCTTTTTGCGTCCATAGATTATAGTTCCGACCACGCCAAAACAGCTAAGGCCAAGTAAACCCAACCAGAGCGCTATTTGAGTGTTATCTCCGGTTTTCGGTGGCTCTTCAACCGTAACCTTATCGTTGTGAACCTTAACAGTAAGTGTCTCATCGGCAACCAGTTCTATCTCTACCGGATCGGGGCGCTTGTAACCTGCGCTGACTTCATCTTCCAGTTCAGTTACGGTATACTTGCCAATCCTGAGGTTCTCTATAAAAATCTCACCGTTGGCATCGGTCTTGAATACCTCATCGTAATTTTCACCGGTTATGCGGAATGAAAAGCCTTCCACACGACCGTCAGAGGATGTCTTCACAATCTTCAGATTGCCAACCATATGATTATTGATGAACCCAATGCCAGCTTCGTTTTCCACCTCTACCATCTCACCGTCATTTGCGATGGCAAAATAATGATATCCATCATCCTTAACAAAGTTCTCCGGAGCCTGTTTTTCATAAAGGAAGTACCCACCGTATCTAAGATGTTCAAGCTCATACAGTCCAGGCTCATACTCAATCATTTCGCCTACAAGGGTGTCGATATCTGCATTAAACTCCTTGTTGCCGTCCACATCTCTGTAGATTTCAAAGACAGCACCAGAAAGTAGATTTTCCGGGTAATCCTTATCTACCTTTGTGGTATGAACCATTCCATAGATATGACGGTTCTCGGCTTTGATTTCGATCACGGCACCGTCTTCAGTTACCTCAACGGGGAACAGGACATCATTGGCTACGAAGCCCTCTGCCGGTTTCAGCTCTTTTACGATCCATTTCCCGAATCGTACATCATCAAAGACAAAAATGCCATCCGCATCGGATTTGACGATAAGCACTGCAGTCTCTTCCGTAAATTCCGTGTCATCTTCTGTGAAGAGGCCAAACAGTGCGCCTTCCACGGGCTTTCCATCCTCATCCACCTTATAGCCTTTGATATCGCTTCGTATGAACTTGTTCTCAATGGTGATATGGATGGTTTCTCCCTCTGTGGTCACATTGACTTCCACCGGCTTTTCGTTGAGAACATAACCGATTGCAGGTTTCAATTCACGAACGATCCACTTGCCGAAGCGAAGATCCTCAAAGCGGAATTTACCTTCGGAATCCGTTTCACTAATAAGGACTGCCGTATCTTCCGTAAACTCAGTTTCACCGTCCTTAAACAGACCGAAAACAGCACCTGTAATGGTATTTCCGTCTTCATCCAGCTTCATTCCTTCGATATCACCGCGAATATAGCGGTTCTCCAGCTTGATTTCTACCACATCGCCATCTTCTGCGATAGTAACCTGATACGCTTTCTCATTCAGAACAAATCCTGTTGCTGGCTCGATCTCGCGAACGACCCATGTTCCGTAAGGAACATTTTCAAACTTGAAGGTTCCATCCTTAGCGCTTTCCGTCACCATAAACGCATTTTCACGCGTATACTCAGTTTCCTCATTGCTGAAGAGTCCGAATACGGCGCCGGCGATAACCTTGCCATCTTCATCAACCTTCAGCCCAGAAACAGAGCCGTACTTCAGCTCGTTCTCAATGGCAGCACCATCATTGACTGTGATTTCAACCACCTTGGTATCTTGAGATGCATAACTGAAAGTAAATTCATATTTCGTGTCGTTTAGGATATAGTGTGCGTCAGTGGTGCGTTCCTGTAGATAATAACTGCCCAGAGGCAGGTCGGTACTACAGACTGCTTTACCGTTTTCATCAAAGGTAATAATCTCAATCAATCCGTCCGCCGGTATCATAGTTCCATCCGCTGCAACGATATCAGTCTGAGCATAAAGGCCAAAGCTAATATTCTTTAGTTCTTCGTTCATACCGATACCAAACAGTTCGTTCTGCTCTAAGACCTTGCTCAGATGCACTTCCATTTTCTGGCGTTCGTTGTAAAGGTTACCAGATGTTTCTGTAATTGAAATTTCCTGTCCGGAATAAACAAGCTCAACTGTTTGAATTTTTCCGTTCAGCACCATGCTGTGCGGGGCAGTGATTTCCTGAATATCATATTTACCCAAATAGAGTTCCTTACTGGTTGCGATTCCGTCAGAACCAGTTGTAATGGTATCCACCAGCTCACCCTTTTTGTAGTGCAATACCCCGTCAAGGGTATAGACATTTTCTGCCGCACGGATTTCAAAGACTGCACCAGGCAGATTACTTACTTCATAAACTGGTTTGTACATATTATCGTTTGTTACGACAGATTGAAACACTTCACCGGTCTTGGTAATATGAATGACGCCTTTCTGAGGCATATTGGATTTGGTCACATTTACTACTGTGATACCGCATTCCTCCGTTGCATCCTCTGCTGTAATGTCAAAGTAGACCGGGTCGGGATTCAGTGTATATCCGTAAGGTGCCTGTACTTCTATCAGATAATAACCCTTACCATACTCCAGCGTTTGAGGTGTAATCAGATACCCCTCTTCATTGGTATAGAAGGTATCGATCTCGGTAAGTTCGGGATAAGTGTACTGCATGGATACTTTTGTGCCATCAGGGCGATAGATCTGGAATGCAGCCCCCGCATAGGGAATGGCAAGTCCTGATTCGGCATCTGTTTTCTGAATTTTTAGATAGCTTGTAAATGGCGCATTGTTAATCAGGAATCTGTAGGTTTCACCCTCGGAAGAAATAAAGACATCAAAAGGCTCCATAAATTCTTTTCCTTCCGCACCGGCAACCTGCTTCACCGTATAAGTACCATAAGGCAACCAACCTGTTTCCGCAAAACCGTACTCGTCACAAGTAAGATATGCACGCTCTGTCTCTTTCGCATCTGCATAGGAACCAGCAGACTTTAAGTATACCTCAAATTCAGCCTCCGGTTCCGGCGTCTCAATCTGTGTATCTCCATCATCTGCGTGTTTGATCAGTGCAATTTTACCCTTGATTACAGTCTCATACACATCCAGATATTCCGTGTTTTTCTCAAGTGTATAGTGTCCAGGAGTGACATCCAACCAATATACAGTTTCATCGAGTAAGTATCCCTCAGACGGCGTGATTTCACGAATGTTCCAACCCTCGCCGCAAACATAGTAGTCGGTGAGGAAATATCCATTTTCATCCGTTGTATAAGTATCTACCAATACATCATAACGATATACTCCATACACGGCTCCTGCAAGAGAGGCGTTGCCTTGGGAAGCGCCGTAAGGATAGCCCAGTTCTTCCACGACTGTGTCAGAGTCAACTGCCATTGATACGGGAGCATTGCTGCCTTCTCCTTTTGACAGAGTGCGATCCAGTTTAAAGATGTCAGCTCTCCATTTCTTTAAGATATTGTCAACAGAGCGCTCCGTGACCTTGTTCCATTCCACATTGACAATCTGGTCTTCCGGGATCACATACCGATCCGGTACATTTTCTTCTGAAAGGACATAACCGGTGCCAATCGGAACTCTCTCAAAAACAGCAATGCCTGCAGCATTGGTAGTTGCAGTCATGCTGACCGGCTCACCATAAACAGAAGTACCAGTAAGGCTGAATGTAAGTCCCTCTACGAGCCCATCTTCTGCAGTTTTTACCACGCGGACGCTTCCATATTGACGCAGGTTTGCAATATCCAGTGTAATCAGCGGACTGTCATCATCAATCGTGATTTTCCACTCCGCACCCGTTTCCTGATAATAATTTGCCGGAACCTTCGTCTCGCGCACAATATAGGTTCCGTAGGTGATCTCTCCGGATTTTGCGTATCCATCCGCATTGGTAGGACCGATCACTGCCACTTCTTCGCCCTTGAGCGTATAAACCGTAAACTCGGCGCCGCTCAGGTCAACACCAGATTCTGCATCTGATTTCAGTATCTCAACATGACCTTTTTTCAGCTCATTGGTTGCCTTGATCGTTACCACAGCATTATTCTGACTGCTGACCGTCACAGTCCACTCTGTCTGACCGTGGGCTTTATAATTCTTTGGGAAAGTAGTTTCCACTACCCTATAGGTGCCGTAAGGAATATCCTCTGATTTTGCATATCCTCTGTTGTTGGTAGGACCGATGGTAGTAACTTTACTGCCGGAAGAATTATATACGGTAAAAACAGCACCGCTTAAATTATGTCCATCTTCCGCAGCTTCCTTATACACCTCAATGTTGCCTTTTTTCAGTTCGTTTACCGCATTGATCACCACAACCCCGTTGTTGGAAGAATTTACCGTAACTGTCCACTCCGATTTTCCGGAAGAAGTATAATCAGTTGGGAACACGGTCTCAACAACCTTGTAGGTGCCGTAAGGAAGATCTTCCTTGGTACACGCATATCCCTTTGAATCGGTAGGCCCAATTCCATACTCAGCACCAGTCTGTGTATTGGTTGCCAGGAAATACGCTCCGCTTAACGCCTTACCGTCAGGATCCCTTTTATAAATCTCAATCTTTCCGGACTCCTCTACAAACTCAGGCACAACGATCTGGACAACCGCTTCCGGATAAGATCCCTTGGACATACCTTCAATCGTACTGATTTCAGGGCCTCGGTCATTTCCGGTATGGGTTACAAAGTTCTTTCCATCATACTTACCGGCATAGATAGCAACATGAGCAATGTCCCCAGTGGGGATGTGCTTGAAAACAATCAGGGAGCCAATTGGAATCTCCTCATTCGCAGAAAAATTGTCTCCGTTTGAACTTTGGGTAAAGCCGATTCTTCGTGCCTTACCTGAATTTACCCAATTGTTTGCCGCTGTATTATAGGAACTTGCAGATCTGGGATTGGACGGTCTTGCTACACTACTGGTGTCGATGCCCGCAATGTTCGGAAGATAATTGTAATACACATAGGAAACATAGGATGCACAACAAAGTCCGCTGCTTTCAAATCCAGCAATATCCGGCGCAAGACCGGTAGCTGTGCCGGCTTTTGATACGGTCTCAGTACCATATTTCACAAGGCCATATGAAATGTTAGAGTCATAAGCCGTTGCATTGGAACTATAAGCCTTGAATATGGTTCCGTCGTCCTTTTGCGCCTGAACCTTATACCCGGTATATGCAAGTGCATCGAGATAAACATTGTCCAGCATCTCATCCGGGATATCCGATGCAGGAGCTGCGAAAACTGTTGTCGGAAATGCTGAAATGAGCATCAGTATTGCCAAACATAAGGACAGAAATCGCGATTTAATCTTCATTTTCTTTGTCATAATAGTTCGTCCTTTCTTATTTTGGGGTGTAAAAAAGCCCCATTGCATTGAAGCAATGAGGCTTTCGTTTCGTTTAATAAGGATTAGTATTTGTCTGTATTTTCTGCAGCTACAGTGATCACACAATACCACATTCCGCTTTCATAGGTTACACCGACCGCTATATAACCGTACTCCGAGGATCCAATGTAGTTCCAGTGGTTTGGGCTGTTCTTTATTAGCATCGCAAGTTTGAGAGCAACTTCATCAACCGTTCCGGAGTATCCGGCCTTGGCGATGGCTTCACGGGCATTCGCTCTGTAATACGGCTTACCGCTGCCTCCGTACACGGACGGATCCACATACTCACCATACTGAAGTGCTGTTGCTGCTGCACGCTGGTCATTTGTATCATGAGCAAAATTACTCACAATCTGTCGGCTTCGATACTCAGCATAGCCTGTAAGACCCGTGAGACTGACTGCAGGAGAATTTCGGAATTCATTCACATATTTCTGAACTTCCTTGGCAACCGCCTTGGTATCACTTGCTCCGGCCATTGGTTCTTGGGGTATGTCCGGTTCTGAAGAGACGGCAGTTTCTTCCTTTTCTGAATCATACTGGGGTGAAGAAGTTGTTCCTGCACTTTCCTGAGAATGGTCATCTTTCTCTGGCATTTTTTCGCTCATACTCTCAGTTAGTCCAGATTCAGATTCCTGTTTTGAGTTATCCATAGTTTCTTCTGGTACCCATTCGTTCTCTTCAGATGTAGGCTCCTTATCCGTCTCAGTGAAGTTTGATATGGAGTCGTTATCTTGAGCTTCCTTGGACACGGAGCTATTATGATCGGCCGCTGAACTCTCAGTTGATGAAGATTTAGACGATTCAAGTGAGTCTTGCATATGGCATGCGCTGAGTACAAAGCAGAATGCCATGCAGCATAGTATTGGGAACATAAAAATCAACTTTTTCATGACGCATTCCTCCAGTTCGTGTTTCTATTATACTACATTACACGAATGAGTCTGTAGAAATGCAACAATTCAACCCGCGAGCCGTAAGAACCCGCGTTCAGCCTCATCGATGCATCGGTCAAGAATCTCAAAAAAGCGGGAGGGTTGCAGTTCAGTATCCAGCCATTGCGTGGCTCTATACGAATAACAGCCGACGGCATCATTGATTGCGTGGCTTCCAAGGACGCTCCTTAAATTCAGCTCATTGACCAGCTTTTTCTTTCTGGCCGAACCGACAGACTGAATCGAGCGTGCTAAACAGATGACCATCAGAGGATGAAGCACGGAAAATGAAATCTGGAGATAATAGCCCTTGTATCCGAGCATTAGTGAAGTCTCATCCTGATCGTCTACGGGCATCTGTTCCAGTATCATACAGCGTGTGTGCTCCACAATTTCCTTGCGGCGGACCTGCTCTGCTTTGGACAGATTGCAATTTACCATTTCAATATCACCTCCTATATCAAATTTGATGGGTTGCGAATATATTTCTACAGGCTGCGCCTGTAAAAGACTTATCTCGGCGTTGCGATATGGGTGATAGCGCCCCAGATGCGGTTGTTTTCCTTATTGATCCCAAGCACTCTCACAGTTACGCGGGCGCCTCTGGGAGGACGGCCTCGCTTCGGATAGCTGCAAAGACAATCGATGCCGCCGTCCAAAGATACGAACACACCGGTTGTATCGACCATACTGACCGTTCCCACATAGCGGTTGCCGACGGAATACTTTTTGAGCGCCTTTTCATACGGATTTTCACCCGCCTGTTTGACAGAGGCTGTCACCTTTACCTGATTTCGGTCGCTGCGCTCTACCGTAAGGACTTTAACGAGAACCCGCTGCCCGGGCTGGAACTGTGCGCTGGCGTCCAAAAGCCTTTGGTAACTCAGTTCCCTGAGTGGAATATAAATCTCAAGGCCGAAAAGGTCCACAAAGATGCCTGCCCGGATTACCGATACGATTCTCGCTTCCGCACAGACATCGTTATAGATCAGGTTATTACCATCCCGGTCTGTGCCAAAGTAATACTCTTTGCGCTTGGCCGCCATTGCCTCAAGGCGGCTGGCCACTGCAATACCGGCTTTGGGATCAATGCCTTTCACGATATAATCGACTTCGGCACCGAGTCTCTTTGTAAGCATATAGTGCATGATGTCAGATTCGGAACGACCTCTGAAATCCTCAGGCGGCTCAACTGCTTCTTCTGCCGGAATAATGACCTTGAAGTCACCATGATAAATGACTGCCAGAGAACGGTTTGGGTTATCTTCGGGGCGCTCAACACCTTGGATTGTACCTGTCAGAATTCTTTTCGTTTTCATCGACTCGATCAAATCCAGCAGATCGTTCTTGGCTTTGTCAGCATCTGTCTCGACCGCAAGACGCTCATCAATCGAAAGAACATTCATTGTCGGTCTGGTATATGAGCGTTTTCTCTTTGGAATGCTTTCACCTTCGGACCCGGGGCTTTCGTTTTCAGGCTCTGTGTCAGACTCAGATTTTTCTGTAGCTTTTTTAGCTTTTCTGGCGCGCGTGGCACCAGGTTTTTCATTTTCAGAATCAGTCTGAGGAGAGGCATCTTCTGGCGTTACCATTTCTTCTGCCTGAGGCGCCATTTCCTCAGGAGCAACATCTTGTTTCTTGGCTGGCATAATCAAATCCTCCTTAAATTAAAATTCACTCGGCGGTTTCGCCGAGCTGTATAAGCTTTTTCTGCGAGCCGGCTTTTTCACAGGCTCAGGATCAGAGGGGAGCGGTTCAGTCTGTACAGGCTGATGAAAAGCATCTGCCGGACAATAGTCCATAATGGACGAACGGATAATCTGCGACGACATCGGGTGTTTCGTGTAATCGAGTTTCTTGAGTTTGAGTACATTATGACCTCGAATAATACAAAGCAGTTCCTCGTTCGGAAGCCTAAGGACCTCATCTGGAGTAAGCAGCCGGCGTCTTCCTTGCCCCTCAGTATGACGGTATTGGGGGATCACCTGCGCTACTGCGATGGTTCTCCGCACCGTCATCGTGGAATTGACCTCAATACTCATATCACCGCTGCGGGCTGAAAAGTATTCTGAACTGACATCGTCTGTGCATCCAAGCATCAGCTGGATGTCGCAGTTGCCGACAATTTCAGACCAAAGGTTCTGCGGATACCGGTTTTGAAGCTGCCCAAGACTCTGGACTGCAAGCATTACCCGAATGTTTCTGGCACGAATTGTAGAAAGCGCTCTGCAAAAGTCTGAACCGTCTGCAGCGCCGCCGATGCGTCCGATATTATTGAACTCATCCAGGATCAAATTCACGGGCACATCACAGCTGCCGCTCTTTGTGGAGTCCGCATAGCGAGTCAGTTTGATAAACATACAAGAAAAAAAGAGCGATGACAGGAATGCCATTGTGGCGTCCTGATCGCTCAGAATAATATAATAAGCGCATTTTTTCTTGGCAGGTGCTGTCAGGTCTATGTCAGACCGGCTGGTAATATTCTGAACCGCTTTGTCCTGCATCACCTGAAGTCTTGTACCAAGTCCCAGTATAATGCCGGAGCGAACCGTGTCACTTGCCTGCGCGAATAAATTATACGGTGCCCTCGCCGGATGGTCTAACGGCAGTTTCTCAAACAATGCTGAAAGCTGTTTTTCCGAGTTTTGCGTCAGCATCTGATAGACTGCGGGGAGATGCTTCATATCGTTGCTTCGGGTGCGATCTTGGTCTACATAGAGAATCAGCGCTCGCAAGAGATTGGCCTCACCGTTGTCCCAGAAATGATCGCCTTTGCCCGAACTTGTATTTCCGATGATGACATTGGTCAGTACCTGCGCCATCAGGGTATCCCCATTTAAGTCTGACATACAGTTCCAGCTGTCACCGTGCTCCGGGTTAATAAGATTGAAGACTTTCACCTCATACCCATTTTTTCGGTACAGCTCAGCTGTATCCGCGTAGAGATCCGCTTTGCTGTCTGTGATTATGACAGACTCATCTCGCTTGATAGCCTGAAACAGGGCATTTCTGATAATGGCCCGGGATTTCATTGTGCCGGATGCACCGAAGATCGCAATGTGCCGGTTGAGTTTGGTATCTTTCGGCATACAGACGGTATTGCCTTTATACTCGCCGAGGATTACGCCCTCCGCTTTTGACGGAGTTGTGATTTCAAGAACATCTTTCATTTCTTTTTCATCCATCCACGATGCCGTGCCGTATGTACCGCTTTTGACCACTTTGAATCCACGCTCATCGTAGTCTTTACTGCCAAACCGGTCGTTCAGCTTTACATATGCGAATATGATTGCACTGACAACTATCATACCGAGCAACCCTTTCAGGCCATTCCAGGTAAATGCCTGCGGGAAGCAGATCATCGGGCTGAACTCAACGGGCGGCATTTGGGTTTGTCCGGTAAGCCCGCCGCCGTCCATCCAAATGGAATAATTATTTAATACCTGTGCAAGAAGACCAGCGAGATAAAGCGCTGCCACCAAACCCAGTATGGCAGCAACGACGATGGCTCCCTTGCGTTTTTTATCATCCAAATCCTTTCCTCCTTATCGGCCCATTGCGTCTTCCACCGAATCTATATCAATGGTTTTGATATCAATCTGTGGGCCGAGATATTTTCGGAGAAGAGTAAATTGCTCAGGGAAGCAGATTATCTCAAAAGGGTGCGTCCCAGTCTGGAGTGCTTCCCGCAACCGGATGAGCCGTGCAATGTCATTATCCAAAAACGAATACACATATTTTCCATCTACAAACGCATCGTATTCCATGACACCCTGATTCTTGGATAGATCATCTTCGTCGAATAAAAGTTCATTCAGCTGCGCTTTCCAGTTGGGTATGGCAAACAGCCTCAAAAGCCGAATGCCAAAGGAATTCATGGGCACGAAATAAATGAATTGATAGATGTTGTCAAACCGAAACTCAAGACGCCGGTTCTTTTCTGTCTCCAAAATGGTCTTCAACGCAATCTCCTCAGATTCGCCGAAAAGAATGGCTGATTGGATCTTATGAATGCCGGCGTTTAGTCTTGCAATTTCGATCAAGCTGTGCAGCGTCTTGAACTCACCCATACCGTTCCACTTCATCAGGGCGCTGCGGGTGTTATAAACCGCATATGCTTCGCCGTAAGAGAACAGAACGCCTGTGACTCTCGTGAACATCGTCTTATTCATCTCAGACTCACCCAGTTTCTTGAGATCTTTCGCCAGGTAATACGCGGGATACTCCGGTACTGTCAGACTGATTTCAGAGTTTTGGAAAGGCGGCAAATCATAGGCCCGGGCTTGAATATTTGCCATATAAAACATCGCTGCCGCTTCCGCAACTCTGTGATTGCGCTCCCGATGGGCTGAGTCTCCGGGGAATCTATGATTCCAGAAAGAGCCCAAATAATACTCTCTCGCATTCGGATGAATCCAGTCCAGTATGGGGATTGCCGCTTTAGTAAGTCTCAGCGTCTTATATGATTTCTCACCGGTAATCTTTAATAACTTACAGGTGAGTCTCGGTTGCGCATCATCGGGGAGGCGGTATTCCTGCAGCAAAGTCATTCTATGAACCAACGCCTTGATCACACGCTCATTGCCCAAAAGATACAAAGAGCGAACAGGAAATTCGCCAACGAATGAGAGCAAAGTGATGATGTCGTGCGCATGACTGCCTGGACGAACGGTAATCATAATAACCTCCCAAGCACAGAAGCATTTGCGACATAGTGACTGCTCTCTTTGTCGGATTTCCCATCACACCGATGCCGCCAAAATGCCGATACATTAAGGATTTTTCGCCTTTTTATATGTGTGTAGTTTTTCCGGGGCGGCATCCGGCGATTTTTACATATGTTTTCAGGGCGGTTTTTGGTATTCATCGCTCAAAAATACTCCTTTCTGCGGGAAGGTTTTCTCCAGTACCAACCAGTTCGGAAACTCTTTCTTCGGAACAACATAGACCTCAGTTCGTTCTTCCTCACCGGCAGCGCTACAATAATAATGGCAGCACTTTAATGGAGCATCGTCCTGCATTACATAAAGTGCTACCACATCGGCAACCATATTGACTTCGATATTGTCGTGATCCCTGTACTGTCGCTCAGGGCGGTTTTTATTGTAAATGTGTCTGAAAATCAGAACACAGTCACTATATTTGACCGGCGGGACATAAGAGAAAAAGTGCTTCATCACCGGATACAGGTAAGAGCGGATATACGATGCCGAGCCTTCCGTTTTCTTCGGCAAAAGAGCTGGGATTCTGATAGAAAACCAACCTTCTATGGTAAATCCGATATCAATGGGAATACTATCAGCTATCTGCAGCTCCACATCTTCCTTTGCTGTAGGACAGCCTGTATAAGCCGGCAGCGCTCTTGTCACCAAAGTCAGTTTTTCTGATGTGTTTGCGGCTTTCAAGGCCAGCTCATAGGCAATCTTGATTTCACCGTTTTCTGCCAACTTTTTGGTCTGCGAAATCTCATTTTCTAAACGAATTGACAGGACGCTTGCTCTTCTTAACGATTTTTCAAACGGCGTTTCATTTACTCTCACTGTTTATCGCCTCCTCGGAATAAAATGTGATATGTGGTTCCTCCCGGCCTTCAAAGTCTACTGTCGCATACAGGCAGGGGGCTTTGGGAACATATAGGGACTGTGCCATTGAAATATGCGGCACAACAATAATGTACTTTAGATCGTCTTCCTGTGGCTGAAGGAGCCTCATTAAATGCTGTTCGCCGTCATAGAGAACAACAATCTCATATCCGACATTCTCTTTCAAAAAGAAAATCTGCGCCGGATAAACCGCCGGATAATGGGCAAGCGGCTCTATCTGGTCGATGAACTGTAATAATACCCAAACCGCAATGATCAATCTCTGATCAGGCTTGCACATTTCATCCAGCGCCAAGTAGTAGCCGCCTACATCCGTAATCCGCATATCCCGTTTGAGATTGCGGATAATCTTTTCCGCCGTAGAGACGGGTTTATCTTTTAAGAGACGAATGACCTGTGTTTTGGTCAATGTCCCGTATTGGGATAACCATTTGATAATGTACTGTTCGTCCTGTAGCAGCATTTTCTGCTCACCTCCTTGTGCGTATTTTTATCAGAATACGCATTTTAAGCACTATGCGCCTGTTTTTGCTTTCTTTTTAGGATTGCCTCCAGTTCGGCACGGTCAGTGGTAATCATCTCTTGTTCAACCTTAGATGCCTTGACAGCAATCGGAATTTTGCTGTTATTGCTGTAAACAAGAGCCTCGCCACGCTCAAACTGAGTAATGGAACGGATTTCCGTGCGGGTAAGTTTCAGCGTCTCCCGCACATATTCCGCCTCATCCGGCTCAAGGTTTAAAATGATCTTATTTTTGCTATTATTTATGATTGCTCTGCCGTATTTGCCATCGTCCAAACCGAAGAAGTCGGAGAGATCCTGTGTCGCTGCCAGCGCAGCACCACCGAAACCTCTGATCGTCTTGAAGATTGTTAGGCAAAACTCGGCAGCCTGCTTATTGGACGAAGCACCGATAAGCTGCCATATCTCATCAATCATAATGGCTTTCTTCTTAGTCCTGTCTGCCTTCACATTGTCCCAGACATAATCGAGCGCAATCATCATCCCGACCGGCAGGAGTTTACCCTTGAGTTCAGAAAGGTCAAGCACGATATATTTATTCGAGAGATCCACATTGGTCTGACGGTTAAAGCTCTGAGCTGACCCAGTCACAAAGCGGCTCACGATTGCCGCAATGCGGCTTGTCATAGGATTTTCAAGCAAATGTTTCTGCAGGTCTCCGAGAATCGGCATCTTTTTCATCTTAGGCGGTGATACGGACATATCTTCATAAAGGGAATTGTTATCGTGATTGATTCCAAAATCACTGTATGTCTTTATCAGTGCTTCATCCAACATCTGTTCTTCCTCGTTGGTCATATCAGGAATGAGCAGCGAGAAGAAAATCATCAGCTGCTGGATTTTTTTGGCAAGCATCGAGTCCATATCGTTGTAGTCCACATCGTCAATCAGCTCCATCTCCGGGGAAATGGTGTGCCGGATCTCCATCACATTGATGCAGTGGGGAGAACCCGGAGCAATTTTGACAAACTGACCGCCAATCTTATCACAGGCTCTTTTAAACTCATGCCCCTTGATGGGCGCTACGATATAGCACTGAATTCCGCGCATTCGCATACGCAGAGCAAGGAGCTGCAGCAGGAAAGTTTTGCCCGCGCCGCTGGTTCCACACATCGTCAAATTGCTATTTTTGTTCTTCTTGGTATTAAACAAATCCACGATGCAAAGCGAATTGTTGTGCCGGTTGATACCGAGTAGCACGCCGGAATCATCGGACATCTCGTAACTCGTAAACATATAGGTGGCTGCCGCACCACTTGTCAGGACATTGCGCTTTGTTTTTTTCTCCAACCTCGGATCAATCTGCAAAAAGGGCATTACCGAGCGAAGAGCAGCCTCTTGCTGAAATCTGCAGTCACTGGTATAGATATCCATTGACTTGAGCATATCCACCATCTGCCGCTTACGCCAAATCAGTTCCTCATAACTTTTTGCGGAAACCGTGATAAACACAGACAGATAAAACAGGTCCTCGTTGTTGTTTGCAATACCGTTTTTGATATAATAACCAGCAGAAATCGAATTGGTCAGTTCCTCATAATCGGTGCTGGTATCCTGCAGGCTTTTAAGCTTAGTACGGTTCAGTCGAATTCTCTGTGCAACCTTATCAATTGTCCTGCTGCGGTTTTCTCTATGTAAATGAATGTCCACATCAATTCCTTCACCGGCATTGATGATTGCAGACATCCAGCCTCCGCGAACCGCATTGGGGTAGCCGTCCTTCTTGATATACAGGAAGGAATAATACAGCCCGTCCATCACAATGTAGTTGTAGTGACTCAGGTCGATCCCTCTCGGTACGATAAAGTGAGAAAACTTGATATTGGGCACCGGATCAATACCGATAACCTTATTTTTTGCCGCCATCGTATCCACCACTATGCGGTTGACACGACTGCTGAATGGCTCATCCATACAGGAGCGCCGGTTAAAGTACATATATAAAATTTCAGCTGTAGCTTCATCCGGATCCTTGGGTTGAAGAACCGTATTGCCACACTGCATAAAGTATGCGCGGGCATTTTGTTCGGCGGTCTGCATCATTGCATAAATCTTTCCAAAATCATCACTCTCATTACGACCGACCGCTTCGTACTGGAAAACTAAAAAGAAGCGCCGTGTGAGCGCTTCTCGATTTCCGATATCTTTAATCAGCCGGATATAATCCTCGCTGAGTTCTCTGCACTTTTCATTATCCTCTTCCGCCAGCTCTTTCCGCACCATTGCAATATGCTTATCGGAATCCGCCTTCCTCGTAATTGACTTGAACTGGAGACGCATCGGCGAAATCTTCAGCCAAGATGCAAACGAAGAAATAATGTTCATCTGTTCCTCATCGGAGCGTAACAGAAAATTGATTGGTTCTATCTCTAAAATTTTGATGTATCGTCCATCAACGGTTTCAATGATACCGTTGCTCAAATTCTTAATTGGCAGGAAGTCCTGCACAAACTCAAGTTTTTCGACCTTTTGCTTTTTTGAGACACGCCTGGTCATATTTATATCCCACCCTTCTCATATGGAGTTTTCGTCTTTTAAACCAAAATCGAACTATGTGACCCACAAACTGAAACAATGAGTCACCATCAATACCCATCACACTGAGCACTGCAAGAGGCATCAGCGTCACGACCATCACGACAATACGGATCGTACCCGGCATTGGTATCCACATCAGTTCCGGATAACCCGCCAGGATCAAAAGAATTGCCGTCTCTACCGCATTGCGAGGTTCAATCATTCCGCCAAGAAGCTTGCCGGAATCTGTGTAATTTGCCGGAATCGCATAGATATTCTTAACTTCTTTTTCTTCCATACTGCCTTACCTTTCTACCGCATAAAGTCAAGCTTAATGCGGTTGATCTGCTTTCCAAATTCTATTCGCGTCTGAAAAGATACACAGACGCACATATAAATACCGCCTCCATCATCAATGACAGAGGCGGATTTACTATCGTCCCATACGGTAAATTTGCGCTGTTGTGGTATACCGGCCAAGGCGCAGAGCTTCCTGATGATCCGGAACATAGATATCGACCCGGGATTTGTCGTTTTCAATCCCGGAACCGCCTCGATCTTCCACCGTATACATTGTACCGTTTATCATAATCTGTGTGCCGAATGGGTAGTAGCTTGACATTGCGACCATGCCGACCTCTACCTGTTTTCCGCTTGCCGTAATACCGGAAGCGTTCTCGCCGCAGCATTTACTGCAGGCACAGTAATGTGTCACATCTACCTCAATTGTCGCTATCGGCGCTCCATAAATATCCTCTGAAACAGGAGCGTTAAAATCTACATCCTTCGGTCTTCTGAGTGCTAAGGTGGATTCATAACTCGGTGAATTAAAGATAACACCTTCACCGCCGGAGGAATGAACCCACATCCGTTCGCCATTGTCACCATAGCCTGCAAATACCAAGACATGATTCCAGCCTTGACCGTCATCGTTCATCAAGAAGCCAAGGTCGCCTGGCAAAAGTTCCGATGCACTGATTTCATAGGAGTTGCCCCACTGGTCCCAAGTTGTGCCATACAGGCTCACTCCAACGGCTGTTTTATATACCCAATCTGAGAAACCGCTGCAATCCAGACCATACGGTCGTATCGTTCCGCTGGTACTGGAGCCTGCCGCTGTGACCAGTTTGGGTGTGTTCCACTCATCATTCCATCCAGGCGGACTTTTTCCGCCCCAAAAATACGGTACTTTACCTACCAGCGAAAGCCCAGTCGCCACAATATGTTTCCGGGTTGCATTACAGTTTTGCTTATTAAGGAATGCTATCAGTTCTGCATCTGTAAGCGGAACTGCCAAACCTGACCCCAATGAGCCGTATAGTGTCATTTTTAAGGCATTTGCCATATTCGTGACAACTTCATCATAGGTCCTTCCGGAAGCGTCAAACTGCGCATCCAAGTCGCGACCAAAGGCTTTTTCTACAACGGAAGTATCAAACGGATGGATCGTGCATTCCACATAGGTAACTGTTTCTGTTGTAGGGGAAAGCGTAACTTCACCATTTTGCCTATAATAGGTCTCGCTCTTTGTACCCGTAATCGCATTGCCTGAATAAACAGGAATCGTAACCGTAACTTCCTCATAATTCGGCACGGTAACACTGACCTCCGAACTTTTCGCCTCGTCCGGAAGATAGTAGGTTCTGTTTTCTGTCTCATACCGATACTGCGGTACTCCGTTGATCGTTCCCGTCTGTACCTTTTTTGTCACTACCGTTACGGAAACTTCTCGATAGGTAAAATAGGATACAGGGATTAAAATCTCTTTGGTCAGTTCCTGTGATGTCACAGGAAACATCTCACCGCCATAGGCTTCCAATTTTGCTTTCATATCGGCTTCGCTGGTATTTTGCTGATTCATCGAGGTAGAATATGCTGCCAGTATGTAAGCAACATCAAAACCGGCGGATGACTGTGCGTGATTGATCAGCGCCTCCATCGACAAATCATAATCATATCCGCCGTCTGCGATAATCTTTTCTACCTTCGCGAGCGATTGATCATAACCTGCATCTATAATATCTGAAACGACTGTTGACAAATTCTCATATGAACTTGCCAGCGTTGTATTAGGATCTACTGCCGAGCCATCTAAACCGAATATGCTGTTTGTAACAATGGTCGGCAGAGAGGCGATCAATATAATCAGGATGAGTAAACAAAGGCATATGCAAATCAAAATTTTAAACAGTGTGTGACGCATAGCCCAAGCTGCAGAAAGAATCGCACCCCAAGGGCCACCTGCCGCCGTACCGGCGGCAATCTCTGCGGCGGCTTTTCCGCCTTCCACACTTGCCTGAACTGCTGCAGTAGCAGCATTTGCTGTTGCTTCTACGCCTTTTGCAGCTGCTTGCTTCGCAGCCTCTTGGCCGAGTTGTTTTGCTGCCTTTGCCATTTGCCCTGCGGCTTGGCCATAATTATCAGCGCCGTCTCCCATCTGCGTTTTATTTTGCTCGGCCATAATCTTCACCTCCCATTTTTATAAAAAACAGCCATAACACCGTGTGAAGGCATTATGGCTGTGAAGCTTAACTTCTCCGTCTCGGCGGTTTTGTCTGTGTATCATCACGCTGCTTCGGATCTCCGAAACGACTCGGTGTGCTCCTGTACCGAACGGATTCTACATTTGTGGACACTACACCGCGCTCATCATAAACGGGTTTTCCATTATCATATACCGGTTTCCTCTCAACAACAGGTTCACCGTGAACAGCGAACCACTGATGTCCATCACGATCTTCAAATACCTGATAGTCACCACGAGGAGCATCATACTGAGCAGTATCATAGAACATCGTACCGGATCCATCCTCGTGACGGACTTCAAAGTGACCGTCGCCGCGCTGAGATCCATCAACAGATGTAATCTGCTGTTCATAGCCCGGCATAAACTCTCTGAATGCGGCCTGATTGTAAATCATAGCCTCATCGCCGGTTTCAAATTCAGGTACTGCACCGTGCTGTGCCATAGCGTACCATTCTACGCCATTCGCATCGGTCATAATGGAATGTGGAGCATCCGGCTCTTGATAGAAAGCACTGTTGTACCAGTTTGTATTTCCGGCATCTGTACTTGCCTCCAAAACGCCCTCGTCCACAGAGCGAAGAACTGTACCTTCTGCCGCTCCTGGGAAGGTCGCCGCAACCTCTGCCGCCTCGGCAGGGCTGCCCGTAAATTCAGGCGTGCTATAAAAGGCACCTCGTCCTTCTCCACTTGCCATCTGATACCACTGACTGCCATCGGAGGCTGTAACCACTGAATGCGGTCCCTGCGGTTTCTCAAACTGAGAGACATTGTACAGATCCACATTTGAGGATTTCCCGTCTGCTCCAGTTGCCGTGGTACTGATATGTCCTCCTGAAATCTGCGTATTTCCAAGCTTATGTCCTGAGAACTGCGGCATATAGTTAGAAAGACTCCGGTCTGCAATATCTCCGGCGATGCTGCCAGAAACATTCGGTGTTCGGGTAGCCACAGACGAAATAGACTCTCCCGTAAGTGTTGCACCATTTCGAGCAGCCATACCTCCAAAGGCCCTTCCGACAAATCCGAGACCACCGCCGGCGCCCATGCGGGTTCCGCCATTTACCACTGCGTCTCTAACATACGAATTGCCTTTGAATTTGCTCGCAAAACCACTTGCAAAGGCTGTTGCTGTAGCGCCGCCTGGAGCGCTTGCACTGCTATGAAAGACACTGCCTGCACTTCTAACGCTACCGCCAAGACCTGTAAGTACACGAGCGGACATCAAAAGCTCCATACCCATGCCGGATCCAGTTTGGGCAACATTTAAGCCCATTGCAGCCAGATACGAATCGAATTTTTGCGCTGTTTTTAAGAATGCCAGCGCACAGAACATCCATAAGAAGATATTTCCTTGTCCCGTTGAGGTGGCACCAGCGTTCGCAATAAACTGTCCGACAGCACTGTTAAAGCCTCTCAAAAACCATACATTCAGTACGAGCAACAGCAGCTGTGAACCCACCATCCTGCACCAGGACTTAAAAACCGGTTCCGTTGCTTTCGAGCCTCCCATACAATATGCCAGAGGGGAGGTATAGCACAAAACGCCGACAACGATATATCGTTCAACGACTTCCAGCAGCAACTTGAAATAGTTCCAGCCCAGTGAAATCTGTAGGATCAGCATTAGAATAAGTCCGACAACAGTGATTACCGATACCAGCGTTGTAATACCGCTCATCAGAACCTGTTCGACACCAGCGAATGTGAAATCTTCCGCACTCATCTGTATATCCATCAGAGCTGTATACGGCGCTCGCGCAATATCAAGAACAATTTCAAAAATGGGTTTGGCATATCCAATCAGCAATGCAAAAATAGAACTTCGAGCAATCAGTTGGAGAGGATGCTCACTCTCGCTAATCGGTCCGCCAAAAGCTTTGAATAGCTGCCAAACAGTGATCAGAAACAGCATTGCCCACGCAGTATATTGCATAATATCAAATGCCTTCGACAGGAATGGGAAATATTCTTCCATCACCGTTAAATCGGTTCCAAGTGCCGACAAAAAGATTCCGGACACTGCGTCCATCAACTGGCTGACAATGTTTGCAATCCAATTGGCGATGCCTTCAAAAATCCAGTCTAAAATAGCGCATCACCTCCAATCCGTTTGCCCTTTAGCTGGAATCGGAGGATCATCCCGTGTACTGTCCGCCGGATACCAGCGGCTGAAGGTATGCCACTACAAAACCCAACGAGTTCAAAACGATCCACGCAACGACAATTCGTTTGAGCCAGGATGTCGCTTCGTCAACAGCTCTTTGATTTCGGGATATCATTCTTACCAACAGCGCCACGGCGGCTGCAGTGACTGCAACAATAGTACTGATACCTGCCAGCTGACCGTAGATATCTCGCATAATGTTGGAAAAGCGATCCCAAATCGTGTCTGCCATAACAGGCTGAAGGGAGATGATCATTGCTGAAAGAGCGCCGACCATCGCCCAGTATCCATTTTTCAGATACTGCCTGCCTTTTTTGATTTGACTTGCCATACTGTGTACCTCCTTATATTTTTCCGAAAGAAAAAGCACTGTTTATAAGGCTTTATCAACCTTAGAAACAGCGCTTTTTGCTCGGTCCCACTTTGGGATAATACAAGTATAGCTCATTTTCATTTGCGTGTCATCGGCATTATACTTGCCAATTTTTCGCCATTTTTGTGCCATTTCATTTTCAGCATAATTGTTCCAGCAGGTTAAGCACTTCCAGCCACGAATCCATCTCGGCCACTGGTGCCGACCATAGACGAATGGAAAGAATTCCAAATGCCTGCTGGCGAAGCCTGTAATAGTGCCTCGAAGAAATGTCAAGACGGTACAGCAGTTCAGAATGTGACAATTTTTCCGGGGCAATATAGGTCAGATAGATAAGCTCGTACATCTTCTCACCGTTATCCGGCTTTTTCTTCAGAATCGTCAACGCATCGTTTACCCGATCCAGAAGTAGTCTTGATTTCTTGATGCTCTCAATGCGGCTCTCCAATTTTCTGTTGTCGAGGCTCATTTCCACATCCACATAGCTGATGAGTGCATCCAAATCATCCAGGGGACGGTCCAGTTCCTCTACAATCGTCGAAGGGAAACACTCCAGCGCCCACACGATATCTCTGTAATGCTGTAAAAGCATCTCTGTGTTGTGATATGTATGGCGCTTTTTCTCCTTTTGCGCTTGTCGAATCTTATCGTCATCAATCTCAGTATCTCCAAGAATACCTCGCTGTGTAAGCAGTTTGATGAATGCTACTGACTGCGCAGAAAGCCTGCTTTCCTGCTGCTCATACGCAGATTGTTTTGCTTTTTTATTCTCACTCATAGTGATCGATTCTCCTTTGCTTTAAATTCCTGACTGACAAAATCGGAAAGACTGCAAGGTCCTCTAATGTTCTTGAAATTACCTGAACAGGAGAGATATACTCTTACCTTGCAGTCATATTCACAGTTCTTACAATTCTTTTGAGAAAGATACGCGCGTATTATAGGGGCTGAAAGTGCAACGCGATCCTCTGCGCATCCTGCACACACATCAGACTCCGCTTGTTCCGCACCAGCATCCAAAGCTTTCTGGCTGAGCCAAGCAACCAATTTGTTCAGTCGCTCGTGATCCGTACCGTGAATATGCTTATTCGCTCCTAAAATGCGTATTTTCTCAATTATGCGTACAACATTCGCCTGTGACGGCATTGAAACCTCTGCTCCTGACGGATACAGTCTATTAAAAATGAGACAGCCATAAGAGCCGGGGAGTCGATACAGCGTGAAGACATCCTTATATTTTTGCAGAAATCGCCATACCTTTGTCTTTTCCCAGTTCCAGCGCTGTCCCAAGGTTTCCAAAGTTAAAACGGCCCCATATCGTCCGAACTGAACGACAGGTGCCAAAGAAGAAAATATATTGCCCGGATCCTGCCACACACTATGGCACCATAAATCCATCCAGGCATCAGATTCGCCGAATATGTGCTTTCTGTCTACAAGCCTTTGCGTAATGCTCCTTGGAAGACAGAGAAATCCGTAACCTTCTGTTGCATATACGCTGCCATCCATACATTCGGCCCCGGAGCATTTGACAACCCAATCATTGATCTGATAGGTCAGTTTCTTTGTTTTCTTATCGAGTGTGTAATGGATATATCCAAGTTCGGACAGCTCGTCCATCACGCTTAACACCTGCGCACGATTTTTTAGCACTAAAATGCTTTTGAGTCCGACAATACCGCCTGACCACATTCCGGGAACAACTTCATTTGTATGGCCGCAGTATATGGCCTGTCCTTTACGGAATGCCGCGCGAGATGCAAGTTTCGCCCAATGGCCCATTAACCCCTTGCCCTGAGGTAGGTGTGCTCTTGAGAGTTTGACCCATTGATACTTTCTCAAGCATTTCATAGTGGCATTCTCCTTTCTTTCGATTTTGGGCATAAAAATAGGGCAGCCTCTTGATTGACAAGAAACTGCCCGGCAGATTTCACAGATTCACTTTCGGACGCGCAAACCGTTGATTGACGCTGTCCTGATTCCAACCAAATACCAATCTTGACCAAATTCTATTCTCGTGGGAATCCACTTGTTCTTCACAAACACTTCCATTGTTTCACCACAATGGAGTCCTCCGTAATAGTCTTCCAAACCGAATCGAATATCCATACGATCTGTATCCTGATCATAAATCAATACGCCTTGCCTCATTTGAGATATCCTCCTATTCTTTGATAAAATTATTGACACACATTTTGGCCTTGATACAATATATAATGAAAGCCGGATTGAGTGGCAATCAATCCGGCCTTCTGTGGCTAAATAAAAAATGTTGATTCGGCTACTGCTTATATATCGCTTGCCTCCTTCATATGGGATAAATTTGGACTAAATCAGCATACTCGCCTGAAACAGCGGCATTTCTGACTTGGGGTTATTATAACACGCTCCTCCGCTTTGTACTCAATGGCGGGGGCAGCCACAGAGTTGGCAAAACCGGTTATGGGTACAAGTACCCCGGCTCCGGCGAAGCATGCAATTTTCTGAAATATGTTAAGTCCTGTCAGAACAACACTTAAAAGAATCAGGATTAACAGCGTCCATGCTGCAGCCGCATCCTTTTCAAGCCCTCCCTCTTTAAAAAGATTCAGCAGAATCTGACCGATCATGCAGATTAGCCCTCCGGTTAAAAAGGCCGCCAAAACATTTTTAAAGGTACTGTGTACCGGTGTCTTTTGCTTTACATACTCGCCATATTGTTTTTTATCTATTTCCATCTGCTATGCGCCTCCTGTCTTTCTTCAAAATCTCTAACTTACTAAAATGTGCAGCATCAGCTTCCCATGCCTCCCAGAAAGTAGACCAGGCAGCCGAATAATTTTCCGAGGGCAACGGATAAAATCACATACTGGAGCCCCACGGCAAGCCGGATCCTTCTGCTGATAACCGGGAGAGCCTTCAGTGTTTCCGCCAGGGACATGACAAGACAGCCGACAAAGATGCCGCTGCAAAGTCCGAAAATCCCCAGCACAAGATGGCCCAGAATCGGTATCCCCAGACCTCTGGCGCCAAACAGCATCGGAAATTCAAAAATATCCAGCACGTTTCCGAAAATTCCGCCGATAATGATAACGGTCTCGTAAAGAAGAATATGACGGCTTGTCCCCGTTTTTCCAATCACCCGGGGAAAGACCCCTATGATGGCCAAAAAAGCAAAAACGCCGGCCGCTATGACGCCGCCGGCACATAATCCGATAAAAACCAGAAGAGACTGTCTAAGAAACATCTACGCCAGACTCCTTTCTTCCGTCATTCTGAATCAGGGTTTTATTGATATTATCTTCATATAAACGCATTTCCACTTCAAGCGGCGTCGGATCCGTATTCAGCTTGAGCTTTGCAAAATGGTTAAAGAATACGATAATTCCCAGCGCAAGGCCGACTGAGTAGGAGGTTTCCAGTATGGTCAGCCCATCCGACTCCTGTCCCATGATAAGACGGTAAAGTTCCTTAAATACATCCAGTACGCTGGCATCGTTGTTAAAAGTCATAATTGCAAATGCCGCGCCTGAAAAACACACCAGGCAGACAAAAATAGTTTTCAGCCACTGCCAGGTGTACATTGGCTTTTTAGATGGCTGATAATCAATGATAAAATCTGTTTCTCCTACACTGTTGACTTCCGCTTCCGGAACATTTTCAGAAATTTTCTGAACAACGTCCACAATGCTGCCCATATACCGTTTTTCCTGATCCGAATGGATTGTCTGCACTTTCACCGCTTTGCAGCGGCTGGCCGTGCTTTTGTCACTGCAGTAAACATCTGCAATGTCACTCAGGAATACATCTTTTTTATGGACCTGGGTAATCTGGCTTAGTTTTACATATACTGTCTGTGTCATGCTGCCATCTCCATTTCTTCCCTGATTTCCAGGTTTCTGACGAAGGTGCCGTCAACATGGGATGAGTTACGGCCCACGGTCAGAAGACAGTACCATACTACGGCCACGATAGCCGCCATACAGCAGAGCAGTATGATTAATCCTGTTTTTTTTCGCAGATTCATGTCACTTCACATCCTTTTCCTCTGAACTGTTTAGGGATAGTATGGTGCAAAGACGGATTTTTATTCTCTGTAAAAATAATTTAATATGAAGATCGGAAACAGGGAGGCGGCCCCTGTCTTTGCCGTCTCCCTGTTTTACCTTCCTATGAAACCATACCTACAGTTTTTCACGCATCTCACGCAGTATTTTCCGTTCCATTCTGGACACCTGCACCTGGGAGATTCCAAGGATCTCCGCTATCTGGGTCTGGGTCTGATTATAAAAATACCGTCGGACTATGATTTCCCTCTGCTTTTTCTCCAGTGATTTCAGAAGCTCTCCCAGAACCATGCGGTCCAGAAGCATTTCATTTTCTTCTTTTTCTTCCGCCACCTTGTCGATGAGGGACAAGGTATTATCCTCTCCCGAACCGGAAGGCGCATAGAGTGATTCAACCTGACAGCCGGCTTCAAGGGATGCCGCCACCTCCTCTTTACTGACCTCTAAAGCTTCTGAAATCTCCTCCAGCGTAGGCTCGCGTCCCAGGGAACCCGACAGGCTCTCACGGACCGCGCTTACCTTAAAGCCCAGTTCTTTGATGGAACGGCTTACCTTGATCATTCCGTCATCCCTGAGAAACCTCTTGATTTCTCCCGTGATCATGGGAACTGCGTAGGTGGAAAACCGTACGTCATAGGAAGTATCAAATTTGTCGATTGCCTTGATTAGACCGATACTTCCAATTTGAAACAAATCTTCTGTCTCACATCCTCTTCCCGTAAAACGTCTGACAATACTCCAGACAAGTCCTACGTTGTCCATTACCAGCCTTTCTCTGGCTGCTTTATCCCCGCTGTGAGCCATCTCGATCAGTTTCATGGTCTCATCCATAGAGTCACCTGCCGATTTTCTTTTTCATTTTTACCATAGTTCCCCGGCCTGGCTCTGATTCCACCTCCACCTGATCCATGAACGCCTCCATAAAAGAGAATCCCATACCGGAACGCTCCCCGGAGGTATCGCTGGTATACATGGGCTCCATCGCAATCCTGATATCTTCAATTCCTTTCCCTTCGTCCCTGATCCATACGGAAAGCTCATCTTCCTCAATACCGGCTTCTATGTAAATAATTCCTTCCCCGTTCCCATATCCGTGTATGACACAGTTGGTTACCGCCTCTGAAACTGCGGTTTTTACATCGTTAATTTCTTCGAGGGTCGGATCCATGCGGCTCATGAATACGGCTACCGTAACCCTGGCAAACTCCTCATTTTCCGACCGGCTCTCAATCTGCATTTTCATCCATTCTTTTCTGGGCATTTTTCCGGCTCCCTGTTCTTTTATATCCATATTTAATTGAATTTCCTGCATGGTCTGTCCCGCCTTCACACTATTCTCCTCTCTTTCCTTATCCATAGATTGCCTCTTCCCTTGAATCACACTTTTTGACAAGTCTCATTATCCCTCCTATCGTCAGGATTCTCGTGATTCTCGGACCTGCGCCGTAAATGCGGACCGTTCCCCGGCTGCCCTCCATCTGTTTGTACCGGCTCAGCAAGACTCCGATTCCGGAACTGTCCATAAATTCCGTGTTTGAAAAATCAAAAACAATTTTGTTGATATAATTTTCTTCCATCAGAAGATCCGTTTCATATTTCAGATTACGGCAGTTATGATGATCCAGTTCCTTCGGCAGATGGATGATTAGAGCCTGTCCGTCTGCCTCATAGGTAAAAAGTTCATTCTGCATTTTTATATGCTCCTTTCGATATTTCAATAATAAGCTGCTGCTTTAAATTCAATGAAAAAAGAAGACACTACGGGTATCATCATTTATCTTCCGTAGTGTCTTCTATCATGTTGCTGCTTTGCGCCCTTTGCCGTTTATTCTCCGGCTGCGCTGCTTTCTTCCGGAGCGCTGCTTTCACCGGCCGGAGCCTGCGTCTCATCTGCAGCCGGCTGGGTTTCACCTGTATCCGCACCCGCTGTGCCGGCCCCCGCAGTACCGGTTCCCGCAGCGCCGCTGTTACCCGAATCCGCCTGCGACGGCTCTGTTCCCGATGGATTTTGATTTCCCATCGACTGCCCCGGCGCACCGGCCGCCTCGCTCTGCGGCGCCAGCTCCGCCAACTGGCTTCTTGCCCTGTCGGCATATTCCGAATCGGCAAACTGGGTGACGACCTGGGTGAAAAGCTGAACGGCCGTATCCGTCTGTCCCTGGGAGCGGTTAATCATCGCCATATTAAAGATAACCTTAGGATTATCCGGCCTGATGCTCAGACAGGTCTGATAGTAGCTCAACGCCTCGCTCAGTCTTCCTGCGGACCACATCGTATAAGCCAGGTCCTCCAGAGTCTGGTATCCGTTAGTCTCTATATCCTGCTTCACCGCATTGGCAATGGCAAGATCTTTTTCATCCGTAAACAGGGCCGGATTAAAACCGGCATAAAGGGATACCGCTTCCGTCAGGTTATTATTTCTGTACGCCTGCAATATTTTTACCAGAATACTATACTGGTTTACCACGCTTTCATTGCTGTTTAAGAAGTTGTTTAACTGCTCTTCCGCCGAATCCTTATCGCTTTTATAAGTCTCAATGCTGTTGTTCAGGCTGGAGATTTCCTCATTTTTCTGATTGAGCTGCTCATTATACTGGAGTATCTCCTGGTTGTGTTCGTTATTTAATTTCTTCGTCGCGGCCGGCATGACAAGAAAAAAGATAACCGCCGCGCCCAAAAGGAGTCCCGCACCGATATTGAGCACGGACTGCCACCCGGTATTCTCTTTGTAGCTGGGCGGAATAATGACATCGTCATCCTGCATC
>ERZ894236.562-NODE-562-length-42047-cov-9.93761_pt1 | contig 42047 bp, 53 predicted proteins | sample MGYA00380297_ERZ894236 | MGnify/ENA primary metagenome ERZ894236 (study PRJEB32331, sample SAMN06328420) | human gut metagenome | biome: human gut microbiome; feature: stool | host: Homo sapiens | collected 2014-08-04 ... | reverse complement strand
TCGGCCTGAAGGCCTCTAACCCGGCCATCATGAAGCAGAACCTTCCAACGCTCGAAAAACGCCGCGAACAGTGGATCAACTGGAGCGTCGAGAAAAAACAGATCGAAGAAGAAACAGCGGAGAGCGAAGAAGCCCTCCGAAATACTGTCGCGTCTCTGACTGCTCAGAAGAAGAGCGCAGAAACCTTAGAAAAGGACATCGAGGCTCTCACTGAACAGATCAAACGGTTCCAAAAAGAACGGCATGAAGCAATTGCCAGCCAGACACCGGAAGAAGTAATTGCCGCGATTGAAACAGAAAAGGCCAATGCCACACGTCTTGCCGAAGAAGCTAAATTAAGTCTTGCTTCCAAAGAGGAAGCCTTGCTTTCTACGCAGAACAAAATTAATACTCTCGAAGCACATCGCAGCGAAACCATTAAATCCATTGAATCGCTTTCGGACGCTTTCAACCAAAAACTTCAAAAGGCCGGTTTCCCGAACGAGTCCAGCTTCCTTTCTTCTCAGATCTCGACTGCACAGAAAGATGACCTCATGCGTCAAAACGATGAACTGCTCGAAAGGTATCGTGTCGTAAATTCGCAGTACGAAGAAAAACAGCAGGCATTAAACAGTCTTCAGGAGAAGAACCTGACGACGCGCACTCGTGAACAGCTCGAAGAAGAACTCTTAGAAAAATCCGATCTCTTCCACACAGCCACTGCTCAGCTCACAGGCCTACGTGAGAAGATGGCAAAAAATGCGAATAACAAAAATCGCCGAAAACGGGAAGAAGCAGAATTCCAAAAGCTGCAGACCTCGCTTGAGCGATGGGAATCTCTCTGCGCCAATGCTGAGGAACCGGGGGGAATTGCGCGTTTAGGTTTGTCGCTTGCAGTCGCCTACGGCTCTTCAGACATTGATGCCTTCATCCCCGGCGCCAAGATCAAACTCCGTGATGAAGGTGTGAAATTATTTGCACCCGAGCTCTCGGACGCTTCAGGTCTTGCGGGCATGAAGACAATTTCTGCCGATCAGCGTTTCTTCGTGGCACTTTCTCTGCTCTTGGGAAGAAGCGAATTGTTTGCCCGTCGAAGCAAACCTGAGTTTGTCATTCTTAAGCAAAATCAGAATGAAGCTTTCCCAAGCCAGACGTTTACAGGTTTAGAGAGCTTAAATTTAACAATCGGCGTAGCGAAATAAGCCGTTACTCTTCGACGAATTCAATGAGAAGAGCTCCGCGCGTGAGCTCTTCCAATTCTTTAGCAAAAGTCTCAGCGAGATCCTCGGGGATTTCGACATCAAAATCCGCACCCATATCAAAATTCTTTTCTAGAATTCGACCGTTTACGGCTTCGATCTTGCGCAGAACCTGATTCACAAATCGATGTTCAACGCTGAATTTGATGCGTTTCGTTTTGGTACGAACTCGCGTGGGCACTCCCTCTAACGCCATTTTGACGGAAGACTGATAGGCTTTAACTAGTCCTCCCGTACCGAGCAAAATTCCGCCGAAGTAACGAGTCACAACAACGGTCACTTCTCCAATGCCGCTGTGCGTAACAGCCGTCAGCATGGGGCGTCCGGCGGTTCCGTGAGGCTCGCCGTCATCGCTTGCGCCGATACGATCGGTAGATCCGGCGGCTCCGGCACAATAAGCCCAGCAATTGTGCCGGGCATCTTCAAATTCGGCTTTAATTTGTTCGATGAAAGCTTTTGCTTCTTCGACACCGGGAGTGTGTCCGACAGAAGCGATAAAGCGGCTGCGCTTTATCGTCTGTTCGACACGAAAAACCTCTCCCGGACGCAGGTCCGGAATGTTGTAGCTGACATCTGCCATCCGGGGACTCTCTTTATGTGTTACTTGTGAAGCTTGTTCACTATTTTAAAGAGAGTTTCGTTTTCCATGACAAGGGGAGAATCTTTGGCAAAAAACACAATGCCGTCTTCGGGTGCTTCGGTCTGGGCGACGGTCACGCCGGTAAGCGGATCAATGATGTCCGCAAGAACTTGTCCGCGTTCAACGGAATCAAAGGATTTCACGTGCGGAATGTAAAGACCGGAAGCGGTTGAACGCAGCGACACCAGCTCTTCTTCTATAAGAACGGTCGATTCATAGCCGCCGTAAACGTTGTAATTTAAAACGTTCATTCGGCTTAAGAAGCGGCAAACCGCCGCAATCGCCATGTCCGCACCCTTCTTATCGATCTTCTCGGTAGAACGGCTGTAAAGAGAAAAGGCTTTTGTATCCCACACCTGCCAGTTGAAGTTTAAGGTTGTGGTATCAAAGGGAACGGGTTTGCGAAGAACGACAAAAGGCATTCCGAAAAGCTGAGCCAAGCCAGTGTCCTCATAATCCGTCTTCATCATGCGCACATGAGAGACGAAGTCTCCGGGCATATAAAAAGAGGAAAACTGCACGCCGAAGCGGTAGCCCTGAATCTTTTCAAAAATACCGGCAGCTATTCGCTGAGTAGTCTCACCTTTGTTGTATCCGGGATACATTCGATTGATATCGGAGTTATCCATCGCCCAGAAGCGCTTACCGACATTAACGGAGTACGGATTGGCACACGGAATCACCGTCACACCGTGACGGCGGATAAACCGCCCTTCTTCCTCAAAGCGCTTTAATGTTCGAACCATTTGGCCGGCAATATAGAGCTGCTGAATTTCATTGCCGCGCATATTGCCGATAATGCACATGGTCTTTTCAGGGCCGCCGAAGTGATAACTTTTTACTTCAAAGTCTTCGCGGTAGGCCGACTCCATTCTGAAAATAACTTCTTCTTTCATCGACGTTCTTCCTGAAGAATTCGGGCAATCAGAGACCCCTTATTTACGATAGGATATTCACGAAGCGTGAAGAGCAAACCATCGACTTCGGAGACGCATTCCTGACGAACCTCACCTGAAAGCGCATCTACAATTCGGCCAAAAATCTCGCCTCGTCTAACGTTATCGCTGTGGCGAACCGTCGGGACAAACACACCCGGCTCTTCAGCATTCACAAAACTCACGGAGCGATCTAAGGAAACGATCGGCTGTTTAACAGGCTGGACGGGGCCGCCCCACATACCGAGATTCTGCATAAGATTCAGAATTCCGTTCACAAGCCGTTGACAATAATCCTGAGTAATTCTCATGCCGACGCCTGCCTCTACGACAAGAGTTTTAACGCCGATGGAATTTAAGCTGTAAGCCAACGTTGATTCGAGCACAGTAGAAGCTTGATGCACCCAAACAAAATCGACATCGAGCATGCTCGCGTATTTAACGAGTTTATCTGCCGTATTGATATTGACGCGAACCTGGGGAATCTCGCGCAGGAAGATATTGCTGGCGTGAATATCAATCGCCATTTCTGCGCCTTTGAATTCCTGAATCAATTTGCTTGCAACCCACTCCGTCGCCGCTCCGTCGGTACGTCCCGGGAAAATCCGGTTCATATCCAAATCAAAACCGGGAAATCCTCGCTGGATCGTATCGATGCCCATCGGGTTCAATGCCGGATAGACATCCAACACCCCTTTAAGGTGCTCACTCTTTTCACGAACGACTTTATTAAGCAAATAACAAATGTACTGTCCTTCAAGCTCATCGCCGTGAATTCCGGAAACGACGCAAAGTCTTTTAAGGCCTTCTGCTGACGCAACGTTATCAGGCAAGTGGCGGTTCTTGCGAATCACCAAAGACTCGCCGACCGGCATCTTTACTTTTATGACGTCTTCAATCATTCTCAAATTTCAACCAACTTACACTTTGCCGACATACTTTGATCCGCTGCGCCCATAAAGACGCCTCTTTCTAAAGCGCAAAAACTAAAGTCTGGTCCTTGTGAAATCTTGACGTAATTATCGTCACAGAATCTCTGATGCGTAGGATCCACTCCGATCCATGTTTCACCGTCAAAAACTTCTACCCAAGCATGAGAAGCACCTTCACCGGTGGTCAGTCCGGCAACGTAGCGACAAATAACGTTCTGAGCTCGTAAGAAAGCAAGAAGAATGTGCGCAAAATCCTGACAAACTCCGGCGCCGAGCTCCCACGCTTCATGGGCCGCAGTTACTGTTGTCGTAACGCCTTTTTGATAGCGGAAGTCTGTACCAATTTTTGTTAGCCAGTATTCAGCAAGGGCGATGGGTGCGCCTTCAACTTTATTGGCTTCAAAATAATCTTTGAGCGTGCCGGTCAGCGTCGTAAGCTGAGTCGGATATCGATAGTAGGCAGCCGCACCGAAACTGCTGCGCTGCGAGGAATCGACCAATACTTCTCCTGTCGAGCAAAAAGAAAAGAAGGTATGTTTATTCTCGATGCTGCCCAGGAAAACTTTATTGCCTTGTCCGTCAAAGGTTTCTGACAGCCGGCAGCCCGGCTGACAGGTTAAAGAGATGCGCATCGGCTCCTGTCCCGGCTCCGAGAGCGGGACAGAGCGAAGCACAAATGTGTGATTCGAAACGGGTTCGGAAAACAACAGATCCGCCCTAAGCGAATACAAAAATTTTTTCATTGTATCAAGTTTTTAATTATTCAAGAGCTTCTGAACTGTTTCCAAAGCCACCAGCCGGGTCTCCGGATCATCATCAGCTAACTGGGCAAAATTTTTCAGAACACGCATTTTTTGACCGCTGTAGGCAATCTTTGCGCCCTGTAATCTGCGATCCAGTTTACCGATCGTCACGCCGATTGTTTCCCAGCTTTCTCCCAATCTCAGCTGCATGTCCAGGCGCTCAAGGTAACGGCCGGCTTTAACGAGACAGCGTTCTTGACCTGAAGAGAGATATTCGTCAATACTGCCCCAGAAAGCCAACAAGCGATCGATGACTTCAAAAGAACACAGAGCTCCGGAACCTTCTGCCTTCGCATCTTCCATCGCATCAAGTGCCAGCTGAATATAAGCCAAAGAGCGAGTCGAGATGGTATTCCGCAGCAAAATTCCGTCGTCGTAGGCTCGAGAAAGATTGCTGTACACCGAATCAGGGTTGAGCTCGTCGAAGAAGTAACTCGTCATAAAGTCAGAGGCATCTTCGTAAACATCAGGAATGTTTAAAGCGGCACAAAATTCTTTATAAGCCGTCTCATCTGTATCAATCAGAACATCATAGAGGCCTTCGAGATAATTCAGCGTACGGTAGACACGTTCAACGTAGCGGCCGAGCCAAAATAAGTTTTCGCCTTTTTCTATCGAGATAAAATCCATGTGTCTTTAAAGCCTCCGCCTTGAGAAGAGTTAACGACGAACGAATCCGGCTTGCGGGAAAAACGAGTAAGACCGCTGTGCCAAACTTTCGTTCCGTTGGTTGAACTAATGACAAATGCACGAAGATCGCATTTGCGCTCTACGACCGTTCCGTCTTCGAGAACCGGCAGGTCAATAAAGTCGATCACTTCCTGAAGAATAAAGCGACGTGATTCAGTCTGAATTCTTACTTTCCAGGCTTCAAGCTCTTCTTGGTTTAAATCTTTACCAAAGAGAACTCCGTAACCGCCTGCTTCGGCAACATCTTTAATAACTAAGCGTTCGATGTTCGCCAGACAGTACTCTCTGTCTTCTTCGTAGAAAGGCAGATAAGTCGGTGCGTTTTTGAGGATCGGTTCTTCGCCCAGATAGTAACGAATCATCTTGGGAACGAAGTAATAAATACCCTTGTCGTCGGCAACGCCATTTCCGGGAGCATTGATAATCGCGAGGTTCCCTGCCCGATAGGCATTCATAATGCCCGGAACGCCGATGAGTGATTCAGGTTTAAAGGTCAAAGGATCAAGATAGTCGTCGGAGATTCGGCGATAGAGAGCGCCGACCGACTGTGGAGAACCCGATCTGCTCTTGAAATAGAGCTTATTGTCTTGTACGAACAAGTCATTGTGCATAACCAGAGGACATCCGGTCATCTCAGCCAAATAAGCATGCTCGAAGAAAGCAGCGTTGTACCTTCCCGGTGTCATGATGACGCAGCGGCCGCCGGGATTCACGCTTTCCATTGCTTCTCTTAAAAGGAGTCCGTAATCATCGTTGCGATCGACCGAGTTATTTTTAAATGTCTCCGGCGAAGCACGGCGAGCGAGTTTTCTGGCAATTAAAGGATAGGAAGCGCCTGAAGGAATGCGTAGGTTGTCTTCAAGAACGTACCAAGTTCCGTCTTTAGCTTGGACGAGGTCAATGCCTGAAATATGAGAGTAAATTCCGTTCGGCGGAACAAAGTTGTCACACGCCGGCAGGAAGCCGCTTGACGAAAAAGCGAAGTCTTCCGGAATCACGCCGTCAGCGACAATTCGCTTTTCCGTGTAGATGTCTCTCAAGAAGGCGTTGAGCGCATCGACACGCTGAATCAAGCCGGCTTCAATTTCAGCGAACTCATCCGCAGGAATAATTCGAGGAAGCGAATCGTAGGGAAACAGCTGCTCATGAAACTCGCCGTTTTTATAGATACCGAACTTCACGCCAAAGCGCGCAAGAAGCCCGTTTATAGCGGCGGTATTGGATATCAGAGAATCCATTATTTCTCCGTAAATTTCTGAGGTTGTTAGATATTCTTCAAAAATTATATGAGAGAGGAGAAGGCCGACACCCTTTAATTTGCAGAAATTTCAGTTGGAAGGAAATGAGGAAGGGTAATTACCAAGGAGGATTGTATTAATCCACATCTAACTTGAGGACAGATCTAATCTAAAAACGCCAAACCGGCTGTTGACGTGTTCACATCAATGCAACCGGCTTTTTAAACAAAAATGATTTCAAGCTGCTTTGTGTAGAAAGTGTTAGGCGGCTTCTTTATCTTTAGCTTTTTTCAGATTGTTCATTGCATAGGCAGCGCTGTTAACGATTTTTACTTCGCCGTTTTCTACGATAAACGTCACATTAGAGCGATGACCGTTTTCGATGCCTAAAATTTTCAAAATATGCTTCGGCAGAGTGACCTGTCCGTCGACCCAAACGATCGAATCAGAAGAGAAATTCGCAGACATATTGATCCTCCTTTAATTTTCACCTGGCCGACAGAACATTTTGTTAATCCTTCGACCTAGGAAAATCACTAATTTCCTCAAATTTCTTACTTATGATTTTACCTGTTTTATGTGATGCTTTATGTGTAAACCCTAATCTGAGTAAAAAACGAACTCGTTTCTACGAAGAGAAGAAACAATTGATATCGAAGACTTGAAGAAAGAAAAAAGCAGCTTTTTGAAATTTATATTAGAATGCGACTTCTTGGCGGCCCGATGGTGAAATTGGTAGACACAAGGGACTTAAAATCCCTCGGCGCAAGCTGTACCGGTTCAAGTCCGGTTCGGGCCACCAAAACCCCTCCTTTTTCGATTTGGAAAATCATAGAAAAACGTAGAAAATCGAGTAAAAAAATCTCTGGAAGCCTTGGAATTTAAGGATTCCAAGGCTTTTTTGTTTTTTCAGCCATTGGAAAAACAAGGAAAAGCATAGAAAAATAAGTAAAATCTTTTGTGGGGCAAATTATGGGGCAGAAAAATTGCCTCACAAAGATATTTACTTATGAAATTCACTCAGCGCAACTTAGAACTCATAACCGAGAACGGGAAATACTCAGACCCGATTACGAGTGGTCTTTTTCTCAGAGTTAGAAAACAAAAATTTAAGAGCTGGTACTACCGACGATGTATCGATTACAACCGGTATGAACTCGGCCTTGGCTCGTTTTCAAAAGTGAACCTTTCCGCTGCTCGTTCTGAAGCTGCTCGTTTGAATGCTATGCGTGACGAGGTGTTTTTAGAGTTTCTCTCCGCCAGAAAAGAAAAAGAGAAAGTTGAGCCGGAAAAGAAATCCCTGGTTTTCCGCGATGTGGTCGACCAATTTATTCATTGGAATATTGAGGTCGGTAACTGGGAAGAGCTTGATAAGGCCCATAAAATATTCGAGGGGCGCATGCGGATGTACATTCTGCCCGTTATCGGAGACCTCCCTATTACCGATGTTCAAGAAAGTCACGTGGCCGAAATTGCCAAAAGCATATGGGATAAACCGGATACAGTAGACCGGTGCCTGCGATTTGTCCGTCAAGTGTTCAATTGGGCAAAGGCCAACAAGCTTTGCTCTCAGGATAATCCTGCCGATCGGTCTGGAGCCCTGCAGTATCTACTCCCGCAAAATAAACACGTCAGTAAAAACCGAGGCGCAATCAGCGTTAAAGATTTGCCGGACTTTTTCGCCTCTATTTATTCAGAGTTCGGCTCTCGGACATCCGGACGATGTTTTCTGTTTGCGATTCTTACGGCGACTCGATCTGGGACGGCTCGAGCAGCAAAGTGGGAACAGATCAACTTTGATGCGAAAGAATGGGTTATTCCTCCGGAACAATTGAAAATGAGCAATAACGGTGCTCTTATCGTTCCGCTGGCCGATCCGGTGATTGAATGGCTGCTCTCTTGGCGCCCGGAGAATGCGTCCGGACTGCTCTTTCCAGGACCAAAAGGAAAAATTTTAAGCGACTCGATGGTATCCCGGATCATCGCTTTAAGCTGTAAAAAAGACCACAATTGGTTGGATGAGGCTCAATCTCTGAAAACCATGAAAACCGTCCGACCAACACTTCACGGCTGTGCTCGAGCGACGTTTAGGACATGGGCACAGGACGACACCCTGGGGAACGACAAGCGATTTGATCCTAGAATTGCAGAATTGTGTCTTCATCACAAAGTCAAGGACATTTACAACGGAGCCTATGAGAGAAATCAATCATTCCTGCGACGTCGAGAAATGATGCAAGCGTGGGCAGATTATTGTTTTTCTAAGAAAAGAAAAGTCTCTAAAGAGTAGTCCTTTGGTTTCAGTGCCAAATTATCAAGTCCGTACTCTTGACCTCACACTGTTACAGTTTTATCCTTGAAGTCTTTTCTGCGATTGTGTTATGCTTTGCGTGCGGGTAGTTAAGGCTACGCCGTATACTTCGCGGAATCGAATTAACGTTTAAGCGATCTTTCAAGATAGCCGACCGCGAGGGAAAGAGCCGCGAAAGCGGCTTTTTTATTGCTCAAATTTCTCCAAATGGAATTGATTGTTTTTTCTGATGAATCAGGCGTCCTGGACCGAAAAAATAACGATTTTTTCGTTTTTGGCGGCCTTGTTTTTACATCGTATGCCGAGATGGATACTGCAACGCGCCTATATGCCAATGCAGAGAAATATGTAAAACAAATTGAAAATTTGTCAGAAAACGAAGAGGCTAAGGCCTGCATTTTATCGAACTCATTAAAAGGAAAGCTCTTTAGATCGCTTAATCGTTTTGAAAAATTCGGCGCTGTTGTCCAACAGAAACGGGTTAACGAAAATATTTTCAACCACAAAAAATCAAAGCAAAGATATCTCGACTACGTTTTTAAAATAGGTATTAAACGAAAGTTTATGAGTATGGCAGAAAACTCTGTGTTCAAGCCTATTGATGTAACGAAGTTGACTTTTTACGTTGATGAGCATTCAACGGCAACTAACGGAAGATACGAATTAGAGCAGGCCTTAGAACAAGAATTCAAGCACGGCACCTTTAATTTCAATTACCAAATCTTTTATCACCCGATATTCAAAAATTTACAATCTGTGAAGGTAAATTTTGTGGATTCCAAAACTAGAACGTTGGTGAGAGGGGCCGATATTATTGCAAATAGGATATTTCACCATGCGCTTGAATCCGACCTTACATCTCTAAGATTGAGACAACGTTTTTGTATTACAGAATTTCCTTAACGAAAAACCCCGGATCCCGGGGCTTTGTTTTATCCATTTTGGCTCGCAATGTAACGGTTGAGATCCGGCTGCAGGAACCCTCGCTTTTTCCCGCGGAATTGAACCGGACAATACCTAATAAAGCTGTCGTCCAGATATGGGACCCACTTCTTTTTGCCGTCTGCTGTCCGGGCAAAGTATCCGCCGGCCAGCCAATTTTCGAGTGTTTTCGGAGAGACTCCGATGATCTCTGCCGCCTCTCTCAGCGGGATGAATTTAGCTAACATTTACTGCTCCTTACGTTCCAACCCTTTTGTTTCTTCCCGAAGAATTCGTCTGAATTCTTTGGCTTCAGGATTGAACTTCATTGGCTCTCCGTTGAGCGTCTCGTTCAATTTATCGAGCTTTTTGAACATAGATAGAATGAAAAATGCCTGTTTCTGGTTGATTAAGATTGTGTATTTTTCGCTCATGGTTATTTGTCTGGTGCTCACCTTTCTTCCGGGGAAAGATTTTTATTGTTCTGAGTCAACGAAGCTTTAACTCTCTCAAAAATACGGTTGTTTCCTTCCATGATTTCCTCCTTCACCTATCTGGGTCGTTTATCCAAGAGCTGGACGCTCTCGGCGATGATTTTTGTTGTGTAACGGTTTTGGCCGTTTTGATCCTGCCATTTATCAGTTTCAAGTCGACCTTCGATGTAAATGCTCGATCCCTTGCCGGTGTACTGCTCAACAATTTCAGCAAGCTTGTTCCAGAGGGTGACGGTATGCCACGTCGTCTTTTCAACTCGTTCGTTGTCCCTGTTGAAATAGCTGCTTGTTGCGATCGAAATTTCGGCAACCTTAATACCGGAGTTCGTAATACGGACGTCCGGGGCCTGGCCGAGATTTCCGATCAAAATTACTTTATTGACTGAGGCCATTATTCGCCCTCCTCTTCCTTGATTTTTGCCACTGCGTTAAGAAGCATTGCTGCCAAATTTGCAGCGCCTTTTACCGGGAGAATTGCTAAATATTTTTCGTTGTCGGATGTCCTGGATTTGCAGAACAGAGAAACGAAGGGAAGTTCACCATAAGTCCCGTTTTTCATATCCAATTCAAGCTTTCCAACGTCTACTCCGGTGACTTCGAGGGGAACAAAACCTTGAGCTTTTACTTGTTTGACAACACAGGCTGTTAAAAATTCGTCGAGTTTTTTGTCATTTGTTTCTGCATTTTTCATTCTGTTTCCTTCTTAGTTTTTCGTTGGCTCGGTTCTGAGCCCAGTCGAATTCCTTCATACATGTGTGAGGTGACAAAGCAACGGCCTTCTTCAAGGTTGGGATGATGACTGCAAAGGCTTCACTAATTGTTCTCAACTCATCGCCAGTCGCGATGTATCCCGATGTTTTCCCGCTCTCCTTGCGGTCCATGATCGCGTTAATCGCGTGCCGGGCATCAATGAGCAATGGCCCGACTTCGTTGAGTTCACTCTGATCCAGGTGTTTGAACCGTTGGTACAACATGCCCAAAAACCAATTAAGCGTGTCCTCAATCCAGTCCATTTGCCAAAACGTGGCGGTACCGGCCGGAAGTGTGACTTCTACAAACATGGCTACTCGTCGCAGCTTCTCTTCAATATTGGCCTGCTGTTCCGGCGTCCAGTATGGCCCGACTTTTATCGTCCTGGGCCGGTAAGCCTTATTCCTCTTCGATTTGGATTTAGGCATCTATGTCCTCGATATCTGTATTTGTAGTGCCGGTCTTTCCCGGCTGCCACCCTCCGTTGGATAATTAGGTTGTCCAATCACTAACTAACCTTGGAGGAAAATATGAGTGAACCTTCTTCACTAAAACCTGTCTGGGACGTTTACTTGGAGCTTTTAATTCAATCTGGCTGTATCGAACTTAACTGCATTCCCGTTAAAAGACTTGATGAAACAGAAGAAGAGTATGTCCAGAGAATTGAGCCTCTTATCAAGGCAAACGTTGAGACTCTAAAATCAATCAAGTCTCTTATTAGAAAGCACAGATAAGTAGCCTTTAGCGTCCTTCTTGTCGAGCAGCCCCAGGGCAGATGCCGTTTTGATTAAAAACGGAGCGGAATCTTCGGGGCTGACTTCATAATTGCGAGTCAACACGATTGTGTTCTCGAAGATTTTTTCGAGAATTTTTCTTTTGCGTTTTTTCATTTTGTAGTCCTTTTGCTTGTTTACTGTCGAGTACCTGTGGCTTTTTCGCAATTCATGTCTTCCAGAATCTTCGTGCAGGCATCGCGCAAGGTCTGTATCTCCATTGGGCTGGCCAGATACGCAAACCGTTCTCCGTTTACGCGGATAAAGTGAAAGACTCCCAGGGACAGCCCTTGGCCAGTGCCAATTTCGACTTTGCTCGCTCCCAACAGATCGATAAGCTTAGTTTTTTCAGAAATTTTTATTGTTTGGGCTACATCCTGTTTCACGGACAATGTTTTTCGAATCACTGTCGTATCTAGGTCTGAGATTTCCTGAAAGAGGTCAATCATGTCTACTCCTTCGGCAGTCCTGCGAGTGTGGCGTCCACGGTCCTTTCTTGGCATTCCCAAAGAGGATGCCTAAATTTAATGTAACTTTATCGAGCTGTTTCATGATCGACTTGTAGCTCTTTGCATCGTCCTTGTAACAATGGATGGCTTTATTGAGAAGATCTTCTCGTTGCTTCAGACAGTCAAAAATTATTTCTGCTTCCTCATGGTCGAGATATAGGGGGAGTTTGCCGTCGCTCATATTTTCACCTTCTGGTTCTTGCCTTCCTTCTCCTCATTAAGCCAGTAGAAGCCCAAGTGCTCATTAGCCAGAGTGGAGCCTAAGGCTCGATAGGTTCTGTCCAATTCAGCCATGATCTTGTCTGTCCGGCGATCGTCTTTTGGGTAACAGAGCCGCTTTGTCAGGTCATCGCAAACTTCTATCAGGCGGATAATCCGTTCCAGGCTTTCACGTTCTAAAAGGAAGGTCAGTTTGTTACCGTACATTTATGCTGGCTCCTTGTTAGCGGCAGTTCTGCGATCAAGCGCCAAGCCATGATTCTTCAAGATCAAAACATTGCCAATTCGATAGCAAAGTTTTTCGATCTCCCACATGAATTCCCCTTTCCGGTCTGGATCGCTTTCGCTGGCCTTCTCAAGTTTTTCTTTTTGACTCAAAAGATCGACTACGAAGTCCATATCCGACTGGGAGATTGAAAAGGTGATGTTTTCAACTCTCATTTATTCCTCCGGCAGCCCTGCAAGATTGCGGGAGAGAATCATGATGCAGTCGGTAAACAACTCTCTGGCTGCCGGATGCGGGTACGGATTGGAGGCAACACAGGCTCCGAGCAGTCCGATCAATTCGATCACGTGCTCTTTGGCCATTTTGTGATTGCCGTCTAGAAGGACATTCAGAAGGTTTTGGGTAGAGCCGAAAAGACGGCCGAAAGACTCACCGCTCCAGGCAAGCAATTGGCTTGCGCTGTTGTTGATGGTGATGGCGTCGACGTTTGAAAAGAAGATCCAAACGGGTAGAGAATTTTCAGTGTTTAACATAACGCACCTCATTGAGATGCGTTTTAGTATACTTAAATCAATTCAAAAAGTGAAGTGTGCTTAAATTTTATTGATTTCAGAAAGTTGCTTCAGTATGGTGGTCACTGCAGTAAGGTTTGAAGCTGGCATTTGTTTCAAAAGAGACTGGGCTTCTTCGAGCTGGCTGCCTTCAGGAAGTTGCATATCGCCTTCGCCCAATACCAGCCACCAAGGATCGACATTGAGCTTTCTTGCTATTTTCAAGGCTACAGAAGCTTTTAGTTCCTTTGTTTCACCGTTTGCAATTTGCGTTACAGCGGACGGAGATATGCCTACCGCATCGGCCAGTTCCTTCTTAGAGAGGTCGGCTGCCAAGAGTGCTTCGTTAAATCGTTGAGCTAGGGATTTCATAGAAACAGTCTATTGACGAAACGTTTAAGTGCACAAAAAAAGCGTTTGCCAAAAATATTTAAGTGTGCTTAAAATGCGATGTATGAAAAGAGAAGAAGCCGCTTTATTTTTTGGAAATTTGGTCTTGCTTGGTCGAGCCTTGGGAATTAGCCCATCCGCGATTTCGCAATGGCCTGAAACATTGACTATTCGCCAGCAAGACGAAGTTATTGGTGCAGCTATTCGACTCAACAAAATAACGCCGGAACAAGCCAGGAAACTTTGCCATGAGAGACAAGGGGACGAACGAAGTGCGAGCGATGCTCACTGACGTGACCATTGCCGTCATTCGAAGAACGATTGACGCAGATCCGGACAAATCGCAGAACTCGATTATTCGGGATGTGATGGATGCCTGGGCGAAAAAGGTAGTCATTCGTGACCTCCGCAAGAGAGATAAGGCCATTTTCCGAATTAATGAATACGAAAAATACGGCATCGATACGGCAACCCTTCGGCAGGAAACCGCCAAATAAGCGATTTCCGGAGCATTTGCCGAACCATGCCGGAACAACGCCGTTGACTACGGCACCCAAGAGGAACAGAGAATGAAACGTGACCGATTCGGTCGCCTAAAGAGGAAAAGAGAAATGACAGAAGAAGAAAGAACTCAAGCTCAAAAGCGACTGGAGCGCAGGCTGCAGGAGTTGGACTCACAAAGACTTTCTCGAGGGAGTACTGGTTCTCGAATTGAAAAAAATTTGTGCTGGACGCTGATGTTTTTTGTTTTGTGTGCGCTGGTTACGGCTGTAGTGCTGTTTGTAAATATTTAACCGTTGGGTTTCGGAGGTCCGGCTAGATACAAAGCCGCTATCGAAAGTGAGAGTAATTAACTCATGCCGGATTTCCTTTTGGAATTGTGGATTAATTTTTATGCAAGTTGTTGAAGTGCTGAGAAAAAGATTTCAGAGGCTTATTCCCCGAAAGAGTAACGGTCACGCCGTCTCTGATTTTTTCTTCATCAAAAATCAAAATGCAGCTACGGTTTTTGGAAGTAAAAAAGAAGCTGCCCTTCAAAGCAGCTTCTCCGTTCCACACGAGTTCTTCACCGACTTTCTCCACGGGCTGGCCGTATTGACAATACCAAGAGTAATCCAAACGATCGCGAATGTATCCGATAAAGAACGGAACATTGCAGGTTACACGGTTAAAAGGAACAGCAATGATGTTTTTGGCAGTCAACTTTACTGCAGTGTAATTGGCGGGCAAATAATATTTTTTGCTGTCGAGAACTTCGGCTTCCAGAACGGTCTTCGACCCGGGAATCAACTGGTAAATGGAAAGAAAGCAGTAGTTAATCGCTGCGGCCAGGGATTTAAGGTATTTCTTGAGTTTTCTCATCAGTTTCTCTCTTTTGGTTGGCTTAATGAGAGTGATGGCAGTAAGAAAAGCTCCCAACGCTCCAATAAGCAAACCGGTTGTTTCAAGGACGGTTTTCATGGCCTTCTCCTTAGATTGAGGATATTTAGTTTGGCAACTCTATTTTCTCACTCTTCGGGGAAGGTCTCCCACAAATTTCGACATGTCAACTCATTGATTTCATAGGCTTTCGAGGTGCACCGAGTGTTGCAACACTTGCCATAAGACCCGGGCCGCGGGTGCACCTCCTTTCTTTCAGGGTCTAAAGGGTCAAAATATGGCACGTACTTTTAAAGACATTGAAGAGCAAATGGCCTCGGTAGGGATTTACATTCCGCCCGGCTTTGAACTCTATGCAAATCGCGATAACTGGAAAAGATTTAAACCTCGCGACTCTCGATTCAAACGAGGCAAAGAGGCCTGGTTTGCAATTTGGGAGCACAGCCTTTCGTCCGGAAAAAAATATCTTTTTGGTGTATTCGGCATTGGCTCTGAGAGCTATCGAATCGAAAACAAACGCACCGGATGGACGGCCGAAGAAAAGATCGAAATTGATAGCCGTCAAGCGGAAGATCAAAGGGTCATTGATGAGGCCATCCGGAAAAAACGTGAACAGGCAACTCAGCGTGCAGCTTCGATGTGGGACAGCGCTGCGACTCAGCATTCTATCGCGGCCGACCATCCTTACGTCCAAAAGAAAAAAATCAAACCTGCAGGAGCTCGCCAGTTAGGCGGAAGCATCTTAATTCCGTTAAATAAATTTACAGATTCCGGCACTTCACTGGTCGGATTACAGACTATTGCTGAAGCTGAAGAAGATGACGGATCTAAGTCCATCTCTAAGAAGTTTCTTTACGGAAGCGAAACAAAAGGCAGTTGGGCTCTAATCGGACAAATTACCGAAAAAACCGAGATTGTCTATTTGTGCGAAGGATGGGCAACGGGATGTTCCGTTTATGAAGCGGTCAAGCTCCCGGTAGTTGTCGCATTTTCTGCCGGCAATCTGGAGCCGGTACTGACCGAATTTAAGAAAAAATATCCGGACATATTTTTTATTATTGCTGCAGACAATGACTGCCATTATGCAGATCGCCTCCAGGCGGACGTCAAATCCCGACTGAATTACGAACTAAGGATTTTTGCCCAAAGATCATCTTCCCGAATTCAATATGTTGATACTCCTGATGGTCAGGTGTCCATTGATGCATATTGGGGAGAAAAAGATGGCGAGACTTGCGTTTACTACGCTGAAAAGCATCCGGGACAAAAACAATTCGGACGTCGAACTCTTTTAAATGTTGGAGTCGCTAAAGCAAAGGCCGCCGCTCGCCAGACGGCAGCCAAGGTTATCTGTCCGAAATTCGCGGAGCCTAAAAACGGAGGAACGGATTTCAATGACCTGGCTGTCGAAGAAGGTATTGAAGTAGTTCGAAATCAGCTCGATAGCAAAAAAGCAGCTTTTATTGAGTTCGATAAAAGCCCTAAAAAAACCACTGCGGAAAACAAATCGAAGAATGTCTCCGATCTGGAGAAAGAAAAGGAAAAGATCAAAAAAATAGTAAACGAGCTCGGGGAACGATTTGTTCACGTTTATCCGGACGATGTTTGCTGGGATCTGCAGGAAAAATTACTAGTCAAGATCGGAGTCTTGAAGTCTTGTTACGACTCAAAGCTGGTTACCGGATATTTAAACAATTCGTTCGGAAACTTGAAAAGAGTGCGGAAGGATCAGCTGGTATTCCGTCCCGGCGGCAACGTGCCGGACGGATGCATAAATATTTTTACCGGCTGGCAGACCAACCCCGATCCGAATGCTCAGTGCGATTTGATCCTCGCCCATTTGTTCAATATTTGCGGTGAGGATGAGAATGTTTTCGACTGGGTGTTGAAGTGGCTGGCCTATCCGATACAAAACCCGGGTGCCAAGATGCATACGGCGCTAGTTGTATTTGGAGAACGAGAAGGCACAGGCAAGGGAATGTTTTTTGACGTAATGGAACGAATTTACGGTCGGCAATATTCCCGACACGTTGATCAGCAGCTGATGACCTCAAGATTCAACGCCTGGCTGTCGCAGAAACTTTTCATTGTGGCCGACGAAGTTATTACGAGTAAAGAGCGTAAGGAGCTAAAAGGAAAGCTCAAAAATCTCATTACGAGCCCCGTTCACCAGCTCGAAGAGAAAAATCAGCCTGTCCGGGAAGAGGATAACTTTACGAATTTCGTTTTTCTTTCAAATGAGATGCCGCCCCTGTCCCTGGATTGGTTTGACCGCCGCTACATGGTCATTGAATACAATGCGGATCATCCGCAGAAATACTTTAAAGACCTCAGTGACGAGATTGAAAATGGCGGAGTGGCAGCTTTCTGCCATTACCTACTGCATTACAACTTAGAAGGCTTCGGCCCGTCGACTAGGCCTATTGAGACAGAGGCTTCAAGAAATCTGAGAATGGTCGGAACAGATTCTGCCAGGCGATTCATTATGGATTGGCTGGATGGAGAAACTCCGTTTCCTGTTGGCCCGGCCCCGTCTCAGGATCTATTCAGAGCCTATCAACTTTGGGCGCCTGCGGCAGGTGAGCGGTCCGTAATGAATGCAAAGATGTTCGGAATTAGAGCAAGTTCAATATTGCCGAAGATGGAAAAGCTCCGGGCACAGATTTTCAAAGAGGAATTCAATCCGGAGATTGCGGGAGCATCCAGAGAGTATCTGGAGCGAAGGGTCACGGTATATTTTCCCGGAGTTGATCCTGTCGAGTTATCTTGCAATCCTCCAGCGAAGGACATTCTCAGTCCTAAGCTCAGAGAATTTCAAGAGGCAGTTTATTCAGCGAACCGGAGGTTCAGGAATTATGGCCACATTTAGCCTCCTCCCCCGCACCCCCTCTTCGTTGAGCGCTTTCGCGCGCCGAAAAATCGGGAAAACGGCCTCCGGATACCATCGCGGATACCATTTGGATACCATTCCGGATACCGTCCGGAGTGAGCTTTTTGACATAAATTCAAATGGTTATCCCTCCTTGGATACCATGGATACCATCTTTTCAACTCTTAACGTGCGTGCGCGCGTGTACGTAATTAATACGGATAAAAAGAGCAATAAAGAAAAAGCTCTCACGCACGTATTAAATACAAAAAATGGTATCCATGGTATCCAATATATAAATAATCCAATAAAAACAAATAGATATAAAAATTTAATGGTATCCAAAATCATATCCAAATGGTATCCAAATCATATCCATGAACTTTTTCTTTTAAAGGACGAAAAATTGGCCAGAATCCCAAGAATTAAACACATCCTTATTAAATGGATGAACTGGCGGAATAGAAACCGCATCAGAATGCATTGCCTTCTGGCTTTAGGAAACGATGTCGTTAATTCCTCCAGGACGCCGCAGGATTTAATTAACGCTGCCGGGGTTGATTTCTACATGATGCGGGTCGACAAAATCATCAGCAGATTGCCGGACGAAGAAAGAACAGCTGTTTTCGCCGTCTATGGCGGAAGAGTCCGTACAGGTATGGCGAGAGCTGCCATTAGATTGTCCGTGCATAGGAACACTCTTTTTAATCGTCTTTGTATGGCAGACAGAGATATTGCGGAAGCTTTAGATGAGATTGCAAACAATGCTGAAAATACTAAGGGAAAATACCGACGCGACATTTTTGACGAAAAAGTGCTATATTTTCGTAAAATTCAGCGGAAAGAGCGCAAAACGCCTTTGTAGCGCTTTTATTTTTCTCCCTATATCCTCCCCTATCCCTTTTAAAGCTCAACGCACACAAGCGATTTTGAGCGGGAATATAGGCTTTTTCCAGCAGTTCTCTTTGAAAGAAAATACTCTCGTCCAGTGACGGCTGGAGAAAAATATTTGAAGAATTAACTTTGATTCTCCATGTTCGCCAAAACAAAGGAAATCATGAATGAGGGTAGGCTTTCCCGGCTGAGCCATATCAACCGGGCCAATGAGCTACCGCAACCTCGGAAAACGCACATATAACGCAATATTCGAGACGGCAAAAAACGCCAGATTTGCGATGTAAAGAAAAAATCGAAGACACACAAAAACTTAAGCGCCTTCCGGGCGCTTTTTTCATGGAAAAAAAATATGGATTTAGACAGAAAGCTCCAGATCGTTTACCGAAAGGTCGAAGATCTGATTCCTTACGAACGAAACTCCCGAACTCACAGCGAAGAGCAAATTGAGAAAGTTGTCGCCTCAATTAAAGAGTTCGGCTGGACAAATCCGATCCTCATTGATGAAGAACAAGGCATTATCGCCGGTCACGGTCGCCTTGAGGCCGCAAAACGCCTCGGCATGAAGGAAGTGCCCGTTCTTGTCCTGACCGGCCTGACAGAGGCGCAAAAACGCGCCTATATCATTGCCGACAATAAACTGGCTCTTGAGGCTGGTTGGGATGAAGACCTTTTGAAGGAAGAGTTGGGATGGCTTACCGCGCATGATTATTCATCCGAAGTAACCGGATATGACGAGAAAGAAATCCAAGCTCTCCTGTCTTTTGAATCGGAAGCAGAGTCGGACGAAGAGGATTCTGAGGTCGTGGACGAGGCAGAGAGTGAACAGCCTGAAATCAAGGATGCCGAAATCATCCCCGTGCCTCCCGTTCCCAAAACTCGGTCGAAAGATATATGGATCTTGGGAGTGCACAGACTCATGTGCGGAGATTCGACCAACGAGGCCGATGTGGCTAAGTTAATGGGGGGGGGAAGAGTAAATCTTTACCTAACTGATCCTCCATATAACGTTGCGTACACGGGTAAAACCGCGGATGCCTTAACGATTCAGAACGACAAGATGGATGATGAATCGTTCAGAACGTTTTTGCATAAGGCATTTAAAGCGGCTGATATGGTATTGCTTCCGGGCGGAGTTTTTTATGTTTGGCACGCAGATTCGGAAGGCTTCAATTTCCGCGGTGCGTGCAGAGACGTTGGCTGGACTGTGCGCGAGTGCCTGATTTGGTCTAAAAACTCTATGACCTTGGGCCGCCAGGACTACCAGTGGAAGCACGAGCCCTGCCTTTACGGATGGAAAGAAGGCGCAGCGCACGCTTGGTATTCGGATCGCTCTCAGACGACTGTTCTTGAGTTTGACAAACCGGTTCGCAATGCCGCGCATCCGACAATGAAACCGGTTGATCTCTTTGCTTACCTGATCCAAAACAGCTCTAAAGAAGGAGACATTGTCCTCGATTCCTTCGGAGGATCAGGTACAACGATCATTGCCTGTGAAGGACTCAAGAGGCAGGCTTGCGTGATGGAACTTGACCCGGCGTACTGCGATGTGATTATCCGTCGTTGGCAGGATGCAACAGGGCAGAAAGCGGTTCGTGAGGATGGGAAAACGTTTGATGAAATAGCCGTCTAGGACTTTTTTTCCATCTCTAACAGAGGAGTTCCGTTAAACATCCAGTACTGCGGGCCTCTGACACCCCTACTGCGGTTTAAAAGTTGTTTTGCAACAGCGGTTAGACTGGTGATCTCTCCTTTGTACTCGATATGCCGATTGTCAACGACTTTAACTTTTATTCGCTTATCCGGAATGTAGTTCAATAGATCTCCGGGATTGAGACCAATTGAAAATAGGTCAATTCTCGCTTGCTTTGAGGGTTTACGTTCGTTGTATCTGTGCAAGCGTTTTTCTGTTCCGTGTATTTCTGCGAAAGATTGAAGTTTTTGAAAAATTGCCTCTGGACTGGCTTTGAAAAACTCACGAAGCCGTGTTTTGCCATTGATATTTTCTTGACTTCTTTCGAACTCTCCTAAGAGATCATGGAATTTCTTATCCGCAGCCGTGCAGGGAACGTCGTAAGTTGCGAAAAGGTGAAAGGAAAAAGGGACCGCTGTCGAATTGTTCAGCGCTTTTAGTCTTTGAGGCAGATTTGTTGTGAACCCAACCTTTACCCATTCAGGAAAGGACGGGTTGGTCAGAATATAGATTGTTCCGAATGTTTTTTTTCGCATTGTTTGCTCCTTGGTTTCCGATATTTTAATGATTCAAATGGCTTCGAATTTTTATTGTTATTTTTCAATAAGTTGGGTTGATCCAACTAAGACACAGAGCTAATGTGTGGGCATTGAAAAACACCACTCAAGGAAAACAAAATGAAGCAAAACAAAACAGAAAACCAAGTTGTACATATCGACTTTGACAACATTGGCGAAAGAGAAGACTGGGTTCAAAAATTCTTGGACAACCCATCCCTCCACGATAATGGATATTTCACCTTGGTTGCCGAGCTCGGCGGCGTTCCCAAAAAGTTTTTAAAGAAATACGGTATCAAGGAACATTTGAACTTTGTGCGATTAGCTGACAAATTCCGCAACACTAGCGAAAGAAAGGCAAAAAAAGACCCGTTGGTGATCGAAAACACTCAACAGATATATGCACTCGCAATCAGGCTTGGATTTAGTCAAAAAGAATCTGCATTGATAGCCGAACGAGTAACAAAGATGGCCTTTGGCAGCGCTCGTTACATAAGGGATTACTGCATGCCGATCATGGACAACATCAAAGCCAAGAGGAAATATCCGGAGCTTGCAGATGTTTTCGGTTGGTTCTAAATAGCTAAATAGATAACGTAGTTTCCCAGGCGCCTTCGGGCGCTCTTTTGTTGTCGGTTTTAGGTACTTCCGGGGACTTTCGGGATTGCGGGCGTGAAACCCCGATTTTTCTCTACATCTGAAAAATTTCAGGGGGTTGTAAAGTAAAAATTAGGAGATTTTATGACGACTCAGCAGCAAATAGCAGAACACCTCGGACTGAGTCAACAAGCAGTTTCTAAGCAGCTTTCAAAACTAGGGCTTGATTGGAAAACAGCGAGCTTGGATCAGATCCGACTCGAATACATCAAGCAGCTTCGAAAGGCCGCAGCCGGACAAACGGACGAATACATGAGGGTAAAACTTGCTCGGGAGCGAATCGAGACCGAGCGAGTGCTCATCCAGCTTAAAAAAGAAAAAGGCGAGCTCGTGGATATCAAGGAATTGATTCCCGTGCTTCGCACCGTTTTCTCAGGTTTTAAAAACCGCCTACTGGCGATTCCGAATTTTGTCCGAAGTGAAGTTTATGTAGCCACCGGTCGGGAAATGGATGAACTCGTCTTTGTCGAAAAATGCGAAGAGACTCTGAAGGATTGTTATGAATACGTCAACGGCTATAGCCAAACTATTGAAAGTTCTGGCGGCGGAGGTGGCGCCTCCGGTTAGGATGACAACCACCGAATGGGCCGAAAAGTATCGGTTCATGAGTCCGAAGTCCACAGCCCTTCCGGGCCGTTACGTGGCCTCGGCAACTCCATGGGTTGCCGGAATCCACGAGGCGCTTGACGATCCGAAAGTTTTTAAAGTCGTCGCTCAGAAGTCCGCCCAGGTCGCGTGGACCGACGGCGTTCTTTTGAACTATATCGGTCACCGAATTCACTTGGCTCCCTGCCCCATCATTGTCATGTTTGACAAAGAAGGCTCGGCCAAAAAATTTAACGAAGAGAAGTTCGTTCCGATGGTTGAAGTGACACCTTCGCTTTCCGCTTTGATTCCTGTCGGATCCAAGCGAGACCGTGACAACAAATGGGGTTTTAAAGGTTTCCCGGGCGGATTTTTGAAATTCGTGAGTTCCAACTCTCCGTCCGAAGTGAAATCGACGCCGGCCCCAGTGGTCTGCGTGGAAGAGCCGGACGACTGTAATTCGGACGTCAAGCAGCAAGGCGATACGATAAAACTTTTGGAAGAGCGAACCAAGTCCTTCCCTAGGCGCAAGATTATCTTCGGGGGCACACCAACCGTAGCGGGTTTATCCAAGGTCGAAGCAGCCTACCGAGAAAGCGATAAGAGGAATTTCTTTGTAAGGTGTTCGCACTGCGGAGAGTGGCAAACACTCTCCTGGGAGAACGTGAGTTGGCAGCACGAAGAAGGTCGTCGGCACGAAATCTTCGGAGATGCGTTGCCGGAAACTGCTCGCTACGTTTGTCCGTTTTGCGGCTCGCAATGGAATAACGAAGAGAAAAACCGAGCGGTAAAACACGGTGAATGGAGACCGACGGCAGATTTCAGCGGCGTGGCGGGCTTCTACATCAATGAGCTTTACAGTCCGTTCCCCGGATCGAGTTTGGAAGAAATCGTTAAGAAGTTCCTTTCAGCCAAAACAAAACTCGATCAGGGCGATGACAGCTTCATGAAGAGCTTTGTCAATAACCAGCTCGGGCTTCCATACGAATTTTCAAACGGCCTGCCGGATATTAACGACCTTGCAGAACGCTGTGAAGATTACGAAGAAATGACGGTTCCGGTAATGGGGGTAGTCCTTACCGCAGGCGTCGACGTGCAGCACGATCGACTGGCCGTCATCATTCGAGCGTGGGGAGCCGGGGAAGAGTCCTGGTTGGTGTATTGGGGAGAAATCCACGGCACGACCATGATTCCGGAGAAAGGCGCCTGGGAGGATCTGGACAAGCTCTTGGATCAGGATTTCCTTTGTCAGGGCGAATATAAGGCAAAGATTCGGGCTGTTTCGATCGACTCTTCAGACGGTCAGACAAACGATGCGGTTTATTCGTATGTCCGAGCAAGAAGACAGAAAGGTTACATGGCCGTGAAAGGCTCGTCAGTCAACGACGATTCGAAGGAAATCTTCACGACCCCTAAAATTTCGGTTGACCTAAACGGCAGATACAAGGCCACGCGCTTCGGCGTGAAACCATTCATTGTCGGCACCAGCCGGGCCAAAGATCTGATCCTCGGGGTTGATGCCAACGGCGGACGTGTGAAACTTACCGGCGACGGTCCGGGTAGGCTCCACTGGTACAAGAACGTAAGGCCTGACTATTTTGAACAGTTAACAAGCGAAGTTAAAGCTCCGAAAGGCAGAGGATTAAAACGCGTTTGGCAAAAGAAATCCGGAGTCAGAAACGAGGCTCTGGACTGCGAAGTTTATGCGCTCCATGCCGCCCGTTCTTTACGACTCCACTTATGGAAAAAGGAGCGGTGGGAGACGAAACTTGCTGAGCAAAAACAGTTCAGACTCTTTTCTGATGAGGATTCCGTACCCGCTCCCCAAAAAAATATCGAAAAACAAACGGCTCCGAAAACGGAAGTAGAAAACGTTGCACCTCCTGCGGAGGTCGCATCTGAGCCTCCCAAAGAGGTTCCTCGGGACGACTTCTTCCGAGCGTTTGAAAATCAAGGAGATTATGGATGGTAGAAACCTTTACCGTTGGGGATAGTTTTGAATGGAAGATCGATTTTAGGCACGGCTATCACCCGCATAAGTTGCCGAGCAAAGTATCGGTAAAGGCGTTTATAAAAAACGCCGACTCGGACCCGGTAGAAGTTACTAACGCGGCTATTGAGAGCAAACACATCAGCGTCTTTTTAAGTTCGAAAGACTCTCTGCAATTAAAACCCGGGCGGGCCAGCTTGATCTTGCGTTTTGCGAATGAGGATGGTTTTAGAAAAACCCTAATAGCTGACACTTTTGAAATCATGCCGGCTATTGAGGATGAAACATTCGATCCTCGCACCGAGGCTCAGCGCTGCCTCGATCAGGCGCGTTCAGCCCTTTCAAAGTTCATCGCGAGCGGCGGCCGAGTGAAAAGGTACACCATAGGCTCCCGCACAATCGAATACTCGACGATTACGGAACTTCAGAAAGTCATCGATTATTACCTCGAACAGGTTTACTTAGAGGAATGCCGGAGAGCAGGACGCGATCCTAGAAAAATTCTGGTGAAATTCGTATGAAAAAAAGTAAACGAAAACTTAAGCAGACAACCGATAGACCGGCTATGAGCACCGGTGAAATAGTCGGGTTGAACGAGCGAGCGTTTGCTGCTGCCGCAGGAAACCGATTCACGGCAGATTGGAGGGCTTGGGGAACTTCGCAGGATGCAGAGTTAGCCAACGACCTCACAACTCTGCGTAATCGCAGCCGCCAGATGTTGCGGGACAATCCACACGCTATGAACATCTGCCGCATCGTACAGAACAACGTTGTCGGCAGCGGCATCTCGACTCAGGCAAGAATCGTACTTCCGAATGGAGATCCGGACGATGCTTTGAATAATGCAATTGAATCGGCGTGGGCTGAATGGTGCGAAAAGGAAACGTGCCATACAGCGGGGCAGCTTTCCATGACAGATATGCTTCGGCTGGCCATGGCCGGTGTATTCCGAGACGGAGAATTTTTTATTCGGAAAATTCATCGCGTCTTTGGTCGCGGAGAAATTCCATTTGCCCTTGAGGTCATCGAGCCGGACCTTCTCCTTGATTTTGAAGGAGCTCCGGTGCGATCTAATAACGGTGCGGAACTGCGGCTCGGCATTGAAGTCGACGATTGGATGCGGCCAATGGCCTATTGGTTCCGAGACAAGCATCCGGGAGACCTGATTTTTCCGCAGACGGAGAAAAAAGCCAGAAGAATACCGGCCAAAGAAATCGAGCACCTGTATGTCGTTAACCGCTGGCCGCAAACTCGCGGAACACCGTGGATGCATTCGATTCTTTTGCGCCTTCGGCAAATGTCCGGATATGCAGAATCTGAGCTGATAGCGGCTCGAATAGCCGCAAACAACGTCGGTTTTATTGAACAAAATATTGATGTTGAGCCAACAGCATCAGGCGCTAAAGTTCACATACCTCCGATGGAGCGATCTGAACCGGGAACTTTCCGGCGACTGCTTCCGGGAGAAAAGGTCACTCCCACAAACTTGAATCGGCCGGCAGGAAACTTAGAAGTTTTCATGCGGTACATGTTGCGCGAGATTGCATCCGGCGTCGGCGTCTCTTACGAGTCGTTGAGCCGGGACTACAGTCAAAGCAACTATTCCTCCAGCCGCCTTGCTTTAACGGACGAAAGAGAGAATTGGCGAGTTCTTCAGCGCTGGCTAATCGACAACTTCCTCTCTCGAATTTATCGAGAGTGGCTTGATGCGGCGGTAGTCTCCGGAAGAATCCAGATCAAGGACTATTTCCAAAACAAAAGAAAGTACCAAGCTGTTGAATTTAAACCCAGAGGTTGGCCTTGGGTAGATCCTTCAAAGGAAATGAAGGCTTACGAAACTGCGGTTCGTTTGGGCATCATGTCGCGGGCGGACGCGGCAGCCACGAGCGGCAGCAACCGCGATATCCAAGAAATCTTCAAAGACATTAAGGCAGAAACCGAAATGATTAAAAAGGGCGGCCTTGACTGGATGCTGAAGGCAAGCCCACAAAATGAGGGAATTTCAACCGATAGAGGTAAAGATGATGACGATAAAGACTGACCCGGCGCAATGCCGGGTTTTTCGTACCCGGGCACTGGAAACCGGAATGAAGGAGCGAACCTTCAAGTTTGAGCGAGCTCAAGAGACAAATGAAGAAAATCGCACTATGCGAATTTCTGTGGCTAGCGAGTATCCGGTCGATCGATGGGGCGACAAGGAAATCCTGAGCCATTCCCCGGGAGCGCAAAAAATCGGAGAAAGGCAGCAATCTATGCCGCTTCTCTTTAACCACAAACCCGACAACATTATCGGTGTTGTGGAATCTCTCACCCAAGAAGGAAAGAGAACCTACGCAAACATCCGTTTTGCAAAAACTCCGGAAGGAGAAAAAGCCTTTTCTTTAGTCAGAGAAAAAATTCTGACAAACGTCTCTGTCGGTTATGCGGTGAACAAATATGAGTTGGATACCACCTCGGATGTTTACCGCGCGATCGATTGGGAAATTATGGAAGTTTCACTGGTATCCATCCCTGCCGACCCAACGGTCGGAGTTTATAGATCTTTAACCACATTGGAGAACAACCAAATGGCATTACCTGCTACTACAAATACCAAACCTGCTGCTCCTGCAGCAAACCATGCTGAATCCCCTGTCCAGCAAACAAGAGAGGCTCCGGGTTCTCAGGCTGCTCCGGCCCCTGTCACGATTGACGTTCATGGCATTGAAAAACGAGCCGCAGAAGCAGCCGTTGAAAGAGTTCGGGCAATTCAGACCATGTGCCGCGATTTTGATATTAGCGACTCCGACGCCGATCGTTTCATTCGTAGCGAGCAATCCCTCGACCAAGTCAGAGCGGCAGTCATGGATCAATTAAAGAGCCGTAAAGCCACACCTGCAGCTTCTCAATCCAGAGCTGTCGGCATCGACTTCAACTTAGGCTTGTCCCCGCAGGAAAGACAGCGCTATTCCCTGGTGCGTGCCATTAACGCCTATTGCTCCGGTAATTGGAATAACGCAGGCTTTGAAAGAGAAATCAACCAAGAACTCTCTCAGAGAATGGGACGTTCCTCTCAAGGCTTTTTTATGCCGACAGACCTTCCCTTCTACGGAACTCGCGATGCAGGATACAGCGCAGGATCCGCGGTCGACGGCGGCAATACTATCGCTACAGACCTTTTGGCCGGTTCCTTCATTGATATGCTGCGCAAGAGATCTATTGTCTTGAGTCTCGGCGCTACCTTCCTTACCGGCTTGCAAGGCAAAGTTGAAATTCCTCGCCAGAGCGAAGCAACAACTGCCCAGTGGATTCCTGAAAACGGCACAGTTACTCCGACCAATGCGAAGTTTGACAAGATCGCACTCAACATGAAGACGATCGCTTCTAAGACCTTCATGAGCCGCAACCTTATTCTTCAGAGCTCGATCAACATCGAAAACTTCGCTCGCATGGAATTGATCCGCAGTTTAGCTGAAGGTATTGACCAGGCAGCGCTCTATGGAACCGGCGCTAACAATCAGCCGGCAGGTATCGCCAACTATACAGGCATCAACGAAGTTGTCGGCGGCGAAAACGGCGCCCCGTTGAGCTTCGATCATCTGATCGAAATGGAAACGCTCGTGGCAGAAAAGAATGCCGACGTGGCCAATATGACTTACTTGGCCAATGCCCGCACAATCGGCTGGCTCAAGCAGTTAAAGAACCGCGATGGCGGCTATTTATGGAAAGCCATCACCGACACCAGACGTAACTCCATCCCGGGAGAACTCAACGGATATCCGGTTGCTCGCTCCAACAGAGTCCGCAGCGATTTGGACAAGGGCACTTCGAAGGGCGTCTGCTCTGATCTATTCTTTGCCAACTGGGCTGACTTGATCGTTGGCGAATGGGGTGTGATTGAAATTCTTCCGAACCCGTATTCTTCTACCGCGTTTGATAACGGCGGCGTCGAAGTTCGCGCTCTGCAATCCGTAGACCTCAACATCCGTCATCCGGAATCCTTCTGCGTAATGCGTGATGCCTTGGTCACAAGTTCTGCTGCCGCAGCAGTTGCAAGCTCTGCAGCTTCAGGGGGTGCTCCTTCTGAAGAAACAAGTGGTGCTTCCGAAAAAACGGACGAATAAACCTGAACGGGCGGCTCAAACCGCCCGTGGAGCGAACTGATGACAAGTTTTAGAGAAATGCTTCAGGACGATGTCGATTCGGTTTTTCTGAATGAAGAGGAGTTTGCCGAAATTCATGAAATCAACGGCAAGAAGATAAAGTGCGTAATTGACAAAGATATCCGGGCGGCCCTTGGAAACAGCGGGGAAGCAGCAGAATTCTTGGGCGTTTTTAGAAATACTCTAACCGTTTTCATTAATGCTAAAGAAATGTCGCCTCCGAAGGCCGGATCACGTTTTGCTATTGACGGATCTCTTCACTTGGTCGTCGAATCCTATGTCGAAGACGGAATGCTCAAAGTCGTTGCTCAAGAGGTTCTGTCATGAAGCAATTTAAAGTCTCTGTTTCAAACAACGCTCTTTCTCGTGCGGAATCGGCTCTGGAAGAAATACCGAGAGCTTTTCAAAAAGCGCTCCCCAGAGCTATTAATCGCACTTTAATTTCAGGCCGCGTAATTGCATCAAAGGCGGCCGCTGAAAAATTCTCCGTAAAACCGTCTGAGGTTAAGAAGGCGTGCCGGATCATCAAAGCATCTAATAAGAAGCCTGAAGGGGAGCTTCGGCTCTCCGGCTCAAACTTGCCTCTGCGATCGTTTGCTCACACTCCTCGATCAGAAAACACGACAGGCGCTCGTCGCAAACAAGTCTCCGTATCTATTTCCAGATCGCGCAGAGAAGTCCTAAATAAAGGATTCAAGTGGCGCGGACATATTTTCGAGAGAACGGGAATTCGAAAGGCAACGAAAGCTAACCCCAGGGTTCACGAAACGATCAAGAAGCGTTACGGACCGTCTGTCGTCGCAATGGTCGGGAATCAGGCTGAGAAAGTACAAGACCGTATGAATGAGATGCTTCAGACCCGTTTGGACCACGAGGTAAACGCAATTTTGGAAGGAAAAGCAAAGTGAATGAAATTAACTTATGCGACTCATTAGTAGAGTTGGTCAAAGATACCGTAAAAAATTTCCGGCTATCAAACAAAAACGGGGAGGCAGTCACCCCGAAAGTTTATAGCGGATTTTTGCCTTTAAAGAACGATGAGGAGGTCTTCCCTTATGTTTTGGTTCGTCATGAAAAGTCATCCACCGACTGGGAGGGAACTAACTGCTCCGTTTCAATCATTGCCGGATCATTCTGTGACGGAAAAGGGTCTTCAGGAATAGAAGGCGAGGACATGAACGGTCAGAAAGACTGCCTATTGGTTCTCTCGGCTATCCGGACCGCACTTTTAGAGCTTCCTGCCGAAACGCTGGCCGAAAGGTACGTCTTGATGCCTAAGATAGACATCGATATCCATTCTGAACAAGCTTTCCCGTACTGGCAGGCCGATATGACCACAAATTGGTTCATGCCGCAGCCGGCCATGCAGCATATCAGGAGTGATTTCTGATGAATGCGCGTGTTTACATCGGGCCGTCGTTCCCTGGTTTGACCGAGGGGACGATTTTTTATGGCGATCTTCCTCCTCATCTGAAGAACCTTTTTTCAGAAAAGTATCCTTCCGCTCGGCATTTAATCGTTCCCGTGAGCTCCCTGCAGCAGGCTCGGAAAGATATGCACGTGCAGGGACAAATACTGAATTTTTATCTCAAACAACTTTTAAAGGAACTAGAAAATGGCGTATGAACATGGTGTTCGTATTTCCGAGCAGGCCACCAGCCTGCTGCCGACCGTTGAAGTCTCCGCGGGTATTCCGGTGATTATCGGCACCGCAGCGGTCAATATGGCCGATCCGGAGAATGTAAATAAACCCAAACTTTGCTATTCCTATGCTGAAGCAGTGGAGGCTTTCGGCCACGTTCCGGCAGAACTTGATCCGGAATCCGGCCTCAAGAAATTCCGCTTCAGTATTTCCGAACTCATTCAGTCGGCATTTTCTCTTTACGGAGTTTGTCCGATTATTGCGATCAATGTTTTGGATCCTGCAAAACATAAGTGCACGGTCTCCGCGACTTCAGTAAGACTTGACCCTAAGACCGGACAAGGGGTGGTAGAAGAGACTGGCATTCTTCCGGCCGGCCTTACGTTATCTTCTGAGAGCAGGAACTATTCGGTCAATGATGACTTCGTCCTTTCTTTTGATGATGACGGTTTCCTTGTGATTACAAGCTTGAAAAATGAAGACGGCGACTTCAGGTGTCAGACAGGAACGGACCTCACGCTTTTCGCAGAGAAACTCGATCCATCCAAGGTTACCGAAGAGGACATTATCGGCGGCGTGGACACCGAAGGTAGAAAGCGCGGGCTGGAGCTTATCTCGAACATCTTCCCGCTCTTCCGTCTGGTGCCGGGCACAATCATCGCTCCGGGCTACTCGGAAAATCCGGGAGTGGCGGCGGTAATGGCCGCAAAGTGCGCTTCAATCAACTCTGTGTTTAAGTCTGTTTGTGTGGTCGATGTACCGACAGACACGGTAAAACAACACACGGAAGTTGCCGCATGGAAAAATGACAACAATATCGTTGATCCTCTTCAGATTGCCTGCTGGCCGGAAATAAGACTAGACGAGACAATTTATCGTATGTCCACCCAGATCGCCTGTTTAATGGCTCAGGTTGACAGCGAAAATGACGACGTGCCGTATGTCTCCCCGTCAAACCACAATCTTCAGATGACCGGAACAGTGCTTAAGGATGGCACTGAAGTCGTATTGGGACAGGACAATGGAGCCTATCTCAACGGAGAAGGCGTCGTTACCGCTTTGAACTTTATCGGCGGCTGGGTCGCCTGGGGTAATAGAACGGCGGCTTATCCGGGCAGCACGGATGTGAAAGATACCTTCATCCCCGTTCGCAGAATGTTCAACTGGATCGGAAACACCTTCGTTCAAACTTTCTGGCCGAGAATAGACGGTCCACTCAATCGCAGACAGGTTCATACGATTGTTGACAGCGCCAATATTTGGCTGAACGGCCTCTCGGCACAGCAGTACATCTTGGGCGGAAGAATTGAATTTCTAGAAGACGAGAACACGACCCTGGATTTGATGGACGGCAAAGTAGTCTTCGATGTATCCGTGACTCCGCCTTCTCCGAACAGAGCAATCAATTTCAAATTTAAATACGACGTTCAGTATCTTCAGACCCTTTTTCAGTAAGGAGCTAAATAATGGAAGGAAGTAATAAAGTCCCTGAAAGACTGATTAACTACAGGGTCTATAACGAAAACAATGCCCTTCTGGGCATTGCAACTGTTGACTTGCCTGAAATACAAGCAATGAGCGATACGGTCAGCGGCGCAGGCATTGCCGGCGAAGTTGACAGTCCCGTCCTCGGGCATTTTCAGGCAATGAGTGCGACATTTAATTGGCGCACGATTGAAAAGCCGGCCATGGACCTGGCCAAACAGCAAGCCCACCACTTGGAAATCCGCGGCTCTCAGCAACAGTTCCGTACCGCCGAAGGAAAGCTCGCTAGTTCCCCCGTGCGCGTTGTTATGCGAGCCGTTCCGAAGAATTTCAGTCTTGGCACCTTTGAGCCTGGTTGTACAACAGACTCTTCGACAGAATTTGAGGTGATTTACATCAAAGTATTTGTGGATGATAAGGAAGTTTTGGAAGTCGACAAATACAACTTCATCGCCAAGTTCGGAGATACCGACATGTTGGAAAGCGTCCGGAAAGACTTAGGACTTGCGTAACGAATAAGCCGGAGTGATCCGGCTTTCGATTTTATGGATTTAAAGCAATGAAATATACATTAAGTGAACCGTTTGAATTCGAAGGCAAAACGTACGACACAATTGATTTAAATATTGAATCTTTTAACGGAAAAGCCGCCGGCGAAATCAGGCGAAGATTAGAAGATCCAAGTCGTGTCATTCCTGTAGCCTGGATGGATGACGAATACTGCTCTCTCATGGCCGCGAAGTCCGCAGGACTCCCGTATGAATTTATGGATGCTATTCCTGCGTCGGACTATTTTGGAATTATTGATGAGATCAAGGCTTTTTTTACAAAACGGGCCTTCTCGAGAGAAAAGAGGGCAAAATCGATGCTCGAAAAATCGAAGAGCGAATAATGAAATACTGCCTCTGGTTAGCTTCAAACGGAGGCGGTGGCTCTGCGCTCGAATGGTTCGAAGTCCCCATTGTTGATTTGGCGAGGTGGGTGTTCGAGTTAAATAAGATCCTGAACGAACAACAAAAGAGAAATAAGTAAAAAACTCAGAGGAACGAAAGAAACCAAAAGAAAGCAATCACCGGCGATAAAAAAAACAGAAGGAATCCTAGCCATACTAAAAGGAGCAATAACTGAATTCCGTAAATCACGACAAAAAAAGCGATTGAGACAAACTTGCTCAGAACGGAATCCCCAGCAAGCTCGGTCGGTGATACTACGGGAGTAAGCAGAAGCAGAGTGATGCTTGCATCTTTTTGCGGTTTTATTTTGCCCGATCGACACGCGAAATATGCCCCGGGGTTTATTTGACCGCTTGTGCTTCCTGAGTCCGAAAACATTGCTTCCTCCTCTTTTCCTTTCATTTTAGGAATTATTCTCAGTTAAGTAAACGGAATTCTCAAATATGGGCACGAAAACGTATGAATTGATGTTCCAGGTTGCCGCCTCAATGAATCAGAAGTTTTCTTCTGTTTTCAAAAAGGCCGCAAATCTGACGAAAATTGCCGAAGAAAGAGTGGATTCTTTTAATAAGATAAGTTCAAAGATTGACGGTCTCAATCGGCAAATCGAAGCAACAAAAAAACTTTCGGCCCAATATTTCCGGCAGAAAGCAGCGCTCGACAATCTTCGATCTGCGATGTCGAGAACGAATGCGCCGTCGGCCGTCATGAAAACCGCAGCGGCCCGCTTAACGAAAGAAGTCGCAACCTCCAAGATTAAATTGGATGCTGAAGTCCGCAGTCTGGCGAACCTTAGAAAAGAACTCGGAGTAACGGGTCTTTCTATGCAACAGCTTTCTCAAAAACAAGCTTATTTATCTAAGAAAGCCACGGAATATTCAAAAATAATTAGCAAAAATAACACTATTAAAAAGATCAACGGAGTTCAGAATTCACTACGTGAAAACGGCGTCGGATCCATGGTTGCATTATCTACCATAGGAACTGAGGTCGCTAGATTTACTGCCATGCCGGTCAAGCAAGCCATGCAAATGGAAGATGCGATGGCCGAAATCAGAAAAGTCGTGGACTTTTCCACCCCCGACGGACTGAAGAATATGCAAAAAGCTCTTGAGGAAATGAGCTTGTCTATTCCTATTACCGCTGATGGTTTGGCACAAATTACGGCGGCAGCCGGTCAAGCCGGTATCAAAGAGAAGGACCTGATCCGTTTTACAGAAACTGCCGCCAAGATGGGCGTGGCCTTTGATATGACCGCGGGTGAGGCCGGAGAAATGATGGCCAAGTGGCGAGCCGGTATGAATCTTACTCAGGATCAAGCTGAAAGTTTGGCTGACGCAACGAATGCTCTCAGTAACGAAAACGCTGCTATGGCCAAACAGGTCGGCGAGGCCTTGAAGCGTTACGGCGCACTCGGGCAAGTTGCCGGACTTACTGCTAAGCAAACGGCCGCGATGGCTGCAACTCTAATCGGTGCCGGAGCTGAGGCAGAAGTTGCTGCGACCGGCATGAACGCCTTCATGCGAACCATGACCAAGGGCGGATCGATGACAGATCTGCAGAAGGCTGCTTTCGGGAACCTGGGTTTTGATGCTAAACAGCTTCAAAAGGAGGTTCAAAATGATGCTCCTAAGGCCATCTTCTCTGTTCTTGAAGCAATTAAAAATAAGTTACCGAAAGAACTGCAGATGCAGTACCTCACTGCAATGTTCGGAGAGGAAGGTGCTCGAGCAATGGGGCCGATGATTGCAAACATTGAAAAACTCCGTGAAAACTTTGCTCTGGTTGCCGACGAGACTAAATATGCAGGTTCCATGGAAAAAGAGTTTGCTGCGCGAGCCAAAACAACTTCGAACGCATTGACTCTTGCCTCTAATGCCGTTTCTTATTTTGTGCGCGGTGCCGGAGAACCTTTGCTTGAGCCTTTGAGAGAGGGAGCTTTGGAATTTGTGAAATATGGCAAGGTTATAGGTGACTGGATCAAAGAAAACAAGCAGCTTACTCTGACCGTTATGAAGGTTTCGGGGGCGGTCTTGGGTGGTGTCGCCGCCTTTCATGGTTTAAAGATTGCAGCTTTTCTTTTAGGGGCTCCGGTTTTAACGACAATTTCACTGTTTCTTCAAATTGGTAAAGCGGCGGTTTTTCTCAAAAACTCTACGCTTGTTGCTAAGTTAGCAGTAAGCTCATTTGCCTTTGCTAGCAAGGCTGCTGCCGCCACTTTCGGTCTTCTTAAAGGCGCCGTCTCTGTTTTAGGGATGGCCATGAAAGGACTGCTCCTGAACCCGGTAGGTCTTGCAATCGGGGCTTTTGCCGCTTTGGTTGCGGGAGGCGTGTATGTTTATCGGAACTGGGACGAAATAAAGGCAAAATTATGTAGCCTTTGGACTGCCTTCTCGGAGAGGTTCCCGGGAATGGCCTCCTTTGTTACGGATTTTTATGAAAACGTAATCAAGCCAAAAGTTGATGCAGTTAAAACAACCTTCCAGGGTTTGACGGATTTCATATCCGGAGTTTTCTTAGGCGACTGGACTAAAGCATGGGAAGGCATGAAAACCACCTTCTCCGGAGTATTCGCTTCGATTCCTGCGATAGCTAAGACTCCGTTGAACGGTGCAATTACACTAATCAACAGTGCATTTAAGGGAATCAACCAGCTCGCGAACGCAAAAATCCCTGACTGGGTGCCTATTGCCGGCGGACAAACGCTTGGGTTTACGCTTCCGGAGATTCCGCTTCTTGCCAACGGCGGTATTGCAACCGGACCATCCCTGGCAATGGTCGGCGAAGGCAGAGAGTCCGAAGCCATCATTCCGCTATCCAAACTCGGAGGAATGCTTGAAAGCCGAGGCTCTTCTTCTATCCAAGTTTCTTTTTCTCCGGTCATCAATATCTCCGGAGGCGCGACAACAAAAGAGGAAGTTCAAAGCGGATTGCAAGCTGGCGTAAAGGATCTGAAGAAAGAACTCGAGAGGTTAATCAACTCTCAGAGGCGTCTTTCTTACGCTTAAAACTAATGTAATTAAAAATCAAACCCCGATGAGGAGCGAACTCAACGGGGTTTTCTTTGTCAACCTAGAAAAGGTAGGTCGATATGGGAATTATAACGAAACATGGCAGGAAGCTGATCATGGAATTACTGAACAAATATCCGATTTGGTTTGCTTTTGTGAGATGGAGCATATCTGTTTGCATTGTCCTTATTTCCTTAGCCTATGCATATAGCCTCATAAAGTAAATCTCGTTAACGAAGGTTGGGTTATGTACCAAACAATTCAAGGCGACACTTTCGACAAAATCGCAAAGAAAATTTACGACGATGAGTTCTTGATGGACGTCCTGATAAAAGCGAATCCTGAGCATTCTCGTACCGTGATTTTTCCTGCCGGCGTGAGTTTGAACACTCCATCGGTTCCAAGTAAAAAAGTCTCTGCGCAGAACCTCCCGCCTTGGAAAAGGAGTAAGTCATGAGCGATGTCCGGCAAACAAAACTCCGTCTGCTCTTTTCTAAAAACGAGACTGATGTTACTTCCGACCTTTGTAAGGATTTGCTCTCTTGGAATTATTCAGACCATGAAAGTAGTCAGGCCGATGAAATTTCTCTCGTTCTAAAGGATGAAACGGGCAAATGGGCAGGCTCTTGGCGTCCGGACGGCGGAGAAATTATCCGAATGTATATTTCTGTTGGAACTCCGACTGAAAGTGGTCCTGAAACTTTTCTAGGGACGTTCTTTGTTGATTACCAAACTGTGCGAGGCTATCCGAGAACCTACGAACTCCGAGCTGTTTCTATCCCGCTAAACAAATCAATTCGACGTGAACAGAAAAGCCGAGCTTGGGAAAACAAAACCTTAAAGGATATTTCTTCCGAAATCGCCTCTTCAGCCGGTCTTGAATTGTTTTGGGATTCTCAAGAAAACCCGCAATACGACCGTATCGATCAGTCGCGAGAAAGCGATATGAAGTTTCTTCTGCGCCTTTGCGAGGAAACAGGCCTTTCAATCAAGGTTACGGACAATCAACTCGTTATCTTCGGACAAGAAAGATATGAGAAGAAAGAGCCCGTTAAAACGCTTACCGTCGGAGTCTCTGAGATACTGAGCTATCAGTTCGAAAACTCTCAAAGTGAAACTTATAAATCGGTAACTATTAAATGGCGAGATCCTACAAAAAAGAAGAAAGCCTCGGCCGCCGGCTATGACTTCAACCTTGAGAAAAACAAGGCGAAAGTGAGCGGAGCTGATTACGGCTATGACTTCAACCTTGAAAAGGTCGGTTCAGGGAAAAAATCGAATCCTGCGGTGCTGACTTATACCTATACGGATCCGGATGCAGACGAAAACGGTCAAACATTCGAAATGAAGAAACGCTGCACATCGTTAGATGAAGCGAAACGGCTCGCTAAAGCAAAACTTCGACAACTCAATTCCAGACGAGTGACCGGGGAAATAGTTCTAGTTGGGGACCCGATGCTGGTCGCCGGGTCTGTCCTCGCCATATCAGGGTGCGGATCCTTTGACGGAAATTTCATTATTGAAGAGGCAAGGCATTCGGGTTCAATGTCCGGATACACAACTTCACTGCAATTGAGACGGGTCAATACGGAGTATTAAATGCAACTTTTTAATGGCGAGAAGGACGGCGATGCCGTCCTTTGTATTTTGAAGGTCGGGGAAGTCACAGATGTGGATCCTGCCCATTGCAAAATCAGAGCGACCTTTGACGCAGAAGATGGAAAAACGAGCGACTGGCTTCCCGTTCTTCAGCGAAAAACTTTAGAAGATAAGGACTACTCAGTGCCTGACATCGGCGAGGATGTCCTTTGCGTTTTCTTCCATGAAGCCGAAGAGACAGGTTTTGCTCTCGGGAGCTTTTATGCGGGAGAAATTGAGCTTCCTGCCTCCTCACAGGACCAAAGAGTCGTGAAGTTTAAAGACGGAACAATAATTTCTTACGATCGAAGTTCTCACACGCTCAAGGCACAAATCGGAGATACGCAAATCGTAGCGGATCAGAAAAACGTCCAGGTTTCAGCCCCTTCCCTTGTGTCGCTTAAGTCCGGAGAAAATACTGAAGTCAATTCCGGAAAAGAAACCAACATCGGGGCAAGCTCTGAGGTCAACATAACTGCACCGACCCTTACTTTGAGCATGGGTGCAACAAAGATGGTGCTTTCCTCCGGGAATGCTTCGATTGAGACAGATCACCTGACATTCAAGGGAAATGTGACAGTTTCAGGAAATCTTTCTGTGAAGGGAGATATTGACGGCACCGGAAATATCTCTGCCGGCGGCAAAGTATCCGGCACCAATATTTAGGAGAAATCATGAGTTTCGGGGTAACCGGATTGTTCGGACTGGTTCCGTTCGTTTGCTCTGCGTCTGTAGTTTCGACATTTAAGGATGTGAATCGAGAACTTTCCACGCGTTGGGCACAACACGACGTAATAGGACAAAAACCGATTTTTGAGTGGGTTGGCCACGATGCTGTTCGAGTCTCTTTCCGGATGCGATTTGATTTGAGTCTCGGAACTCCTCCTGTAGCTGCTCTTCTTTTGCTCAAGAAAATGCTCGAAGAACACAAACCATACCGTCTTCTGTTTGGGCCTGAGTATATGGGCAAGTTCATCATCGACTCAATCAGCGAGGAGCGGCGGTTTCATACGGGCCTTGGATTGTGTCAGGTGGCAGAGGTCAACATTTCTTTGTTGGAGGTTGAATGAAATATCGATTGACGCTAGATAAAAATGTCGATTTTTCCCCGGCCGCTGAAGTAGAGGAAATCTTTCAAAATGTCCGGACCATTCTCACAACTACGAAAGGAACTGTCCCTCTTCTTCGCGACTTTGGTTTCTCCTTTGAGCACCTCGATAAGCCGATACATCTGGCACAAAGTTTGACCAGAACGGAAATGATAGAGGCTATTGAACGATGGGAACCTAGAGCCAAGGTTGAAAAAATCGAATTTGAAGAATCGGCAGAAGACGCCATGTCGGGTCTTTCACGTCCGGTGATTACTTTATCGATTGGAGAAAATAATGAGTGAAGTTATACCTCGTTGGGATATGCCGGAGGTCAATTTTGTAGAAAGTGATCCGGAGAGAGTTTTGAGCTCTCTAATAGCCGGTTATGAAAAAGTCACGGGAAGGACCTTACAAAATGCCGATCCGATCTATTTATATTTGTGCTCTATTGCGGCGGTCGTAATTCAACTTAAATCTGAAATCAATCATACGGGACAACAGAATCTTTTGACCTACGCTCAGGGCGAAAAGTTGGACGCCTTGGGCGTTTTGTTCGATGTTAAGAGAACACCTGCATCAAGTGCCGTTACTACGATTGAATTTAGATTGAATCAAAGCCTTGAGGGTGCTTATGTCATACCGTCAGGTTTTGAAGTGACTAACGGCAGAGTTACGTTTGCCACAGTCTCGGAATTAATCATTCCTCCCGGGCTTCTATCAGGAGAAGTTGAGGCGTCGTGCACCACTCCCGGAGAAGTCGGAAATGGTCATGGAATCGGCCAAATTCAGACAATCGTCAAACCACTGCCTTACTTGGAGTCAGCAAAAAACATTGTTGAAACTGCGGGAGGTGCGGAGCGAGAAAATGATCCTGAATATGCGCAGCGAATGAGATTCCGCGTCGATGGTTACTCTGTTGCCGGACCACGCTTGGCGTATGTGTACCATGCCAAGTCTTTCTCAAACGCCATATCCGATGTTGCCGTAATGTCTCCGGTCCCTGGAGAAGTTGATGTTTTTACTCTTTTGAAGGACGGAGAACTTCCCTCTGAGAGTTTCTTACGTCAACTATACGAATATCTCAGCAGCGAAAACATAAGACCGTTAACCGATTATGTCGTATGCAAAAGTCCAAAACCTGTCTCCTATTCCATAAGAGTCGATTACTGGATAAGCGATGAAGACAAAGATCGGGCTGACTCTATTCGTTCGAATGTGACGGCAGCCGTTGAAGAATTTAAAAAGTGGCAGCAAGGGAGGATCGGACGAGATATCACTCCTGGGAAACTAACAGCCCTGGTATTTAATGCAGGCGCCTCTCGAATCGACTCGGAAACATTGAGCCCGCGAGATTTCCAAGAGATTGAATCGTCAGAGGTGGCCCAGTGCGAAAACTTGGAAGTTAATTTCATGGGTTACAAAGAAATTTAACTGAGAAACATCATGAAAAACCTGAGCAACATCCGTCTGCAGGACCTTCTGCCCCCCAATTTATCGGCGGACAGTAACATAAAGGCAACCGCCTCAGCAATTGATCCCCATTTAAATGAGCTGACCATCCAAACGAAGATGGCTCTTATTTATGCGCGATTAAAAGACTTGAGCAGCCTGCAGCTGGATCATTTAGCAGTGCAGTTTCATGTCGCTGCGTGGGACAGTCTTTGGCCACGAGAAACAAAGCTGAGCGTTCTTCTGGCGACGGTTGAAATAAAACGCCGTCGAGGAACCCTTAAAGCAGTTAAGGCAGCAGTGGGCTCGATGTTCGAGCCCTTTTTTATTACCGAATGGTGGCAGCAAACCCCAAAAGGACAGCCTTTTACTTTCGACATTGAAATTCCTCTCGATGACATTGGGAAAGATATGACCTTCCGTGACCAGGAGGATCTTTATGCGCTGGTTTACGAGGCTAAATCTATTAGAAGTCACGGCTCGATCACCCTTCGTCGCAAATTTACACAAACAATTCGGGTCGGAGCTGTTATGAGCGCTGGGAATTACGCCCAAATCAGAGGAGACATACCTTCGATTGAAGTTCCTATCCGTGTTGGTTCTGTTTGTAACCCGGCTTCTTACGTGCGCATTAGTTAGAGGAAAACATGGCGATAAAAGTAATTCTTACAGACGCCGGCATCCAGGCGTTAATTAACAAACAAAAGGATGGTACCAATGCTCTGGTTCTTTCAAGTGTTCAATTCGGAACGGGCAAATACACCGCTTCTGAGGATCAGACCGCTTTACGGGAGCCTTTTAAGACTCTTAACACAATTAAAGGAGGAAACATTGGAGACAACTTGATTCATGTTGGCATCCGAGACACTGATTACGAGAAATATGAAGTCTACGAAATTGGTGTGTTTACGGCAGACGGGATCCTTTTCGCAGTGTATGCCCAAGACACTCCGATTATGCAAAAGGCCGCACCCACTCATGCACTCTTCACTTTTGAGTTTCCCGTCGTGTCTGCCTCTCCTGACGACATTGTTGTTGAAGGCGAAGGCGGATTTTGGAACCCTTCAGCAACAACAGAAACTCAGGGCATTGTTGAGCTTGCCACGAGGCAAGAAACAATTGACGGTATCGATAACCGCAGAGCTGTCACCCCAGACGGACTAAAGGCAGCTTTGCAACCTTTCGTCACCTATGACTTTATCGATTCAATCGGTGACGTGATCTTGGTTGGCACCTCAGACAGTGTCAAATATTCAGAACTTCAGTCTAACTAGTAAAGGAGACAATCATGGCTGAAACAAAAAAAGTTCAATTAAAAGATCTACTCGGTAATGAACTTTTACCGCAGACAAGTTCCGACCTGGTAAAAACGAGTGATGGCACATTGACCACTTCTCTCGGAAAGATGATTACTCAGATCACTATCAACGGGGAAACAGTCAATGTTGTCAGCGGTAAGGCTGCTATCACGCTGCCAACAGCGAGTGAATACTCGATTCAAAAAGCCGAGACAGCAGATGAAGGGTTCGCTTCGACCTACACCCTCACCAAAGACGGCGTCCAGGTCGGTTCGAAGATTAACATCCCGAAAGATATGGTTGTTCAATCCGGCTCTGTGAAAACAGTGACGGCAGCTGATACACCCGTCGCCGGTTATAAGGTCGGAGACAAATACATTGACTTGGTTCTGGCCAATGCAGAGAACTCCCACATTTATGTGTTGGTTTCCGATTTAGTTGATTCTTATGCCGCTGGAAACGGCATTGTCATTACTGACAATCAAATCAGCATTGATACCACAAAAGTCGCTTTGAAAGCCGATGTAGATACAGCTCTGGAGAACAAGGCTGACAAAGCCACAACTTTAGCTGGCTACGGAATCACCGACGGTATCACTTTCACTGAAATTGTTTAATCCTTAAATTCTTAAAGACTATCAAGGCGGAGAAATCCGCCTTTTTTGGAGAACACCATGGCTCAAACAGTTGAAGCTAAACAAGTTGTATTGAAAGATTCTGAAGGAGGCTATCTTCTTCCATACGCAGGCGTCGCACAAAAAGCCTTGAAAGATAATGACGGCAACGACATTCCCACAACTTATGCAAAAAAGGCAGATTTAAGCGGATACCTTCCTGTTGATGGAAAAGCTGTCGATTCTGCTAAAGCCGACACGGCTACTTCAGCGGCCTCTGCCACTAAAGCAACTCAGGATAGTGCCGGCCAGCAAATTAACACGACTTACATCAAAAACGTCAGTGTAAATGGTCGAACGATTACGTTTACTCGTGGCAATGGGACAACTTTTACAATTACAACTCAAGATACGGTCACCACAAACACTTCCAATTGGTCAGTTTCCAACGGCACTAATGGATGGGCACGTGATAACTC